>WNGA01007198.1_pt1 | contig 29704 bp, 38 predicted proteins | sample 5400061 | NCBI WGS metagenome assembly WNGA01 (sample SAMN13153366, study PRJNA577476) | soil metagenome | isolation source: 100 cm soil or saprolite under grassland replicate 2 | place: USA:California | collected 2016-06-15
AGCGTATTTCGAAATCTCACGTGCCGCGCGGCCCGAGAGAAGGGCCGTCTCGAGGACGAGATCCTTGCCGCAGAGGCGCCCTAACCGCGTGAGCTGCTCCGAGCCCAGCGACGGGTCGGTGGCGGGAGGGACGACGTGCACGAGGTGCAGTCGCGCTCCCGTTTCGCGCGCCAAGGCCGTTGCCACCTTCATGGCCGCTTCGGACACGGCCGAGAAGTCGGTCGGCAACAGGATCTCTTTCATCTTCATGTCCGGAGAGAAGAGCAAGACGAATGCCACCGTCCCCGGAACCATGAATGATCGGCAAGTAGCGGAAACTTCTCTTCGGTCGCTCGGCGCGAATGAGCGTGGGCCGAGGTCTCCGCTGTGGCGTGGCCGCCCACCCGGGGCGCCGCTGCCCCAGTCGGCGCGCGCGGGCGGGTCAGCGAGTAGGCGCGCGCACGGTCAACACGGGGACGCGCGACTCGCGCACGACCCGCTCGGCCACGCTGCCCATGAAGAGCCGCGACACGCCACGACGACCGTGGGTGCCCATCACGACCAGATCGGCGCGAGCGCGCCGCGCCGCCCGCAGGATCTCGTCGGCCGGCAGACCCTCGACGAACAGTGTCTGGGCCCGAATGCCGTTCCGCCGGGCGCGCGTGAGGAGGGCGGCGAGCCGCTTCGCGGCCGAGCGCCGCGCGATGAGGAGGAGATCGGCGTATGTCCGAGGCGGAGTGCCCTCCCCGATGAACGGCGACGGCGGCGTCATGACGTGCACCAGAACCAGGGGCGCGCGGCACGCCTTGGCCAACCCTACCGCGCGCCGAAAGGCAGGGGCGGACGCCGGCGAGAAGTCGGTCGAGTGGAGGATGCGGCGGAAGGCGCTCATGCCTTCACCGTCTCTCCTCCTTGGTCTGGCAGCCGAGGCAGTGACGCGTCCACGGCAGCGCCCGCAGCCGGGAGAGAGGAACGGGACGACGGCAGGCTTCACAGGTGCCAAAGGACCCCGACTCGAGGCGCGCCTGCGCCGCCTGAATCTCGTCGAGCTCGTGCCGCTCGCGTCCCTCGAGACGGCCGAGGAAACCTTCCACGGCGCGACGAGCGGAATCCTCGAACAGCCCTCCGGGCTCGTGCGTCGACAGTGAAGCGATCTCTCCGTCTGTCGTGGCCACGGTACGAAGCAGCCGCTGCCGTGCCTCGAGCAGCACCGCGCGAAACTCACTCGTCTTGTCCGGGTCGATCCCTAGCTCCTTGTGGGCTGTCATGGCCGTCCCTCTCTCGGAAAATGCCGCCGTCTCGAAGAGGAGGGTCCTCGCTCTCGATCCCGCTCACCAGACCCCTCCGAGACGGCGGAAACGCTCGGACTCCTACTCGGCCTTGATCGGAATCGTCGTGCCCTTGGCGGCCGGGGTCTTGGGCAGGTTCACGGTCAGCAGCCCGTTCTTGAAGGATGCGGTAACCTTGGCGCCATCCACCGCCACGGGCAGACGGACACTCCGCGTGAAGGCTCCGTAGGTCCGCTCCACGCGGTAATAACGCTCCTCCTTCTCCTCCTTCTCCATCTGCTTCTCGCCCTTGATGGTCAGGAGCTGCTCCTGGAGCGAGATCTGAATGTCCTTCGGGTCCATGCCAGGAACTTCCGCCTTGACCATCACGGCGTCCTTCGTCTCGGACACGTCCATGCTTGGTGCCCACTCGCCCGTTGCCGGGAACTCGTCCAGCTTGAAGTCGGCGAAGCGGTCGAACAGCCTCTCCATCTCGTGCTTGAGGCTCGGCATCCCCGTCCACGGCATCAGCGATCTCATACGCTCCTCCTTCCCACGCACTCCGTTTACTGAGAGTCGGTCGAGGCGAGGGCCTCTGCTCCATCTCACAAGCAACGGCGGTGCCAGACCGTGACGCGAATCTTATCGGTAGCTTGTGTCGCGCCCGCGAGGCGCGGTAGGGGCGGCCACGGCCGTACTGTGGCGAGCCCGCCCCAGGGAGGCGACGTGGCTTGCTCGCCGATGTGCCGGAGGGCATAGTGGCGCCATGATCGTCGGCGTACCGACGGAGATCAAGGTTGCCGAGCAGCGAATCGCCCTCACTCCCGCGGGCGCCCGGGCGTTCTCCGACGAAGGGCACCGTGTGCTGGTTGAGGCGGGCGGCGGCGCGGGCAGCGGCTTCCGCGATGAAGAATACGTGGCGGCGGGGGCCGAGATCACCGACATGGCCGGGGTGTGGGACAAGGCCGAGCTCGTGCTCAAGGTCAAGGAGCCGCTCGGCGAAGAGGTTTCTCGCATTCGCGAAGGGCAAACGCTCTTCACCTACCTGCACCTCGCGCCCATGCCGGACCTCGTCCGGGCGCTCCAGGCTCGCGGCGTCATTGCCATCGCCTACGAGACGGTCGAGCGGGCCGACGGCAGCCTTCCCCTGCTCACACCGATGAGCGAGGTCGCGGGGCGGTTGGCCGTCCAGGAGGGCGCCCATTATCTTGGTCGCGCCTACGGCGGTCGGGGAATCCTGCTCTCGGGTGTGCCGGGCGTCCCCCACGGCAATGTCGCGATCCTGGGCGCGGGCACCGTAGGGCTCAACGCCGCGAAGGCCGCGCTGGGCTTGGGCGCGGACGTGTCACTGCTCGACGTCAACCTGGATCGGCTGCGTCACGCCGACGATGTCTTCGGCGGACGCGTGATCACCATCGCCTCCAACGCCTTCAATATCGAGCAGGCCGCGCGACGCGCCGATCTGCTCGTGGGAGGCGTGCTCGTGGCCGGGGCGAGAGCCCCGCGGCTCGTCGGCGAAGCTCTCGTCCAACGGATGAAGCCCGGCGCCGTCATCGTGGACGTGGCCGTGGACCAGGGCGGATGCGTCGAAACCATACGCCCCACCACGCTCCTCGAGCCCGTCTACACCCTTCACGGGGTGCTGCACTACGGCGTGACCAATATGCCCGCGCTCGTGCCGCGCACCTCGACCTACGCGCTGACCAACGCCACGCTCCCCTACGCGCTCGATCTCGCACGGAGAGGTCCGGCCCGAGCCGTGCGCGAAAGCGCCGAGCTGGCTCGCGGGGTCAATCTCTGGCGTGGCCGCGTCGTGTATCCGGCCGTGGCCGCTGCGGTCGGCGAGAAGCCCCTCCCGCTCGAGGACCTCCTTTAGTCTCCGACGTTCGGCCTCAGGCGGCAGAGGCCTTCGGGAGGCTCAGGGCGAGCGTGATGGTGTTGTGGCAGGCGAGGTGGGGAGGTCGCACGAGCACGAAGCGAAGCCCCGGGAGGAAGCCTGCCCGACCCCGCGGAGTTGCTGTCGCTATCCCTCCTTCCGTCGCCGGGCGCGCTTGGGCTTTCCCGGACGTTCGAGGCCGCCGGTCAGGAGACGCTTGGCGACAAAATACTTCTTGGGACGCCGCTTGATGTCGCGATCGCGCTCGCGATAGCGCTCCAGCCGTCGCTCGAGGGCGGCGAAGGCGCCGTCGAAGGCGAGCCGGCTCGTCTCCGCGACCTGCTCGACACGGATGGCGGGACGGAAGGGCAGGCGCACGTCGAGCGCGCAGCGCGTGCCGAGCCCCCCCTTGGGGCCGTTGTCGTCGAAAAACGTGATCTTGGCCCGCACCGGCGTGAGCCTGATAGGCGCGAGCGCCTCCCCGACCAGCTTCACGGCGCGGGCGCGCAGCGCATTGTTCCTCTCCAGTCCCTGGATGTCGATGGCCATGGCCCGCCCTCTCGGAGGCTTCGAGCCTCTCTCGCTTGGGTCAGGAGCAACGAGGATGCCAGGTGTCATAGTCAAAAAAGTCCGGCGGTTGATCGGGGCCCCTGTCGCTCGGCATCCCTTGAAGTGGGGCCGTCGCGCCTCAATGATACCCGCTATTGGTCTGGTCGGGGCCGGGTCGCGGCCAGGTCGCGGCCAAGTCGACCAGGCTCATCGGTGGCGGCGCGTCAGGTTAGAATCATGCGCCGTGGGAGACCCGCTGTATCCGGGCGAGCTCGAGCGTGACGTCATCCTCAAGGAGGGAACGCGTCTTCGCCTTCGTCCGATCCGCCCCGAGGATGCGCCGCGACTCATCGACTTTTACGACCGCCTCAGCCAGCACACTGCCTATCAGCGCTTCTTCACGATCATGAAACGTCTGCCGCCGGACTGGGCGCGACTCCTGGCCACCGTCGACTACCAGCGCAGACTGGCCATCGTGGCTGAAGCCGGGCCCGCCGCCGCGCCCGAGCTGGTCGCGGTGGCTCGCTACGAGCCCACCGACGAGCCGGAAACGGCGGAGGTCGCCTTCGTCGTGCAGGACGGCTTCCAGGGGCGCGGGCTCGGCGTGCTTCTCCTCCACCATCTTCTCGACGCAGGGTACGCGCGGGGTATCCGCCGCTTTCGCGCCTACGTGCTCGCCGACAACGCGCGCATGCTCGATCTCATCGCTCGCTTTACGCTGATCCGCGAGCGAAGCCTCGATGCCGGCGTGGCGAGCCTTCTCTTCGAGCGCCGCCCCGTGGCTGATTGACTTGGACCCGCCTCCGGCTTAGCGTGCGGCGTGGGAGGAGCGCTGCTCCTTCAAGGGCGAGTTCTTCCAGGTGCGTGATCTCTGCGTGCTCCCCAAGCCTGTGCAGAAGCCGCACCCGCCGCTCTGGACGGCCGCCGTCTCCCCCGACACCTACGCCCTCGCCGGGAAACGCGGGCTCAAGATCCTGACCTCGCCGGCGTTCACGCCCTTCGACATCCTGCGCAAGAATTACGACGCCTACCGCGAGGCCTGGCGTGAGTCGCAGGGCACGGATCAGGGCGCGGACATCTGCCTCAACAAGATCATCCACGTGGCGGAGTCGTCGAAGGAGGCGCGCGACGACCTGCGTGAGCCCCTCCGGTGGTTCTTCCAGACGCAGGCGGGACTCATCGCGGACGAGAGCGGCATTCCCCCCGAGCAGTACAAGTTCTACCGGCGCGTCCGTGAGAACCTGCTCTCGCTCAGCGAGGACAAAGCGCTCGAACAGGCGGCCATCGCCGGGGACCCCGAGGAGGTCGCCGACAAGGTCCGCCAGCACCAGGAGGCGCTCGGCATCGACTTCATGATGGGCGCCTTCTCACGCGGCGGCCTCTCCCACGAGAAAGTGCGCCGGTCGTTGAAGCTCTTCGGCGAAAAGGTGATGCCCCGCTTCGCCTAGCCTCGCTCCGGCGCGGACCAGAAGCGCTCGAGCTCGGCCGCGACCTCGGCGGGGCGCTCGAGCGGCCACCAGTGCGAGCAGCCGGGGAATGAGACGAAGCGTGCGTGAGTCTTCCCGGCGAGCCGCGCGCCGAATTCGACGGACGCGAAGGGATCCTTCTCGCCCCACAGGACGAGGCCGGGCGCCGACACGCGCCGCAGATCGTCCTCCCACTCCGACCCGGCGTGCACGGCCGATCGGTACAGAGCGAGGATGCAGTGCTTCATGGTGGCGTCGAGCCTGGCCCCCGCCTTCGCCGCGTCCGCGGCCGGCACGCCCACCGCAACCAGCGCGGCCTGCATCGTCTCTCCGGTCGTGGCCGCCATCACCTTCTCGCCCTTGCCGGGAGTCTGCCAGGCCTGCGCGGCCTGATGCCACACGTACTCGCGGTCGAGCGGCGCGGCGCCCGCCGCCCAGCTCCGTACCGCGCCCGGCTGCACCGACACGGCGCGCACCACGAGGAGACCACCCCAGTCGTGCCCCACGAGATCGATGGGCCCCGCCAGCTCGGCCAGCTCGGCAAGGAGCCAGTCGACATAGGCTTCTTTGGTCGCGCTGAAGCCCGGCGGGAGCGAGCAGCCGAAGCCCGGCAGCGCGAGCGTGACCACGTCCTTGCGCACGAGCCGGGCGATGACCGCATCCCACACCTGCCGGGTGTCCGGAACACCATGCACGAAGACCGCGGGCATGCCCTAACGGCCCGAGCCGTACTTCTTCACGGCCTTGTCGATCGCGCCACCGGCTCTGGCCAGGTCCTCGGGTCGCATGACCGGATGGATCTCGATGGCGGCGTTGAAGGCCAGGAACCACGGCTCGGCGATGGCGGGAATCTCGGAGGCGTCCTGCATCTCGAGGAAGATGTAGCCGGCGCGCTGGCCGTCATGGTCCGTGAAATAGACTGCCTCGGGCTTCAAATCGGCCAGGATGGACTGAATCGTCGTGCCGAGCTTGCCCGCTCTCGACGCCGCATTCCCCGCCTCTACCGGAATCGTGACCTTCAGCAGAAATCGCACGTGTCACCTCCTTCGAGGCTCGTTCAATTCCGGCCCAGGACCACGTTCACCGACCCATCGGCGACAGAGCCCGGGACGCTGGCGCGAGTATACTCTCGCGTGGCAAGGTGGACATTGACCGTGCCGGGCGACAATCGTCAGCATCCCGCTTCGCCCTCGGCTCTCGGTCCAGGCGACTCGCGGCCGTGACCCTCTGCCTACTCGATTCTGACCAGATCACCACGGCGAATGGCGCCACCCTCCACCACGCCGGCATACACACCGACATTGGCGTGGTTGTGTTGGGCCGCTGTGCGCAAGATGCCCGGATCCCTCGGGAGGTCCCCCTGCGCGAGGGTGGTCATGACGCACCGCCCGCAAGGACCGGTGATCCTCAGGCGCACCGCGGGCCCGATGGTGAGCGTGCGGCCGACCCAGGCATTCTCCGCAAAGCCCGTCTCGCCTGAGGCGAGCTGCACCACGATGTTCGGGCGAAACCGCCGGACCTCGAAACGTCCCTGCGGATAGAGCTCACCCAGGCGATCGAGGGTGGCCGTGGTCAGGAGATGGACCATGGCCACGTCGAAGAATGTCCCCTCCGGCAGCGTGAAGTCGGTGACGGTATCCCGGTGGTCGAGACCGTCCATGTCCGGCCAGTACTCCTCGGCATTGACCGCCCCGCCTTGGGCGGCGCGAAACACCACCTCGCGTTCGAGCGCCTTCTAGAGGGTCTGATCAAGATCGCCGTGGTCACTGGTGACGGTCGTCCCATCGGGGAGGGTGATGCGGACCGGAGGGAGCTTCGCGGCGAGGCGCACCGGCTCGATGAACGCGGCACGGAAATCGAAGAGCCGCGGCCACTTCCGCGGGTTCTTGGCGGTCGCCGCCTTCCCGTCGGAGCTGTCGACGAGAGCGTACGCACGATCTCCCAGCAGCCCACGTTCCGTGACCTCAGCGGCGTTCAGCTCCTCGCCCATCATGGCCTTGATGGGGTACCTCCACAACGAAACCACCGAACCGATCTGCCCCGCGTTCGACATGCATCGCCCTCCTCGGCGTCGACCCGCCCTCTTCCCCGGCACCTTCGTTTCGGACACTGTCTTGCATTCCAATCAACCCTGTCTGACTGACGCGCGATCGAACAGCGGGCGAAGCCCGGCTGCTCTAATCGCGAGTTAGGCTGCCCGCCCGCCAACGCTGGCCAGCGCAACTCGATAGAACTCATGCCCGCGCATCTTGCGTGCCGCATCGCCGAAGTAGCACCGCCGGTACTCCGCCGCGCCGAGGTCGCTCTCGAGGGACAGGCCGCGTTCGGCAAGGAACTCCGCCAGCTCGCTCGGTTCGATCCCGAATGTCAGCTTTTCGCCGGCCCTCTCGAGGGAAGCGAAGAGATTCTTCGCGCCGATGAATGCGTCTGGCGCCGTCAGCACGTCGCGGTGAACGTACGTGAAGAGGAGTAGGCTGCCGGGCGACGCGCGTGAACACCACCGCAGGGTGGTATCGACGGCGGCGTCCGTAAGGTAGTTCGTAACGCCTTCCCAGAGCATGAAAGTGCGCGCCGACTCGCGGTAGCCGGCAGCCGCCATCACCGACGCCAGATCACGCCGGTTGAAGTCGAGGGCGACGAACCGAACGTGCTCCGGCGGGACGGAGAGCGCGCGTTCCAACACCTTCCGCTTGGTTGTCTGCGTATCTGGATGGTCGACTTCGAAGACGGTGATACCACGCAAGCACGGCAAGCGGTACGCTCGGGTGTCGAACCCGGCACCAAGAATGACGAACTGTTCTAGGTGCTCTCCAAGGGAGGCCGCGATCGCATCGTCGATAAGCCTGGTGCGCGCGACCACGGACGAACGTACTCCTGGCCACCGGCTGTCGATGAGCCAAGGCACAAGCTCCCGAAGGCCGGGAACGACCCCGAGCCGGGCCACAAGTGTGAGCGGCCACGTCAGGAAGGTCCGAGCAAGATGGTCCTCGAAAAGTCGTCTGCTCTCGGGACGTGTCGACTCGAGCGCGCGGAAGAGCGCGTTCTGTTCGGCAGTGCGACTTCCGCGACCTTCCCGCATGAACTCACCAATCCGGTTAGCAGCGAGCCCTCGGTCCGTTGCACCGTGAATGTTATGCGGCCCGTCTGAACGAACGCTCAAGTCTGGGCCGATCACGACGGTGCTGCATAGAAACGATTGCTCTCTTCAAACAACTGCAGCGCTTTCTGTACGTCGTACGGTCGCTCGGTGAGTTGCTCCGGATCCCACTCGCTGCGTGGCACACCGAAGAAGTCACCACCATAGACGTGAATCGCTCCGGTCAACCGCCCGATCGGATTGGTGACGGAATGGATGATGTCGCGGCCAAGGGGAAAGGCGTCGCGTTCGCTCAGCGCTTTGGCGCCGGCGGCTTCGATTCGGCTACCGGCCTCGCTCGGGAGCCGCCGCCAGAGGATGTTATCCTCACGCCCCGAATAAATACCGATGACAGCCCACATCTCGTGATTGTGCGGCATCACCGTCATCCGCGGCCCCCAGATGACGTTGAGGATCGTCAGATCGGCCGATCGGTGAAGTATCTGGACCTCCGCCCGACGAGCCTCGCCGACCGCCTTCCGGACTCCGCTAGGGTCCTCGACAGCCCTGGCCACCACTTCACGTATGGCCTGAACCGCAGCGTTTTCAGCGACGGCGGCGTTGCAGTCGGCTTTGAACCGATCCAGATCAAACATGGCCGTAACCTCCTTCTCGTCCGTAACGCGCGTGGTGAGAAGCCGCGGCGAGCCAATGCGAGCCAGCGGTCTGCTCCAGTGGGTTGTTCGGCGGCGGCGGGCTTACTCGGATAATGAAAGACGTCGCCGTCGTCTTGCCTCGTTGGTCTGAAGTTCACGGCTGATCGCCCACTCGGTAAACCACTCCTTCGGCAGATGCTCACGAAGCACACCAAGCGTGAGCGGTTCTCCGCTTCGGTGGCGGCCACCACCCACCACGTCGGCGAGAACGATCGTCAACTCTTCGGCGTCCAGAGTGGCCACCACACGCGCCTCCAGGTAGGTAAGCGTCTCCGCCAGGATCGGAGAACCAGTAACACCCGGCCGCGCAGTAATTCCCACCATCTTGTCTCCGGCGTGCCCTGAACGCATCCCGAGTGTGCGAACCAGGGACAGTGACGTCGTCAGGGCATCATTCGGCGTGGCCGGCAAGGTATGGAGCGCGAAGACGCGCGAGGCGAGCACGAGGTCATGGGTAAGACTCGATTTCGTGAGTTCGATGAGAACGCGCGGTGCCTCGGGCACCAGGCTCGCGAAGACGCCGGTCCCGGCCACCAGGCCATTACTGCGGCCCTGATGCTCAGTGGTGACCGCGAGCAACGGGGACCAAAGGATGGCGAGGGTTTCGGCTACTGCAGGAGGCAACGTGGCGTTGGGCATCTCGGATCGTCTCCATTCGAGCTACCGGGTGTCTTGTTGCCTCAATGGCTACCTCGACGTGAACTCCAAGGCCCGCGCGTGCATCGCCACCTCCCGAGCCTCTCCTGCGAGCGCTCATTCCCCGGGGGGACGTTCCTCATAGGCCGCCGGACGTTGCCGCTCAGCGGCCGGCGCAGCCGGTCCGCTGAAGCGGCGGGTTAGCCGACTCGCTGCTGTCAACACGACATCCGCTCGGCGTTGCTGGCAGAATCCTCAGCATCTCACCGGATAGGTGAGCACAAAGCGATCCGCCGGGTACATCTTCGTCTCATCGAAGCATCCAACAATCCGTGCGCGCGCGTCTTCGATCGCGTTGATATCGCGCCCTCTCTGCAGTTCCAGGTGAACGTGCTCAAAGCCAGGCCACGCGCGCTGCCCCGATGTGCCGACCGCCCCGATCCGTTGACCACGTTTGACGCTGTCCCCGATGCTTACGGCGATCTCGGAGAAGTGGCAATAGACCGTTCGGAGGCCGTAAGGATCATGGTCGATGACAACGATCAGCCCGCACAAGTCGCGGTTGTCCCGCGCTACCGTGACCCGGCCATCCGCAGCCGCCAACACATCAGCGCCCATCCTGCCTGCGACGTCGACGCCGCGATGCGGACTCAGCCGCGGATAGCCCTCAGAGCCCAGCAAGTCGCCAAAGCCCGCGTGAATTCTCGGAGTTCTGTCTCCCGGGGGCGTTACCGCACGCACGAGATGCGTCAGGGGCAGAAGCACGAGAAACACCATCGCAACGACATTGACGACCACGGGACGTAAGCGCAAGCGCCGTTCCACGCGGCGGGAGGACCGCATGAACTGAACGAGTGAGTTTACGAACGAAAACACGATCAGTGCGGCACCAACGGCGGCCAAGATTGGAAAGGTAAATCGTGGTACCCGCTGGGCTATCCATGGCGTGTGGGCGCCCACGACCACCAGTACGGCCATCGGCAAGCCAAGCCGGAGGATCCGTCTGGCGGCAGGCGCCCGCGTGTTCAACTCTCGCATGGCGGCTAACGCTCACGCTCAGCGGTCAGGGGCGAGCAACGCGAGCCCGTGGTCCGCTGCAGCGTGAAGTTCGACGCCCCCGTATTCTTCGCTGATGTCATCAGCGGCGACCTATTGCATTACCTCATCCGCCCTCGACAGCACCTGCTTCGGAATGGTGAGGCCGATTGATCTCGCAGCCTTGAGATTGATTACCAGCTCGAACTTCGTCGGTTGCTCGACGGGCAGGTCGGCGGGGTTGGCGCCCTTCAAGATCTTGTCGACGAAGACCGCCGCGCGTCGCCACATCTCGATGACGTCCGCACTATAGGAGATCAGACCTCCGGCCTCGACATAGAATCGGAGTCCATACATGGCGGGGAGCCGGCTCTTGGCAGCCAGCTCCGCGATTCGCCGGGCGTGCGGGTCGAGGATCCCGATTGGAAGCACGAGAAGACCGCCAACACCCGCGGCTGCCGCCGCCTTGAACGCCGCCTCGATCTCAACGGCGTCTCGGATCACCAGCGAGATCAGCTTCCACCCCCGCTCCTTGGCAGCGGACTCGGCCGCCTGCCAAGAGCTGAGGCCGGCCGGATCCGAGCGGAGAACCGCTACTGGCGCCGCACCCGGGACGAGCTCCTTGAGCAGCTCGAGCCGCTTCACGGTCGTCTCTACAAGCTGAAGACTCAGTCCGGTGAAGTTCCAGCCCGGTCGTCTGAGGCTCTGGACAAACCCCTCGCGTACCGGGTCGCCGGCGGCCCCCATGATGACGGGGATCGTAGAGGTCGCCTGCTTGAGTGCGGGCAGCACTGGCCCACCCGCGACGATCACGTCCACCTGGAGACCGACCAGCTCGGCAGCCACGATGGGGTAGCGCTGCGGCTTGCCCTCGCCCGAGCGCGCCTCGGTCACGAAATGCTCACCATACACGTAGCCGAGCTCGTGCAATCCGCGCAAAAGCGCGACGACGGCCGGGTTCCTGGGCTGGGGCCCGACCATTTCGGAGGTGGGCGTACTGGAACCGAGTATCCCGATCCGATAGATCTTGCGCGCGGCCTGAGCGGGAGCGACGCAGGGCACCGCGAGGATCCCGACGGCGAGGCTGCCGACGAAGCCGCGTCGATCCATCAGCCGACCACAACCTCCGCTCGCAGCAGGAGCGATGCTAGCATTCACTGGCTGGAACATGCTGGATCCGGCGCCAGTGCGGCGAACGTCCACGTTGACCGGCCGCGGCGAGCGAATGCGAGCCAGCGGTCCGGTCGAACGTGCTGTTATGCGCCGTCAGCAGCAAACCGCATCGGCTCACGTGTGCTGCACCGGCAGTGTGAACGTGAAGGTCGAGTCGACGCCCACCCGGCTCTTGACCCAGATTTGGCCCCCGTGCAGCTCGACAAACCTTCGCGACAGCGCCAGCCCGAGGCCAGTGCCCTCCAGCTTCTTGTCCGCGGTCCCGACCTGACGGAACTCCTCAAAGACCGCCTCCTGGTCCTCGGGGGCGATACCCACGCCGGTGTCGGCCACGGACACTTCCACCAGCTCCGGCTCGTTCAGCGCTACGCGAAGGTCGATCCGGCCTCCCTCCGGCGTGAACTTGATCGCGTTGGAGAGCAGGTTCAAGAGAACCTGTTTTACTTTACGTTCGTCGCCGCGGATCGTGCCCAGACGGTCGTCGATTTGCCGGCCAAGCGTGATGCCACGGCGGCCTGCGCGCTCGTGCACGAGAGCCAAGGCGTTATCGATTGTGGCCGGCAGGTCGAAGTCTGCCTGCTCGAGCTCCATCCGCCCTGCCTCGATTTTCGACAGGTCAAGGATGTCGTTGATCAGAGACAGGAGATGTTGCCCGGACGCGTAAATGTCTCTGAGGTACTCGTCCTGCTTCTCGTTGAGATCTCCGAACATGCGCTGGGTCAGGACCTCTGAGAAGCCGATGATCGCGTTGAGCGGCGTACGCAGCTCGTGGGACATGTTGGCGAGGAACTCGGATTTGTGACGACTCGCAGCTTCGAGTTGTCGGCTCTTGTCCTCGATCTCGCGATTGCGGGCCGCCAGCTCTGTGAACAGGCGGACGTTTTCGATGGCGATGACGGCCTGGTCGGCGAAGGTCTTGAGTAACTCGATCTGCCGATCCGAGAACGGTCCCGGTCGGGTGCGGACAACAGTCACAGCGCCGATCGCCTGCGCTTCGCGGAGCATCGGCACGGACAGGAAGCTGCGCCATCCCGTGGAGCGCGCGACCTCCTTCGGATAGTCCGGATCCCTGAGGACGTCTGGGGCATGGACGACCATACGGTCTAGGATGGCTCGACCCGACATGCGCCGACGTGTCGGCGCCATAGGGTAGTCCTGCGGAACGATCGCCCGAACCGCCGCCGAGAAATTGCGGTAGGCGGCGAGGTGGATGAGCGATCCATCGAATCGCAGTACTCCGCTGACCGCGGCATCGCACAGCCGCACGGCATTCTCGGCGATCATCTCGAAGACTGGCTGGAGATCTGTCGGTGACGTCGAGATCACACGCAGGATCTCGGCCGTGGCCGCCTGCTGTTCCTGCGCCTCCGCCAGATCCTTCTCGAGGTCGCGAACACTAGGGCTCTCGCCCTTCCGCGACTTGCGGCGGAGTGGGTGCTTGGGTTCCGCCTTGACTCTTGCCGGCTTGGCACGGCGCCCCATCAGCCTTCCTCACCTCTCATGACGTAGCGATGCGCTGGCTCACCGCTCAGCCGCATAACGAATAGGCTTTTATCCGTCGTGCGCTTCGCATGGCGGATAAAACCAGTTGGACTAAACCGCCGTCCCCCCGCCGCCAGGCTATGGGGATTCTAGTCCTGCTTCTCGCGGGGCGAAAGGGAGTTCATCGCTCCGGGGGGCCTGAGGGTGTGGGTCCGGTGCGCAGGGCGGGTCGGGGGCTAGCAAGGAGCGTGCGCGGGGAGCGGGTGGTGGGACGTAGACCAGTCGCGGCGCAGACCAGGGGCGACGGCGCGTTGGCCGGATGTGGTGGGACGCCGCACGATGGCACCGGTGAGGACGTCACGACGTGTCGGTGAGGGCGACGAGGCGCGGAGGAGAGGGTATCGGCGCCAGGATCTCGGTGCGGCGGAGGCGTCCCTGCTGGCAGACGGCGCAACGGACGATGTCGATCCCGGTGAGGCGGAGCATGAGGGCCTGCACCGATTCGGTGGGACGTGTCGCTGACGCTGGGGGTTGAGCGAGCAGCTCGCGGCACCGCGCGAGCTTGGCGCGGCGGGTACTACCGCGTCAGCGGTTTAGTTCAACTAGAAATAGACAGACCTGTGTAGCACCCCAAACACTGCGCCGCCCGGCAGTCTAAGGCGGACCGGCCGTGAACGCCGCCACCTACGAAAGACATCTGCAGCTCGGCCTTGCGACTCGTCCGCACCAGCACGGTGCCGGGTTATGCAGGTCTGCATAACCCAGCGGGCCAGGAGAAGCCCTCATGGCAGGCGCACACCGGCGATATCCGACCATGCCAATCCCCTACTTCTCGTTCGACAGGACGAGAGTGCCGGCGGCGGAGAACATGCCGCCCATACCGTTGACGAGCGAGACCTTGCAGTCCGGCACCTGACGCGCACCGCACTCGCCGCGGAGCTGGCGGGCCGCCTCGATGATGGGAAAGATCCCGTACATGCCCGAGTGCGTGTAGGAAAGGCCGCCACCGTTCGTGTTGATGGGCAGCGAGCCGCCCGGCGTTGACTTGCCGTTCTCGAAAAAGCCGACACCCTCTCCCGGCTTGCAGATGCCCAGGGACTCCAGCATGATCGGCGGCCCCGAGGTGAAGGCGTCGTAGAGCATGATGTGGTTGAAGTCCTTGTGGGTGACCCCGGCCATGCTGAAGGCCTTGGCGCCCGAGAGGCGGGTGGCCTCGCTGAAGGTCAGGTTCTTCATCTGCGTCAGGCTCACGTGCTCGGTGGCCTCCCCCGCTCCGCGCACGTAGACGGGCTTCTTCGCGCAGTCCTTGGCGCGATCGGCCCGCGTGAGCACCACCGCCCCGCCGGCGTCAGTGACGAGACAGATATTCAGGAGATTGAAGGGGTAGCAGACGGGACGGGAGTTGAGGACATCCGCGATCGTGATGGGCTCGCGGTTCTTCGCCTTGGGATTGAGGGCCGCCCACTGGCGCGTCGACACCGCCACCTGCGCCCACTGCTCGAGGGTCGTCCCGTGCTCGTGCATGTGGCGGGTCGTGACCATGCCGAACAGAGTGGAGGCTCCCCCGAAGCCGAAGGGCGCCTCGTACTGGCCGGGAATGGCGGTATCCCGCCGCGGGGTGACCCCCACCCCCGATCGGCCGGACTCGCCATGGCAGACCACCGCCACGTCGCAGAGCCCGTGGTGAAGGGCAACCAGGGCGTGGCCGACCATGATGATGAAGGAGCAGCCGCCCACGGTGGTGCCGTCCACGTAGCGCGGCACGATACCGAGCGCCTCGCCGATGGTGGCGGGTGAGTGCTGGCCGGCGGTGAACATACCATCCACGTCGCCGATCTTGAGGCCGGCGTCCCGCACCGCGTTCCTCACCGCCTCCACGTGGAGGGTCAGTTGGCTCTTGTGGGGCAGCGTGCCGAGCTCGTCGCTCTCGTCCACGCCCACGATACAGACAGAGTTCCTGAGCTCTTTCATCACCCGCCTCCCGTGGGCCGGAAGAGCGGCAGGGTGATCTCGTCCGTGAGCTTCTCGAAGGCCACCTCCACCGGCATGTCGCAGCGGATCTTCTTCGGATCGGGCTCGATGCCGATCAGATTGGACATCATGCGCGGGCCTTCCTCCAGCTCGATCATGGCCAGCACGAAGGGCGGCTTGACCCTGAACGCCTTGTTGAAGCTCTGATAGCCGATCTCGAAGGAGTGGAGCTTGCCTCGGCCGCTGGCCTGGAACCACTCGATGTCGGAGGCGTGGCAGTGCGGGCAGAGCACCCGCGGATAGAAGAAGGCGCGAAGGGTCAAGCCGCCCTTCGTGCTGGCCATGATGGGCTGAGGCAGCGGGCGCTCGAGTTCCATGGCTCTCCGTTCTGTGGCGAGATTGGGTCGAACCCTTGGGAGAGTAGACAGAGCGGACCGCGAAATCAAGCGCGATCCGTCTTGAGGGCTCAGTAGGGGCGGCTTTCGCGTCCCATCAGCTCACGGGCCACGATGGTCTTCATCACCTCCGCCGTGCCGTCGCCGATTTCGAGGCCGATGACGTCGCGCATCCGCTGCTCGAAGGGCAGCTCATCCGTGTACCCATAGTGGCCGTGGAAGAGCAGGCACTGGTGGATGGTCTCCACCGCCAGCTTGGGTCCCCACCACTTGGTCATAGCCGATTCCTTGCTATGAGGCAGACCCTGGTCGGCGAGCCACATCGCGCGATAGCAGAGCCCGCGGCACGCGTCGATATGTGTGGCCATCTCGGCGATCCTGAATGAGATGCCCTCGAAGGTCGCGAGGGGCTTGCCGAAGGCCCGGCGCTCCTTGACATAGTTCATGGTCTCTTCCAGCGAGATCTGGGCCACACCCAAGGACGCCAGGGCGATGCCCACACGGTTGTAGTCGAAGCCCCGCATCACCTGGTAGAAGCCCTGTCCCTCGTTTCCCAGCCGATGCGAAGCAGGGATGCGCACGTGGTCGAAGGAGAGCACGGCCCGCCCCACCGAGTGCGAGCCCATGTCCTTCAGCTGGCTCCGCGAGACGCCGGGCAAATCGAGCGGCACGAGAAAGGCCGTCACGCCCTTGGCGCCCCCCGTGGTGCCGGTGCGGGCAAAGAGCACGGTGGACTGCGCGGCCATGGCGAGGCTGATGCCCGACTTCTCCCCCGTGATCAGATAGCTGTCGCCGTCCCGCTCGGCGCGACAGGCCAGGTGCGCGGCATCCGATCCCGCGCCGGGCTCGGTGAGCGCGAGGGCGATGATCTCTTCCCCGCGCGCGGTGGGGGGCAGCCATCGGGATTTGACTTCCTCGGTGCCGGTGGCGCCCACGATCTCGCCCGCCAGCCCAGCGAGCTGGATGCCGTACGTGCATCCGAAGTCTCCGCGGGCGATCTCTTCCATGGCGAGCCCGAAGGTCATGTAATCCGAGTCCTGGCCCCCGTAGGCGGTGGGAATGCGCAGCCCGAGGAGCCCCAGCTCGCCCATCTGGCGCCAGGCCGACCACGGGAAGTCCCCGGTCCGGTCCCAGTCGCGCGATCGCGGAGCGATCTCCTTGCGCACGAAGGCCCGAAGCGTCTTGACCAGCTCGTCCTGCTCGGCACTGAGCGCGAAATCCATTGATCCCTCGACGACTACGATACGTTGAACACGGGCTTCCGCTTCTCGGCGAAGGCGCGGAGGCCCTCCGCCGCCTCGCTCGAGCGCATGTGGGCGGCTACCAGCGAGAGCTCGAGCTCGAGCCCGCTCACGAGATCGGCGTCGAAGGCGCGGTTCACGAGCGCCTTGACCGTGCGGGCGGCCGAGCCGCTGCCCGCGGCGAGCAGGCCCGCCATCTCATCCACCACCGCGCCGAGGGTGCCGGCGGGCGCGACCCGATTGACCAGACCCCACTCGAGGGCCTGGGCCGCGCTGAGCCAGCCACCGAGCAGCATCATCTCCTTGGCCCGCCGGGCCCCGATGAGGCGGGGCAGGCGCTGGCTTCCTCCGCCGCCCGCCACCAGGCCGAAGTTGGCGTGCTGGTCACCGAGCCTCGCCGCCTCGTCGGCCACGACCAGGTCGGCCACGAGGGTCAGCTCGAGCCCTCCCGCCAGCGCCAATCCCTGTACGCCCGCCACCACCGGCACCGGCAGCGCCTCGACGCGATTGAAGACGCGGTGCCAGAGCCGCATGAAGCGCGACCACTTCTCCGGATCAGGCGAGAGCTCGCGCACGGCCTTGAGGTCGGCTCCCGCGCAGAAGGCGCGGCCGTTGGCGGTCAGGGTGACGGCGCGGACGGACGCGTCGCTCTCCACCGCGGCGCACACCTTGTCCAGATCCTCGAGCAGACCGGGGCTGATGGCGTTGAGCTGGTCAGGGCGATTGAGGACGACGCGCGCGATACCGTCCTGGGCCGCATAGGCGACAGTGCCGAGATCCATGGACTCTCCTCTAAGGCCGGGGGAACGGCCCGGCGCCGGGTCACATCATGGTATACCCGCCGCTCACGGACAGGGTCTGGCCCGTGATGAATCCCGCGGCGTCCGAGGCCAGAAAGAGGACGGCGCCCGTCACGTCGTCGGGCTTGCCGATCCGGCGTAGCGGATAGGCCTTGGCGATGCGTGCCTGCATCTCGGGCGTCCCCCACGCACGATTCACCTCGGCCGCCCACATGCTCAGGTCGCCGAACTCCTCCTCGGAGCTGGGCATGGTCATGCCGGGACAGACGACATTGAGACGGATGCCGTGGCGGCCCACCTCACGCGCGAGGCTCTTGGTCAGGGCGATCACGCCCGCCTTGCACGCGCCGTAGACGGCTTCCCTGAACTCGCCCATGCGCCCGGCATCGGAGCCCATGCTCACGATGGCCCCGCCCTTGCGGGCGATCATGCCGTCGAGCACCGCGCGGGTGCAGTTGATCATGCCCCACAGATTGAGCTGGACCTCCTTCTCCCACTCCGTGCGCTCCTTCTCGACGAAGAGGCGGTCGAGCGTCCAGCCCACGTTGTTGACGAGCACGTCCACGCGGCCGGTGCGTGCCTCGACGTCGCGGACGGTGGCGAGCACGGAATCCCACTTGGTCACGTCGGTGGGGACGACCACCGCCGACGCCGCCCCGGCCTGTCGCGCTTCCGCGGCCGCCTTCTCACCCTGCCCCGCGTCGATCTCGGCGATGGTGACGTGGGCGCCCTCGCGGGCAAAGGCGAGCGAGATCGCCCGTCCGATATTCGATCCGCCGCCCGTCACCATGACGCTCTTGCCCTTGAGGTTCAGCTCCATGCGTTCGGTCCTCGCTCTGGTAAATGTGTGCGTCGGGCCCCACTACCACGCGGTCGTCTGGCCGCCGTCCAGATACACGGTCTGCCCGGTCATGAAGTCGGAGGCGGCGGAGGCCATGTAGACGGCGAGGGCGGCCGCCTCCGCGGGCTCCCCGATACGCCGCGCGGGAATCTTCGAGAGAAACCGCTCGCGCGTCTTCACGTCCGCCATGGCCGCACGCGGGATGTCGGTGTTCATGTAGCCGGGGGCGAGGCAGTTGACCTGGATGCCGTGCCGCGCCCACTCCGCGGCCAGGCTGCGCGTGAGGCCGCCCACCGCCGCCTTGCTCGCGCAATAGACGGCATAGCGCGGCACCCCGAGGACGCCGTACATGGAGCCGAGATTGATGATCTTGCCCCGTCCCCGCGCGATCATGCCGGGGGCCACCGCCCGCGCGCAGCGGAACATCGAGGTGAGATTGGTGGCGAGGACGGTGTCCCATTCCTCGTCGGTGACCTCGAGCGACGGCTTGTCGAGGGTGACGCCCGCGTTGTTGACGAGGATGTCGATCGGGCCGAGCGTCGATTCAGCTTCCTGCACCACGGCCTGGATCTGCTCGCCCCGGGTGACGTCCATCTGGAGCGCGCGCGCCCGGCCGCCCGCGGCTTCGATCTCCGCCGCGGCGGATGTGACCTGATCGAGGGCGCGCGCCGCGCAGGCCACGCCCGCGCCCGCGTGGGCGAGGGCGAGGGCGATGGCACGGCCGATGCCGCGGCTGGCCCCCGTGACGAAGGCGGTGCGGCCATCGAGAGAGAAGGGACGCTCCATGGTCAACTCCCCTGCCCCACGCCGGATTCGACAGCCATGCGGTCGGCGACGAGCTGACGCAACCGGTACTTCTGGATCTTGCCGCTCGGGGTCATGGGGAACTCGGCCACGATCTCCACGCGCTCCGGGAACTTGTGGCGGGCGAGCTGATGACCCTCCAGATACGCGGTGATCTCGGCCAGGGTGACGGTTTGGCCCTCGCGGGGAATCACCACGGCGCAGCAGCGCTCGACCAGCCGGGGATCCGCCATGGCCACGATGGACACGCCGGCGATCTTGGGGTGGGCGTAGAGGAGGTTCTCGACCTCGACCACGGGAATGTTCTCGCCGCCGCGGATGATGATGTCCTTCGACCGCCCCGTGATCGACACGTAGCCGTCGCCGTCGAGCGTGGCGCGGTCACCGGTCTTGAACCAGCCGTCAACGGTATGCCCCTCCGCCGTGAACTGGGGCCGCTTGAAATAGCCGACGAACTGGAAGGGGCCGCGGGCCAGCAGCTCGCCTTCCACACCCTGGGCGACTGGCGCTCCGCTCTCGTCCACCACGCGGAGCTCCATGCCCCGCAGGGGCGAGCCGTCGGTGCCTACCACTTTGTCCTCCGGGTCGTCGATCCCGTTGCAGCTCACGAGGCCATTCTCCGTCATGCCCCAGCCCGCCGAGATGACACACCGGAGCCGGTCGCGCGCGTCCTTCACGAGCTGACGAGGGATGGGCGCGCCCGCGGAGATGAACACACGGAGCGAGCTCAGGTCCCGCGGCGTCCGCGCATAGGTCAGGTCGCGCAAGAACGGCGTGGCGCCCATGGTGAAGGTGACGCGCTCGGCCTCGATCACCCGCGCCGCCTCCTCGGCGTTCCAGATGTCCATCCACACCACGGTGGCCCCGAGGAGCAGGTTCAGACAGTGGCTGTAGAGGTACCCCGTCTGGTGACCGAGGGTCGAGGCCATGAGGAGCACGTCGCGCTCGGTAAACGCCAGACGCTCGATCAGGGGATACAGGGTGGCCAGGACCGTGTTCGGCGTGTGCATCACGCCCTTGGGCTCGCCCGTGGTGCCGGAGGTGAAGATCACCTCGTGGACGGTGTTCGCTCCGCCGCCCGGTAGCGGCCCGCGTCCCGGCTTTGCCTCCCATGCGATGTCCGTGAGCGTCGCGAACGGCTCCATACCCGGCGGGGCTTGCCCGCGGGCCACGAACACACGCTCGAGCCGCGGCAGTCCTTCCCTGAGCTCGCTCGCCATCTCCCGGTAGTCGAAGCCCCGGAAGCTCGCGGGAATCACGAGCACCTGCGTTTCGAGGAGACCCAGCATGAAGCGCAGCTCGCGGGCGCGATAGGTGGGGGGGATCGGATTGACGACGGCGCCCAGCCGGGTGGCGGCGAGGAGCACGAGGGCGTATTCGCTCCAGTTCGGCAGATGACACGAAATCACCCCGCCTCGCTCGAGCCCGTGGGCGCGGAGCCCGTGGGCCACCCGCTCGACGGCACGCGCGAGCTCGGCCCACGAGTAGCGCCCCTGCCCGTCCACGACCGCGGCCTTGTCGGGGCGCGTCGTCGCCCAGCGATCCAGATAGGTGTCGAGCGCCTCGTTGCGCCAGAGACCCGCCGCCGTGCAGTCGCGGATGCGCGCTTCCGTCAGGCTCGTCTCCATGCGTGGCTCGACGCGGCGGAACCTAGCGGCCGCGCACGGTCAGCACGGGACAGTGGGCGGCGGCCACGACACGGGAGGCGACGCTGCCGAGGAAGAGCTTGGCCAGGCCGGTTCGACCGTGGGTGCCGATGACGATGAGGTCGGCTTTCTTGGACCTGGACGCGCGAACGATCTGCTCGTGCGCCACACCCTCGAGCACAACCGTGGTCGCCCTCACGCCGGCGGCCCGCGCCTTGGCCTGGAGGGCCGCGAGCTTCTTCTCCGCGTACTTGCGCGCCGAGGCCTCGAGGTCTTCGTACAGATTGGGCGGCATGTATCCCTCGCCCGCGATGGGCATGGGCGGAGCGAGCACGTGCGCGACGAACAATTGCGCCTTGTCGGACTTGGCCAAGGCAATGGCACGCTTGAACGCCGCCCCGGAGGCGCTGGAGAAGTCGGTCGGATGGAGGATGCGGCGATGCCTGCTCATGGATGCCCTCCTTGGGCGCGTGGTCGATGGGTCTTTGGGCACCCAGAGGATAGCGCGCCCGCCTCCCGCATCCAAGACGGTCACCAGCCGGGGCGGTTCAGCGACCGCGGGGCGACGCGCCGGCGCCGTACGCGAACCGATAGCGCGTCTGCCGGGCCGCGTCGAGGGGCGGTGTGGAGAGCGACAACGTCGCGGTGTCGCCCGGCCCGAGAGCGGAGGGCACGGGTACCGCGGTGCGCACCCACAGGAGCTTGCCGAAGAAATCGTAGAACTCCACCGTGACGCGAAGTCCGCGCACGGGGGCGGCGGACACGTTCTTGAGGAGCACCACGTGCTGGGCGGTCCGTCGCTGCTTGCTGACGACCGGCGTGCGCGTCTCCTGCACGACCACGATCGCGTCCCCCGCCCCGACGGGCGCGGCGAGAGCGGCCGAGAGGAGCCAGAGGGCCACCATGGCCGGCTTCATGCCCGGTACGCTAGGGCGCGGGCGTCACCCCGTCAATGTCCAGACTTCGATACGGCCCAGCGGACGATGCGGACGTTCAGTGCGCATCCTGGCAGTTCACACATCGTCTGCGACGGGCGAAGACATGCTGACGGCTGGCGAGATCATGGTGAGCGTCGATGGTGAGCACGAGCCTAGCTGGGCGGAGCGTGATCGTACTTCAGCACGCGGACCTTTTCCATCGTGATGAGGCCAGCGAGCCCGATGAGAAAGGATCCCGTCACGTTGACGATCAAGGTGCCGTAGGGGAGCTCCGCCCCCCACCACCGAACGGCGAGGCCGCCCACGCCCCCAAGGCAGATCACGAGGAACCGCATCAACCGATGGCGGGACGCCGCTCTGCCCACGGCTGGGCCGCCTCGAACGCCGCCGAGGCCGCGAGCACGGTGCGGTCGGCGAAGCGGCGGCCCACGATCTGCAGGCCGACGGGCAGCCTGCTCGAGGTCATCCCCACAGGAACGGTCGCCGCGGGCTGGCCGGTCAGGTTGAACGGGAACGTGAACGGCATCCAACCGAGCGGCGACACCGGCTGTCCGCCGATCGCCTTGACCCCCGGCCGCCCCACCTCGAACGGCGGCACGGCCACCGTCGGCATGAGCAGGAGATCGAAGCGGGCGAGGAAGCGCTGCACGTCGGTCCAGAACTCGTGGCGACGGCGCGCGGCCGCGAGGTAGCGCTCGGCGGTGATGGTCTGGCCGTAGCGGAGCAGCGCCACCAATGAGCGGTCGAGCTGATCCGCGCTGTCCTCGAGCCGCGCCCCCCAGGCGCCGAAGGTCTCCGCGGGAGCCAGGGTGCGGAAGATCTCCTCCGGATCGTCCCAGCCCGGCATGACAACCTCGACATGACAGCCGAGTCCTTCGAAGAGCCCGGCGGCGGCGCCGCACAGATCCGCCACCTCGGGGTCCACGCGGGCATAGGCGAGGTCTGCGGTCCATCCGATGCTGAGCCCCGCCAACCCCGCATCGCAGGCCTCGAGAAAAGGTGAGCCGGCATCGTGGGGCAGCGAGAGGCGGTCGCGATCATCGGGCCCCGCCATGACGTCCAGCATGGCCGCCGCATCACGCACGGTGCGCGTCATCGGGCCGGTGACGGAGAGAGTCTCCCAACCGGGAAATCCCGGCGCCTGCGGTACGCGGCCGAAGGACGGCTTGAGCCCATAGATCCCGCAGAAGGAGGCGGGGATCCGGATAGAGCCGCCGCCGTCCGTGCCCACGGCGAGCGGACCGAGGCCCGCCGCCACGGCCGCGCCCGCGCCACCGCTCGAGCCACCCGGGGTCAGCGAAGGATCCCACGGATTACGCGTGATGCCGAAGAGAGGGCTGTCGGTGACCCCCTTGTGCCCGAACTCCGGCGTCGACGTCTTGCCGATCAGGACGGCGCCGGCGCCCTTGAGTCGCTCCACGCACACCGCGTCTTCATCGGGCACGTGCTCGGCGAAGAGCCGCGAGCCTCCGGTGGTCCGCACGCGGCGCGTGAACACGAGGTCCTTCACCGACACGGGCACGCCGTGGAGCGAGCCCAGCTCCTCGCCCGTCATCACGGAGACCTCCGCGGCCTGCGCCGCGTCCCGCGCCTCCTCGGCCGTGACCGTGCAGAAGGCGTTGAGCGTCGGGTTGAGGCGCTCGATACGCGCCAGCACGGCGTCGGTCACCTCGACCGGAGAGACCTTCTTGGCGCGAATGAGCGCGGCCAGCTCGTGCGCGGGAAGCCAGCAGAGATCGTCGGAGGCCATCAGCGTGGAGAGTTGAGGCGAGCCACCGTGATGTCCACCTGCTGCATGCCCGAGCCTTCGGTCACGGTGACGCGGCAGTAGTCGTGGCCCTTGGCGAACTCCGCCCAAGCCCCGGCGAACTTGTCCCCGTTGACGAACCGCTCGCTCTTGGTCTCCGTCCAGCCCGCTCCGCTCAGGAGCCCGCGGGCCTGGCTCAGCGTAGTGTCCACCGGCGTTTCGGCAAAGTAGACGAGCTTGCCCGCCGTGACCTTGGGCGACTGGATGAGCACGGATTCACGGGTCTGGACACGCCAATCGGACGGCACGGGAATGTCGACGAAGGGCTGGTTGGGTGGCGCGCCCCCGGCCGCGCAGGCGCCGCACAGCAGGCTCGCGGCGATCAGGAAGACACGCACGCGCGGATTGTATCATCATCGAGTCCATGGACCCGAGCACCCTGCCCCGGCTCCGTGCCTGGCTCGAGCGGACCGAGATCGTCGCGCTCGACGCGCGGCGCATCGAGGCGCTTGTCCGCGCGTTGGACGACGCCGATCCGCCCGTTCGAGTCGAGCGCTGGGGCACCGTGGTCGGTTACGAGGCCGGGCCGCCGCGTCGACGTCTCGTCCAGTTCGACCGTCACGGTCACCTGATTGCCGCCTGCCACTGGAAGGCCGATGGATCGCTGCGGTGGGCACGCTGCCGCTCCGCCGACGGCCGATGGGTCGGCGTCGAGCCCGGGGCCGATGCGCATCCCGCGTGGGGATCGTCGGACCGCGTGTGGCTCCTCGACGGCGAGGAGCCGTGGCGTCCCGTGGAACCGCTGAGCGTCTTCCGCGCGCTCGACTGGACCCGGCTCGATCACATTCCCCCGCTGGCCGAGCCGCGGCGCCTCCTCCCCGGCGCGGGCAGCGCGGTGCTGAACCTCATTGCCTCGCTCATGAAGGATCAGGGGGTCGCGCGCGTGCGCTATCGCGGGCCCTTTCCCTCCGAGCAGCTCTTCACGTCGCTGCTCGAGGCGTTCCGCCACGATCCGACCCAGACGCTGCCCCTCGAGCGCTTCCTCGCCGACGGGGGGCTCGACTGGCTGCCCGCGCCTTTCGAAAGCCATCACGTGGCGCCGTGGGTCACCGTCCAGCTCCGCCAGAGCATCGACAAGGTGGTCGCCGACGGCGTCATCTTCTACCGGCCTGAATGGCAGGGCATCAAGCGGCGAGAGGCGCGCGTGATCCGCGACGAAGGCGAGCGTGTGATCTGCTCGCTGTGGGCGCTGGGCGGGCCCCTCGAGGATCGGCTGATTCTCGATCGCTCAGGCGAGATACTCGAGGCGCCCCCGGCCCGTGCCCCCGAGGTTCCCCCCGCGCCGCTTCCTCCCGTCTGGAACTCCGCCCTGGGCGATCTGATCTCCCGGGAGAGCGCTCCCGCTCTCGGCCCGGCGATCGTGGAGGTGCTCCGCGGCACGGAGCTCGAATGGGGAGCCGTCCCCGGCGACCTCCTCCGGGCATGGGAGAAGCGCATCCGGCTGAGCGCGCGACTTCGCGAGGCGGCGTCGGCATCGCTCCGAAGCGCGGCGCCGGGGCGAGAGCGGGCAGAGCAGGCCCTGCGCTTCGTGCTCGAAGTGGCCCGGCTCCTCGGCCCGGAGGTGCGCGGGCGGGCTCAGTCGGTGCTGGAATCGCTGCCGGAAGCGGAGCAGGCGCGGCGGCTCGGGGCCGCGGTCGAGGAGTCCGAAGCGCTCGACGAGTCGGTGGGGCGCCTCATCGCGCTCCTCGCCCGCTGAGCGCTAGTGCGCCTCCAACGAGTATTCCCCACACTTCGCGTGACCCCGCAGAGTGCCGGGCCAAATTGCGAGCCAGACGAGGCCCGAGGGAGGCCACAGCCCGAGGCGTACGTGGCCATTCGAGCCGAGGGGCCCTGCCACGAGGCGAGGGCTGAGTGAGTCGTACGGTGAGGGCTGCGGCCGACCGAGAACGTGGCCGTTCAAGTTGAGCGGCCCGCCCGCGAGACGAGGGCTGGGTAGATCTGGCGAAGTCAAGTTGGTCCGGCACTAGGCGTGCTTGGCGGAGAGGATGAGCCAGGCGTTCAGGCCCACGAACGCCATCACGGAGAGCAGCGACATCATGAAGTACGAGACATAGACGACTTCCTGCCCGCTGAGGCCCCGCCCCGTGGCCAGCCGCTTCCAGAGCGGACCGCGCACGAATTGCGAGGATTCCTGGGCGAGCCGCGGCATACCCACCGCGTCCTCGAGCACGTGGTAGCCGTCCATCTCGAGGAACGAGAAGGGGTAGATGCAGATCAGGAACGACTGGAGCTGCAGGACGGCGGAGGCGGCCACGCATGCCTGCAGCAGCCCCGGGGACAGCAGGTTGGCCCAGATCACGCCGAGGAGACCCAGGACGAGATGCACGGTCGGCCCCGCGAGGGCATTGACCACGCGGGCACGGCGAGAGGCCATGAAGAGATCGGTGACGTCGGCATAGAAAGTCGGCACCACGAGGTGATGGATGATGAACCCCACCTCTTTGACCCGGCGACCATAGTGGACACACGCGAGGGCGTGCACGAGCTGGTGGAGGGCCACCGTCAGGAAGAAGGCCAGCTTGAGGGCGATGATGGCCACGATGGCGTGGTGGCCCAGGGCCGAGCTGATCGCGCCGAGGTCGTTCCAGAGCTGGAGGAGCGCACGGACGCCGAAGACGGAGAGCACGCCCAAGCCGAGGACGGCCATCGGGGTGAAGAGGAGCCACCCGCCGTAGCGGTGGATCCGCTCGAAGAGCTCGTTCCACCGCCGGCTCGAGACATTGAGACGCTCGATGGCGTGCAGAGTGGCGGCCATCGCCCGCGCGGCGGGATTGCGCCGGTTGCGCTCCAGGATTTCCCGCAGCCGCGACATGGGACGAAGGGTCAGGAGATCCGCGAGCAAGAGCTTGTTCATGAGCTGCGGGATCTTCTCGAAGTCGAACGATCCGTAGCGCATGACGTAGGCCACGGCGATGTCCTGCATGTTCGCGCGGCCGTCCATCTGCTGCCAAAGGAAGCGCTCTTCTTCGTCGAGGAGCAGATAGTTCTCCGTCCTGCGGCTCTTGAGGACGTAGCTCTTGGTGCCCGGCACACCCGAGGGAAGCTGGGCCAGCTCCCACTGCGCGTCGGGGAGGCGCTGCGGGCGAAGCTGGAGGTAGGCGCCCGGGCTCGAGATCTCCCGTGTCTCGAAGCTCTCCCCATCCTCGGAGCGGATGAGAAGGTTGAGCATGGCGGGTGGGCGGCGCGCGCCGGCCCGTGTGGTAGGAGCGGGCTCGCTCATTGGGGCGGCCCGCCCGCCTTGCGCTCGGCGTCGAGGCCGGTGGCCTCGAGCCCCCAGCGCGTCACCTCTCGGACGAGGTCGGTCGACTGCACGAGGCGGCGGATCAGCACCCGGGACATCTCCTGGAAGAATCGCGCGGCGTCCCTCGGGTTGGCGTCGATGAACTGATTGACGCTTACCCGGTCCAGGGCGAGGAGCGAGGTGTCGACGTCGGCCTGGATGGTGGCCGTGCGCTTGGCCTCGTCGCCGAAGACGCTCATCTCGCCGAAGCTGGCCCCGGCCTCGAACCGGTTCAGGATCTGCTCCACGCGCCCGCTGACCTTTTTGGAGACGAGGATGGCGCCCGAGCGGATGAAGAACATCTCCTCTCCAGGATCCCCCTCGCGGAAGAGCACCTCGCCCTTGCGGAGCCGGCGCTCGCGCAGACGGGGCCACAGAGCAGCGAGCTGTTCCTCGTCCAGGTCACGAAGGAGATCGACCTGTCGCAGGAAGGCAATGTCGCCCGGCTTGGCCACGGGGTCGTGTCCCCGCTACATGGCCCAACGCTTCATCATGACGGCCTTGACGGCCCGAAGGCGCTCCGCCGTCGGCGCCTGGCCCTCCCGACCCACCGCCTGGAGCACGGTGTTGCGCTCATCGGCGGACAGCGTGTATTCGGCCAATATCGCCGCGGGGTCGCGCACGAGCTCGGCGAGGAAATCCGGGTCGGTCATGATTCGTCCGACCAGATCGCGGAAGCCCAGAAACTCCATACGCCCCCTTGGATCAGTGGTGACCCCGGCGGGATTCGAACCCGCGGTCTCGACCTTGAAAGGGTCGCGTCCTGGGCCAGGCTAGACGACGGGGTCTAAACCTCTATCACTGCGCGTGAAACAGACAATTGAGATTAGCAGAGGCGGTCGGGGATAACAAGGTGGGCGTCCCCCCGGGTAGATTCGGGTCGAAAAATGGGTGGAGGGGTCAGGTCAGCGGAACGTAGTCGTACTCGCCAATGCCCTGTAAAACGAGGAAAGTAGCCGATCTTTCGCCCCCATTGGTCACCAAATGAGGGCGCCCGGGCCGGACCGCATAGCTCTGGCCCGGCTCGAGCCTGATTTCCTCTTTCGGGTCCCGTACGAAGATCCGGAGCCGGCCCTCGAGGACATAGAAGGTGTCCTGAATATTATTGTGATAATGCCAGGGCACCTGCTGCTTGGGCCCGATCTGAAGCTCCGAGATTCTGAAGCCGGGCCGCTCGGCGTGACGGGCCCGCCGCTCGACCTCGTAGAGCCCGCTCGAATCCTTGACCGCTTTGCTGTCGCTCACGACGTCACGAGACCCGGGACTTCCCGGAGATCACGGACCAGAGCGCCCCGGCGATGAGAAGTCCGATCCCCACGAGCAACGGGTTCCAGTAGGACGGAATGCCCATCTCGTGCCTGATCACGATGCAGAGGCCGATCACGGTGACGATCATTCCGGCCAGCATCAGCTTGTTCGGCCTCATGGTTACCCCTCCGTTCGCCCGAGGTTCCCACCGCGGGCGTGGGGAAGTCAAGCGCGCGAAGAGCGGGTGGCGGGAGGTCTGCTAGACTCCACGAGGCTCGAAACCCATCGAAGGGGGCGGCTGCTGGGGCGAGCAGGGTAGATCCTACTCCTTCTGCTCAAAATTCCCGGTCCGGACATACCAGCAATTCGATCGTTCGGCTGCAATCCGGGCCTGCTGAAGTCGACACCGACTTGCCGGCTGTGTGGCATCTCCTTTGCTCGTGACAAAGCCATCATTCATGCCGGGCATGACCTCCTGTCGTGCAGGATCCCGAGTCACGCACCAGGCACATCGTCGCGCACCGATTACAGGATGCAGTGGAGACGCGAATGAAGATCGCTCCCCTTCGGTCCGCCGGATCCCGTGACACGGGACCTGCAGAGCTGGACTTTCCGCTTCCGGAGACAGACCCTTCCCTGCGGCCTATGCATCGCGAATGCGTTCTGAAGGGATGTTCCTACCGGAGCCGTTTCCTGTTTGCGGCGGGATGGGCCCTTGCCGCGCTCTTCCTGCTCACAGCCCTTGCCGTTGGTCTCCAGAGCGCACGTTCGCAGGAAGCCCTGCTGAAGGAGAATGCGTACCTGTACCAACAGATCGAAACCCAGCGGGAGCAGAGGGTGACGCGACCTCCCGCTCCCGATCCTGCCGAAAAGGAACCGGTGGAGGAGTCCGCTCCGCCTCCTCCACCCACCGCGACGGCTCCCCTGCCCAGGAAAAGCCTGCCGCCGAAGGCCTCCACCGAGCTGCCTCGGGTTCCTGACTCTGAAAAATGGTGGAATCGTCCCTGAGTCGATAACCCGCCACGCCTGCCCCCGGTCTCGCCAGGAGAGCAACCCGCTTCGACCGACATGCCGTTCCGCCGCATGCCATCACCGGCTCGGTGAGCTGATGACGGTTCTGCTAGACTCGCGCCAGCCTGCAAGGAGGGCTCATAGGATGGACCCGACCCGCTGGCCCGCGCGCCTCGTACTCTCCCGCGCCCGGCGCGCAGACCGTCTGCGGGAAGGCTCACTGATTGAGCGGCGCACGTTCCTCGCTGGCGGTGGGGCCATGCTCCTTGTTATGCCACTCACGGTCGAGGCCCAGCAGCAGACTGGGAAGCTCCCGCGAATCGGCTGGCTGACGAGCAGTGTTGTCCATCCAAGAAACGTCGATGCGTTCCGGGAAGGGATGCGTGCTCTCGGCTATCGCGACGTCAGCATGGAGTTCCGAGCGGCGGCGGGGCAAATGGATCGGCTGCCGGCCCTCGCCGCTGAG
>WNGA01006920.1_pt1 | contig 29698 bp, 30 predicted proteins | sample 5400061 | NCBI WGS metagenome assembly WNGA01 (sample SAMN13153366, study PRJNA577476) | soil metagenome | isolation source: 100 cm soil or saprolite under grassland replicate 2 | place: USA:California | collected 2016-06-15
GAGGCTCTCGTGTGCGGCCGGAAGAGATGGCGTGCCCCCAACCTTCCTACGACACGCTGGCTTGAGGTCGGCCGTGATCGTCGGGATTCCACGCGAGTCCTTCGCTGCACGCCTCCGCGGCCCGAGCGCCGCGGGGAGGGCGGGAGAGACGGGTGGGCCTTCGGAAACCCGTCGTCGTACGTCGTGACAGGCGTACCGCTTACCGACATTCAGTTGGACGGCTAGCCGGTCCGATCGGGTTTCCGAAGGCCCACCCATCTCTCCCGCCCGGCGAACGGGCAGTCAGGGTTCGAACTGAGACACTACCCCGGGTCGCGACGGCTTCCGGCCTCTGGTTTGCATCTGATCGGCCCGCGGAGGACTCGACCATGAAAGTTCGAGTGAACCTGGCGAACCCTGCGGAGCTGTGCGAGATTCCCGGCATCCGACGCTCGCAGGCGGACGCCATCGTCAAGTTCCGCTCCGAGCACGGTCCCATCCACGACATCGGCCAGCTCACCGAGATCATGGGCGGCCAGAAGCTCGCGGAGGGTGCCGACGAGCGCCTCGACTTCGATCCCGCCGGCATGACCGCCCCCGAAGCTCCCGGCGCCTAGCAGGCTGATGAAAAAGGCCCATCTGCTTCGTTGGCGCCCTCGGCCGCACGCTCAACGTACAGGCAGTACGCCTCGCGTGCGGCGGTCGTGCGCCGCCTCGCATCTGGACCTTTTTGATCAGCCTGCGAGTTTTTCCGCATTCTGCTAGACGCCGAGCCAGCGAGATTTCAGCGCGTCGTCGCGGCGGAGGTCGTCGGGCGAGCACTCGTGGACGATGCGGCCCTTGCTCATCAGGTACACGTGATCGGCGACCCGCAGCGCGAAGGCGAGGTTCTGCTCGACGAGGAGAATCGACGCGCCACCGCGCTTGAGCTCGAGGATGATCCGTCCGAGCTCGCGCACGAGCAGCGGCGCCAGCCCTTCCGACGGCTCATCCATCAAGAGGATGTCGGCGTTGCCCACGAGCGCGCGTCCGGCGGCCACCATCGCCTGCTCGCCGCCGGACAGCTTGCCCGCGCGGTGCCGGAGCCGGAGACGAAGCGACGGGAACAGATCGAGGACACGTCGCAGGTCCCAGCCCCGACCGCTGCCGCTCCGCGCCCCGACCAGGAGATGCTCGCGGACGTCGAGCGACGGGAACACGCGCCGCCCCTGCGGCACGAGGCCGACCCCGCGCCGCGCGATCTCGTGGGCGGGCAGCCGGCTGATCTCCTCGCCGTTGAGCCGCACGCGACCGCGGCGCGGGGGGTTGAGACCGGCGATGGCGTGGATCAGCGTGGTCTTGCCCACGCCGTTGCGCCCGAGCACCGTCGCCACCTGGCCGTCGGCCACGTGCAACGTCACCCCCTGGACGATCCAGCTCTCGCCGTAGGCCGCGTGGAGATCCTCGACCTCGAGCATCGCCGTCAGCCCTCGTCGATCCCCAGGTAGATCTCGGCCACGCGGGGATCACGCTTGATCTCGTCGCGCGGGCCGGACGCCACGATACGGCCGTAGTGGAGCACGATCAGCCGCTCGGCCAGCGCGAGGGCGACGTCCATGTCGTGCTCGATGAGCAGGATCGTCACGTCGCGGGGGAAGCGCCCGATCATCCCCGCGACCGTCGCCGTTTCCGCGGGCGACAGTCCGGCCGTCGGTTCGTCCAGCAAGAGGACGCGCGGTCCGGCGGCCAGGGCCAGGACCAGCTCGAGCTGACGCTGCTCACCGTAGGACAGCTCGCGGGTCGGCACATCGCGTCGCTCCACGAGCGACCACGCCTCCAGCAGCCGCTCGGCGCGAGCGAACAGCCGCGGGAACGCGGACCGCGGGCGATGGAGCGTGAACCGCGCGCGGTCGGCTCCCTGCACGGCGAGCAGCACGCTGTCGAGCACGGTGAGTCGCGGAAACAGCGTCGTGACCTGGAACGTCCGCCCGAGCCCGAGGCGCGCCCGGCGATGGGGCGCGAGCCGGGTCACGTCGCGATCGAACAGCGTGATCCGTCCGGCCGTGGGCCTGAGCAGGCCGGTGATCAGGTTGAACAGGGTCGTCTTGCCCGCGCCGTTGGGGCCGAGGATCACCAGGCGCTCGCCCTCGGCGACGTCGAAGCCGACCGTATCCAGCGCGCGCAGCCCGCCGAAGTCGTGGCTGAGCGTCTCGACGCCGAGCGCGCTCACGCCAGGCGGCCGCCGAGCCGGGCGCGCACGAGACCCATGATGCCCGCGGGAGCGAACAGCGTCACCAGCACGTAGATCAGCCCGAGCACGGTCAGCCAGCGCTCGGTATGGGCGCTGATGACGTTCTCCAGGAGGACGATGACGGCGCCGCCCAGCGCCGGGCCCAGCAGCGTGCCGGCGCCGCCGAGGATCACCATGATGAGGGCCATCGCCGAGAAGACGATGGAGAGATACGCGGGACTGACGAAGCCGTTGTAATAGACGAAGAGATTACCGCTGGCCCCGGCCACGACGCCCGCGAGCACGAAGGCCACGTACTTGTAGCGCCAGGTGTCGTAGCCGAGCACTTCCATCCGCCGCTCGCTCTCACGGATCCCGACCAGGGCCCGGCCGAAGGGCGATCGCACCACGACCCAGAGTGCCCACGTCAGCCCGAGGAACACCAGCAGCACGAAGTAGTAGAAGGCGAGCCCGCCGCCGAGGCTCCACGGCAGACCCGCCGCCGGTCGGGGCACCCCCGGCAAGCCGTCGTCTCCGCCGGTGAGCCAGCGCCAGCCGAAGGCGATCCCCCACAGGACCTGGGCCAGCGCGAGGGTGATCATCAGGAGATAGGCGCCGCGGGCCCGCAAGGCGAAGAGGCCGAAGAGCGCGCTCGTCACGCCCGCGGCCAGCAAGCCGGCGCCGAAGTCGAGCCAGAAGTTGTCGACGACCTTCACGGCGAGCAGGCCGACCGTGTAGGCGCCGACCCCGAAGTAGGCCGCGTGTCCGAGCGAGGGCAGCCCCGCGTAGCCGAGGATCAGGTTCAGGCTCATCGCGAAGAGGGCGAAGATCAGCATCTTCGTGAGCAGCCCGAGCTGGTAGGACGAGAGTGCCTGCGGCACGATCGCCAGGAGGGCGACACCCACCGCGGCCGCGACGGCGGCTCTCATCGCGCGCCGAACAGCCCGGACGGACGCACGGCCAGGATGATCGCCATCGGGGCGAAGATCGTGAACAGCGCGATCTGCGGAAAGAGCGCCTTGCCGAAGTTGTCGAGGAGTCCCACGAGGAGGCCACCCACGAACGCGCCCTTGAGGCTGCCGAGCCCGCCCACGATCACGACGACGAACGCGAGGAGCAGGATCTCGAAGTCCGCGCCGGGATAGACGCCGAGGAGCGGGCCGCCGATGATCCCGCCGAGCGCGGCCAGGCCGGCGCCGAAGGCGAACACGCCCGTCGACAGCAGCGAGACGTTGATCCCCGTCGCCCGCGCGATGTCCGCGTCGTCGACGGCCGCGCGCAGCATCGCCCCCAGTCGTGTCCGCTCCTGCAGGAGCCAGAGCGCCAGGCCGACCACGGCCCCCACGCCGATGACGAAGAGTCGATACGAGGGAAACACGAGCGGGCCGAAGCGCAGCGATGCCTCGAACATCGCCGGCTTGGGCAGCGTCTGCGGCGTGCCGCCCCAGATCGCGAGCGAGAGGTCGCCCACGATCAGGAGGAATCCGAAGGTCAGCAGCGCCTGGGGCAGCTCGTCGTGGGGGAGGCGACGGAGGAACACGCGCTCCATCACGATGCCGAGCCCGACGACGGCCGCCGTGCCCGCGGCCGCGGCCACGAGGAAGCTCCCCGTCGCGGCGGTCACGGACAGCGCGACGTAGGCGCCGAGCACGTAGTACGAGCCGTGGGCGAGATTCAAGATCTTCATGAGCCCGAAGATCAGCGAGAGGCCGGCGGCGAGCAGGAACAGCAGCATGCCGAAGGATACGCCGTTGAGGGTCTGGATCGCCCAGAAGGTCATCGAGGCGGGACGGCGTTACTTCTTGTTCCACCACCCCCAGGTCTGCTCCTGCGAGATCGAGGGGATCGTGTCGACGATGGCGTTCACGATGCGCCCGCCCCGCTTCTCCGTCCGCATCACGTAGGACGGGCAGATGACCTGGCGGTAGGCGTCGAACTCGAGAGGCCCGCGCGGCGCCTTGATCCGGGGCAGCGAGGTCTTGAGCGCGTCCCGCACGCGCCCGCGGTCCGAGAGATCGCCGCGCAGCGCCTCCACGGCAGCCGTGATGAGCTGGGCGGCGTCGAAGCCCGATTCGCTGTAGCGGCTCGGCCACGTCTTGTGAACGCGTTCGTAATCGGCCACGAATGCCTTGTTCTCGGGCGTGTCGATCGCGGCGCTGTAGCCGCCGACGGTGAGGATCCCGAGGGCGGCGGCGCCGAGGGCGGGTAGGATCGTGTCGTCGGCGAGCACGTTGTAGCCGGTGAGCGGCAGGCGGTCCCACAGTCCGTACTCCCGGTACTGCCGGACGAACCGGATCGCGTCGGCGCCCGGGAAGAACGCGTACACGGCGTCGGCCGGCGTCGCCCCCGCCTGCGCGATATAGGGCGCGAAGTCCGGCGTGTTCAACGGCGCATAGACCTCCTTGACGATCTCGCCGCCCGCCGCGCGGTAGCCCGCGATGAACGCTTCCACGGCGTGGCGGCCGGCGACGAAGTCCGTCGCCATCACGATCATCTTGCGATACCTGGTGTGCTTCATCATCCAGGCGCCCATCGGATAGTTGCCCTGGTCCGACGTTTCGACGATGCGGAAGATAGCGGGCGAGGCCTGCGGGGGCGCGGTGAGCACGCGCGTGAAGGCCACGGGGACGATGAGAGGAGTTCCCTGCTCGTGGACGTAGTTCCGGATGGCGAGAGCGACCACGCTGTTGACCGGTCCCACGACGAAGTCCACGCGATCCCGCTCGATCAGCTTCCTGATCTTCGTGAGCCCGACGTCGGGCTTGGCCTCGGTGTCCTCCTTGAGCACGTGGACGTCGCGACCGCCCGCCCTGCCGCCGACCCTCGCCAGGCCGAGCTCGACACCGCGCGTCGTATCGGTCCCTTGGACCGAGAGCACACCCGTGTACGGCAGGAGGAGCCCGATCTTGACGGGGCCCTGGGCGCGAGTCGTCGTCGGCGTCAACACGAGGAGCAAGACGACCAGTAAGAGTCGAGCCATCCCGGCGTCACGATAGCACAAGCGTGCTAGAGTCACTCGCGACGATGCAGGTCTATGCGTTCGATCTGATGCCGTGGCCGCACCTCGAGGCGCCGTCCTACTATCCGGACCCCAATCGCCTGTACGACCCGGCGCGCGGCCGGCAGGTCTACGACGAGCACCTGCATCAGGCCGAGCTGTACGAGGAGTACGGCTACGACGCCATCTGCATCAACGAGCACCACGCCAAGCCCTACGGTCTCATGCCCTCCCCGAACCTCATGGCGGCCGCGCTGAGCCAGCGCACGTCGCGGATCAAGATCGGCGTGTTCGGCAACCTGGCCGCGCTGCATGCGCATCCCGTCCGCCTCGCCGAGGAGATCGCCATGCTCGACGTGATGTCGGGCGGGCGCGTCATCTCCGGCTTCGTGCGGGGCGTCCCCCAGGAGTACCTGGCGCTGAGCGTGCCCCTGACAGAAGCCCGAGAGCGTCTCAACGAAGCGTGGGATCTGATCGTCAAGGCGTGGACGACCCACGAGCCCTTCGACTGGCGCGGCAAACACTGGAGCTACGACCGGGTCTCGATCTGGCCGCGCCCGCTCCAGCAGCCGCACCCGCCGATCATGATGCCCGCCGACAGCGACGAGGGCCTGGAGACGGCGGCCCGCCGCCGGGTGCCCACCGGGATCGCCTACCGGTCGGTCGGGCGCGGGCGGACCGCGTTCGAGAAGTATCGTGCCTTCGCGGCCAAGCACGGATGGACACCGGGCCCCGAGCATTGCCACGTGCTCCGAAACGTCTACGTGGCGGAGACGAACCAGCGGGCACGCGAGGAGGCGCAAGAGCACCTGCACTACATGTTCCAGAAGCTCCTCTCCTACCATCGCGGCTCCATGGAGATCCTCGGACAGTCGCCACCGCCGCGGCCCGCCCAGATCCGCGCCGCCGAGGACCTGCCCTTCTACGAGATGGACTTCGATCTCATGCAGAAAGAAGGGCTGTCGATCATCGGCGATCCCGACTACGTGACCCGCGAGATCGAAGCGCAGATGCGAGAGCTGGGCGCCGGTGTGCTCATGGGCCTCTTCCAGTTCGGCAGCCTGCCCCACGACCTCGCCGTGAAGAACATCCGGCTGTTCGCGGAAACCGTCCTGCCCGCCCTCAAGCGGTCCTGAAGGACGAAATCATGGGCTACGTGATCGCGACCGTCGCGCTGTCGATCCTCACCCTGCTGGGCCCCGTCCCGCCCGCCGAGGGCCAGGCGCCGATCAAGGTCGGCGTGCTCGCGCCCATCACGGGACCATTCGCGACGTACGCGCGGGACATCATCGACGGCGCGCAGCTCTACTCCGACGAGGTCCACGGTCAGCTCGCGGGCCGGAAGCTCGAGCTGATCGTCGAGGACTATCAGGTCAGGCCCGACGTGGCGCTCACCAAGATGCGCAAGCTGGTCGAGCGCGATCGGGTCCACGCCGTCGTCGGCATCGTGCTGTCGGCAGCGGCCCTCGCGGTGAAAGACTACGTCAACACCCAGAAGGTGCCGCTGCTCATCTCCGGCTTCGCCGTCGCCGAAGGCCTGACCCTGCAGGCCAATCCCTACGTGTTCCGGCTCACCTCCTCCGCGACCATGACGGGAGCGCCCATCGGCCAGTGGGCCTACCGAAACTTGAAGGCACGCCGGGCCGCGATCATCGCCTCGGATAGCGTGGGACCGATCGAGATCATCATGGCCTGGGCCCGCGCCTTCGAGGAGGCCGGCGGCAAGGTGGTCCAGGAGGTCTACGCGCCGCTGGGCACCGCCGACTTCGCGCCCTACGTCGCGCAGCTGCGCCGCGACGTCGACGTCATCGGCGTGCAGACCGTGGGCGCCGACGGCGTGCGCTTCGTCAAGCAGTTCCAGGAGTACGGCCTCAAGGGCAAGATTCCGCTCGTCGACGCCGCGGTCGGGTTCAGCGACCTCTCGCTCCTGACCGCGGCGGGCGACGCCGCGGTCGGCGCCCACAACAGCCAGCCCTATCAGTACACGCTCGACACGCCGAGGAACCGCAAGTTCGTCGAGGCCTTTCGCGCGAAGTACCGCCGGGATCCCGGAGCGCCCGTCGCGTTCACGTACACCGCGCTGGCCGCCATCGACCAGGCCGCGAAGGCCACGGCCGGCCACGTCGACGACGTGGCCCGGTTCACCGACGCCCTTCGCAAGACCGACCTCGATGCCCCCCAGGGTCGCGTGCGCTTCGACCGGTTCCAGAACGTCATCACCGACATCCACATCAGCCGGATCGACAGGGTCGGGGGACAGATCGTCCCCGTCGTGATCGAGACCGTCCGGGGCGTGGATCAGTTCCTCGGGCTCGACCCGGCCGAATACCTCAAGAAGCCGCGCCTGGTGACGCTCAAGGGCACGTTCGCGAAGTGAAGCGGGACTATGTCGGCGCGGAGGCGGCGCACGCCTCGAGCGACGCCAGGGCCGCGCGGGCCAGCGCGGGGAGCGCCGGATCACGCGCGCCCATGACGAGCACGGTGTCGCCCGGCCGCGCCTCGGCGCGGATCCACTGGACCGCCGCCGCGTGATCGGCGGCGTACCCGCAGCGTACCGGCGCCGGTAGATCGTCGGCCAGGATGCGGCTCGAGATGTCCTTGGTCACGGTGCCGCCGGCGTAGAAGATCTCGAGGTAGCCGAAGCGATCCTGGCCACGCAGGATCCGGGGCAACAGCTCGCGCAGCTCGGCGCGCAGAAACCGGGCGGGGCCGAAGCCGTGGGGCTGGAAGACGGCGACGAGGCGTGACGCGCCGGCCTGCGCCGTCGTGATGGCCGCTCGCAGCTTCTCGCCGTTGTGCGCGTAGTCGTCCACCACCCGGATGCCGCTGGCCGTCGTGCCGATCACCTCGAACCGTCGCGCCACGCCGGGGAAGCGTGCCAGCGCCGCCTCGATCGCGCCGGACGCGACGCCGAGTTCCAGCGCGACGAGGGCGGCGGCCACGGCGTTCTCGAGGTTGTGCACGCCGGGCTGGGGCAGGTCGAGCGAGATCGCGCGACCGCCGGCGCGGAGGATGCCGACCGCGCGGTCCGGTCCCGGCGTGATGACCGCGAGGACCGCGTCGGCCCCGGCGGCGGCGCCGTAGGTGAGCGGCGCACGGCCGGGCGCGAGCGCCGCCGCCTCCCGGCAGGCGACGTTGATCAGGAGGCGGGCGCTGTTGTCGGCGAACGTCGTGAACTGCCCGCGCACATCGCCGACCTCGCCGTGATCCCGGCTGATGTTGTGCACGAGCCCGATGGCCGGGCGGTATCCGACGAGCGTGCCGTCGGATTCACAGGCCTCGGCGATCACCGGCCCCTCGGCGGGACCGGCCGCGACGCACCCGCCGCCGTCCTCACCCACCAGCGCCGCGCCCCCGAGGATCGTCGCCGGCACGCCGGCCTCGCGCAGGATCCACGCGACCATGCCGGTGATGGTGCTCTTGCCGCTGGTCCCGGCGACGGCCACCCCCGGGTGGCCGTGATTGACGATCTCGGCGAGGAGCGCCGGCCGGGGCACGAGCTCGAGGCCGAGCGCGCGTGCCGCCCGCATCTCCGGCGTGTCGGCCTCGACGGCGGTCGAGTAGACGAAGCGGTCGATGTCGTGCGTGACGGCCGTGCCGTCCTGCGGCCGCAGGACGACGCCGGCGCGGCGCAAGCGGGCCTCGACCTCCGCGCTCCGGCCCTGATCGAAGGCGCGGTCGCTGCCCTGGACCCGGTGACCGCGCGCGCGCATGAGCTGGGCCAGCGGGTTCATCCCGGCCCCGGCGACGCCCGAGAAGTGATAGCGCTTCGAGCCCATCCGCGGGAGCCAGTGTAGCGCGCCGGCAGTCTGTCTGAGTGTTCGAGGAGCGCCACGGCTTCGCCGGGGCGTGACGAGCGTCGGGGGGCTTGGGGGGCCCGCAGCTAGGCCCCCCATGCGATCAGTACGCTGCCGAGCGCCATGACGACGACGAGCGTCCAGTCGACGTTCCCCTTGGCCGCGAACACGCCCATGGCCACAACCGCGGTGGGAATGAGGACGGCGCTCTTGAGCGCGTTGGCTCTCACCAGAGCCAACCCGACGACCAGGACGAGGGCCAGGAGCATGTAGGTGGCGCCGTCCAGGACGATGAAGCCGAGCCAGATACCGATGCCGAAGAACATCAGCGCTTCCCGCCTACCCAGCCGGACCGGATGCGTCTCGGCCCGGTCGATCGTCTGCTTGAGCTTGGTGAACAGCAACACGAAGGCGACGAGCACGGCGGCGGTGATGATGAGGGCAAGGTAGCGGCCGGGTAACACCTCGGCGAGGGCCGCCCCGGTCACCGGATCGAGACCGATCACCATGAGGATGGGCAGCGACACCGCGGATCCGGACGAGGCCATCGTGTTCAGGAACCCGCAGGCGAGACCCGCGGCGGCGCCGAGGATGAGGGCCAGCAGGTCATGACCGGCGAGGAGCTCGAGCATGCTCGTCGCATGACTCTATCATCCGGATGCGGCGGCGGGACGGCGCGAAATGACAATCGCCGGCGGAAATGTTAGTGTTTCGCGCACTTGAGACCCGAACCGTGAGACGGCCGCCATATCTTCTGATCCTCGTCGCAGTCGTGATGATCGCGCTCGGCGAGACCGCCGGCGCTCTGATGTCCCCGTTCCGGCCCGCCGTCGAGCGCTATGCTCGGGCCCGCGTCGCCGCCAACGCCGTCGCCCACGGCCTGACCGGCTCGGTCGAGTACGACGACGAGATCCGGAGCCGTGCCGTCTTCACCGCCGAGGCTGGCCTCTCGTTCTTCCACACCCACGCCGAGGGACTGGCGCCGGTGATCCTGCTCGCGGGCACCATCGTCGCCAGCGTGGTTCCCGGCGGCGCCGTGCGCGGGGTGCTCTACGGGCTGTTGACCGCGGGCGCGTTCTTTCCGCTCGGCTATGCCGTCTATGCGCTCGCCGCCCTGGAGACGGGCCGCGAGGCTGGCGTCGCGCTGGCCGAGCGCTACGTGCTGACGCCGCTCGGTAGCGCCGCCATCCTGGCCCTGCTCGCTCTCGTCCTGCTGCTCGGGCGCGCGGCGCGTGCGAGCCAGCCGGCGAGATGACCGAGCCGACATGGCGGCTGCCGCCGATTCCCGTGCTCCTCGTCGGCGTCGCGCTCATCGCGTGCGCCGAGGTCGGGGGCGGCGCGATGGCGCAGTTCAAGCTCGAGCTGGCGCGGTGGGCACGCGCCACGATGCTCGCGCGGCCACAGATGCACGGGCTCGTGGGCGTGCGCGACGTCGACGAGCAGATTCTCGATGAGGCCCTGGTGAAGCTCGACGCCGGCCTCCGGCTGTTCCATCTGCACGCCGAGGGCCTGGGGACGATCATCATCGTGACGACGATGGTCGCCACGTCGCTGATCACGCGGCCGGCGTTACGCAAGGCGACCGTCGTGCTCATCACCGCGGGCGGTGCCGGATACCCGCTCGGCTATCTGCTGTGGAGCGCGCTCATTCCGTTCCGCGGCGTGGAGCGGGGCAAATCGCTGGTCGAGTGGCTGGTCTGGATTCCCTTCGGCAGCGCGGCGATCGTGGCCATGTGGCTGCTGGCGGGAGCGATCGCGTGGCAATGGATCGGCCGGCGAAGCGCACCGTGATGTCGCGAGCCACGGTGCTGGCGCTGATGCTCGCGGTGGCCTGGGCGGGGCCGGCCGCCGCCCACCATGTCGGCGCGTATGTTCCGCGCGACAACGAGATCTCGGCGAACTTCAAGCAGATCAAGTTCTCGCTACAGGCGCAGAAGCTCGACGTGGCCCGCCGGCTCTTCGAGGAGGGCGCGCTGCGCCGCGAGCTGCGCAAGCAGGCGACGGCCGTGCCGCCGGGGCTGGAGGCATCGATCCGCGCGGCGCTCGTGGCCGGCGATGCGCGAGCCGCGGAAGCCGGACTGATGGTGTTCTTCGCCGCCCTCGTTCGCGGTCTCGCCCTCGAGGCCGACCGCCAGCTCGCCGACCCGCACACGGCGCCCGCGACGCGGGTGGCGAGCGGCGGCAAGATCCTCGACGCCATCTGGCGCTACTACAATCTCGTGGACTTCGCGGTCTCCCAGCGCGACCCGAAGGCGGCGACGGCCGTCCGTCTCGCCTTCGAGGAAGCCGAAAGCTACGTCAAGGCGCCGGCGCCCGCTCCCGAGCGGATGCGGCCGCCGCTCACCCGGATCGCCCGTGTCCTGACGGGCGTCATCGAAGCTTCGTCACCGTCAGCAAGGAGGGATTCATGAAAACGAAAGCCCTGTGGGCCGTGCTCCTCGCCGTCGTCGGCCTCGCGGCCGTGGCCGGCCTCGCCCCCGCGCAGTCGCCGAAGATCGTGAAGATCGGGGACCTCGGCTCGAAGGTCGGCGTGTTCGAGGGGTACGGCAAGTACCAGACCATGGGCATGACGCTCGCCGTCGAGGAGCTCAACGCCAAGGGCGGTGTCCTCGGGCACAAGATCGAGATCATCTCCGAGGACGACGAGACCAAGCCCGCGCCGGCCGTGCGCAAGGCCGAGAAGCTCATCCTCCAGGACGACGTCAAGCTCCTCGTCGGAGCCATCTCCAGCGGCGCCACCATGGCCGTGATGGACGTCACCAAGAAGCACAAGACCATCCACTGGAACTCCGTGTCGTGCGCGGAGTTCATGCGGACGACGAAGTTCCACAAGTACTACTTCTCGAACCAGCCCGACTCGCGCATGCAGGCCAACGGCCTGGCCAAGTACATCCTCGACAAGATGGGCAAGCGCGTCTACATCTTCTACACCGACTACGCCATGGGCCAGTCGGACGGCCGGCAGTTCAAGACCGCGTTCGAGAAGCTCGGCGGCGAGATCGTCGGCGTCGCCGGCGCCCCGCTCGACACCAAGGACTTCGGCCCCTGGTTCGGCGACATCAACAAGACCAATCCCGACGTCCTCTTCCTCGCCTTCGCGGGGACGGACTCCATCCGGCTCATGACCCAGCTCCATTCGTTCGGCATGACCAAGAAGTACAAGATGGCCGGCATCGACTGTTTCCTCCTCCAGCAGGACCTGCCGTCGATCGCCGAGCCGATGGAGGGCTTCGTCCAGCTCAACCACTTCTCGGCCTTCAACCCCGATCCCGCGATGCAGGCGTTCAACCAGAAGTTCAAGAGGCGCTGGAACACCGACGCCAACATCGCGGCCGGCGCCTACGACGCCGTGCTCTTCTGGGCGGCCGCCGTCGAGAAGGCCAAGAGCTTCGACCCCGACAAGGTCGCGGCGGCGCAGGAGGGCATGTGTCTCGACAGCACGCACATCGGCCGTCAGTGCGTGCGCAAGGAGGACCATCAGGTCGTGATGGACATGCACCTCTACCGGGTGGAGAAGGGCAAGAACATCCCGATCGCCCGCATCGCCGGCGCCGACACCATCGGCGAGCCCATGGTCGGCAAGGACCCGGTGGAAGGCTTCAGCTGGGAGATCAAGAAGAAGAACTGACGAGCGATTCCACGGGGAACGCGGCGGGCCGCGTGGTTCGCCGCGCCACCACCAAGACCTTTATGCCATCGGCACGCGCGCGGGAACGAGCGTTCGCGTGAGAGGATCGACGGACAGCGCAAATTGCTCGAGGGAGACGGCGCCGAGCAACGGCAGCCCGTCCGGAGGCCCGAACAGACACGTCGTGTGGAGTGTCCGCCCATCGATCGTCATGAGAATCTCGGTTGCTTGCCATTCCTCGTTCCGCCCGTCGGCAAGCTGGATCGGGACGCGCCACTGAGCCGACACTCCGAGTGTCTCCAATGCGGGACTCGGCAGGTAGGTGAACATCGTACCGGTGTCGACGAGACACTTCACTTCGAGCGGAGCCGAGCTTCCACGTGGGTTCGCTATGCGCACCGGATACGTGAACGTGCTCATCGAGGACAATTCTAACATTCACGTCGGAACGCGGAGAGCCTCCAAACCGATACACCCACGCGCGACTCGATAATGGATTACCTTGTCGCGGGCGTGGGGGTACGCAGCCCAGCAACCCTGCCGGTATCGGGCTCGGCTGCGGGGCTGCGGGGCGGAGGAGATCATCCAGTGATCGGTAGGCGTGTGTTCGTGCGTCGTCTTGGCGCGGCCGCTATCGCCCTGGCCGGTCCCCGCGAGTCCAGCGCCCAGCACGGACAGAAGCGAATTCCCATCGTCGGCTATGTCGCGCCTGGTATCACCCCTGACCAAGGTGTTCGCGCAGAGTCTCGAGCGGTTGGGTTACGTCGACGGCCAGAATATTTCGATTCAGTATCGATTCTGGGCGGGCGATACCTCACGGTTGCCCGGCATCATGAGTGAGCTGGTCGGACGGAACGCTGATGTCATCGTGGCGGGGGACAGTTCGGCTTCACGCACGGCGAAGCAGGCGACCAGGACGATCCCGATCGTCTCGATCAGTACGGACCCGATCGGCGAGCGACTCGTCGAGAACCTTGCTCGTCCAGAGGGTAACGTCACAGGTTTCGCGTTTGTCGCCACACCCACGACCGGAAAGCTTCTGGAGCTGCTCAAGGAGGCCCTTCCGGGACTCAGTCGGCTCGGAGTCCTCGATGAGCCACAGGGTGCCGCAAACTCCGCGTACCTCGCGCACGCGCAAGCCGCTGCCACGTCGCTGAACATCACGCTGCACATCGAACACGTGAGGGCGGCCAGCGACTTCAAGCCGGCGCTCGATGCTCTCGTCAAGGCGCGCGTCCAGGCGGTCACGGGGTCCGCTCGAACTTTGACTTTTGCCCATCGAAAAACGGTCATAGCGCTCGCCCTGGAACGGCGACTGCCGATTGCGCTTGGGTTGCCGCTCTACGCGAGGGACGGCGCGCTCATCGGCTTTGGCGCGAACCACTCGGTGGTCAATCTGAAAACCGCCGAAGCGCTCGGGCTGACGATCCCACAGGTGATGCTCCTGCGGGCGGATGAGGTCATCCGGTAGGTGGACTATCTCGTCGCGGTCCTGCTGCCCCAGCTCCTGCACGGCCTCGTCTTCGGGGCCGCGCTGGGCCTCCTGGCGCTGGGCCTGACCGTCATCTTCGGGCTCTTGGGCGTGATGAACTTCGCCCACGGCGAGCTGTACATGCTGGGCGCGTACGCGGGCATCGCGTTCATCGGGATCACGCACTCGTTCTGGGTGGCCATGCTCCTGGCCCCCATCGCCGTCGGCGTCGTCGGCGCGGTGACGGAGATGGCGACGCTGCGGCCGATCTACCGGCGCGAGCCGCTCTACGGGCTGATCCTCACCTTCGGTCTGGCGCTGGTGTTCCGCGAGGGGGCGCGCCAGATCTGGGGCGGTGACATGCGCCGCATCGCCGCGCCGGTGACGGGCTCGACGCCGCTGCTCGGCATGACGTATCCGAACTACCGCCTGTTCCTCCTCGGCGCCGCCACGGTGCTGCTCGTCGCCATCTGGCTCTTCTTCACCAAGACCCGCGCGGGCGTGGTCGTCCGGGCGGCCGTCCAGGACGCCGAGATGCTCGATGCCCTCGGCGTCAACGTCCCACGCGTGTTCACGTTGACGTTCGCCGGCTCCGCCGCGCTCGCCGCCCTCGCGGGCCTGCTCCTGGCGCCCGTCTTCACCGTCTATCCGCAGATGGGCGTCGAGATGATCCTGCTCGCCTTCATCGTGGTGATCCTGGGCGGCATGGGATCCATGGGCGGCTCGGTGGTCGCGGCTTTCGTCATCGGGATCGCCCAGAGTCTCCTGACCCTCTGGATGAACCCGCAGCGGGTCGCCATCGCGATCTTCGGGATCATGATCCTGGTGCTGATCGTGCGGCCGCGTGGCTTCTTCGGGCGGGAGGGCGTCCTTGAGTAAGGCGTCCCGTCCGGTGTCGTGGGGCGCCGTCGTCGTGTTCGCGGCCCTGGCCGCGCTGCCGCTGGCACCGTTCATGTCGAAGTATTACCTGCTGCTGGCCTTCGACGCGCTGATCTTCGGCGCCATCGCCATGAGCCTCGACCTGCTCATGGGCTACACCGGCCTCGTGTCCTTCGGCCACGCGGCCTTCTACGGCCTCGGTGCCTATGCCGCGGCGGTGCTGCTCGAGCGCGGCGTGCTCTCGCTCTGGGCCTGCCTCGGCTTCGCCCTCGTCGTGGTCGGGGTCTACGCGTGGATCGTCGCCTACTTCGCGACGGGCCGGCGCGGGATCTACTTCGCGCTGCTCACGCTGATCTTCGCCGAGGTCGTCTACACGTTCTTCCGCTACACGCAGACGTTCGGCGGCTCCGACGGCATCCAGGGGCTGCCCGAGGCGGTCCTCCTGCCGGGCGTGCCGATCGACACGCCGGCCAAGAAGTACTACCTGGTCCTCGGCTATCTGGCCGTGGCCTTCGTCGTCTGTCGCGTCCTCGTGCGGTCGCACTTCGGCAAGGTGCTGGTCGCCATCCGCGAGAACGAGGACCGCGCGCGCTTCCTCGGCTACGACGTGCAGCGCTACAAGATGGGCGTCTGCATGATCTCGGCACTCCTGACCGGGATCGGCGGGGCCCTCTACGCGATACGCGCGGCCTACGCCACGCCCGACCTCATGCTGTGGACCGAATCGGGCGAGTTCATCATCTCCGTGATGATCGGCGGCCTCGGCACGCTCGTGGGCCCGATCATCGGCGGGGCGTTCTTCACGATCCTCCGCGACAAGGTCTCGTCCTACGTCGACTGGTACTTCATCGTCATCGGGCTCGTGCTGATCGGCATCGTGCTGTTCATGCCCCGGGGGATCGTGGGCTTGCGCAGCATCATGAGAATCCGCTCGTGACGGCCAGCCATCCGGTGCTCGAGGTCGTCGCGATCTCCCGCAGCTTCGGCGCGCTGGCAGGTCAGCTTCGCCGTCCCTGAGGGAGCGGTGTTCTCCGTGATCGGCCCCAACGGCGCCGGCAAGTCGACGCTGTTCAACGTGATCTCCGGCCTGCACGCGCCGACGGCCGGCCACGTGCGTTTCCGCGGGCAGGACCTGACCGGCCTGCCGCCCGAACTCATCAGCCGGAGGGGCATCGCCAAGACGTTCCAGATCACCAACGTGTTTCCCGAGATCTCCGCATTCGAAAACGTCCGGGTGGCCGCCCAGTCGCGCGCGTCCGTGTCTGGACGGCTGCCCTCGCTCTGGCGTCTGCCCGACGTGGACCGCACGGTGATGCAGCTGCTCGGGGCATTCGGCCTCGAGGCCCGGCGCGACGAGCTGGCGCAGAACCTGTCCCACGGCGACCAGCGCTACCTCGAGATCTGCCTCGCCCTCGCCACCGACCCCGTCCTGTTGTTGCTGGACGAGCCCACGGCAGGCATGACGCCCGGCGAGACCAAGGCGGCGACGACGCTCATCCAGCGCATCGCGCGCGAGCGGGGCCTGACGCTACTCCTCATCGAGCACGACATGAGCGTGGTCATGGGGATCTCCGACCGCATCGCCGTGCTCCACTTCGGCCAGAAGATCGCCGAGGGCACCCCCGAGGAGATCCGCAACGACCCGGCCGTCATCGAGGCCTATCTCGGCGGCGCGGACGATTAGCATGCTGCGTATCCGAGCGGTCCACGCGGGATACGGGCCGACGCCGATCCTCTTCGGCGTGTCGCTCGAGATCCGCGAGGGCGAGGCCGTTGCCCTGCTCGGGCGCAACGGGATGGGCAAGACGACGCTCATGAAGGCGGCGATGGGCTTTCTCAAGCCCTGGCGCGGGAGCATCGAGTTCGACGGGCGGGAGCTGGGCGGGCTGGCCCCGCACGAGATCGCGCGGCTCGGCATCGGCTTCGTCCCCGAGAACCGGCGCATCTTTCCCGGCCTCACCGTGCGCGAGAACCTGGAGCTCGGGCTCTCCGCCCTGCCCCGCTTCTCGTCGGGGCTGCGCCGCGAGCGTCTGCAGAGCGTCTTCACACACTTCCCGCGGCTCCGGGAGCGGTTCGAGCAGCCGAGCAAGACGCTCTCGGGCGGCGAGCAGCAGATGCTCGCCATCGCCCGCGTCATGATGGCCGGGGCGCGGATCATTCTCATGGACGAGCCCACGCAAGGCCTGGCGCCCGCGCTCGTCCGTCACATCCGCGACATGATCGGCGAGCTGAAGCGCGCCGGCGTCACGGTGCTGCTCGTGGAGCAGAATGCGCGCATGGCGCTCGGCGTGTGCGACCGCGGCTACATCATGGAAAAGGGCGTGATCGTCTTCGAAGGCCCGGCGCAGGAATTGCGCGAGAGTCCCATCACCCGTGAAAAGCTGGGCGTCTAGTGAGATGGGGGGCCTAGCAACGGGCCCCCCAAGCCCCCCTTGGCGGCTCGGGACGCCTCGGCAAAGCCGCGGCGCCCCTCGATGAGTCGCTTACTCGGTCGAGGATCCGGCAGTTTGCTCGGGCCCAGTTGGCGGCAGTCGGTCATCCGCGCGGCGCTGGCGCTGGTGCTGCTGGGCGGGCTCTTCTGGGCGCTGCCGATCCGGCGCGCGGGGGAGCAGGGTGGCCATCATACCGAGCATGCCCCGCCCGAGCCGGCGCCGCGCCTCGATCCCTTCGAGAAAGCCGGGATCACCGAGCTCAAGGAAGGCCAGCGCGGGCCCGCCTTCCGCCTGCCGCTGTTCACGGGCGGCGAGGCGACGCTGGACACGTGGAAGGGCAAGCTCGTCGTCCTGAACTTCTGGGCGACGTGGTGTACCCCCTGCACCGCCGAGATGCCCACGCTGGAAACGCTCTGGCGTGACTACCGGGAGCGCGGCCTCGTCGTCGTCGGCGTCACCGTGGACCGCGGCGCCCCGCGCGCGCTGATCGAGCCCTACCTGAAGCACCTCGGCCTCACGTTTCCCGTCCTCCTCGACCCGCAGATGGAGATCGCCAACGCCTGGCGCGTGCCCGGCGTCCCCGCGACGTTCGTGATCCGTCCGGACGGTGAGGTCGTCGGCATGGCCATCGGCATCCGCGAGTGGGACAGCAAGGAGATGCGCGCGCTGCTCGAGCCGATGCTGCCGGGCCCACTCACTCGATGACGTGATCGGCGCGGAGCAGCACGGACTGAGGGAGCGTCAGCCCGAGCTCCGTCGCGGTTCTGAGGTTGACCACCAGCTCGTACACGGTCGGCTGCGCGACCGGCAGCTCGGCCGGGTTGGCACCTCGCAGGATCTTGTCGACGAAGGCCGCCGACACCCGGCGATGCATGTCGGACAGGTTGGCCCCGTAAGACATCAGGCCGCCCGCCTCCACATACTCGCGAACGCCGTACATCGCGGCGAGGCGGTGCCGCGCGGCGAGGGCGAGGATTGCGGGGCGCTGAGCCACGAACATCCCGTCCGGAAACACGACGATGGCCTCGACCCTCTTCGCGACCAGTGCGGAGAAGGCGCTCTCGATGCCTCCGGCCTCTTGCACGCCCGCGAGGTGAAGTTCCACCCTGAGCCGCTGGGCGGCCGCTTCGATGACGTTCAATGACGGCTTGTGCACCTGGTTGGCCGGATTCCAGAGGACGCCGAAGCGAACAGCATGCGGAACGGCTTCCTTGAGCAACTCCAGATACTTTGCCCGCAACTCCAGGCCGAGGTGCGTCCACCCCGTGATGTTGCCGCCCGGGCGCGCGAGGCTACTGATGATCCCGCTTCCCACCGGATCGGCGGCGAACCCTATGACGATCGGGATCGTCGTCGTGGCTCGCTTGGCGGCCAAGGCGGCCGGTGTGCTCCACGTCACGATGACGTCCATCTTCGAGCGGACGAGGTCTGCGGCGAGTGCCGGAAGCTGATCGGTCTTGCCCTCGGCGAACCTGGCTTCGACGACGATGTTCTGGCCTTCGAGCCAGCCGAGGTCGCGGAGGCCCTGCCGCAGCGCTTCGAGGTAAGGCCGGTTGCCGGCGACCGAGCCCTGATCGAGGTACCCGATCCGCCGGATTTTCCGCTCCTGCTGCGCCTCGGACACGAACGGGGCGGCGAGGAGGCCCACGCTCATGGCGCGGAGGAACCGTCGACGGTTCAACATGGAGTGACTGATCATAGCTCACGCAGCGAGGTGGTTCCTTTGACAAGGTTCGAGGCGTCCCGTACAGTCCGGCCAAGCCAGCCTCGCTCGAAAGGAGCTCGCCATGCGTCAGCGATACCTCCTCGCCACGGTCATGATTTTGCTCGGGCTCATGTCCGCGTCCGGGCCGGCCACGCTCGCGCCGGCCCGAGCCGCCGACGGCGACTCCCTGCCCGGCACCGCGACGCTCTCCGGCGCGGTGCAGGCGCCGAAGCCGTTCAAGGCCGCGCAGGTGCATCTCATGAACGTGGACAAGAACGTCCTGTTCATGGTCTACACGAGCAGCGGCCGCTACCGGGCCGTCAACCTCCTCCCCGGCAACTACGAGGTGACGGTTCGCGCGCCAGGGCTCGCCGGCGCTGCGCAGAAGGTCGAGCTCGCCGCCGGCGCCCGCCGGACGCTCGACATCTCCCTGCGCGAGGGCGCGCCGCAGGCCATCCGGCAGGGCGAGTTCGGGTTCACGACGCAGCGGGTCGGCGAGGTGCCGCTCGTCTCCTACGATGAGCTGTATCCCCGCGAGCCGGGCCGGGCGCTCCTCGAGAAGCAGTGCATGTACTGCCACGGCAAGAGCTTCTTCCCGTCGAAGCAGTACCACGAGACGCAGTGGAACCACTTCATCGATCAGATGCAGGACGGCCAGGGCCTGCGCGGCGCGCTGATCCCGCCGGGCACCCTGAGTGCGCCAGATCGCGCGACGATCATCGCTTATCTGGGCAAGCACTTCGGACCGGGCAGCCCCAAGCGCGGGCTCAAGGCCGACACCGACTTCCCCGTGGACGAGGCGGCGCTGGCCAAGGCGATGTACGTCGAGTACTACCTGCCGCTCGATCCCAAACTCGATGCCGGCAACACGCAGCGACGGACGCAGGAGCCGCACTTCGACCCCGACGGCAACGTCTGGTACACCGATCGCAGCGTGCCGAACCGGATCGGCCGCGTCGACCCGCGCACGGGCGAGATGAAGGACTGGATGATGCCGGACCCCAAGGCCGATCCCCACGGCCTCACGGTCGATCGGAACGGCCACGTCTTCTGGGCGGAGACCGCCGGGTTCTCCCTCGGTCGGCTCGATCCGAAGACCGGCTCCATCACGCGCTATCCCATGGACTCCACCGGGCGGAACAAGGGCCGCGGGCACACCCCGGTCGTGGATTCGAAGGACAACGTCTGGTTCACCGTCATCGTCGGCGACATGATCGGCAAGTGGGATCGCCAGACCGGGAAGTCGACGGTGTGGAAGGTCCCCACGCAGGGCGCCGCGCCCTACGGCATCGCGCTCGACAAGGACGAGAACGTCTGGTTCGCGGAGTTCCGCCGCTGCAAGATCGGCAAGTTCGATCCGCGTACGGAGAAGTTCACCGAGTACGCCGCGCTGACCCAGCCCTGCACGATCCGTCGCGTGGGCGTCGATTCGACGGGCACGGTCTGGTACGGCGGCTTCAGCAGCGGCAAGCTCGGCAAGATCGTCCCGACGACGGGCAAGATCGTCGAGTACGACATCCCGATGGCGTTCTCCGAGCCGTACGACGTCTGGCCGGATCGCGAGGATCGGATCTGGATCAGTGACGGCGGTCAGGGCGGCGCGCTGATCCGCTTCGATCCGAAGACGGAGACGTTCACGTACTACCCGACGCCGCAGATCACCGATCAGCCGAAGCTCGCGATCACGCGCGACGGCGCCGTCTGGTACACGCCGCGCTCGTCGTCCAGGGCCGCGGCCGGGGTGCTCTACCCGGACGTCACCACGATCAGGACGCTCGGGGCGTATTACTGACCTGCCTCCCCCTCGGAATCGACGGCGCGGGCAAAGTCCGCGCTCGAACAGCGATCAGTGCGGGGCGTCGCCGACGGTGATGCCGGTGAAGGTGGCGAGCCGCTTGGCCAGCGGGGTGTTGCGGCTGCGGCCGACCCGGACGTGGCCGTCGATGATCACGCAGGAGATCCCGGGGATGTCGCCGCGGGCGATGGCGTCCAGGCCGTCGCGCGCGAGCGAGGCGGCGGGCGCGTCGCACACTACAAGGTCGGCGGGCTGACCGACGGCGATCGTACCCGTGGTGAGCCGGAAGGCGCGCGCGTTGTTGCCCGTGGCCAGCGCGATCGCCGCCTCGGGCGCGAGCCCGCCGAGTGACGAGACCTCGCAGACGGTCTTCAGCACCCCGAGCGGCATCACGCCCGTCCCCGTGGGCGTGTCGCTGGCCAGGCACACGCGCGCGAGCGCGCCGTGCTCACGGGCGAGCGTCAGGATGTGGAGCGCGGAGCGGAGGTTGCCGGCCTGGACGATCTGGAGCGCCATGTCGGTCGTCGCCACGATCTCGGCCAGGCCCGCCTCGTCGAGCGAGGTCGTGCCGCCGTTGACGTGGCCGCACACGTCGGGCCTCAGGTGCAAGAGCACCTCGTGGCTGATCGGGCTCGAGCCCGGAATCGAGTTGCCGCCGCTGTGGGACATCACGCACAGGCCGTGCTTCTGGGCGCGGCGCACCTCCGGCTCGCCGTCCCGAGGCTGCGCGTAGCCGCCGAAGCCGTACTTGGCGTGACGCACGCCGTGCCGGGCCATCTCCGCGAAGTCCTCGTCGGTGAGCCCGGGCTCCAGCACGACGGACCCCGCGTTGACCTTCATCCCGTTCGGATGGAAGTGCTCGAAGCACTTCGCGGCGGCGATGGCGAGCGCCTTGGACGCGACCGGATCGTGCGGGCGCCCGGGCGCGTGCACACCCTCACCGGCGGACACGACGCTCGTGATGCCGCCGTGGACGTAGGAGTCGAGGAAGTCGACGGTCTTCTGACGCGGCGTGTAGTCGCCGAGCACGACATGGCAGTGGGAGTCGATGAGACCGGGAAGGACCGTCGTCCCCCGACAGTCGACGACGACGTCGGCGCCGCGTGCGTCCGCCCGCGCCCCCGGGCCGATCGCCGAGATCCGGCCGTCCGCCACGAGGATCGCCTCCGCCTCGAGCCGCGGCGCCGAGAGAATCCCGGTGGCCAGGGCGCCGATGTTGATGAGCCCCAGCGTCGGCATCAGTACTCGCCCAGGCAGCGATCGACCATCGCCTTGGCGGCCTCCCAATCGTAGGAGCGGAACATGCGGCCGTTCACCACCGGCTGCGAGGCGGAGTAGAACATCTCGTACTGGAGCTGCCGCCCGGCGAACTCCGTGCCGACGAAGTCCCAGATGAGCTTGAGGAGCTTGACGCGCTCCCGCGCGCCGGCGACCCCCGAGCGATAGTACCGCTCGGTGTCCGCGCGGCTCTCCCCGCCCGTGAAGCTCGCCTCCGAGCTGGGCACCGCCTGGAAGGCGCCGCCCGCCAGCTCGCGGATCGCGCGCATCAGGTCCACGATCAGCCGGCGCTGGAGGCTCATGCCCGCGTAGATGTACTGCGGATGCGGACGGGCCACGCCGTCCTTGACCAGCGGGAAGCGCTGCGCCGCATGCACCAGCGCGTCGAAGGCCGCGCACTGGGCCGCGATCTCGCCGCCGAGCTGGGCCTGCACGGGCGCCTGGCCCTGCACGCTGTGCAGCTCGACGAGCTTCATGGCGAGGCCGGCCAGGAACTCGAGCTTCACGCCGAACCGGACGAGGGACTGGAAGTTCGCGAGCGTGTGGGAGGGCGTGTCGTGGAACTGGCCATTGACCAGGTCCACGTTGCGGTCGATGAACACCTGCTCCCACGGCACGAACACGTCGTCGAGGACCACCGTCGCGTCCACCTCGTCGAAGCGAGAGGACAGCGGATAGTCGTAGACGCTGGTGGCCATCGTCCCGAACGGCCGGCGCGGATAGAGCCGCAACCCTTCGGCGCCCGTGGGGATGACGACGGAGATCGCGTAGTCGTCGTCCCCCTTCGCGAGCGGGGTGATGTAGGAGAGGAAGAGCCAGTCGGACATGGCCGCCGAGGTGGCGATCGCCTGGCAGCCCCGGATGACCACCCCGCCGTCGCGCTCGCGGACGACACCGGGATAGAGGAAGGGCTCGGGCTGGCGATGGGCCGGCTGCGAGCGGTCGATCTGCGGCGGGACGATGGCGTACGAGACGTACAGATCGTCGGCGCGCGCCTTCTCGTAGAAGCGCCGCACGTTGTCACCGAACCGCTCCCCGCCCCGCGCGAAGAACTCCGGCACGCTCGCGAACGCGGTGATCACGCAGGCGACGTGATCTGGCGTCCGCCCCATGAGCCCGTACGACGCCTCCGCCCAGAAGCGGTGGACGCGACGGCGCGCCTCGAGATCCTCGGCGGTCCGGGGAATGAGCCACATCGTGCCGTGCCGCTCCCCCGTGACGGGATCGACATACGTGGTGACGGGCTGCGCCCCCTCGGCGCGCGCGGCGTCGTAGCGGTCGGCGATCCGCCGGATCGGCTCGGCAAACGCCGGATGCTTGGTGACGTCGCCGACCCGTTCGCCGTCGAGATACACGGCCCGCCCGTCCCGAAGACTCTCGATGTACTCTTCGCCGCGGCGCATGGCAGGCTACGCGTTCCGGCCGGTCAAAATGGGACTTCGGTCCGTTCGTCCTTGACGCGCTTGGCCTTGTGATCCCAGCGCGGCAGCTCACCGGGCTCCGTCAGCTCGACGCCGGCGCGAATGCCGAGTCCGAGACGGAGCGTGTTCTCCAGCGTCTGCCGCATTCCCCGACATTCCTCCGGCCCCAGCCGCGGCGAGGGGTCGACACGGACCACGATCTCGTCCAGCCCCTCCACACGGCGGAAGACGATCTGGAACTCATCCACGCCGGCATGGCCGCGGATCAGCTCCTCGATCCGCCGCGGGTAGACGATGATGCCCCGCACCTTCTTCATGTCGTCCAGCCGGGCCAGCACGCCGCCCTCGAGGCCGACGAGGGTCCGGCCGCACGGACAGGTCCGGTCGGCGAGCTGGACCACGTCGCGGGTCCGATAGCGGAGCAGCGGCATCGCCTTGCGATAGAGGCTCGTGAACACGAGCTCGCCGCGCTCGCCCGGCGCCACCGGCCGGTCGTGCTCGTCGAGAACTTCCGGATAGCAGTAGTCCTCGTGGACGTGCGTGATTCCGGAGCGCGCCTCGCACTCGAAGCCCCACGCGGCGATCTCGGTGAGGCCGGGCAGGTCGAAGGCCTTGGCGCCGAACGCGGTCTCGATCCGCTCGCGCGTCGCGGGAATGGAAGCCCCCGGCTCGCCCGTGTGCCAGGTGATGCGGATGCGCGTCTCCTTGGCGAGATCGATCCCCTTGCGTGCCGCCTGCTCGGCGAGAAAGAGCGCGTAGGACGGCGTGCAGCCCAGCACGGTGATCGGATACGTCCGGAGCGCGTCGATCCGCTGCTCGGTCGAGAGCCCGCCGGCGGGAAAGACGAGACAGCCGAGGTCCTGCGCGGCGTAGAACCCCGACCAGTAGCCGATCCAGGGCCCATAGGAGAAGGCCGCCATCACCATGTCGTGCCGGCGGACGCCGAAGGCGTGGAGCGAGCGCGCGTAGGAGTGGTAGAAGCCGTACCAGTCGTCCTCGGTGTCGAGGAACGCCAGCGGACGACCCGTCGTCGCGGAGGTCATGTGCACGCGCAGGCACTGCTCGACGGGCACGGCCAGCAGTGTGCCCCAGAGCGGATGGTCGGCCTGATCCTGCTTCAGCTCGTCCTTGGTCGTGAACGGAAGATGCCGGAGATCGTCGAGTCGCGCGATCCGCGCGGGCGTGATCCCGGCGTCGTCGAGCTTCCTGCGGTAGAACGGGCTCGCGGCGTACGCGTGCTGGACCTGCTCGCGCAGCTTCCGCTCCTGCAACGCGGTGAGATCGGCACGCGACGCCGTCTCGAACTCGGGCTCGAGGTAAAGGCTCACGTTTTCTTCAAGACGGGTGCCGCCGCCGCCACGGCCTTGATGATGCCGTGGTACCCGGTGCAGCGGCACAGCACGGCCGAGATGCCCTCGCGAATCTCCTGCTCGCTGGGCTGCGGGTTCACGCGCAAGAAGTCCAGCGCGGTGAGCAGCATGCCGGGCGTGCAGAAGCCGCATTGCAGGCCGTGGTGCTCCCGGAACGCCTCCTGCAGCGGATGCAGCGTACCGCCCTGGGCGAGGCCCTCCACCGTCGTCAGCTCCGCCCCGTCGGCCTGCACGGCCAGCATCAGGCACGAGCGGGCCGCCTCGCCGTCGACCAGGATCGTACAGGCCCCGCAGATGCCGTGCTCACACCCGACGTGCGTCCCGGTGAGGCCGAGATCTTCTCTCACGAAGTCCACCAGCAGCTTGCGCGGCACGCACCGCCCCTCGCGCGGCGTGCCGTTGACGGTGAGCCGGACGTGCGCGAGCTCGCCGCTATCCACGACTGGCCTTCGCCAGCGCGCGCTTGACCGCGCGCTGGGTGAGGACCCCGGCGAGATGGCGCCGGTAGTCGGCGGAGGCGTGGATGTCCGAGTCGGGGTCGACGAGCTCGGAGGCCCGCCGCGCCGCGGCGTCGATCGCCGCATCGGCGAGCCCGTCGCGCTCGAGAATCTCCTCGGCGGCCCGGAGCCGCAGCGGCACCGGCCCCGCGCCCGAGGTGGCCAGGCGCGCCATGACGCACCGGTCACCCTGACGCGCGATCATGGCCGCGATCCCGACCAGCGCGAAGTCGCCGTGGCGCCGTGCCAGCTCCTCGAAGGCGTAACCGGTCCCGGCGGGCGGCGCGGGCAGGCGAACCTCCACGAGGATCTCGTCGGCCCCGAGGCTCGTCGTCAGATAGCTCTGGAACAGCTCCGAGGCGGCGATCACCCGCTCGCCCTTGGGCCCGCGCGCGACGACGGAGCCGCCGACCGCCGCCAGGACCGCCGGGTACTCGGCGGACGGGTCGGCGTGGGCGAGGCTGCCGCCGATGGTCCCGCGCGAGCGGATCGGCAGATGGCCGACCCAGCGGGTGGCCTCGGTGAGCAGCGGAATGCGCTCGGCGATCTCCGGCGAGAACTCGATCGTCCGCTGTCGCGTCATCGCGCCGACCCGTACCTCGCCGTCGTGCGCGCGGATGTACGCGAGCGCGGGAATCCGGTTGAGGTCGATCAGCGCCGCGGGCCGGCTCAGGCGGAAGTTCAAGAGCGGGACCAGGCTCTGGCCGCCGGCCAGGAGCTTGGCCTCGCCGCCGTAGCGGCTGAGCAGCGCGAGGGCCTCGTCGACGCTCCCCGGCGCGTGGTAGTCGAACTTGGCTGGTTTCACGACGTTCTCGCCTCGCGGATCAAGTGCCAGAGTCGGGTCGGGGTGATCGGAAGCTCCGTGATGCGGATCCCGAGCGGAGACAGCGCGTCGCTCACGGCGCTGGCCAGCACGGCGGGGACCGTCATCGAGCTGGACTCGCCCAGGCCCTTGGAGCCGAGGGTCGTCAGCGGAGAGGGAGAGACGACGTGGGCGATGTCGATCTCGGGCGCCTCGCTCGCGGTGGGGACCAGGTAGTCCATGAAGGTCCCGCTCAGGAGCTGACCGTCCTCGTCGTACGCGAGCTCCTCGTACAGGGCGCCCCCCAGGCCGTGCAAGGCGCCGCCGTAGATCTGCCCCTCGGCGATCATCGGGTTGATGATCGTGCCGGCGTCGTGGACGGTGACGTAGCGCAGGATCCGGATCTGGGCCGTGGCCGGATCGACCTCGACGGCCATGACCTCGGCGATGAAGCCGTAGGTGTTCGACGAGTTGACCCGGTCCTCGGCGTCGACGGCCTGGGAGCCGGTGAAGCCGAAGACCGCCGTCGCCTGGAGTCCGGGCTCCATGCCGTCAGGCAGCGACTGCGTGTGCCAGTGCGCGCGACCCGCGAGATCCTTGATCGAGTACGACGCGCCCTTGCCCGTCCGGAGACGGACGGCGCCGCCGCGGAACTCGAGCGCCGCCGCGGGCGTCTCCATCAGGTGCGCGGCGTACTCCACCAGCTTGGCCTTGAGCTTGCGCGCCGCGAGCGCGGCCGCGCTCGTGCCGACGGAGCCGAAGCGGCTCGAGTACGTGCCCGACGAGATCGACCACACCCGCGTGAACGTGTCCATCTCGTCCACGACCGTCACGTCGCGTGGTGTCACGCCCAGCTCGTCGGCGATGATCTGCGACACGACCGTCTGATGGCCCTGCCCCTGCGGCGTGGTTCCCATGATGACGGTGACGCGGCCGAGCGGATCGATCTTGACGGTCGCCGAGTCGACCGCGCCCGACTTCGGCAGATACTCGGGCTTGGCGCGGAACTGCGGATCGAGCGCGGTGGCGACGTAGCCCATGTTCGAGACGGAGGGATCGACGGCCAGCGCGAGCCCGATGCCGACGTAGCGCCCGGCCGCCCGCGCCCGCTCACGCTGGCCCTTGAGCTCGTCGTAGCGGGCGATCTCGAGCGCCTTGTCGAAGGCCGCGGCGTAGTCGCCACTGTCGTAGAGCCCACCGGTCGGCGTGCGGTACGGAAACGCGTCGGCCTGGATCAAGTTCCGCCGGCGCACCTCGGCGGGGTCGAGGCCGAGCTTCTCGGCCAGCCGGTCCATCATGCCCTCGGTCTCGAAGTAGAGATGGCCGCACGCGTATCCCCGGTTGGGGCCGGTGAGGCTCTTGTTGGTCATGACGACGGACGCGTCGACCTCGAGGTGCTGGAACCGGTATGGGCCGACGAAGTTGCCCGTCGGACGGAAGCTGCACCCCGGCTCCGGGCTCCGGATGTAGCCGCCGACGTTGTCGAGCCAGCGATAGCGCATGCCGAGCACGGTCCCGTCACGGCGCGCGGCCAGCTCGCGATCGGCGATCCGGTCGGTGCCGCTGGAGGACGCCAGCAGGTGCTCGCGGCGATCCTCGATCCACTTCACGGCGCTGACCCCCGTCTTCATCGCCGCCAGCCCGATGAGCGCGATGTACGGATAGATGCTCGACTTGATCCCGAAGCTGCCGCCGATGTCGGGCGGCACGATGAAGCGCAGGCGGTTCTCGGGCAGGCCGAGGACGCGGGCCGTCAGCGGATGCATGATGAACGGCCCCATGAAGTTCGACCAGACGGTGAGGACGCCGTCCAGCGGATCCCAGCGCGCGGCGAAGGCACGGTCGGGATCACCGTAGACGAGCCGACGGTGGCCCGCCAGGTTCGATCCCACCGCCTCGTGCAGGACGGGCGCACCGGGCGCGAGCGCCCGCTCGGGATCGATGACGACGGGCAGCGGCTCGTAACGGACCGTGACCGCGTCGGCGGCGTCCTCGGCGAGATAGCGGTCGCGCGCGACCACGACGGCCACCGGCTCGCCGACGAAGCGCGCCTTGTCCGTGGCCGTGCAGTAGTAATGCACGGGCGCGGTGACACCGACGGAGAATGGCTTGGTCGCCCTGGCCACGTCCTCGCCCGTGATGATGCCGACGACGCCGGGCTGGGCGAGCGCCTCGGCGATGTCGTAGCCGAGGATGCGGGCGTGCGCGTGCGGCGAGCGCACGATCGCGGCGTGACAGGCATTCGCGACGGGCGGGTGATCGTCGATGAACGTCCCGCGTCCCGTCAGGAGCCGCGCGTCCTCGACGCGCTTGATCGGCTGGCCGATCCAGTTCGTGACGGGAGCGGAATTTCCTGGCAAAGTGCGGACAATCTCACCACCCACCCCACGGGTTGTCAAGACGTCCGGACGTCGCGCGTGTAGGGCGGGGCTCGTCCCCCGCCGGACGTCTACCCGAATCCCATCACCGGGTCCCATGACAGCGGCGTGACGCGATACTTCGGCGCCTTCTCGTTCACGGGGACCTCGAAATAGACGTGCGACCCGGGATTGACGTAGCCGGTGACGAACCCGATGTAGCTGGCCGTCACACCGCCGGCCGCATCGAGCGCTTCGACACGGAGCCTGAGGTTCCGCACGGCATAGCCCCACTGATTGGTGACGTATCCGCTCACGATCGGCTTGCCGCGTCGCTCGTCCGGCTGCCATTCGAGCTTGAAGTAGCTGTCGACGCCGTAGGTGCCATAGCTCACGGTGCTCTGGGTCCCCGTCGGCTCCGGGGCGCTCTGCAACACGTCACCCGAGGCGCAGGCCTGCGCCAGCACCAGCACCACGGCGAGACCCCCCGTCCACCCCAACGCTCCGCCCATCGCCCCCTCCTCGTGTCCCCGGCATTCTAATGGGGTCAGGCTTTGACTTCTTAACACTTCGAGAGGTCGGAGAACGCATCCCCCCGAAGTGTTAAGAAGTCAAAGCCTGACCCCGCTTCCCGCACTCGCCCGCGTGACAGAAAACGTGTAGTAATCGGGACGCCGCCCGCGTATACTGACGGCGTCTGGTTCGACCGAGGGATCACTCGCGACCCTCCCGCTTCGCAGACCGCGTTTCCCGGCCACTTCCGCTTCGTGGGGCGTGTCGTGCAATGAATGCGCGGAAGACTGATCGGGCCCAGAAGCGCCCTCATGAGGAAGTGGCTCCATGTCCTTTGCTACGTTCAACCTCCACCCGGATCTGCTCCGTGCCCTCGAGGCGCTGAGCTTCACCGCCCCCACACCCATCCAGACGGACGCGATCCCGCCGGCGTGCGGAGGCCGCGACGTCCTCGCCTGCGCCATGACGGGCAGCGGCAAGACCGCCGCGTTCCTGCTTCCCATCCTGCAGCGCCTCGTCGGCAAACCGCGCGGCGTGACGCGAGCGCTCGTGCTCGCGCCGACGCGT
>WNGA01002228.1_pt1 | contig 29692 bp, 33 predicted proteins | sample 5400061 | NCBI WGS metagenome assembly WNGA01 (sample SAMN13153366, study PRJNA577476) | soil metagenome | isolation source: 100 cm soil or saprolite under grassland replicate 2 | place: USA:California | collected 2016-06-15
AAGCCTTTCAGCGTGAGGCCGCCCAGCTCCTCCACCTCGACCAGCGCCTCGACCGCCCCGAGCACGCGCTGCGCGATGAGGATGTGGCGCGGCCTGGCTTCGCCGCAGAGCCGCGCGGCCATGTTGGTCACGGTACCGATCGCGCCGTAGTCCATGCGGCCCTCGAAGCCGATCGCGCCGATGGTCGCGTACCCCTGGGCGATGCCGATCCCGAAGTCGAGGTCGTAGCCGCGCCGGCGCCACTTCACGAGCAGCTCGTCCACCCGCGCGCGCATCGCCACCGCCATCCGGACGGCGCGCTCCGGCGCGTCCGGGACCGGTACGGGGTCGTTGAAGAAGATCATCATCCCGTCGCCGGTAAAGCGCTCGAGGGTCCCTTCGTGCTCCAGGATGAGCCGCCCCATCGCGGCGTGGTACTCGCGCAGCACGCCCATGACCTCCTCCGGCTCGGACGTCTCGGCGAAGGCCGTGAAGCCGCGCAGGTCGAGGAAGACCACGGTGACCTCGCGCCGGTGGCTCTTCAGCGGATCGTCGGTGTCCCCGCTGACGATCAGCTCGGCGAGCTGGGGCGAGAAGAAGCGCTTGAGCCGCTCGAGCCGGTTCAGCTGGGCGAGCTGCTGCTCCACTCGCTGCTCGAGAGTCCGGTTCCACTCGGCGAGCTCGTCGTGAAGCAGCTTGATCCGCAGCAGCGACTTCACGCGCGCCAGCAACTCGGGTTGGTTGATGGGCTTGGTCAGGAAGTCGTCGGCGCCGGCCTCGATGCCCTTGACGCGCTCCTGCGCGGGATCGAGCGCCGTCACCATGATGATCGGGAGCATCGCCGTCGCCGGGTTCTCGCGGATCTTCCGGCACGCATCGTAGCCGCTCATCCCGGGCATCATGACGTCGAGCAGCACGAGCCCGGGCTGCTCTTTGTCGACCTTCGTGAGCGCCTCGGCACCGTTCGCGGCCGTGACGACCGTGTACCCCTTCACCGTCAGGAGGTCGGCGAGCAGCTTCACGTTGACGGGCATGTCGTCGACCACGAGGATCTTCTCGGGCATGGGAACGCGCTACCCTGCGGCCCGGCGGTCGAGCGTCTCGCGCACCGCGTCCATGAATTCCCGCACCTTGATCGGCTTGGTCTGGTAGCCGTCGAAGCCCGCGGCCATGATCTTCTTGCGGTCCTGGGTCATGGCCGACGCGGTCACAGCGATCACCGGAATTGCGCGCGTCGACGAATCGGCGCGGAGCTGGCCGAGCGCGGTGATGCCGTCGATCCCGGGAAGCTGGATGTCCATGAGGATGAGCGCGGGGCCGCGCTCCTTCGCGAGCCGCACGCCATCCTCGCCGGTGCCCGCCTCGATCGTCTGGTAACCCTTGTACTGGAGCACGTCTCGCACCAGCTTGAGGTTCTTCTCGTTGTCCTCGACGATCAGGATCAGCTCGTTTGCCATGGCTTCACCGGTAATGTGAAGGTGAACGTCGCTCCCTGGCCCAGCTGGCTCTTGACCCAGATCTTGCCACCGTGGAGCTCGACGAACCGTCGCGAGAGCGTCAGGCCCAGGCCCGTGCCCTCGTGCTTCTTGGCGTAGTCGGTCCCGACCTGGCGGAATTCCTCGAAGACCGCCTCGTGATCTTCGGGCGCGATCCCGACGCCCGTGTCCGTCACCGCAACCTCGGCGAAGCCATCGGAAAGCCCGGCCTGAACGCCCACATGGCCCCCTTCGGGCGTGAACTTGATCGCGTTGGACAGGAGATTCAGGAGCACCTGCTTGACCTTGCGCTCGTCGCCCTTGATCTCGCCGAGCCGAGGGTCGATCTCGATCGCGAGCGTGATCGCCCGCCGCGCGGCGCGCTCGCGCACCAGCGTGATCGCGTTGTCGATGGCCTGAGGGAGGTGGAAGTCGACCACCTCCAGCTCCATGCGCCCGGCCTCGATCTTCGCGAGGTCGAGGATGTCGTTGATCAGCGACAGCAGATGGCGGCCGGAGCTCAGGATGTCTTGCAGATACTCGTCTTGCTTGTCATTGATCTCGCCGAACATCCTTTCGAGCAGGACCTCGGAGAACCCGATGACCGCGTTGAGCGGCGTGCGGAGCTCGTGCGACATGCTGGCGAGGAACTCGGACTTGTGGCGGTTGGCGACCTCGAGCTGGCGGCTCTTCTCCTCGATCTCCTGAAAGAGGTGCGCGTTCTGGAGGGCCAGCGCGGACTGCGTGGCGAACGTTCTGAGGAGCTCGACCACTTCGGTCGGGAACTCGCCGGGCAGCTTTCGAGTCAGCGAAAGACTCCCGATGATCTCGTCTTCGCGCATGAGCGGCACGGAGAGAAGCGCGCGATAGCCGGCCCTGATCAGCACATCGCGCAGACGGCTCTGATAGGCTCCGGGCACCGCGATGTCCGGGATCTGAATCGGCTCGCGCGTTTGCACGGCGCGCCCCATGACCCCTTCACCCTTCCGGAGCGGCATCGCGCGGGACGCCTCGACGAAGCTGGCGTCGTAATTGTGAGCCGCCCGCAAACGAAACTCCTCGGTATCTCCGTCGTACTCGTAGATCGTGCACCCGTCAGCCCCCGCGAGCTGGCTCGCTCGGGACACGATCGTCTGGAGCACGGTCTCGACGTCGAGCGTGGAGCTGACCGCGCGTCCGACTTCGCCGAGCGCCCGTAGCTCGTCGACCGACCGGGCCAGCTCGCGCGTCCGCGTTTGCAATTCCTGGAACAGGCGGACGTTCTCGATCGCGATCACGGCCTGATCGGCGAAGGTCTTGAGGAGCTCGATCTGCTTGTCCGTGAACGGCTGCACTTCGACCCGACGGATCAGGATGGCTCCGATTGGCACGCCCTCGCGCATGAGAGGCGTGATCAGGGAGGTGCGGGCGTCATGACTGATTCTAGGGAATTCCGTCTCCGGCAGGGAAAGGAGGTCCTCGATGTGGACAGTGCGGCGTTCGATGACGGACCGTCCGGTGGGGTAGTCGCGATCGAGAGGGATCACGTCCGGCGCGCCTATCGGAATCGACCCGAACCGCGCGACCAATCGCAGCGTGTCGCCCTCGACTCGGCGGATGCTCGCATCGGTCGCGCCACAGACCCGAGCGGCGTTCTCGGCTACGGCGTCCATCACCGGCTGCAGGTCGGTCGGCGAGCTCGAGATGACACGCAGGATCTCGGCGGTCGCCGTCTGCTGCTCGAGCGATTCCGTCAACTCGCGCGTCCGCGCCTCGACCTTGCGCTCGAGCCCCGCGTATGACTCCTTGAGCTGGGCGGCCATGCTGTTGAACTGGTCGGCCAGCGCCTCCACCTCGTCGCCCGTTCGGACGTCGATCCGCTGGTCCAGCTCGCCCGCGCCGATCCGGGCGGCACCGGCCTGGAGCGCCTGGATGGGCGTGACCATCCGCCGTGCCAGGAGGAGACTGGCGGCGACCGCCAGCAACACGCCCAGAGCGAGGAGGCCGAGCGTGCGCTGGATCGAGGCATAGAGCGTCTCGAGCGCCTCCCCCAGCGGCTGCTCGACGAAGACCGACCACCGCAACGGAGCGATCGTGGCGTACGCGGTCATCACGCTCTGGCCCTTGAGATCACGCGCGATCGTGACCTGCTCCCGCGGCTCGCCCGGGGCCAGCCGCCCGCCGGCCAGGGCGGCCTTGACCTGGTCGAGCCCGGCGAAGGTCGTCTTCTGGAGCACGAGGCTGATGTCCGGGTGCGCGATGAGGACGCCTTGGCCGTCGAGGACGAAGGCGTGGCCGGCCTTGCCGATCTTGATCTGGGAGACGACATCCCAGATGAATTTCAGGTTCACCTCGGCCACGGTGACGCCCGCGCCCTGGCCGCTCCCGGCCATGGCGATCTTCATGTAGGGCTCGGACTCCTTCCGGAAGGTCACCGGCCCGTGATAGATCTTGCCGGCCTTGGCCTGGACGAACTGCGGCTCGCGCGAGAAATCGGTCTGACTGCCGGCAACGTCCATCGCGAGGCGCGAGACGCGCAGCTGCTCCCGCCCTTCCGCGTCGAGGTGACTGATCTCAGTGATCGCCAGGACCTGCCGCAGGAGCCTCAAATAGTCGACGCGGCGCTGGTACATGGCGGCGGACGGAGCGCCGAGCTGCGGCTGGGTCGTCCAGCCGATCTGCCGCTCGATCTCCTTGATGAACCCTTCGATTCGTGACGCCACGCCGAGCGCCTTCTCGCGCTGGAGGGTGACGAGCGCTTCCCGGTTTTCCCGGTAGGAGAAATAGATCTCGGTGAGCCCGGACATGAGGAGGGCCCCGCTCACGAGACCCGCAAAGACGATCACATACTTCCGGAAAAGGCGACCGCCGGGCGTCATCGAGCCCCCTCCACGCTCAGCCCGACAATATCATCAGTAGCCGGCCCACCGACTTTTCCAGGCAACGTTTGATCTCGTCGCGGCACGCCCGGAAGACGTCCTCGCCTTGAGTGGCGGGATCGTCGATGTCGCCGTCCTCGCCGGCGAATTCCCGGAGCGTGAACACGGACCGATCGTGAGCCTCGGCGAACGCGCCGAGCATCTGCTTCTGGAGCGCGGTCATCGTCAGGATCAGATCCGCCTCGGCGAGGAGGTGGCGGTGGCGCTTGAGGTCGGTCGAGGCGAAGTCTTCCTCGGCCAGGTGGATACCCTCCTCTCGCAACGCCAGGCGCGCGTCGAGCGAGGCGAGCATGCCGTCCCGCGCGTAGTTGGCGATCCCTCCCGATCTGACGCGGATGGCGCCGTCGACGCCGCGCCCCGCCAACATCCGCTCCAGGAGCACGTGGGCCATCACGCTCCGAGCGGTGTTGGCGTGGCACACCATGAGGACGGTCTTCACGGCTCCTCGTACCGGGACTTCCAGAAGCGCCGACCCGCACCGAGGTCTCGCCACTCGTCCGCGGGGCGCTCGTCGAGCTTCTGTCCGAATTCGATACTCGGTGGCTGCTTGAGGTTGGCGCCGAGCGTCTCGGGGAAGATCTTCACGAGCTCCTCGGGATCCCAGCGACGATCGGCCCTGATGTGCCGTACGGCGTGCGGTTGAGCGAGCAGCGTGTAGCCGTAGCCCCGGGCGTGGAAGACCTGGCCGTTCACGTTCGCGGCCGCGTCGCTCGCCAGGTAGACGACGATGGGCGCGACGTTGTCGGGATCGCGGTCGGTCCCCGCCGCCAGCTCGCTCGGCCACTTGCCCGTCGACTCGAAGACCTGCCGTCCGCGCGGGGTGGAGTCGATCATGCGCGTGGCGCCGCTCGGCATGATCGCGTTCACCGTCACGCCGTACTTCGCCATCGCGTTCGCGGTGGACCAGGTGAGGCCGATGATGCCGGCCTTCGCCGCCGCGTAGTTGGGCTGCCCGGGCGCCCCGAGGGCGGACACCGACGACATGCTGATGATGCGGCCGCCTTTCTGTTCGCGCATCGAGACGGAGGCGGCGCGCACCACGTTGAACATGCCATCGAGGTGCACGGCTAGCACCGCGTCCCATTCGGCCTCGGTCATGTTGAAGATCATCCGGTCGCGCAAGATGCCGGCGACGTGAACCACGATGTCGATCCGGCCCCACGCGTCGATGGCCTGCTGGACCATCGCGGTGGCCTGGGCGACGTCCGCCACCGAGCCGTAGTTGGGCTGCGCCGTGCCGCCCGCCTTGACGATCTCGTTGACGACCGACTGGGCGGGAGTCGCCTCGACGCCTTCCCCGCTGAGCGAGGCGCCCAGGTCATTGACGACCACCTTGGCCCCCGCCGCGGCGAGCGCGATCGCGATCCCGCGGCCGATGCCTCGTCCGGCGCCTGTCACCAGTGCTGTCTTTCCGCTGAGCATTCCCATTGGTCACTCCGGTAACGGTCGATAGTAAGGGTTCCCTGCCTGGACCCACGCCCCGAGCATCTCGCGGAACTGCGGCCCCATCGGATCGATCCCGCGCATCGGCATCGTCCCGCGTCGGATCGTGAAGTCGTGGGGCGCCAGCTCGCCGGCTCTCACGAAATGGCGCCCCGCCGCCTCCGTCCGTCCCCTGGTGTAGAGCCATTCGCCCAGACCGAACTCGGCGCGCGCCTGCTGGTCCCCGTCCGTCGGCAACGACTGGAGCGCACGGGCGCGCGCCTCCGGCAGCGCTGGCGCCTCGCCGCGCACCCACGCACGGAGCGCCGCGAGATGCCTGGCCGCCTCGAGCCCGGTGATGTGCTTGAAGACGTCGGTGCCGAACGCGACGTCGTTCGGTCGGACGATCCGCCCGCGCTCGTCGATCCAGAGGATCGTCGGCACGTTCACGATGTTGTAGAGGTCGGCGAGCACGTGCACGGTGTCGATCAGTGACGGGTGCGCGGGCTTCGCCGCGTCGATCCAGGGACGCGCGTCCTCGGCGCTCCGGTCGAGCGCCACCGTGATGACGGTGAATCCGTACCCTCGCAGCTCCTCGTACACCGCCTGCCAGACCGGCAGGTCGAGGCGGCACCCTCACCACGAGCCATAGGCGACCAGGAGTACCTTCGTACCCCGGTGCCGGGAGAGCGTGTGCAACCGTCCGTCGAGGTCGGGGAGCGTAAAGTCCGGTGCTTCGAGCGAGGCGAGCGCCTTCGCCCGCTCGCGGGCGCTCACGCCCAGGTAGGCGACCCGCTCGTCGCGGGCGACCGCTACCGGACGCCCCATGGCCTCCGCTCGCTTCGCGAGCTCGACGCCTTCTCGCTCGCCGACCTCGGCCACTCGCCCGCCGTCGATGATCGTGAACTTCGTCTCCGTCACGCCGTCTCCTCGCGGCCCATCGAGCGCGCCCATGGGGCCTCCTGGCTACCGCGTTCGTTGTAGCGGGTGCCGCGAGGCCGCCTCATCCGAGGGTGGCCTGAGAGAGGCACGACCCGGCTCCGCACGCTCTGTCTAACCCCGTCAGCCGTCCCCGCGTGAGCCGAGGGTATCCCGAGACGGCCGGTCACTTCCAGGCCCAGGTCGGCTGCTCGAAATGGGCGACGCGTGTGGGCCGGCCGTGGACGACGACCTCGCGGATCTGGTAGAGCACGGCGGCGGTCGGCGCGTGGATGAGAGATGACAGCAGCGGGACCTGGATCACCGGCCGGTCGCTCTCGGGAATGGTGATCAGGCGCGGGACGTCGGGCTTGTCGAGCTCGGCGAGCGGCACCTGGTATACGTGGGCCACCTCGGCCGGATTCGGCGCCAGCTCGACCTTCTCTCCCGCCCACACGACGACGGGCGTGATGATGAATCCGGAGCGCGTGCCGTAGTCGTCGAGGATCCCCAGCACCGACCCGGCGTCGAGCACGAGGCCGACTTCCTCTCGGAGCTCGCGCAGCGCCGCGCCCTCGGCGCTCTCGCCCACGTCGATCCGGCCGCCCGGCAGCGCCCACTGGCGGGCGTGGACGCGCAGCGTCGCCGTACGCCGGGTCAGGAGAAAGCACGCGCGTCCTTCGTCGTCGGCGAGCAGCACCACCGCCACCGCGGCCAGGCGGCGGCCGTCAGGGGCGATCGGCTGGCGCTCGAATCCGGCGAGGTTCTCCTGAACCCGCGCCTTCAGCCCGTCGTCGAATCGGCCCGCGTCGAGATCGGCCACGCGCTAGCGGGTGTTCATCCGAGCCCCCAGCTCCGCACACGCGAGGGGACGATCCGGAACATGACACGGCTCGCCGGCATGGTCTTGCCGTTCCAGAGTCGCTCGAGGCGCCGGTACTTCTCGTGGAAGCGCTCGACGAGCGCGCGCCGCTGCGATGTGTCCGACAAGAACTCGGCGCGCCCCTGCACCGTCACCCCGCACACATCGCCGCCGCCGCCCACGGCCTCGGCGACCACGCACACGCGCGGGTCACGGCGCAGGTTCCGGACCTTCTGAGTGGCGTCGACACTGATCATGGTCAGCGCCGCGGGGTCGTGCAGAAACCACATCGGCAGCGCGAGAGGCGCGCCGTCGGCCTGAACGGTCGCCAGCACGACGACGTCCCTGGTGGCCAGGAAACTCTGGATCCGAGCCTCGTCGAGGCGCATTCAGTACGCGGGCAGCTTGCCGGCCTTCACGCCGGTCTTCCGGATCACCGCGACCTCTTCGGCCGCTTTGGCCGCCAGGAACCGGCTGTCGCTCGCGATCGTGACGAATTGGTAGCCCGCCGCGATCATCGTCTGCGCGTAGGCGGCGGTCGCATTGTGGATCCCCGCGGCGATCCCGTGCCGCTTGCACGCCTCGACGATTGTCTGCTGCGCCTCCACCACCGGTGGGTCGGTCTGGTCCAGGCGCGGTTTGCAGCCGAGCGTGAGCGAGAGATCCGACGGGCCGACGTAGACCGCGTCGATGCCGGGCACGCGCAGGATCTCGTCGATGTTCTTCACCGCCTCGGCAGTCTCGATCATGGGCATCACGATCAGGTCCTCGTTGGCGTGGTCACCGTAGTCGGTGCCCGCGTAGATCGACGCGCGCACGGGGCCCCAGCTCCGGTAACCCCGCGGGGCGTACTTGCAGGCGCCCACAAGTGCCTCGGCCTGGGCCCGCGTGTTGATCATCGGGCAGATGACGCCGTAGACGCCCGCATCGAGGATCTTCATGAGGAGCGCCGGATCGTTCCACGGCACGCGGGCCAGCGGGATGACCGGCGTCGTGGAGACGGCCTGGAGCATCGTCACCGCGGTCTGGTAATCCACGACACCGTGCTGCATGTCGACGGTGAGCGAGTCGAACCCCTGGTGGGCCATGACCTCGGCGGCAAACGAGCTCGGAATCGACAGCCACCCGTTGACGACCGCCTCGCCTCGCGCCCAGATCTTCTTCACCGTGTTCTCTCTCACGACGCTCTCCTGTCCGTTTGGAGAAGGGGGCTCCGCCTGCACGGCAAGCGTACAGGCTCCGCCGCCCTCTCGACTCCCCCGGCTCTCACGCGAGCTCCGGACGGCACACGACCCGGAAGTTACACCACTTGCAGATCCTCAGGTCCTCGGTCTTCTCGAAGTCCGCAATCGCCCCGACATTGGCGGCGGGATCCACGAGGTACGCCTTCATCGAGCGGATCGAAAGGCGGAGCTGCTCCTTGATGGCCGCGAGCCGCTCGTCGCTCCAGTGGAGCTGCGTCACCTCCGGCTCGCGCAGGTTCGCCTCGAAGAGGTCGACCTTGGCGGGGGGCACGCCGAGCACCTCGGCGGCGTAGAGCGCGTAGCAGCCGAGCTGGAACGCGGCGCCGTCCGGCGTCGCGCCCCCCGTCTTCCAGTCCACGAGCGCGAGCCGGCCGTCGTCCGTCCAGAACCCGAAGTCGGGCGCCATCCACACCGGTGTGCCCTCGAAGTCGAAGACCTTGGACCAGTGCTCGATCGACCAGTGCTCGGGTGCACTCCTGCGAATCGTCGCCAGGAGCGGGAGGCGAAAAAAGTTGCGCAGACAGACCGCGACGCTGCGGGAGAGTGCCTGCCACACCTCGGGCTTCAGCTCGATCGTGTATTCGTGCTCGAAGAGCGCCACCGTCTTTGGACTCTCCCGATAGCGTCCGGCTTTCGAGGAGCGCCACTCGCCGCGCATCCGCTCGACGACGTCGGCGATGAACGGCTCGACCGGGAGGTCTCGACCTCCGGCGAAGGCGTGGAAGACCATCTCGATGGCGTCGTGGACGACTCGTCCCGCCCACTGCTGCCTGGACGCGAGCTGCTTGAGGATGTAGAGCCGCCGGATGTCCTCGGGGGCCCCGGCGTCCCATCCGCCCCACGAGCCGTAGTAATGGTAGAAGTAGCGGCGCCGACAGTCCTGAAAGGTGTGGTCACGACTGCGCGACCAGGAAAACTCGTTGGCGATTTCGCCCATCCGCGGACATTGTCGCACGGCTTGACGCCCTTCGGGCGCGCTGCTAGCGTGGCGCACATGGCTAGACCATCATTCACGGTCGAGTGCCCGTGCTGCAAGGCCAAGCTCACGCTGGACGCGGAGCTTCAGGCCGTCATCTCGCACGAGGCGCCGCCGCCTACGCGATCGGTCGACGATCTCGGCGCCGCCTTCGATAAGCTCCGCACGAAGTCCGCCGAGCGCGAGGAGCGCTTCAAGGAGCAGCTCCGCGCCGAAGGCGAGAAGGGCAAGCTCCTCGACCGCAAGTTCCAGGAGGGTCTGAAGAAGGCCAAGGACGACCCCGCCCCGCCGAAGCGACCGTTCGACTACGAGTAGCATGGGCGGCGACCTGCTGGGCGACCTCCTGCGGCAGGTCAGCCGGAGCTTCTACCTCTCGCTCGCGGTCCTTCCCCGTCCCCTCCGCGAGCCAATCGGCCTTGCATACCTGCTCGCGCGCGCGGCGGACACCGTCGCGGACACGCGGCTCATCAAGGGCGAGGAGCGTCTCGGCCATCTCGAGACCCTGCGGCGGGCGTGCGCCGGCGAGGCGGTCGACGTCGGGGCGCTGGCGCGGGCGTGCGCGCCTCAGCAAGCGCCCGCCGAGCGTGTGTTGCTCGAGCGCGTGGGCGAGGCGCTGGACCGCATCGAGGCGCTGGCGCCGGCCGACCGGCACGAGGTGCGCGCAGTGCTGGCAACGCTGACGTCGGGAATGATCTTCGACCTCACGCGCTTCCCCGGCGAGGACTCGAAGGGCCTCGCCGCCATCGAAACGCTCGAGGAGTTAGATCACTACACGTACCTGGTGGCCGGCTGCGTCGGGCCGTTCTGGACGGTGCTGCACGTGGCGCACCGGCGGCGCCTCAGCGACTGGGCGTTGCGCGAGATGAGCGAGCAGGGCGCGAGCTTCGGCAAGGCGCTACAGCTCACCAACGTCCTGCGCGACGTGCGCGGCGATCTTGCCCACGGCCGATGCTACCTGCCGGCGCGCGAGCTGGCGGCTCTGGGTCTCGGGCCCCGCGACCTGCTCGAGCCCGCCGGCGCCGCTCGCGCGCTCCCGCTCTACCGCCGCCTGCTCGGTCTGGCGCTCGAGCACTACAACGTCGCGTGGGACTACACGCTCGCGATCCCACGCCTCGAGTGGCGGATGCGCCTGGCGTGCGCCTGGCCGCTCCTGATCGGGCTCGCGACCCTCGCCGACCTCGCCGCACACCCGAATCCGCTCATCGTGCCGGCGCCGATCAAGATCCCGCGCGGCGCGGTGCGCGCGCTGCTTGCGCGATCGACTCTCACGGTATGGTCCAATCGCGCGCTCGCCGCCCACGCCGCGCGTCTGCGCGCGCGTATCGCGGTCTAATTTCCCTCTTGCGCTCGCAAGGGCTCGACGGCAGGGTAGGGCAGGCGTGAGCCAACTGTCCTGACGTGGTGTGCGCCGCAGGCCGTCGCGGGGCTGGGGCCCCGCCGGCCGAGGCGCGCCTATTCACTATGGAGGAGACGATGGAACGCATGTTCGGTGAACCCGAGCCCTGGACACCGACCCCAGCTCCGACGGCACCACCGGTCCCGGCACCCGCCCCTCCCAGGCCCGCGCCGAAGGCGCCGCGGGCGGCGAAGCCCAAAGCGAAGCCGAAGGCCAGGAAGAAAGCCATGGCCAAGCCAAAGCGGAAGGTCAAGGTCAAGGCCCGGAGCAAGAGCAAGAAGAAGGCTAAGGCGCGGCGTCGGCGCTAGTCGAGAAGCGAAAGGCCCAGGAGGGTTGCCGGGTCGACCCTGGCCGTACCCACCTGGGCCCCGAAATGCAGGTGCGGGCCCGTGGCCCGGCCGGTGGCCCCCACGCTCCCGAGCGTCTGGCCGCGCTCTACGCGCTCCCCCTCGCCGACCGAGGCCGTGTCGAGGTGGAAATAGAGTGTGTAGAGGCCGAGACCGTGGTCGAGGACCACCAGCCGACCGGGGAAGAAGAACTCGGCGAGGAGGGCAACCCTGCCGGCATTGGCCGCGACCACCGGTGTCCCCTGCGGCACCGAATAGTCGATACCGCCGTGGGGCGAGCGGACTTGGCCATTGATGATCCGGCGCGCACCGAATCCGGTGCCGGCTGCGGGCGTCCCCACGGGCTTCGTGAACTTCCCGCGCCACAGCCGCTCCGGGGTAATCGTCCGATAGAGTATCGCGAGCCGCGTGCCCTCGGCCACCGCCCGCCGCTCGGTCTCGGAGTCGAGATCGACCATCGTCTGCGGCAGGGTGAGGCGCTCCAGAGGAAAATTACGCCGCGCGACCAACAGCTTTCCCTGCGCGCTCCACGGCTCGCGCCCCTGCTCGACGACCCCTACCCGCCACGCATGGGCACCCGGCTTCACCTCCAGATCGATGCCCAGGAGCGCGGCGTGACCGCCCGCATAAGGAAAGAACGTGAGGGGCCGGCCGTCCACCGAGCCCTCGACCGTTGCGAGCTCGACGACGTTCTGCACGTGAAGCCAGGCGACGTCACCGAGCCGTGGCTTCGACGGATGCCAGGAGATGCTGGGCTTCTCGGCCGCGCCTGAAGTGTCCGAAACGAGAAGCAGGCCGAGAGCGACGACGCCTATTCGGCCCCAGGTCACTCCGGACGCTGCTGGCGGAGGAACTGCTCGAACTCGGCGACGAGCTCGGCGGCCGGCGGGAGGTCGCTCGGTCCGCCCCGCCCGGCCGGCGGGGGCTCTTCGGCGGAATCACGCGACTCGAGCTTCTTGATGTAGTTGGCGATCTTCGCGTTCTGCGCGACGATCTCCTTCAGATTGACATCGAATTGCTTCACCGCCTCCTCGAGGTCTCCGACTTCGACCGTGGCGCCCAGCAGCGGGGCCACGCGTTGGACCAGCGCCAGCGTCGCCTTGGGGTTTTCGATACCCGAGATGTAGTGCGGGACATTGGCCCAGAGGCTCGCCGTGGCGAACCCCTGCTCACGGCAGATCGTGTTGAGAACGCCGACGATCCCGGTGGGGCCTTCGTACTTCGTCGGGCGGACCCCGAGGCGGACCGCGAGCTCCGGGTCGGAGGCGCTGCCGGAGAGGCGGACTGGTCGGGTGTGCGGCACCTCGGCGAGTAGCGCGCCCAACGTCAGCACCAATGCCACCTCGCAGCGCCGCGCGAGGTCGAGAACCAGGCTGCAGTAGGTCTTCCACCGCAGATGCGGCTCGACCGCCACGCCCACGATGACGTCGCGCGCGAGCTCCGACGCCTGGGTGATCGAGAACTCGGTCGCCGGCCACGTGATCTCGCGCTCCGTTTCCGAGCCTTGCTTGAAGCGGACGTACGGGCGGGAGAGGCCGAAGTGATAGAACTCCTCGGGGTCGATCTCGGCGAATTTCTCTGCCCGGAACGACGTGCCCAGGTACCGCACCGCCGTCGTCGCCGATTCGGCCGCGTCGTTCCAGCCGCCGAACGCCATGATCAAGATCGGCCGGCGGAGGCCCTCCGGGCGCGCGTGGATCTTCAGGGCGTCCATTCAGCCTGGATCGGGAGCCGGGCCCGCGTCACGGTCTCGTGGAGCATCTGCACTCTCCTCGACGTTATAACCGGGAGTCTAGCACGAACGGCCAATTGACCAGCCTCCCTCGCGACGGTACGATGGGCCAGTTTCGACTTCTTGAGGAGGACCGGCATATGCGCGGGAAGCACTGGCGATCGCTCCTGATTGGAACCTCACTCCTTCTCGTCGGCGGCTGCGCATCCAGCGAAGAGTGGAACACCTGGCGGTCGAACACGAGCCACTTCGCGTCCAAGGAGCATTTCGACTTCTCCATGAAGAACAGTGGGGGCTCGTCGGCGTCGGTGACGCGGAACGACATCGCCATGGCGAAAAACCAGAACTGGTTCGGTCGACCGGTCACGGTGGCCCAAGAGCAGATCCTCGAGCGCTAGGCAGGCTCTCGGTCACGCAGGCACCCACCTGACGATTCGGGGGGCAGTTTGGCCGACGGGTCTGCCTCCCGCCGTCCAAGGATTGACGATGATCCGCAGGCTTAGCAGTTCTGGACGGCTGGCACGGTGCATGCCCTAAGTGTTACGCATGACAACCTTAATGCTCGCCCGGGCGATTCTTGGACTGACCGCGGCCGCGACCCTCGCCCTGGGCACCAACAGCGCTCTGGCGGCAGATCCTCCGTCCGACCGGGTCCTCCAGGTCGATCGGTACACCTCCGACAAGGGCCGCGCCCTCGGGCAAAAGTTCCAGGGACCTCTCCGCGACCTCAACGCGAAGGTCTACCACTGCATGCCGTGGCTGGACGTCAAGAATGAAGGGATCGGCTTCTACAAGCCCAAGCACATCGACGGTGATGTCCGGTATCTCTCACTGAACGTGATCGTCGATCAGCAACCGGCGCCTGAGTTCACGCGCCTGTCCGTCCAGGAGCGGGTTTCCGCGATGTTCTCGCGCTACGTACCCCACTTGCTGCGCTCCATGGCCACCAGCGACCTGCTCAAGGAGCCCGCTCTCGAGGGATTCACCGTGATCGTGAGCTGGTTGAAGGCCGAGCCAACGGGCGGCCAGCCCCCGGTGCTGGAAACGGCCGCGGCCTTCATGCCGAAGCCGCTGGTCGCGGACTATCTTCGGGGTCGCGTCGGCATCACGCAACTCGCGGACGGTGCGCACGTGCTGGCCTGGGACGGAGAGACGAAGCTCGGAAACGTGAAGCCCAAGGCCTGGGCCGATGATTTCGTGTTGACGTACAAGGTCGCCGGCTACACGCCGGATCCCCGAGCTACCTGCCCCTGAGGTAGGAGACCCTGCGGGGCCGCTCACGCCCGGTGGAGCGGCAGCGCGGCGCGAATCCCGTCGGCGATCCGCTTGAGGGCCCGGACCGACTCGCGCCAGGGCGCCTTGGCCGCGAACGCCTCGCCCCGATCGGCGGCGATGGAGAGTGCTGCGTCGAACGGCACGCTTCCGAGAAAGGGGATCCCGGCGTCCGCAGCGAACCGGGACGCTTCCGGCCCGGGAAACAGGCCGGCCATGTTCTCGACGAGTCCAAGCACCGGCGCCTTCGTGTGAGCGGCCGCGGTGATCGATCTCCGCACGACGAGCTGCGACACTTCGGACGGGATCGTCACCACGACGATCCCGGCGAGCGTCGGCGCCAGCGACGCGATCGTCGCGAGGCGGTCGGTGCCGGGCGGTAAGTCGAGGAGGAGCGCGTCCAGCGGGCCCCAGTTCGTATCCGCCAGGAACTCGCGGATCGCATTGGCCTCCATGGCCCCCTGCCAGGTGTGCGCCTCGTCCTTGACCGTCGCGTCCCAGGTGAGCGCCGCGGCATCGCCGGCCAGGAGCAGGTCCATCGACATCACCTTCACACCCAGCTCGGTCCGCGGCGGCTCGACGCCCCCGTCGGCCATGACGAGTCGCCGGCCGCGCACGCCCAGAAGCTTGGCCTGCGTCGGGCCGTTGAGGTCCGCGTCGAGGACGCCGACCTTCCAGCCGTCGAGCGCGAAGCAGCACGCGAGGTTCGCGGTGAGGGCCGACTTCCCGACGCCGCCCTTGCCGGAAACGACGGCGACAATCGCCCGCACCGACGCGAGCCGCTGTCGGAGCCGGCCCTGCCGAGCCTCGACCTGACCCGCGATGTTCGAGCCGCCGTCGCCCGCAATGTCCTTGTAGCGTTTCACGCAGCTTCCTTCGTCCAGGCCGCCCGGCCGATCACGAGGAGCGCGGCCACGGTGACGACCAGGAACACGATTCCGCCCGCCCGGAAGGTCATCTCGCCGCCCCAGGGTGTGGACACGCTGGGGGTCTCTGGGCGAAGCGCGACCCTCAAAACGTGCCAGGCCCGCAAAGCCATGAACGCGGTGAGAATCCGCGCGAAGTCGCGGCGGGAGAGAATCCAGCGCTCGAACCACGCGCGGCGGCCCGCGAGGAGGTACGGAATCGCCACCACGAAGACGAGCCCGAGCACGATCCACACCATCCCCGACTGCATCACGCGCCCGCCGCGGACGCCGACCCCCTGCATCGCGAGATAGACGCCGCCGATCCAATAGATCACCCCGTAGATCAGGTACGCGCGAGCGGCGAGCTCAAACCGTTCCCTCAAGGCTGGGCTCGAAAACGTGAACCCCACTTCGAGCGAACGTCCGCGAGGAGCCCTGGCGTGATGGTGGTCTCACCCCGACCCCGCGCGTAGGCCTCGACGGCCTTGATCACCATCCCGCGCGCAAACGAAGGGATCGCCTGAAGCCGCGCGCGCGCCTCCTCGTCCCAGGCGAGCTCGTAGTCGACCGGAAGCCCGAACGTCAGCGACGCCGGCAGGTCGATGAGGTGGCCGCCGTGCGCGCCCGGCTGGTAGGCGCACGCGGGATCTTCCGCGAGGTAGTCGCCGTACGTCGCGTAGGCACGGCACCGGCACCCGCCGCAGATTCTCGAGAACTCGCAAGAACCGCAGCGCCCGCCGAGCTTCGGGTCGCGCAGGTCGGCGAACACCGGCGCGGTCCGCCACAAGTCGGCGAAGGATCGCTCGCGCAGGCTGCCTGCCGCGACCGGCATGTAGGGGCACGGCGTGACGTCGCCCTCGGGAGTGATGCGACAGTAGTACTTGCCGGCCGGGCACGAGCCGTGAGCGTAGTTCCGGAGGAGCGGAGAGGACGGATTCATCCCGTAGAGGATGCGCCGGAAGTGCGGGGCGCACTTCGCGCGAATGAGCAGCCCGTCGGCGCGGCCGACCGGGGTGGACCACGGGTCTTCGAACGTCTGAGGGCCGCGCCGCTCGCCCATTCCGAATAGTGTCTTCACGAAGGATGGAGGACTGCCGCCGACACCCTGGACCTGGGCGAGGTAGGTCAGGATGCGCTCGTAGGTCGCGGGATCGACGTCCGTCAGGTTCTTCCCACGGCCGGTCCGCACGAGGAAGAAGAAGTTCAGCACCTTCGCGCCGAGCTCCTTCGCCAGGTCGATCATCGCGGGAACCTCGCCCACGTTCCAGTCGGTCACCGACATGTGGAGAGAGAAATCGAGGCCGGCGTCGGACAGCACACGGGTGGCCCGCACCGCGGCCTCCCAGGCGCCCGGCAGGCGGCGGAACGCGTCGTGCCGGGCGTGGTCGGTGGAGTCGAGGCTGATCGAAGCGCCGAGGACGCCGTGTGTCCGCATGAGCGTCGCTTCGCGCTCGCGCAGGAGCACGCCGTTCGTGCCGAGCACCGTCGTGAACCGCTTCTCGGAAGCGTAGGCGGCGATGTCCCAGATATCCTTGCGGAGCAGCGGCTCCCCGCCGGTCAGGATCAGGAAGACGTTCGGGTTGACGAGGGCTATCTCGTCCATCACGCGCCGGCACTCGTCGGTGGACAGCTCGCCTCGCGTGTCGGCGCCCGCGAACGCCGACATGTAACAGTGCGCGCACTCGAGATTGCACCGCTGCGTAAGATTCCACGACACGCTGTACGCGGTATACGGCGCGGCCGCCGTCGACCCCGCGGACGCCGGAGCCGCCTCGTGACCGGAGGTCGAGTCCGTCACGATGAGAGACCCCAGGATGGAGGCGTGGGCATGCCGGTCGGGATCCATGGAAGCAGGGGCGAGGGGGTGGGGATGGGGGTGCCTCCCGGGATCCGTGTAGTCAGGGTCGCGCGCGCGCGAAGCACGAGAGTTGGCCGGACCCAGAAGTCAGCAGCCGGATCCCGGGAGGCACCCCCATCCCCACCCCCTCGCCCCTGCTTATCGCGGTTTCTTGTTCGAGACGTACCCAGCGATCACTTCGTTCATGGTCTCGCGGGCGTGCCCGATGCCCTCTTCGCAGACCGCGAGGTCGATGGTCGTCACACCCTTGGCGGCCGCCACACGCTCCACTTCCTCGCGCGTCATGTCGCGCATGAATCCGGCGGGAACGCGATTGAGCCTCGCCGTCGCCTCCTCGGTCCACTCCAAGCCGGCGCCCCTCGTCGAGGCACCGGGGAGATCAGCCGGCTCGAACTTCGTCTTCGCGAGCAGGGTGTCCCAGCCCGCCCCGAGCTTCTCCCGCCCGACGGTCTCCTCGATCATCGGCAGGGCGAGCTGGCAGGTGATGACCGGGATCTTCCGCGAGCGCGCGTACTTCTCCACTCGCGCCTTGGCGCGGCGCCGGAGGTAGGCGTCGGTCACCTCGCGGAGCGCGTCGCGCGCCTCGGCGGACCATTTCACCTGGACGCCGGGTAGCGACTCCTCCGCCTCGATCCCGCCCTCCTGGGTGGCGATCGCCTCGACCGCCTCCTTCGAGATGACCTGGAACTTGTCGGCGGTGGCCTTGCATACCGGGCACGCGACGACGGGGTTGGGCCCCTTGACCGTGTAGCCGCAGACGGAGCAAATCGCCGTGGCCGGTTGCGTCTCAGCACGCAGCTGCGCGATCGCGACGTCCTCGGCGAGGATCTGCATCCGCTCGGCCATGCGCGTCGGCATGAAGATGGCCATCGCCTCGTCGATGACCTTGTTGGTGACGACGGTGTGGCCTTGCTCGATCGCATAGCGCAGGAGCGCCGTGCGCGCGACGCCCTTCACCTGGGGCGGCACCCGCTCCATCCGCGCCTCCGCTTCCTCCGTCCAGGAGATGATCTCCTCGGCCTTGACGTCGAGCGGCGGATAGAACTTGCCGCCCGTGAGCAGCACGTTGCACGGCGCCAGCCGCAGAATGTTCTCGCTGTTAGAGCCGAGGTCGACCTCGTTCTCCTCCGAGTGTACGCCGACCCGCCCCAGGATGAGGAGCCACGGCTGCTCCTTGCGAACGAACGTCAGGATCTTCTCGAAGCACTTGCCGTCGAGGAGCGTGATGGCGAGCTCGACGCCCGCCTCGGCGGCGAGCTTGCGGCCGATCTCCAGATGCGACTGGTAGATCTTGGCCAACCCGGTATCGATGATCTCCTCGTGCAGTTGCTCCTGTTCCTTGAATCGAAAGATTTTGGATGCTTTTTCAGTCAACACACCGACGATGCCGTTGAACATCGCGTAGTGAAGGTACGGGTCGTAGACGGCGATGGCCTGGAGCGGTCGGCGGAGGGCCGTCGCGAGCTCGATGCCGAGCTTGAGGCCGTTGAAGGACTGTGGCGAGCCGTCGAGGCAGACGACGATCGCGCCCTGCTTATCTAGCAACGGATCGGTGTTGCGCACGATCAGCGTGTCGCGTGTCACGCGGCGGACGAACCGCTCGGTGACGGAGCCGAGCTGGCTGTCCTTCACCGCGCCCATGCCGAGGGCGCCCATGACCACGAGGTCGTAGTCGGCGGCGAGGCAGTCCTCGACGAGGACTTTGTAGTGCTTGCCGTCGATCATCTTGGGCTCGAAGGCGAGCCCGGCCTCCACCGCCTTGCGCGCCATCACATCGAGGTACGACTCGGAGATGAGCTGCAGTCCCATCGCGATCAGCGAGTCATGGATCTTCCGCTGGCGCTCGAGCTCGTTCTCGTCCTTGTACTCCTCGGGGAGCGTGTACTCCATCTGCTTGAACCGGTAGTCGTGGAGGCGCGCGGCGTAGACGTGGATGCCCGTGAGCTTCGTGCCGCACGCCCGGCCCAACTCCACCGCCAGGTCGATCGCGCGGTTCGAATGATCCGAGTTGTCCACCGGAACGCAGATGTGCTTGAACATGGAATCCCCCTCTATCGCAAGCGCCTCAGCGCAACTCGTACTCGACCGTCGCCGTCGCTTTCGGCGCGATCGTCAGCTCTTTCGTCATGGTCCGCGGCTCGTCGTAGACGGGCCGGCCGTCCTTGTCGGCGCCCTTGGGCCGGAAGCCGGCGTGCCACATCGTGACCTTGTAGGTCCCGGGCGGGACGTCGCCGATGCGGAAGGCGCCCGACGCGTCAGTCACCGTCACGTACGGACTGTCGTGGACGATCATCCATGCGAACATGTGCGGGTGTGCGTCGCACAGCACGCGCACCACGCCAGGTTTCTGGAGACGCTTCGTGATGTCGATCATCTGGTCCTTGTTCGGTAATGCCAGGTTGAAGACGGTCGGCTGGCCGAGGAACCCATGCGTGTTGTGGAGGATCGGGTCCGAGTTGCGGACGCGCACCCGGTCGCCGGGTACCACAGCCGTCACGTGACCGACGAAGACGCAGTGCCGATTGTCGACGATGACGTCGCCGGTGCCCTTCTTGCCGCGGGTGACGCCTTCGATCATCACCACGGTGTCTCGCACCCCCCGGTCCGGGCCGACCACAAGGGCCTCGGATGCCTTCTGGTCACCACAGACATCTCGGTTCTTGTTCACGGGAGTCGGACTCAGGGTCGGCGGGGTCCCGGCGAACCGGACGATCCCGGTGAGGGTGCCGCCGTCCTTCACCACGACCGCCTCGTAGGCGCCGGCCGGTGCGACCAGCACGAGCACGGAGAGAAACACGCCCGCGGTCACGCGCGGGCGCCTCAGGGTTCGCCGTTGATCAACCACTCGAGGGCGAGCCAGAAACTCCGGCTGTACCGGAAGAACCACAGCGGGAACAGGATCACGACCGGCACCAGCAGCGCGAGTTGCGCCGCCGTGGAAAGGGCCGTCAGGCCCCAGAGGAGGAAGAAGCCGCCGATCGCGAGGATCGCGGTCACCGCGTAGTTGATGTAGATCGCTCCGACGAAGTAGCCCTGCGCTCGCTCGAACCGGAGGCCGCAGAGGGCGCACGCCTCGGCCATCGTGAACCAGCCCCGGAACAACGCCGTCGTCCCGCAGCGGGGACAACGCAGGCGTACCGCCCGGCCCAGGGATTTCGTGACCCGGTCGGCCAGCCGTTGCGGCTCCATCGCTCACGCCGCCGGCTTCAGAGCAGACCACTCAGTGTTTCGCGGGCTCGGTCGCGGTCGCCTTGACGCCGACGGTCCGCTTCATGACCGCGAACCCGTCGGGCAGGAGCACGAAGACCAGCAGCGTGGCGATCACGAGGGGAGTGATGGCGACCATGCCCAGGGTGCGCGTCTCGAACCGGAGGTGCATGAAGTACATCGCGACCAGCACCGCCTTGCTCAGGGCGAGCGCGCACAGCAGCACGCCGATCGTGAACTTCGCCAGCGGCATGTAAATCAGCGCAATCTCGATCACGGTGAGGATCGCAAGGTACCAGAAGATCGCCATGTAGTTCGGATGCTTGTGCTCTGCGGTCGCCATCGCTTCGACCCCTTACAGGAGGTACATGAAGGTGAACACCATGATCCAGACGAGGTCGACGAAGTGCCAGTAGAGCCCGGTGATCTCGACCGCGTTGTAGCTCGCCGCGGGCAAGGGGCGCCGGGCGACGACCCTCATGATCGAGAGCAGGTAGATGACGCCGCCGGTGACGTGCAGGCCGTGAAAGCCCGTCACGAGGAAGAACGACGTGCCGAAGAGCGAGGCGCCCCACGGGTTGCCGTTGATGTGCAGCCCCCGGTGGATCAGGTGCGTCCACTCGTATGCCTGCAGGCTCACGAAGATTGCGCCGCCGAGCGCGGTGAAGAAGAGGAACCTGATCGCTCTGGTCTTGTCCCCCTTCCCCAGCCACTCCAGCGCCTTCACCATCGTCACGCTCGAGCAGATGAGCAAAAAGGTCATGAGGGCCGTCAGGTTGATGCCGAGGACCTCGAACGGCGAGGGCCAGTCAGCGCTGGTGGCCCGCATCGCGCCGTAGCCGGCGAGGAGCACGCCGAAGCCGACGGCGTCGCCCGCCAGGAAGATCCACATACCGAGCTTCCCCCAGCTTTCGGGAGTGAGCGGCGACTCGGCCGCTTCCACCGCCCCGTGCATCGAGGCTGCCTGACTCATGTCGTCTCCTTGATAACCTCAGGGTCGTCGTTTTCCGCGAAACGGGTCGTGAGCCGCCGCGCCAGGGTCCGCGGGCGATAGCCGGCGAGGTACGCGAGGATGCCGACGACCGCGGCGATCAGAACGAACGGCAGAAGGATGAGGCCGAGGTACGGCCAAGTGTAGGTCTGGTCCCCGAATGGGGTCGACATGCACGACGCGCAGGCCAGCCCGAGACGCGGCGTCAGGATCAAGGCCATCGCGGAGAATCCCCAGGACTTCATACCAGGTACACCGCCACGTAGAGGATCGGCCACAGCGCGACGACGAAGTGCCAATAGATTGCGCACGCCCGCAGCGGTCCCGTCCGGCCGTCGGCGAACCGGCCGCGGGCGGCGAGCAGAACCGTGGCGGCGACCCAGACGACCGCCGCGACGACGTGGGCCGCGTGCGTCCCGATGAGCGTGTAGAAAGTTCCGCCGTACGCGCCCGACGAGACGGTGAGCCCGAAGCTGACGAGGCGGACCCACTCGTAGCCCTGCACGGCCAAAAACGCCACGCCAAGTCCCGCGGCGACCAGGAGCCGTCGCACGAGCCCTCGCATGTCGTCACGCTCGAGCGCCCGGCTCGCCGCCACCATCGCGACGCTGGAGGCGAGCAGCACCAGCGTGTTGACGCCGGTCACGCCGATGGGCAGGCGCGGCTGGAGCGGCGGTGGCCACAGGGCCGACGTCATTCTCAAAATCAGAAACGCCGAGACAAGGCCCCCGAAGAACATGATCTCGCCGCAGATGAGGAAGAGCATCGCGAGTCCCACGTTGTCCAGTAGCGGACGTCGCGGCCCCGGCTCGCGCTCGGGACCGTCGCCACCGCCCGGCGGCGGCGGCGGCGGCAGGCGGTGCCCGTTGGTCCGCCGGGCGACCGGCGGGTGCTCGGTGAGGGTTGTCACCAGCGGATCCCGATGAGGAACGCCGAAACGACAAGCGCCCCGATGATCGTCAGGAGCACCCGCAGCGTCTGCCGGTTCCGCGCGTCGCTCGTCATACCTTGTCGAAGGCCAGCAGGGCGAGAAGGGCCGGTAGGTACAACAGCGACGCGAACAGCACACGCCGGGCCGCGCTGGCCGACGGCGTCAGTGCCTGGCGCGTACCGAGGGCGACGAAGGCCGTGCCAAGCAGGAAGGCGCCCACGAAGTAGACCGGACCGGCCAGGCCGATCAGCGTTGGCAACAAGCTCACGGCGAGCAACGCCAGGCAGCCGGTGACGATCTGCCGCTCGGTGCTGGTTCCCTCGGCGTCGACGACGGGCAGGAACCGTACGCCCGCCCGGGCGTAGTCGTCGCGGTAGAGGCGCGCGATGGCAAGCGTGTGGGGCAACTGCCAGAGGAACAGGATGCCGAACAACACCCAGGCACCGATCCCGAAATCCTCCCGCGACGCCACCCAGCCCGTCACGGGCGGCAACGCGCCGGGCACCGCCCCGATGATCGTGCAGAACGGCGTCCGGAGCTTGAGCGGCGTGTAGGCGAAGAGATAGAGCACAGTCGTCGCCGCGGTCACGAGCAGCGCAAGCGGACCCACAAATGTGCCGAGGTAACAGAGCCCGGCCACGGTGACCGCGCTGCCGAAAAGGAGCGCCTCGAGGGGCGCCAGCCGCCCGTCCGGCAGCGGGCGCACGCGTGTGCGCTCCATTCGGGCGTCCACGTCCCGTTCCCAGTACTGGTTCAGCGCGAGTGTCCCGCCGGCGGCCAGCATCGTGCCGATCAGCAGGTGTACGAGCCTGACGTAGTCTGGCGCACCGGTCAGCCCGACGTAGTATCCGACGACCGTCGTCACCAGGATCATGAGGACGACGCGCGGTTTCGTGAGGGCGACCAGGTCGACGACAACGCGACGGCGGTCGCGTGCGAGCGCGACGACGATTGCCTGAGGCGTGACCCGGGCTGTGTCGAGCGTGGGCGGGGTCATTGTAGCGGGTGCCTCGAGGCCGGCTCGGACCGAGGGTGGCCTGAGCCAGATGCGGCGTGGCTCCGTTCGTCGGCCGGCTCGGACCGAGGGTGGCCTGAGCCAGATGCGGCGTGGGTTTGTTGGAGCAGGGTCCGTGAGGCCGGCTCGGACCGAGGGTGGCCCGACACAGACGCGGCGTGGCTCCGCATCGCCGGATCAACCCGGTTCGGTTCCGCGTTGGCGGCAGAAACTCTCACGGCGAGAATCACGGTGGCGGCCAGGATGAGGCTGCCGACCAATCGATGCGCTACTGGCAGGGCGATCCCGGCGAGCTGCTCACCGGGGATCCAGAACGGTGAGAACCTCGCCAGAAAGCTGCCCACGCCGAGGAGAAGCTGGGCGCCGAGCAGAACGAGCAACAGCCGCGAGACCGGCGCCGCCACCGCGTCTCCGGTCCGGCGCAGCGGCGCCGTGACAATCGGCACGATGGTGAACACGAGGACGGCACCCGCCAGGTGAAGATCAATGCGTCCGGCGTGAGTCAGGAGCGCGCCGAACACGATCTGCGCATACACGAGCGCGGCTGCGAGCACGGTCAAGCCTTTCAACGCCGGCTCGACCCGGGCTCCGGCCACGCGCCCGCGCGGAGCCGTCAGCAGAGCGATCGCCGCGAGCAGGGCGAAGAAAGCCTGGGCCAGGCTGCCGTGGACGATGGCCAGCGTGTTCTCCAGAAGCACGACGCGTAGCCCGCCGAGCAGGCCCTGGGCGAGGACGACGGCCACCGCAATGAGGCCGAGCCGGCGCAGTCGGCCGCTCTCGCGCCACAGTAACGCGGCCAGCGCCAGGGTCAGCAGGCCGACGAGCGCGCCCATCAGCCGGTGGCTGTGCTCGTAGAAGATGCCGCCCACCATCCGCGACCAGGGGAAGAGGACCATGTTGTAACCGAACGTGCTCGGCCAGTCGGGCACCGCGAGGGCCGCGCCCGTGTTCGTGACCAGCCCCCCCAGGAGGATGAGCACGCACGTCGCGGCCAGGGTCGCGAGCGCCAGACGGTACGCCACCGGTCTCCCCGTCTCGATCAGTGCCGCCGCGCTCCAGCGGCCCCCACCGGGGGCGTCGATTGCGGCAAGAAGTCTTCCTTGGACTCCGGCGAGCTGTACTCGTAGGGGCCCCGATAGACCGTCGGCAGCGTCGGGCCCCAGTTCAGGTGCGGGGGCGGTGATTGCGCCGTCCACTCGAGCGTGTTGGCGTTCCATGGGTTCAGCGGCGCCCTCGTGCCGGCGAACAGCGACCAGAAGAAGTTGACGACGAATGGAATCTGGGCGATGCCGAGGGCGAGCGCGCTGTAGGTGATGAACACGTTCCAGTGTTGCTGGTGCTGGAGGAACTCGTACTGCGTCGGATTGTAGATGCGCCGCATCTGACCGCCGACCCCGATGATGTGCATCGGGAAGAAGGTCAGGTTGAAGAACACGAACGTCGGCCAGAAGTGCAGATGGCCGAGGGCCCTATTCGTCATCCGGCCGAACATCTTCGGGAACCAGTAGTAGATCGCGGCGAACGCGCCGAAGATCGAGCCGCCGAAGACGACGTAGTGGATATGCGCCACGATGAAGTACGTGTCCTGGATGTAGATGTCCACCGGCGTCGAGGCCATGAAAATCCCCGAGAGCCCGCCGATGACGAACATCGAGACGAACGCGAGTGCGTTCAGCATCGGGACCGTGAACTGGATCCGGGCGCCCCACAGGGTCCCCAGCCAGTTGAACGTCTTGATCGCCGAGGGCACCGCGATGACCATCGTCGTGACCGTGAAGGCCATCCCGAGCGCCGGGCTCATGCCGCTGACGAACATGTGGTGGCCGTAGACGATCCAGGAGAGGAACGCGATCGCGATCATCGAGAACGCCATCGCGTGATAGCCAAAGATCGGCTTGCGGCAGAAGACCGGCAGGATCTCGGAGGCGATGCCCATCGCCGGGAGGATCAGGATGTACACCTCTGGATGGCCGAAGTACCAGAAGAGGTGCTGCCACAGGAGGGGCTCGCCGCCGCCCGAAGGCCTGAACCAGCTCGTGCCGAGCGTGCGGTCGAACAGCAACATCGCGACGCCCGAGGTGAGCACCGGGAGAGCGAGGAGGAGCAAGATCGCCGTGATGAAGAGCGACCAGACCACCAGCGGCATCCGGAAGAGCTTCATGCCCGGCGCCCGCATGTTGATGATCGTCGTGATGTAGTTGATCGACCCCATCATGGAGCCGACGCCCATGATGAACAGGCTGATGCACCAGATGTTCTGACCCCAGTTCACGCCCGTGTACGCCGGAACCGCCGAGAGCGGGGCGTAGGAGGTCCAGCCGGCGGCCGCGTGGCCGCCCTCCACGAAGAAGCCGGAGAGCATGATGAGGCCCGCGCTGCCCGTCACCCAGAACGAGAGCATGTTGAGGAACGGAAACGCCATGTCGCGCGCCCCGATCATCAGCGGGATACAGAAATTCCCGAAGCAGCCCGCCAAGATCGGCATGATCACGAAGAAGATCATGATCGTGGCGTGCATGGTGAACGCCATGTTGTAGGTGCTCGGCTCCAGGATGCCGCCCGTCTCCGTGAGGATGCCGCCGAGGCCGGGCACGGCCGTCTCGGGCCAGGCGAGCTGCCAGCGGACGATGAGCGCGAGCAGCCCGCCGAGGATCATCATGAAGAGCCCCAGGAACAGGAACTGCCGGGCGATCATCTTGTGGTCCGTGGAGAATATGTAGGTCCGCACGAAGCCGAGCTCGTGGTGGCCGCCGTGCTCGACGTGCGCGTGCGCGGTCGCGCTGGTGGCGCTCATTTCTTGGCTTTCCCCTCTTTCTTAGGCTTGGCCTTGGTCGTCTCGGCCATCGTGGCCTCCGGCTTCGGCTCGGCGGCGGCCGGCGCGGCCTCCGCCGTCAGGTTTTGCGCCGCCCACTTCGCGTACTCGTCGGGGGTGTGGACATAGATCCACCCCCGCATGCCCGAGTGTCCGAAGCCGCACAGCTCCGCGCATGGCCACTCGTACCGGCCGGGTTTGACCACCTCGAACCATTGCCGGATCTCACGGCCGGGGACCGCGTCCTGCTTCATCCGGAACTGGGGGACGAAGAAGCTGTGAATGACGTCCTGGGATTTCAGGATGACCCGGACGACCTTGTTAACCGGGACGTGCATCTCGTCCAAGAGAGTCTTGTCGTCGGCCGTACCGAACTGGCCGTCGGGGCCCGGGTAGGTCACCTGCCAGTTGAACTGCTTGGCCGTCACCTGCACGACGAAGTCCGTCTCCGGCATGGTCATCTTGATCTTTGACCACGCGGGGACGCTGAGGATCGTGAGGATGACCAGGATCAGCGCCGGCACCACCGTCCAGACGATCTCGAGCGTTGTGTTGCCGTGGGTGTAGCGTGCCCGCCGGCCGGGGCGATCCCGGTACATCACGAGGAACACCAGCATCGTGACAAAGACCAGGACGAAGGTCACGCCGGTGATGTAGTAGATGAGGTGGAAGAGCCAGTCGATCTCCTGGCCATAGGTCGAAACGTTCTCCGGCAGCCACCAGTCAAGCATGCGCGCCGAGCCTCCTGGCTCTTACTTCTTCATCTCGATCGCGACCTTCGTCGTCTGCCCGGCCTTGACCTCGACCTCCTTCGTCTGCTTACCGAGCGTCTCGTGCCACGCCTCGACCGTGTACTTGCCGGGCGGCACGTTCTCGATCTTGGCCGCGCCGTTCGCGTCGGTCACGCCGAAAAACGGGTTCGGCATGACGGCGACCCACCCGAGCATCCAGCTGTGCACGTCGCAGGTGAGCTTGATGATCTCCGGCTTCTCGAACTTCTCCATCATCACCTTCTTGAACTTCGGCTGGGCCTTGTTGATGGACGGATTCGCCGTCGAGTAGGTGTGGATGTTGTGCAGGATGTCGTCGGAGTTCTTGAGCTCGAGCTCGCCCGGCGTCATCGCGGTCACGTGCGGGACGAATTTGCAGCCGTGCTGGTCGACGGTCGCTTTCATCGCCTTCGGCGCGCCCTTGGCGCCCGGGACGGAGACGACGGCGTTCGCAAGCCCCTTGTTGGGGCCCACCACGACTTTCTCGATCACCGCCTCGGTCCCGCACTTTTCCGTGTCCTTGTTCACCTTGAGCTTCTCGACCACCGGCGCGCCGGCGTACGTCACCGCGGCCTCGATGGTCCCGCCCCCCTGCGCCCCGGCCGGCCCCGGGCGATGGGCGACGGCGGCGACGCCCGCGACGAGCGCGATCGCCAGAAACGCCCCGATTACCTTACGCATTGCCCTGGTTCCTCCTGAATTCGAGTTGTGCTCACCTGTTCGCGACTCGCACCACGAGCAGCATCACCGCCAGTGCGAGGATTGCGACGACCGGAGGAATGACGAAACGTCGGTTCGACTGCGGCTCCTCCAGCCGCAAATAGTACCATGAGGTCAACGACATCTTCGTGCCGGTCTCCCCGGCGCCGCCGTCCCAGGCCTGGAACGCGACCGGCATGAAGACCGTGGGCCTGAATGCCGGGCTCGCCGCGTCCTTGGACCCCAGGGGGCGCTTGATCACGACGCGATACTGGCCGTTGGTGTACACGGCTTTGCCCGTCGCCTCGGCGCCCGCGAGCGGGGCGATCTTCGTCGGGCCGTTCGCCGTCGCCTCGCTCACGCCCCGGCCGTTCTCCCAGCGCAGGAGGTAGACGGGGTCCGAGCCGTCGCCCATCAGGAAGTACGGCCGTTCGGGACCGGACGCGCTTTGCGGGGGAAATTGGAGCGAGATCGCATCGGCGTAGAGCTTCTTCGCGGGCTCGTCGGCGGACTGGGTCGCGTCGTCCCACGTCAAGTGGAAGGCGATCTCCTTGTCGTTGTAGACGGCGCGTATCGACACGAGATCGATCGCCGGATTGAAGTTCCGCGGGTCGACGATCACCTGCCCCATCAGCGGGATGGTGCCCGGCGCGACCTTCTTCCAGTAGTCGGCGTTCGGGTCGTCGGGGATCGCGTCGGACACCGCGGTGACCGTGACGAGCGTGGCGTAGCGCGGCGGCGACTCGGGGCCGAGCGAACGAATGAAGTTCGTCAGGTGCCAGATGTCCTCGGGCTTCTCGACGCTGTCGAGAAAGGCGGGCATCGGGGTGCCGAGGATGCCGTTGGCGAGCCGGGTGGCGACCTCGGTCCGGCCCGCCCCCCCGCGGAAGGTCCACGGCTTGGTGAGGTTCGCGGGCGGGACCGGGTTGCCCCACTCGTCCTTCAGCTCGGCGCGCGAGGGGCCGTCGGCCCGTCCTTCGGTGCCATGACACTTGTGGCACTCGATCGCCTCGAACATCTCCTTACCGCGCTTGATCGACTCCGACGACGAGGCGACGTCTTTCGGCAGCTCGAGCTTTTTCGGGCCCTCCTTGAACTTCTCCGCTGCGAACGCCTTGACGTACGCGACGAGGTTCCACCGGTCCTTTTCCGGGAGCACCGCCCACGACGGCATGGACGTTCCGGGCATGCCGTCCGTGATGATCCGGAAGATATCCTGGTCCGTCGGCACCTTGTTCGCCGTCGTCCGAACCTTGTAGAGGCCCGCGGTGAAGTCGCGGGGCTTCGGGGAGAGCAGTTCGGCGGCCGGCCCCTTGCCATCACCCTTGTCACCGTGACAGCCCGCGCACTTCCTCTCGTACACGGCCTTCCCGGCCGCCGCGTTCCCCGCCTGCGCCGCGACCTGCGACGGCGTCGCGCTGAGAGAGAGCGCGATGAGTCCAGCCGCAGCAAGGACGGTGAGCGAGGGGATCAATGCGATTCCTCCCATCGCCGCGGCTGCTGACCCGTCGCGTCGTAGAGATACATGATGACCTGCCAGATCTGCTCCTCGGTCAGTCGATCCTCCCAGGCAGGCATGACCGAGTTCCAGGGTGCCGACTCCTTCGGAAGCCCGGGCCCGCCCTTCGCGATGCGCCAGAAGAGGTACGCCTCCTGCAACATGGCGATCGTTCCGGGGTCCTGGAAGTTCGCCGGCGGCGGGTTGAAGCCGTGCGCGAAGTGGCCCTTTCCGTCGAGGTTGTCGCCGTGGCAGTATACGCAGTTGCGAATGTAGATCCCCGCGCCGGCCGCGACGTGCTTCTTGAAGGTCCCCTGGTCCTTCCGGAGCGGGTTGTCCAGCCCCGTGATCTGGATCTCCTTGCCGCGGTACTGGATGGATGCCGGCGGAGCGGGGTGGACAGCGCGTAACTCCGGCGGCGCCTGCGGCTTGGCCGCGGCCTGCGTGTAGGCGTAGTAACCG
>WNGA01004856.1_pt1 | contig 29690 bp, 25 predicted proteins | sample 5400061 | NCBI WGS metagenome assembly WNGA01 (sample SAMN13153366, study PRJNA577476) | soil metagenome | isolation source: 100 cm soil or saprolite under grassland replicate 2 | place: USA:California | collected 2016-06-15
CCGCCCATCGTGACTGAGCCCGAGCCGATGCCCGAGCCGGTGCTCGAACGGATGCCCGAGCCAATGCCCGAACCGATGCTCGAGCCGATGCCCGAGCGCGCGTGGGTCGAGCCTCCTGTCCACGCTCCGGCAATCGACACGCTCCCGCCGCCCGAGCCGGAGCCGGTGCAAGTCGAGCCGCGAGGCCATGCTGAGAAGCTCGCCACCCTCCTGGTTCCCTTGGAGACCGCGGCTCTCGACGAGATTCAGGTCGGGGATTTCGCGATCATCAGCGTGTCGGCGGCCGGTCTGACCGGCGGCGCCGTGGCGGTCGCAGCCGGCCGCCTGAGTCCCGTCATCGCGCGCCGGGCGCCGCGGCCCGTCGAACAGGCGACCCTGCGCGGAGTCGGAGGCACACTCGTGCTCACGCCTGTCGGATCCGGATGGAACACGGGCACGGCGCTCGCCGTGGGGCTGCGCCCGGGCGGCCCGCTGGCCCGCCTCGAGATACTGGCGCGTCGCGCGGCCGCCGCCCATGATCCCACGTCAACAGTGGCGCGGCAGCACGAGACAACGCCCGCGGCGAGGCTCGACACCGCGCCGCCGCCCGCCGCCGCCGCCGCCGTGGCCCAGGACCTCGACTCCTTCGGGCCGCTGACCCCTCAGTCGTACCGCGAGCCCACGAGCGGAGTGCTCATCCACTGTTTCCTCCCGCCGGGCGGGTCGGCAGCCGAGCTGGCGCCGTTCGCCTGGGAACTTGCGCAGGCCATGGCGCAGGGCGCAGAGGCGGGACCGCTCGGATCCTTCCACTCCGCCGTCCTCCGCTCGGGGACGGAGCGTGTCGAGATCCGCAGACTGCCGTCGGCCGTGGGTCCGGCGCCGGTTCTCGTCGTGGGGGGCGCCGCTACAGGCCGGCCGGGGCTCGCGCGCCTGCAAGTCGAACGGGCGGCGGCGCGGCTCGGCGCGGCCTGAGAGGACACCATGGCGATCATCAACTACGCGCAGAAGGTCATCAACTTCAAGGTGGTCTACTACGGCCCGGGCGTGGCCGGCAAGACGGCCAACCTCCAGCACATCCACAAGAGTCTGCCGGACACCAGCAAGGGCAGCATGATCTCGCTCGCGGCGGGCGACGACCGGACGCTCTTCTTCGACTTCCTGCCCGTCTCCGCGCTGACCGTGCGCGGTTTCACGGCCAAATTCCAGCTCTACACTGTGCCCGGGCAGGTCTTCTACAACATGACGCGCAAGCTGGTGCTGCGGGGAGCGGACGGGATGGTCTTCGTGGCCGACTCGCAGTGGGACCGGCTGCGTGACAACGTCGAGAGCTTCCGCAACCTGGAGGAGAACCTGCGCGAGTACAATACCAGCCTGGACGAGATGCCCTACGTCATCCAGTACAACAAGCGCGACCTCGGGAACATCGCGCCTCTCGACTACATGGAGTTTCTGCTCAACCGGCGGGCCAAGAGGGTCCCGTTCTTCGAGGCCGTGGCCGTCAGCGGTGACGGGGTTTTCGACACGCTCAACACCGTCTCCCGCATGGTCCTGGTGGGCGAGTTCGGTCAAGAAAAGGGGGAACACCGTGAGACTGCATGACGTGGTCATCCACGAAGGCGACGCGGAAAAGATCAACACGGTCCTCACGACCTTCCTCGGCGAATCCGGCGCGACCGAGGCTCTGCTTATCGACCGGAGCGGCCAGCTCCTGGCGGCGACCGGCGCCAACCGGGCGCTCGACACCGTGTCGATCTCGGCCCTGGCCGCCGGCGCCTTCAGCTCGACGGGCGCCTTGGCCCAGCTGCTGGGCGAGACGGAGTTCACCGTGCTCTTCCACCAGGGCAACAAGGAGAGCATGCACGTCTCCACCGTGGACGACCAGGCGATCCTGCTGGCGATCTTCGGCGAGCGGACGACGGTGGGCATGGTGCGGCTCTTCGCGAAGGAGGCGGCGACCGCCATCGGGCAGATCTTGAGCGAGGCGCGCGCCAAGCCCAGGAGCATGGGCGACCTGTCGACGCCGCTGACGGCGGAGGAATCGCGGACGACCTTCGGCGAGCCCAAGAAGCCCTGACGGGAGCGTCAGAAGAACGGCCCGCGGCGCGGGACGGCCGCGGGTGGAAGCGGATAACGCCGCTACATGTCCTCGGGACTGGCCGGTACCGAGACCGGCGCTCCCCAGGTCCCCTCGAGCGTCGCCAGCGCCTTGCGGAGCGCCCACTGCACCAAGCCCACGTTGACCTCGCGATCCCCCAGCACCACCACGAAGCCGACCGGACTCGAGGCCAGGAACACCGTGCCGTTGTCCGACGAGAAGAGGGCCGTGTGGAAGGCGGTCCGCTTCAGGCGGTCGGCGCCGACCTCGAGTTCGCGCCCGAGCGTGGCCGTCAGCGCCGCCAGCGGCTCGACGGCGATGCCTCGGGGCAGGCTCGACGTGATGACCAGACCGTCGGCGGCTACGACGAGCCCGCCGCGGACGCGGTCGATCTTGAGCATCTCGGCCAGGATGCGCCGCAACTCGCGGGCGCGCGCCGCGGCGAGCCGCGACGAGGGCGCCGGATCGGGGCTCACGCGCGAACTCCCAGCTCGCGGAGCGAGTTGGTCCAGAGCTTGTCGGTCTCGAGCAGGCCGAAGCCGACCTTGACGTCCTGCGGGAAGCTGAGCGCGAGGATCAGGCGGTCATTGCTCCGGAAGAAGGTGGTCTCCGTGGCGGCCTGGACGATGCCACGCCTCAGCGAGCCGAGGCCGGCCCGCTGGAGCGTCGCCGACGCGATCCGGAAGACCTGCGTGACGTGGGCGGCCAGGTCCTCGGCGTCCTTGTCGCCCTGCTGTGAGAAGACGAGCGTGCCGTCGGCCTGCGTGAGCACGAACTCGCGCCCGCCCGCCGGCGGCTTGAGCTTCTCCACATGGATCGGCGGGCCCATGTAAACCGGCCGCTGGCCCGGGGCCGCCGGCGCCGGGGTCCAGCTCGACACCATCTCCTGCAGCGCCCTGGCCTCAGGGAAGTCCGGGTAGTACAGGAGGGCCTTGTCGAGGAAGGGACGGCATGCGGCGAGGTCCCGCTCCTCGAGCGAGATCTTGGCGAGTCCCAGGAGCGCCCTCGGATGATACGGGTCGAGGCTGAGGACCGACTGGAACTCGCTCTTGGCGGGGCCGATCTGGCGGAAGGCCAGGTGGAGATAGGCCGAGAGGAGGTGGCCAACGCCGTTGTTCGGCGCCAGGTGCAGCCCCTGGGCGACCAGCTCGGCGGCTTCTTCGAAGCGCCCTTCCTGGCGATAGAGATCGGCGCGCCGGAAGAGCGTGGCGGCATTGGGCGGACGCGTGAAGCTGGTGATCGCGTCCCAAATGCGCGACAGGAGCCTCAGCAAGCCCACGTGGTTTGACTCCCCCTCGCTCGTGAAGCCGCCGCCCAGGGGCCCGTCCGCTCCTCCTGGAACTTGACGGCAAGCATAGCACAGAGGGAGGGAGGGGCCCGCACGGCACGGAGCGCCCTGCTGCCGCGCACCGGGGGAGGGGGTCGAGCCTCAAATTTGACCTGTCCATGACGATCTGACAGGATCGACGTGTGGGGAAGATCCTGGTGGTGGACGACGAGCCCGACATCCGAGGCCTGCTGAGCGAATGTCTCGTCGTCGCCGGATTCGAGACGGCGGAGGCCGGCGACGGCGCCGAGGCGGTGGCGGCGGTCCAGGCCGAGCGGCCGGCCGTGATTCTCCTCGACGTGACCATGCCCCGGCAGGGCGGCATGGAGGCGCTGCCCGAGTTGAAGCGGATCGCCCCTGAGGTGCCCATCATCATGTGCACCGCCCACATGGACGTCCCGACGGCCGTCCGGGCCATGCAGCTCGGCGCCTATGACTACCTGACCAAGCCGTTCGATCCCGAGCTCCTCGTGCTCACGATCAAACGCGCGGTCGAACGCCAGGAGCTTGTGGCCCGCATCGACGAGCTCAAGAGTCAGGGCGAAGGGATCTCGCTGGCCGACCGCATGGGCTCGAGCCAGGCCATCGAGTCCGTGATCCAGCAGGTCGCCCAGGTCGCCCGCTCGAGCTTCACGGTGCTGATCCAGGGCGAGACGGGCACGGGCAAGGAGCTGGTGGCCCGCGCGATCCACAACCAGAGCCCGCGCCGCGGCAAGCCCTTCGTGGCGGTGGATTGCGGCGCGATTCCCGAGACCTTGGTCGAGTCCGAGCTCTTCGGCTATGAGAGGGGCGCCTTCACGGGTGCCATGCGCCGCAAGGAGGGGCGGCTCCAGGCGGCCGGCGAGGGGACCGTTTTCCTCGACGAGATCGGCAACCTGCCCCTGCCCATGCAGGCCAAGCTCCTGCGCATGCTCGAGGAGCGGCAGGTCACGATGCTCGGCGCGACGCGACCGGTATCGGTGGAGGCGCGAATCATCGCAGCCTCGAACGTGAATCTCGAGGACGAGGTCCGCGCGGGACGGTTCCGGGCGGACCTGTTCTACCGGCTCAACGAGTTCGGCGTCAACCTGCCCCCGCTGCGCGACCGGCGGGAGGACATCGGCTACCTGGCGCACCGCTTCCTCGCCGAGGTCAGCATGGAGCTGCGACGCCCCGTGCACGGCATCACGGACGCTGCGATGGAGTTGCTGGTCCGCCACGACTGGCCCGGCAACGTGCGCGAGCTGAAGAACGTGATCCGCAAGGCGGCGCTCCTGGCCGCCGACGAAGTCACGCCCGAGTTCCTGCCGCGCCTGAGCGCGCCTCGCGAAGCCGGGCGCCCGGCCGTCGTGGCGCCGCCGGTGAGCGGGGAGTTGTCGCTGCGTGAGGTGGCCGACGTCGCCCTGACTGACGCCGAGCGGCGGGCCATCCGCGAGGCCATGGAAGCCGCGAAGGGAAACAAGAGTCAGGCGGCCCGGCTGCTCCGCACGGACTACACCACGCTGCATGCCAAGATGAAGCGCTACGGCATTTCCGCCCGCGACTTCCAGGCCGGGTAGCGTCCCCGTGGCCGCCTCGCTATAACCGCGGCGCCATCATCCATGGGGCCGCGCAGAGTCGCGCGGCCTTCCTGGCTGAGGGCCGGCCGCGCCCGCCGCCGGCTCTGCTTCGCCAAGTCCGGGTCCAATCAAGCCAAACGGGACCGCGCCGCCGCCTCTCGCCCAGAGGAGAGCCGCTGGCACCGGCCTTGCCTCTCTTGATGAGTGCCGTCGCTGTTCGGGGCACTCCCGCCCTGACCGCCCGGCCCGCCCTCGCCTGATCCTGCTCCAGGGCGACGGGCGCCGGAGGCCGGCGGAGCGCGGGCCCCGGTCGGTCGGGCCCCGGTCGGTTTGACCAGTCGCTGGCGATCTGGCAGGATCGGCGCGATGCACGACGCTTCTTCCCCCCTTCGCGTGCCGATGCGCCCGTGGTCAGCTCTCATTGTTCAGTCGCTGCTCGGTGTCGTCTTCCTCTCCGCCTGTGTCGCCTCGGGCCCCGCGCCGGATTCGCAGGTGCCGCGATGGGTGTACCCGGCGACCCGCCAGACCGACGTCGTCGACGACTACCACGGCGTGAAGATCGCCGATCCGTATCGGTGGCTGGAGAACGACAATTCTCCCGAGACGAAAGCCTGGGTGGAAGCCCAGAACAGTGTCACGTTCAGCTACCTTCGCCAGATCCCAGAGCTGGGGGCGATCCGCGCTCGCCTGACGAAGCTGTGGAACTACGAGCGCTACGGCGTGCCGTTCAAGCAGGGCGGGCGCTACTTCTTCACGAAAAACGACGGGCTCCAGAATCAGGGCGTGTTGTACACCCTGACGTCGCTCGATGTCACGCCCGCCGTCCTGCTGGATCCCAACAGGCTGTCTGCGGACGGGACGGTGGCGTTGACCGCGTACGCGGTCAGCGACGACGGGAATCTGTTGGCCTATGGCCTCGCCACCGCGGGATCGGACTGGCAGGAATGGAAAGTGCGGGACGTGAGAACCCGGCAGGATCTGCCCGACCACGTCAAGTGGGTGAAATTCTCACGCGCGTCCTGGACGAAGGACGGCAAGGGCTTTTTCTATTCGCGCTACGACGAGCCGAACGAGGCGGCGAGGCTCACCAAGGCGAACTACTTCCACAAGCTGTACTACCACCGCCTCGGCACGCGGCAGTCGGAAGACCGGCTCGTGTACGAACGGCCGGACCATAAGGACTGGAACTTCCACGCGATCGTCACCGACGACGGACGGTATCTGGTCATCGCCGCCACGCAGGGCAGCGCCCGGAAGAACCGCGTGCTGTATCAGGATCTGCAGACACCCGGCGCGCCGGTCGTCGAGCTACTGATGGAGCTCGACGCGGACTACACGTTCATCGACAACGACGGCCCGCGGTTCTGGTTCAAGACGGACCTGGCCGCCCCGCGGGGCAGGGTCATCGCGATCGACATCACGAGACCGGACCGCTCGAGCTGGAAGGAGATCATACCCGAGGGGAGGGACGCGCTCGTCTCCGTCGCGGCCGTCGACGACAAGTTCATCGTCGCGTACCTGAAGGACGCGCACAGCCGGGTCAGAGTCTTCGCCCTGGACGGCTCGCCGCTCCGGGAGCTGGTGTTGCCGGGGATCGGCACGGTCGGCGGCTTCCGGGGCAGGCGAACGGACACGGAGACGTTCTATTCGTTCACCAGCTATACGGTGCCCGGCACGATCTACCGGTACGAGGTTGCCGCCGGACAGAGCGCGGTATTCCGCCGTCCGAAGGTCGACGTCGATCCGGACCTGTACGAAACGCGACAGGTCTTCTATGCCAGCAAGGACGGCACGCGCGTGCCGATATTCCTCACCCACAAGAAGGGGATCAAGCTGGACGGACGGAACCCGACGTACCTCTACGGCTACGGCGGGTTCAAGATCAGCGTCACTCCGTGGTTCTCGGTCAGCAAGCTCGTCTGGATGGAGATGGGCGGAGTGTATGCCGTCGCCAATCTTCGCGGCGGCGGTGAGTACGGCGAGGACTGGCACGTGGCTGGAACCAAGCTCCACAAGCAGAAGGTCTTCGATGACTTCATCGCCGCCGCGGAGTGGCTGATCGCAGAGAAGTATACGTCGCCGCCAAACCTGGCGATTGCCGGCAACAGCAACGGCGGCCTGCTGGTCGGCGCGGTGCTGAATGAGCGCCCCGAGCTGTTTGGGGCCGCGTTGCCGGACGTCGGCGTGATGGACATGCTGCGCTTCCACACGTTCACGATCGGATGGGCGTGGGCTTCCGAGTACGGCTCGTCGGACAAGCCGGACGAGTTCGCGGCGCTCCGCCGGTATTCGCCGCTGCACAACATCAGGGCGGGGGCACGCTATCCCGCCACCCTCATCACCACGGCGGATCACGATGATCGGGTCGTCCCCGCGCACAGCTTCAAATACGCCGCGACGCTGCAGCGCGCTCAAGGAGGGCCGGCGCCGATCCTGATCCGGATCGAAACGAGGGCGGGCCACGGCGCCGGCCGGCCGACGAGCAAGGTCATCGAAGAATCGGCCGACGCGCTGGCCTTTCTCGTGCGAGAGCTCGGAATCAGGCTGCCCGAGTCGTTCGAATCGCGCTGACGGCCGGTGGATTGCCATCTCCCCATCGACCCTGTTACGCTTGATGAACGCTCGGCAGGCTCCATCATCATCGATCATCGCGGATCGGCACACCTTACAAAAGGGGATCCTCCATGAGACCGGTCGGCTGGCTCGGTGTCGTGATCGTCGGAGCGGTGCTGCTGCTCACGCGGGCGGAAGGCGCGGACGACAAGCGGACGCTTCCCGTCGATGGTGACGTCAAGGCTCTCAGCCAGAAGATCGCCGCCCTCGAGGCGCGCCTGAAAGTCCTCGAGGGGGTCGTGCAGCTGTCCGGCACCAACGTCAAGCTCGTGAGCGCGGCCGGCGTGACCATTCAGGCCGGCACGAACGTCCTGATCCAGAGCGCGGCCGGCGTCACGATCACCGGCGCAGGCCTCGTCGATATTCGGGGCTCGACGATCCAGTTGAACAACGGCGGCAGGCCCCTCGCTCGGGTCGGCGACCCGGTCATCGTCGGCGGCAGGACCGGGCAGATCACGGCGGGCTCTCTCACCGTGTTCGGTCAGTGAAGGCCCGTACGCCGCTCTCAGTGCCCGAGGAAGATCCGCTTCACCTCGGTGGAGGCCAGCAGGTCGGCCGAGGGGCCCTCGAGGATCGCCCGACCTGACTCGAGGATGTACCCGCGGTGGGCCATTCTCAACGCCAGCTCCACGTTCTGCTCGATGAAGACCACCGTGATGCCGCGCTCCCGGTTGATCGCGGTCAGGACCTGGGCGATCTGCTCGATCACGCGCGGCGCCAGCCCCAGGAAGGGCTCGTCCACCATGAGCAGCGCCGGGCGCGCCATGAGGCCGCGGCCGATGGCGACCATTTGCTGCTCGCCGCCCGAGAGCGTCCCCGCCATCTGCGTGTACCGCTCCTGGAGACGCGGGAAGAGCGCCTCCACCTCGGCCAGCGTGTCTTCGCGGCGCGCCCTGGCGCCTGCGTGGTAGGCGCCGAGCAGGAGGTTCTGGCGCACGGTGAGATACGGGAAGAGCCTGCGGCGCTCGAGCACGTGGGCGAGCCCCATCCCGACGATTTGATGCGGCGGCAGGCCGTCGATGCGGCGCTCTCCGAAGCGGATCTCGCCCGCGCGGGCCCGCACGAGGCCGGAGAGCGTGTTCATGAGCGTGGACTTGCCGGAGCCGTTCGGCCCCAGGATGGCCACGACCTCGCCGCGGCGGGCGCTGAACGAGACGTCCCAGAGGATCTGGTAGTCGCCGTAGAGCACGTCGAGACCTCGGGCTTCGAGCGCGGCGCCGCCCGCGGCGTCAGCCGACATAGGCCTGGCCCAGGTAGGCCTCGACCACGCGCGGGTCGCGCCCGACGGCGGTGGGCAGACCGTCGGCGATGACCTCGCCAAGGTGGAGCGCCACGATACGGCGCGAGATGTCCATGATCACGCCCATGTTGTGCTCGATGACGACCAGCGCCGTGCCCGCGGCGTTCAACTCGCGCACCAGCGCGACGAGGCCCGGGATGCTCCGGAGGTCCACGCCGCCCGTGACCTCGTCGAGGAGCAGGAGGCGCGGCCGGGTCGCGAGCGCGCGGGCCAGCTCGAGGCGCTTGCGCTGGCCGGTGGAGAGCACGCGCGCGTGCGCGTGGGCCTTGTCGGCGAGCCCGACCCCCTCGAGCGCCTCGAGCGCCTCTCTGCGGGCGCGCGCGGGATCGGCCGTGTTCTGAAAGGCGCCCACCATCACGTTCTCGAGCACGGTCATCTGGGTGAAGGGCTTGAGCTTCTGGAAGGTGCGCGCCACGCCGAGGCGGCTGATCTGATCGGGCCGGAGCCGCGTGACGGCGCGGCCGTCCAGGAGCACCTCGCCGGTGTCGGCCGTCTGAAATCCCGTCAGGACGTCGAAGAGCGTGGACTTGCCCGCGCCGTTGGGCCCGATCACGCCCACGAGCTCGCCCGCGCCGATCCGGAAGGAGATGTCGTTGTTGGCGACGATGCCACCGAAGCGCTTGGTGACACCGCGGACGTCGAGCAGGATCTCCGGCATCTGGGCTAGCCCGTCCGCCGCCGGCCGCGCTGGGCGAGGGCCATGATGCCGCCCGGCTGGAGCACCGAGATGACCATGATGAGAAAGCCGTAGATCAGCAGGTCGATGGCCTTGCCGGTACCGCCCAGGTAGATGCGCGTCGCCTCGCCCAGCGGCACCAGGATGGCCGCGCCGATGAGCGGCCCCCAGAGCGTGCCCACCCCGCCGAGGACGGCGATGAGGCAGATCAGGATCGAGAGCGAAAGCGGCAGCACGGACTCCGGATCGATGAAGAGGATGTACTGAGCGTAGAACGTCCCCCCGAGCGCCGTGAGACCGGCCGAGACCGCCATCGCGCGCTGCTTGTAGCGCGCCACGGGGATGCCGAGGCTCGCCGCGGCGTCCTGATCTTCCCTGATGGCGCGAAAGTAGTAGCCGGTGCGCGAGCGCTCGATCCGCCGCGTGACCCCGAGCGCCAGGAGCAGAAGCCCGAGCGAAATGTAGTAGTAGACCTGCTTGTCCCTGAACTGGAACGCGAGGAGAGAACCCGTCCGGTCGATGGGGATGAACAACCCGCGCGCTCCGCCCGCCCAGTCCCAGTTGATCACGAGGGTCTGGACGATCTCGCCCACGGCGATGGTGGCGATGGCGAAATAGTGCCCGCGCAGCCTGAAGACGGGATAGCCGATGACCTGGGAGAGCGCGACCGCCACCCCCACTCCCGCCAGCATCCCGGCCCACGGCGTGAGGCCGAGCGCCTTGACCAGCACGGTCGAGGTATAGGCGCCGGTGCCGAAGAAGACCGCGTGCCCGAGCGAGATCTGACCGCAGTAACCCGCCAGCACGTTCCACGCCGTGGCGAGCATGGCGTAGAGGAAGATGCGGATCATGACATCCCGCGGGTAGGGGAGCGTGAACACGAGTGGAAAGGCGAGGAGCAGGGCCAGCGCCACGAGGCCGGCGGCGAGTCTCGCGGGATGAGACATCAGAAGCGACCGAACAGGCCCTGGGGACGCCAGAGGACGACCAGCAGATAGATGGCGAAGACGGCGACGTACTTGAGCGCCGGGGCGATCAAGAGCCCCCCCAGCACCTCGATCAGCCCCACCATCACGCCCGCGACGAGAGTCCCCGGCACATTGCCGAAGCCGCCGAGCGCCACCGTCACGTAGGCCAGCAGCGCGAAGGTCGAGGCCACGTCGGGGAAGACGTAGAAGAACACGGTCAGCAGCGCCCCCGCCACTCCCACGCAGGCCGCGCCGATGCCCCAGCCCAGGGCGAACATGCGCTCCGTGTTGATCCCCATGAGCGAGGCCGCCTGGCGGTCCTGGGCCGTGGCCTGGAGCGCGAGCCCCGTCTCGGTGCGGCTGATGAACCAGTTGAGGAAGAGAAAGGCCAGGAGCGCTCCCACGCTCGCCACGAGCTGAGGCAGGCCGACGAAGAGCCCGCCCAGGGAGATCCGCCCCTGCACCAGGGGGTCCTTCACGAGGTGGAAGTCCACGCCCCAGATCGCCTGCGCCGCCGAGCGGAGGAAGATGGCCAGCCCGAACGTGGCGAAGATCTGCGCGAGCATGGGCGCGCCCAACACCCAGCGGATCAGTCCGTGGTAGGTGGCGAACCCCAGCAGGAAGAGCGCGGCCGCCGTGAGCGGGAGCGAGAGGACCGGATCGAGCCGCCAGAGCGCCCAGGCCCAGAAAGTCGAGAACATCGCCAGCATCAGGAACTCGCCGTGGGCGAAATTGACGATCTCCATGAGGCCGAAGATGAGGGAGAGCCCGGCGGCGATGAGGGCGTAGACAAAGCCCATCAGGAGGCCGCTCACGATGCCTTGGAGGAGGACCTCGGCCGTCATGCTGCGCTAATCTACCATCCCCGTCCGCCCCCCGGCGCCCCCTCCGGGGCAGAGAGGGCGCGGGGCGGATCGGTGCCGCCCGACTCGCGCTATTTCCTGTCCTTCCAGGGCGTCAGCGGGTAGACGACGTCGGCGGCGGCCAGCTCGAAGGGGTAGATGGTGGCGTATTTCCCCTTCTGGACCTGCTGGAGGATGGCGCGCACGCCGGTGTTCTGGCCCTTCTCGTCGAACTTTACGCCGCTCCAGGGCATGATGAGCTGCTCGGGCGGCATGTTGGTGGCCACGAGCGCCTTGCGGATCTCCTCGGGGTTGACGCTCTTGGCGCGGTTGATGGCGTCGGCCAGCACGATGAAGCCGGTGAAGGCCCGCGCGGGCACGTCGGAGATGTCGCGGCCGCCCGGGTTGTCCTTCAGCTTCTTGAACAGCTCGTTGATTGGCTTGATCATCGGCTTCTTCTCGGCCATGTCGAGCGCGAAGGGCGCGCGCGTGATGTGGCCCTCGGCGTCCTTGGCCATCTCGGTGAGGAAGCTGGGGTCGGTCCAGCCCGCGTTCTGGGCGATCAGGATCTTGGGGTTGTAGTCCAGGTTCTTCGCCGTCTTGACGAAGATGATGGCATCCGAGGTGTAGGACGTCGGCAGGAAGACGTCCGGGTTGGCCGCCTTGAGCTTGCCCACCTCCGCGTCGAGACTCGTGGTCTTGGCGCGATAGGCCATCTTGACCGCCACCTCGTAGCCGTACTTCTTGGCCAGCTCCTCCTGGACCTTGGCCGAGTCCACGCCGAACAGCGTGTCCTCGTGCATGATGCCGAGCGTCTTGATCTTCACCCCGCGCCGCTTCTCGAGGTCCTTCATGAAGTCGAACATCGCCACGCTGAAATGCCCGTCGTGGGGTGAGGTGCGGAAGAACCACTTGAATCCGCGCTCGGTCAGGCCGGGGGACGAGGACTCGGCATTCAGGTAGGGCATCCCGTAGCGCTCTGCCACCTGGCTCGCCGTGGCGGTGACGCTCGAGTAGTAAGCGCCGTAGAGGGCGTGGACTTTCTCTTGGGTGATGAGGCGCTCGGCCTCGGCCTGGCCCACGTCGGGCTTGCCCTGGTGGTCCACGATGACCAGACGGATCTTGGCCCCGCCCAGCCCTGGCAGGCCGGCGGTCTTGCCCAGGGGCAGGTTCAGCATGGAGCCGCCGTTATTGATGATGTCGACGGCCATCTTGACGGCGTTGACGGAGTCGATGCCGACCTGGGCCACCGGGCCCGACAGCGGGTAGAGAATGCCGATCACGACTTCCTTGGGGGCTTGGGCCTGCGCGGGTGCCCACGGCAGCAGCGCCACGAGAACGAGAGAGAGCAGTCCGATCGCACGTCGCATACCGGGGTCCTCCTCTACGGCGTGATTGATCCTGCGAGTCGGCGGTGACCGTCCAACTGGCTCGGGAGTGTAGCATACTCTCGGACACGGACTGCGCTTGCTGAACGGCGAACCGGAACTGTCGGGAGCTTTTTCGGCCAGGATATATCCAATCCTTGACGGCCGAAAAAGACTCCCCGTCGTCGGACCTCGACTCAGGGTGCCCGGAAGGGAGCGAACTGGGCCTCGACCGAGTCCAGGTAGTCCTTCAACTCGCGCAGATCGCCCCACCGGTTCGGGTCGATCCCGAGGGCATCGGCGTGGAGGGTGACGAAGTCGAAGCCATCCGGGAAGACGACCTGGTCGAAAAGCGGCCGCAATACCGCCACGGGATCCGGAGCGTCGGCAGGGGGCAACTCAGTCATACCGCCGATCCACGCGCGATCGCGGTTGAGCAGGAGAGTATTGATGATGAACCCGTCCTTCACCAGTGAGAATCCCGAGTGGGCCAGCACCAGGCGGCCGCCGTACGTGTCGACCGCCGCCTTCACGATCGCGCTCCCCAGGTCCTTCTGCTCCGCCAGGGGGATCGACCCGGGTACGACGCTCAGGCGCGCGTGCGGGAAGGCCTCGGCGAACACCTGCAGCGTGTTGCGCCACGCCCAGAGGAAGTTGGCCTCGATCTGTTGGTCGGTGTAGCCGAGACTCCGGTAGGCGTCGAGCGTCTTCTTGACGGTGGCCATCTCGGCGGAACCCACTCCAGAGACGTTCACGAAGCCCAGCCTGCCGCGCACGCGCTCGTCGTACCGCCGGCCGTAGGCCGCGACGAACTGCCACCATCGACAGGAGAAGGTCGGATCCCACTTCACCGATCTCTCCTCCGCGTCCTTGGTCAGGACGGTCTCGACACCATCCGGAACCCAGTCCGGGATCCGCTTGCCGTTGATGTTCGACGTCCCGCGAAGCGCGAGCTTCACATATTTCGCGCCGATCTCGAGAACCGATAGCGCCTGATCAATCGAGCTGAAGTTCAACTCGCCCGGCGCGGGCTCGATGTCGCTCCAGGCGGTGCCGACAGCCGCGCCATGCGCGTAGGGCGCCGCCATCAGGTTGGCGCGGATCGTCTTGTTCGTCATCCATTGGTCCGTGGCGTAGAGGCCGATCCACCCCGGGGAGGTGAATTCAGAGGCAGGAGGCGGCACTGGAGCGGGTAGAGTCCGCACTGTCACCGCCTCCGAAACGGAGGGCTTCCCCTTGCGCCCGCCCACGGTGCGCGCCCTGACAAAGTAGAGCGTGTCGGGCTTGAGATCGGCGACGCAGAGATCGTGCGTCAGCGAACTGACGCGGGTGTAGCCGCTCGGGGAGAAGCTGGGAGTCGGAAAGACCGAGCCCTGCTGGTCAGGTCCGCTGAACGGGAACTGGCTGTACTCGACCTGGACGAGTTTCTGCAAGCTGGTCACCCAGGACACCGCGACGTGGCGGCTTGTCAGGGCGACGGCGACCGGCGGAGCATCCAGCGCCAGGACCCGCGATGCGCCGAACGGCGAGAGCGCCGCACCGGCGAGGAGCAGCGCGAACACTGATACTGAGGCAAGCTTTCGAGGCATTCTCGTGCTGAACGTCAAGGTGATCCTCCTGACTGAGCGTCAACGTGTTCATGAGATTTATGAGATCAACCGTCGTTAAAGTTCGCCAGCAATACGTGTGCCACTCAACGCCGGGCGGCGCAGGCCATATTGTCCGGGCACTTCGGCCGCTCACGGACCCCTGGCGACATGCTTTGGGCCTGACAGTGCCGTGACAGCGCCATGACACGGCCGTGACGCTCGTAGGGAGGATGATGCGAATGCTCTATCGGCAGCTGGCGCTGGGCGGGATGTCCTCGGAGAGCGCCCGGCTTTACGCTGGCGCGGCCTCCCAGAAGCCGAGTGCAGAGCTTCGGACGCCGTCGGTGGGCGCGCGCGCTTGACAAGGCTTCGGAAATGGCGTTAACCCTCCCCTATGGTGCAGCCCCACCACTTGTGTCGAGAAGGCCAGGGACCGCGATGAAAAGGAACGCTGCCGGCGGGATTGTCTTTCTCGCGCTGCTGGGGCTGGCGGTCCCTCGCCCCTGCCTTGGCGCAGAGGAAGGGATGCAGCTCAAGCCACGCGCGCTCCGGCCCGGCGATACTCTGTCCGTCAAGCCCGGGGTGCCGCTCGACGCCAACAAGAAGATCTTCGTGAGGCTCCTCGGACCGAGCCAGATCGACGATCTCCCCGCCGAGGCTTCACAGGTGAGCCGGGGCCTGCTTCGCGTCGCGCTCCCCAAGCCGATGCGGCAGGGCAGGTACGACGTCGAGCTGGTCACCGAGGTCGGCCAGGTACTGGTCAAGGGCGCCAGGGTCAAGGTGCTCGCCACGGAGACACCGGCGATCGCCAAGATCGTGCCTCATCCGAGCTACGCCATGGGCGGCATCTACGAGTTCGAGCTGCTGGGGGAGAACTTCGGCAACGAGGCCGAGGACAACGTGGTGCGGATCAACGACCTGCCGCTCCACTTCGAGAAGTACGTGACCGACCGTGGCCGGCGGGCCACCGTCGCCGATTGCCAGTCGCTGTTCCCGTGTCTCGTCGGCACCCGGCGTCGACTGCAGATATTCGGGCTCTCGCTGGAGAAGCAGCCGTTCTATCGGCCCATGCACGTGAGCGTGCAGGTCGACTCCTTGATCTCCTCGGACCAGTTGCTGCTCCTGTCGTGGGTTCGCCGAAGCACGCCGGCATTCATCGCCTTCGGCACCCTCGGAATCTTGTCGATCCTCGTGTACGTCCTGGCGCGCGAGAAGGTGAAGCGGATTCGCCCGGCGGACAAGTGGCACCAGACGATCGCCTATCTGTTCGTCGAGCCCGAGACGAACACCTACAGCCTCTCGCGCCTGCAGCTCATCCTGTGGACCGGGGCGGCGATCGTAGCCTACATCTACCTCGCCGCCTCGCAGAGCCTCGTGCAGTGGAAGTGGCAGCTGGCGGACGTGCCGGAGGGGCTGCCGACCTTGCTCGGCCTGAGCGTGGGGACGACGGCGCTCGCGATCGGAGCCACGGAGGCGCGTGGCAGCAAGGGCGCCGGACCGGTGCATCCCGGGCTCGGGGACTTCATCACCACGGGCGGCGTGCTCGCGCCCGAGCGGATGCAGTTCTTCCTCTGGACCGTCCTCGGTGTGTTCGGCTTCGTCACCGCGACCCTGGCCCAGGATCCTGCGACGGTCACCCAGCTCCCGAAGGTCCCCGACAATTTCCTGCCCCTCATGGGCGCGAGCGCGGGCGGCTATCTCGCCGGCAAGTTCCTCCGCAAGCCCGGTCCCCTGATCAAGCAGCTCGATCCGCTGGGGCCCTATGCCCCGGGCCAGGCGCTGCCGGCCGGCATCCGCATCGTCGGCGCCAATCTTTCGCCGCGCGCTCAGGTCTCGATCAACGGCGCGGTGATCCCGTCCAGCGACCTCACGGTGCCAGCGTCCCAGTCGGCGGCAGCCGAGTTCGTCAGCGAGCTCGAGGTGACACCGACCGCGGCGGCCAAGGCCGTGGCCGCGTCTCCGGCGCCGACCGCGCGCGCCAGTGCGCGGCGCGGGGTGTCGTCGGTGAGAGTCGTCAATCCCGACGGTCAGGCCGCCGAGCTGTGACTGCCGAGAACGGCGGCGCAGCGGCGACTAGCTGAACCCCTCCCACAGTACGAAGACCGTGTCGGGCAGCCAGGCGACGGCTACCGTGAGGTTTGCCCGTGGCGCCGCTGATCTCTGTCTCGGTCGGACGAGAGAGGTCGTCGACCGCACCTCGGCGAGTCGATTGGACTAAGATAGCGACGGGCCCGTATGCAGTAGCAGCGGCGTAAGGAGGAAACATGTTTGACCATCTGCTGACCGAAGAACAGCGGCGCGTTCGCGACGGCGCCCGCGATTTCGTGAAGGCGACTCCACGCCAGCTCATCCTGGACATGGACCAAGACAAGGTGCGTTTTCCCAGGGAGTGGCTTCGAGAGGCGGGGCGGCGCAATCTGCTGGGCGCTCGCCACCCGCGCCAGTGGGGCGGCAGAGGAATGGACTGGGTCACGGCCTGCGCGGTGAGCGAGGAAATCGGGAGCCTGAGCTACGAGCTGGCCTGTGTCTTCGGCGTCGGAGCCGACCTGGTCTGCGACGCCATCCTGATACACGGAACCGATGCCCAGAAGGAGCGCTACGTAAAGCCGCTGCTCAAGGGCGACATATTTGCCGCCGAATGCCTCACCGAGCCGCGTGGCGGCTCAGATTCTTTTGGAGCCACCTCGACGGCGGAAGACAAAGGCGACTACTTCCTGCTCAACGGCCAGAAGCGCTTCATCGTCGGTGCCGAGGGGGCCGACTATTTTCTGGTCTATGCCCGCACCAGCACCGATCCTGAGACCCCGCCGCAGCAAAGCATCACCTGTTTCATCGTCGACCGCGGCCCCGGCGTGGAGGTCACATATCTCTACGGCCTCATGGGCTGCCGCGGCGGCGGCACCGGCCGCCTGGTCTTCACGGACGTCAAGGTGCCCAGGGACAATGTCCTGGGCCGCGTCAATGGCGCCTATCCGGTGTTCAACACCATGATGATTCCCGAGCGGCTGGGAACCGCCGCCATGACCATCGGCGCCGCCCGTCCCGCCCTGGACATCGCCACCCACTACACGTCGCGGCGCAAAGCCTTCGGGCAGATTATCAACCGGTTCCAGGGCGTGAGCTTCCAGGTGGCCGAGGCGGCCATGTTGCTGGATGCCAGCCGGGCCATGGTCTACACCACGTCGCGGGCCGTGGACGGCGGCATGGAGATGAACCAGGTCCGGCGCCTGATATCGGAAACCAAGAAGTTCGTCACCGAGTCGTGCCAGAAGGTGGTTCATAACGCCATGCAAGTGGTGGGGGGCATCGGATACACCAACGTCTTGCCGCTGGAGCGCATCTACCGTGATATCCGGTTGGCTTCCATCTGGACAGGCACCAACGAGGTGATGGCGACGATCGTCGCCCACGAATGGTACCGGGAGGCGGCGGCCGCACGAAGCGCCCGTGTGGACCGCGATCACGCGGCTGACGCCCCGGAAGCGGAGGCGGCCGGCGAAATCATCTACGAGTAGGCAACCTGCCCGTCAGCCGGTGCGGAGGACGCGGAAGGCGCGGAAGGCGCCCTCTTTGTTCGGCACGTCAGGGCTGACGATGACCTAGCTGTCGCGCCTGGTCATGTAGAAGCGAAGATGGGGGTGCCCAAGATTCATCATCATTCCCATGATCACGGCGCCGGCCTTCCGTCCCCACAGGACCACCTGAGACGTCGCAGTCCCTTCACCCCACGGGGTGACGCGGAGCCCGGAGGGCGAAGTCATCTCCACACCGTCACAGAGCAGCGTGTTGTCCCGCACGGTGTAGTGTCCCGAGTAACGGCACAGAGCATCCCCGCCAGAGACGCAGCGATCGCTGTCGAGAATCATCAGGCCCTCAGCCTCGGTGCCGTCCAGCCTGTCGTAGTGAATCGCCCACTGTCCCTGCCAATCGGCTGTCTCGAGCATCTCCGCCTCTCCTCGCATGAGGGACTGACGGCCCGCCATGAGGCACCGCATCCTGTAGCTGCCGACCAGCCTACCACAACATCTTGGGCCTCGTGCTATCCTTCTTTGCCGGTGCTCCCAGGCAGTTCACCGGATCCCGGTCAGTACCGGCCTCCGAGCTTGCGATGATCCCAGGAGACGATGCGCGTAGGGCGGAAGCGGAGGCCCACACGCCTGGCCCCTCGCTTCTCGGCGCCTGCCCGGACGAGATCTGGGGACGCGCCTGCGGGGGCGTGACCGTAGCGGTAGGCCAGCGCCACGCCGATGTCGAGGAGCCGCTCGCGGTCGCGAACGATCTCCACATCGCACTCGAGCATGGCGCCGCGCAGGTCGTCGTATTTCTCTCCCGCCTCCACCAGCAGGGTCGCCTGCGCCACCCGCTCCAGGTTCTTCACCTTCTGAGACGCGCCGTAGGTCCAGCAGGCGATGACATCGCCCTCCCGGACATACCAGAGCGGCATGAGGTGCGGGCGGCCATGGGGCCCGAGGCTCGCGCAGGTGAGCGTGCGCTCTTCGTCGAGAAACGCGCGCAGCTCATCGGGCGACATGACGATCTCGTGGCGGCGGGACATGAGGTGCTCCAGCGGACTCTATCATGTCAGAGCCCGTGGCGATGGCCGGCTCGCCATCTTCGTCGACGACGCTGATCGCGCCCGTCGAACCCGGACCACGAGAACTCCAGCACCGATCCGTCATCGCGCTGCTCGACGCGGTAGTCGATCGAGGCGCCGATCGCGATCAGTCGCATCTCGCCCAGGCCCTGGCGATCGAAGCTGATGTAAGCCGGCACGACGAGGTCGAGCGCTTCCCGATCCCATAGCTCGGTCTCTACGATCTTCCACCGGCCATCGATCAACGATTCACGCCTTGCCATTGCCACCTGCCAAGGCTGCGGTTGAGGGTGAGATGCGCGCGCGCGATCGACCCCCTCTGGCCGGGGTCAATGAGACCAGAGTGTACCGCACCCTGTTCCCGGGACACTTGGCGAGCGCGCGAGGGTCTCGACAACTTCGACAGGCGTGCCCAGCACCTCTGAGGGGAAGGCGGTGGCGCTCAACCCGTTCTTGGTCGGCCGCGAGCTCGTGCCACCGGAGCCCCGTTCGCCCGGGCGAAGTCCATGCGTCGCCCGTCAGGCGCGGAGGTTGTCGAGGAACGCCTGGAGCGCCCCGACGACCCGGTCCATGACTGCTGCTGGGGGCATCCGGATCTTGAGGTAGTTTTGGCCGGATCGCTCGTCGAGGATTCGCTCGAGCCCCGGCGGCGGCGCGGGCTCGGCCACGCGATCAGAGCGTCCCGCCGACCCCAACTGGGTGAGCAGTTCCAGACCCGTCCGCAACAGACCGGTGAGAGCGCGGGCTCGGGTGCCTCCTCCACGATAGGGGCGGTGATCCCTGCCGTGACGTTCTCGACGCTCTCCATGAAGCGCCTGAGGCGACTGCCGCCGAGAAAGACCTCGCTCTCGCCGCCGTCGAGCACGCCGGCAAAGAGCGAGCGCTTGAATCCGAGCACCGACAGCATCCCTTCTTCGATCGTGCCCTTCGCGACGAAGCTCACCACCTGCACGGGCCGCGTCTGGCCGAGGCGGTGCACGCGGCCGATCCGCTGCTCCAGCACGGCGGGGTTCCACGGCAGGTCGACGTTGACGACGACCGACGCGTGCTGGAGGTTGAGGCCGACGCCGCCGGCGTCGGTCGAGAGGAACGCGCGGCACTTCGGGTCCTCGCGGAACCGGTCCACCAGGCCCTTGCGCTTGGCGCTCGCGACACCGCCGTGAAAGAGCACGTGGCCCCACCTCCGATGCTCCAGCCGGCGGATCAGCACTTCGTGCATCCTGAGCCACTGGCTGAAGATGACCGCCTTGGTGTTCGGAGTCTCGAAGACCTCATCCATGAGCGTCGCCAGCTCGTCGGCCTTGACGCCGTGGTCCGTCCGCTGGTCCAGGAGGTACGTGCTGTCGCACGCCATCCGCATGTTCTGGAGCGCGATCAGCAAGCGCCGCTGGTCGGCCTCGGACAGGAACCGGTACCGCCGCCACTTCGCCACGAGCTTGCCGACGATCTCGCGGTTGTCTTCGTGGTGCTGCATCTGCGGCGGCGTCATCGGCACGAAGAACTGCTTTTCCAGGCGCCCAGGGAGCTGGCGGAGCACCTGCTCCTTCCGCCGGCGGATGAGCACGGGCGCGAGCGTCTTGCCGATGCCGCCGAGGTCTTTGTAGCCGACGACCTTGCCGAACTCGTCGAGGGTCTGGTGCTCGTGCAGGAAGCGGAACGTGGGCCCGAGCCGGTGCTGGTCGACGAACTGCACGATCGACACCAGCTCCTCCAGCCGGTTCTCGAGCGGGGTGCCGGTGAGCACGATCGCGTAGGGCGACGCGATCTTCTTCACGCTGCGCGCCGTCCGCGTGTTCCAGTTCTTGATGCGCTGCGCCTCGTCGAGGATCACGAGGTCCGGCGACCAGACCGCGATGAGGTCGAGGTCCCGGTACACCGTGTCGTAGTTGGTGATCTTGTAGAAGCTCTCGGCGCGGAATCCGGTCTCGCGGCCCCGCCGGAACCCGCCGATCACCTGGGTGGGCCGGTCGATGACGCGCGCGATCTCCCGCTCCCACTGGAACTTGAGCGACGTGGGGCACACGACGAGCACCCGCTCGACCCCGAAGTGCCGGGCCATGATCTCGACGGCGGCGATTGCCTCGATCGTCTTGCCCAGCCCCATGTCGTCGCCGATAATGCTTCGACCCGCCCGGCTGGCGAAGAGCGCGGCGTCCCGCTGGTAATCGTAGATCGGCACGCGGAGCAGGTCCGTGAAGCCCGCGCTCTGAATGCCGCGCGGGAACTTCTCGGCGAGGGTCTTCGCCCGCTGCTCGGCGTCGCGCATCTGGGCGACGAAGCCGAGCGCGTCCTCGTAGCACCGGAGGTCAGGATCGAGGCGCGCCGCCGTCCCGAGGAACACTTCGAAGTGCGCGAACGCGTCGGGGCGCAGTGCACCGTCGGCGTCGAAGTACCGCGCTGCCAGGCGCCTCAGCTCGGCGGCCGCGCCGGCACGCGCACGAAACCGCACCTCACGCCGGGCGCCGTATTGCAGATACACTTCGCTGAACGCCGGCTCGAAGCCGTGCGCCAGCGCTTTCTCGCCCCCCCGCTTTCGCTGAAGCTGCGCCAGGGTGAACTCGACGTGCTTGCACGTCCCCAGCGTGTTCGTCGTGAAGTCCGGGCAGGAGCAGAAGTTGTTCCCGGGTTCGCTGCCCCGGATCACGACCCGGTAGGTGTTCCTGGTCTCGGGATTGGTGACCTCGAACTCCGAAAAGATCGGATGGTCGCCGGCTCTCGTCAGGAGGAAGTTCTGCTCGCGGCCGAACTGCCGGCGCAGCGCCCGTTGCCAGGCCTCGATCGACATGTCGTCTGGGCGGTGGAGCCGCGACAGCTTCCGGGTGGAAGCGCTCCCGCGCGCAGCGCGGCGCTTCTGTGTTCGCGCTGGAGACTGGGTCATCGCCTCGATCGAGGTCCCGCCATCTGGCGCGCATCCTACCCGCAAACAGCCCCCGCCGGCAATGGGGTACTGGGCCAAGTTGACCCACTACCGGCGATGGCGCCCGTTTGGCGGGTTCGCGAGGCCGGGGCACTATCGCTCGATACGTGAACCTGGTGCCGGTTGGGTGCGTGACGTCGCGCACGCTCCCCGAGGCGATCGAGATACTGGCTCCCGTCGCCGGCAACGAAGGTCTGGGCGTAGCGCGACCATGTCATGACGCCCGCCGTCACTTCATCAATGTTGTCGACGGTGGGGATAGCAGTCCCATCGCGCCCAGCGTGTTGTACAGGGCGGCCGCGCCACCGGCGCGCCCGACGGGCTGTGCCGCTTGGGTAACCACTGCACGATCCTGGAGGCGCGCGAGCGCCCGGACGGGCGCGTGTGGACGGTCCGCGGCGGCGACACGATCGCGGAGACGGATTCGACCCAGCGCGTCGCTTGGGACCGGCAGCGGGAGAGCGCGGAAGGACCAAGGCCTTTGTCGGCCTGCCCGCGCTCGGCGCGATCCCCTCGGAGAGCGCCTGGCCTACGCTGGGGGCTGCCATTCCCTCCCGGAGGCCGAGCGCACGGTGTCCAGGGCAGTCCGGGGCAGGCGCGGCGGCGGCCCTGGTGGCCGCGTTCAGGGCGCGCGTGCTGGTTACGCCGTCGTGTAGCCCTCGAGCCGGTCGCGGGCGCGGAGCGCGGGATCGCGCTCGGCCGGGGGGCCGTAGCCGCCGCCGCCCGGCATCAGGATCTCGATCAGGTCGCCCGGGTGGAGGATCTGCTCGGCCTTGGGGTTCGCCGGCGCCCGGCCGTTGATCAGGACCTGACCCGTGGCGCCGGGCAGGCCCCCGAAGAAGCCCTGGGCGGGGACGGTCGTCCGGTCGCAGAGAACGGAGCAGGTCGCGGGCTCGTCGGAGAGCACGCGGAAGGCCAGGGCTTGCCCCAGGCCGCCGCGGAAGCGGCCGTCGCCGCCCGAGCCGTCGCGGAGCGCCTTCCGCTCGAAGAGGAGCGGCGCCAGCGTCTCCATGACCTCGACGGGGGTGCCGAGCACGCCGGAGGGGAACGCCGTCGCCGAGAGCCCGTCCTTGGTGGGGCGCGCGCCGGTGCCGCCGGAGCCGAAGAAGGTGTAGACGAAGGGCTGTTTCCGCGTGTCCTTGCCGGAGAGCTGGATGCCCCAGATATTGGCGGAGCCCTCGGCCATCACGCGCTCGGGCAGGGCCTGCTTGAGGGCGCCGGCGACGACGTGGGGCAGGAAGTGGCCGACGACGTGACGCGCGGCGACGGGGGCCGGATGCCGCACGTTGAGGATGCTGCCCTCGGGCGCCGTGATGCGGAGGACGCGGAAGGCGCCCTCGTTGTTCGGCACGTCGGGGCTGACGATGACCTTGACGCCGTAGGTCGTGTAGGCCTCGGTGTAGTTCATCACCACGTTGACGCCGCGGCGGCTCGCGGGCGAGGAGCCGGCGAAGTCCACCCAGAGGCTGTCGCCCGCGATCTCGCAGCGGCACGCGATGGTCAGGGGCTCGTCGTAGCCGTCGGAGGTCAGCGAGTACTCGTAGCTGCCGGGCCTGAGGCGGCCGATGGCCTCGCGCATGGCGCGTTCGGTGCGGACGACGATCTCGTCGGAGAGCGGCTCGAGGCGGTCGAAGCCGAACTCCTCCATGAACTCGAGCAGGCGCTCACCACCGACGGCGCCGCCCGCGATCTGAGCGTGGAAGTCGCCCATGACAAGATCCGCGGCGCGCACGTTCGCACGGATCATCGTCTCGAGCGCGCGGTTGAGCCTGCCGCCCTCGTAGAGCTTCATGATCGGGATGAAGAGCCCTTCCTCGTAGACCTCGCGCGCCTCGGCCGAGAGCACGTGGCCGCCGATGTCGGCCGAGTGGCAGGTCGAGGCGAAGAAGGCGACGAGGTCGCGGCCGCGGAAGACCGGGCTCGCGATGGTGACGTCGTTGAGGTGCCCCGAGGTCTTCCAGGGATCATTGGTGATGATCACGTCGCCGGGCTCGAAGGCCTCGACGGGGTACGCGTCGAGGATGTGCTTCATGGCGAGCGCCATGGAGTTGATATGACCGGGCGTGCCCGTCACGGCCTGCGCGACCATCCAGCCCCGCCGATCGAAGACGCCCGCCGAGAGGTCGCCCGCCTCGCGGACGATAGACGTGAAGGAGGTCCGCATGAGTGCCGCGGCCTGCTCGTTGACGACGCCGATCAGCCGGTTCCAGCAGATGTCGAGCGTGATGGGGTCCATTATTGCTCCAAGACGAGCGTGAGGCGGGTGTCCACGGTGACGCGCGCGCCGGGGCCGGCTACGGTGGTGGACTCGCGCTCCTCGATGATGGCGGGGCCGGTGAAGGCCGCGCCCGGCGTGAGCGGGTAGCGATCGTAGACCGGCGTGTCCACGTAGCCGCGCGCCTCGGGGAAGTAGGCCTGGCGTGTGGACTTCGGCACGGGCGCGGCCGCGGCCGGCACGCGTGCCCCGGGCTTGGGCCCCGAGACGGAGATGTCGGGCACGGGGCCAGAGACCACGACGCGCCAATTGAGCGCCTCGATGGGGACGCCCATCGGCGTCCGGCTGTAGAGAGCGCGATACGCCGCCTCGAAGCTGGCCGTGATGGCAGCGAGGCTTCCGTCGTCGAGCGTGCCCGGTGGCACCTCGACCTCGACCTCGTGGCCCTGGCCCCTGTAGCGCATCTCCGCTGTGCGACGGATGCGGACATCCCCGTCCGGGACGTCCGCGCCGCGCAGGATCCGCCGCCCCTCGGCTTCCATCTCGCCGAAGAGCCCGTTGATCTGCCTCCAGTCGGCGGCGTCGAGCCGCTGCGGCGCGGTCCGCACGAAGTCGAAGGCCAGCGGCGCCGCCAGAAGCCCGTAGGCGGACATCGCCCCCGCGCCGAAGGGGACGAGTACGCGCGGCACCTTGAGGATGCGCCCGACCTGCCAGGCGTGCACCGGCCCCGCGCCGCCGAATGCGAAGAGGGGATAGGCACGCAGGTCTCGGCCGCGCTCGATGCCGTGCACGCGCGCGGCCGCGGCCATGTTCTCGTTGACCACGCGGTGGATGCCCCAGGCCGCATCGGTCAGCGACAGTCCCATCGGCCCGGCGACATTCTCCTCCACGGCGCGACTGGCCGCGTCCACGTCGAGGCGCATCCGGCCGCCGAGGAAGAAGCCGGGATCGAGATAGCCGAGGAGCAGATCGGCGTCGGTGACGGTGGGCGTGGTCCCGCCCTGAGCGTAGCAGGCCGGTCCGGGGTCCGCGCCCGCGCTGTCGGGCCCGACCTTCAGGAGGCCCATGCGGTCCACCCGCGCCAGCGAGCCGCCGCCCGCGCCGATCTCGATCATCTCGATGCAGGGGACGCGAATGGGAAGGCCCGAGCCCTTCTTGAAGCGGTCCGCCCTCGCGACCTCGAACTCGCGGGCCAGCAGTGGCTCTCCGCCGTCGATGACGCAGGCCTTGGCCGTGGTGCCTCCCATGTCAAAGGACAGCAGGCGCGGCTCGCCGAGCTCGCGCGCCATGCGCGCCGCGGCCAGGGCTCCCGCCGCCGGGCCGGACTCGACGAGACGTATCGGCACCCGCTTCGCCGTCTCGGGTGTCGCGACGCCGCCCGCCGAGAGCATGATGTGCAGGCGGCCGGGGATGCCGAGCTCCTGGAGCTTGCGGTCGAGGTCGTCGAGGTAGCGGGACATGAGCGGCATGACGTAGACGTTGGCGCAGGTGGTCGAGGACCGCTCGTACTCCCGGATCTCAGGCACGACCTCCGACGAGCACGACACGGGCACCGCGGGCAGAAGCTCGGCACAGAGCGCGGCCAGCGCGCGCTCGTGGACCGGGTTGCGATAGGCGTGCAGGAGACAGATGGCGACGGCCTCGACGCCGGCCTCTGTGAGCCGCGCAATGGCGGCACGGGCGCTCGGCTCGTGCAGCGGCGTGAGCACGCCGCCGTCGGCGGTGATGCGCTCCCTGACCTCGAGCCTCAGGTGGCGGGGCACGAGCGGCGCCGGCTGGTCGATGAACAGGTCGTACATGTCGTAGCGGCCTTCGCGCCCGATCTCGACGGCGTCGCGGAAGCCGGCCGTCGTCAGGAGTCCCGTCCTGGCGCCCTTGCGCTCGATGAGCGCGTTGGTGGCCAACGTCGTCCCGTGTATCAGCGAGCGGACCTCGGCGGCCCGGCCGCCGGCGTCGTGCAGCACGGCCACCACGCCCTGCTCGACGGCCTGCGAAGGGTCCTTGGGAGTCGTCAGGAGCTTGCCGACCTGGACGGCGCCGGTGGCGTCGTCCACCCAGACGAGGTCGGTGAAGGTGCCGCCGATGTCGACGCCGATGCGGGAGCGCGGCGCCGGAGAGGGTGACATGGCGCCAGAGTGTACACGGCGCGAAGGACGCGTCAAGCCGCCGCCCGGCGCGTCAGCCGAGCTAGCCAGCGGCGTCAGCCGAGATAGGAGGCCACGAAGGTGCCGCCCGCGGCGCGGTCGGCGAAGCGCGAGAAGCGGAAGGGGGCTGGATCGACGGGCGGCGGCGAGCCGGTGATGAGCGCCGCCATCATCTCGCCCACGGCGGGTGCCAGCTTGAAGCCGTGGCCCGACATGCCGGCGGCGATGAAGAAGCCTTTCACCGGCGACTCGTCGAGGATGGGCATCCAGTCGGGCGTGATGTCGAAGGCGCCCGCCCAGCCGCGCGAATAGCGAGCATTGCTGAGTCGCGGCCAGGCGCGGCTCGTGCGCTCCAGCACCGCTTTCGCTTCCTCGAAGCCGGGCTCGGCGCCGAGCAGCTCGGGGTCCATCGGGTGCTGCGTCTCGTCGTCGGTGAGCGAGCCGGTCAGTGTGAGGCCTCCTGTCTCGGGTTTCACGTAGCTGCCGCCGTGGAGGTCGAGGTAGACGATGTGGGGCCGGCCGAAGCCTGCGTCGCGCTCGAGGACGAGGACCGGATGCCTGCCGATGACGATGGGCAGCTCGACTCCGGCGAGACGCGCGAGGGCGGGAGACCAGAGCCCGGCCGCGTTCACCACGACCGGGGCGCCAATGTCCTCGCCCGAGCCCATCGTGACGCCCGTGACCCTGCCGCCCGATTGCCTGATCGCCGTCACCTCCTGCCCCTGCTCGATCGTCACGCCTCGCCTGCGCGCCGCGTCCGCATAGCCGGCGGTGACGGCCGAGGGGTCGCCGTAGCCGGACCCGGGCTCGTAGAGCACGGCGCCGAGCTCCACCGGCTCGATTCGTGGTTCTATGCGCGCGAGAGCAGCGGGGTCGACGATCTCCGCGCTCACGCCCAGGCCTCGCTGGAGCGCGAGCGTTCTCTCGAGAGAAGGGCGCATGGCAGCGCTGACGCCGATCAGCACGCCGCAGCTGACGAAGCCGCTTTCACCGCCGACGGCATCTCCGAAGTGGCGGAAGACCTCGAGCGAGCGCAGCACCATCCGTGTCGTCTCCGGCGTGGGATAGAGCTGGCGGATGATGCCGACCGAGCGGCCTGTGCCTCCCGAGCCGATGAATCGCCTCTCGAGGACGAGGACGCGCCGCATGCCGAGCCCGGCGAGCTGGAAGGCAAGCGAACAGCCGGTGACGCCGCCGCCGACGATGACGGCGTCGGCCGTCCTCATGCGGGATGGAGCAGCCGGACTGGATCGACGAGCCGGACAGTCACACCGTCACCTCGGTGCCGACGCCGTGGGCCATGGCCCGATCATACGCGAGCCGCGCCGTGGCCGCGTCCTCCGGCGCCCAGCCCACCGACTTGAAGAGCGTGATCTCATCGGGCCGCGTCCGCCCGGGCGTCTTTCGCGTCACGACCTCGGCCAGCTCGGCCTTGACGTGGCGGCGCGTGACTGCGCCCGCCTTGATGGGGATGAGGAGATCGCCCGCCTCCGCCCACGCGCCGTGGTAGGTGTCCACGACGACGCGCGCACGCCGGACGCCCTCGGTGTCCACCTCGCGCATGCTCGGCCTGAACGAGCCGACGGCGTCCACGTGGGCGCCGGGGCTGAGATCCCGTCCGGCGAAGACCGGACGGGGCGACGTGGTGGCGCAGGTGACGACGCCGGCGTTCCGGACCGCGGCGCCGCGCTCTCTCGCGACCTCGACGGGAACGCCGAGGGCGCGGCCCATCCGTGCGGCGAAGGCCTGGGCGCGGGCGGGATCGCGCCCGACGACGGCGACGCTCTCGACGGGCAGGACGGCCTGGAGGCAGCGGAGCTGGAACTCAGCCTGAAAGCCCGCGCCGAAGCACGTGACGCGCCTGGCATCAGGGCGGGCCAGGTACTTCGCGGCCACGGCGGAGGTCGCACCGGTGCGGATGGCCGTGAGGTAGCCCGCCTCCATGAAGGCGAGCGGCGCGCCGGTCTCCGGGTCGCTCAGCAGATAGGAGGCGTGCAGCGTCGGCAGCCCGCGCTTCCGGTTGGCCTCCACGACGGTGACGAGCTTGGCGCCGAGCGCCCGGCGCCGGGGCAGGGCCGAAATCATCCCGATGAAGAACCCGCCCCCCGCCATGGGCAGGGCGGCGCGAGGCAGGGCGGGGGCGCGGCCCGCGGCCGCTTCGCGGAACGCGGAGGCGACCGCCTCGATGACGGCCGCCGGCTCGAGCACGCGCTCGAGGTCGGCGCGCGTGAGGACGAGCATCAGGCGGCCCTCGCCGCCGCCCGCTTGATCATGCGCGTGATGGTTGCCTCGAGGACGAGCTCGCCGCGGTGGTTCAGGACTTCGTGCCTGTAGGTGACGATGCCGCGGTCCGCCTTCTTCGTCTCGCGCTTGTCGGTGATCACGACGCGGACGTGCAGCGTGTCGCCCACGAGGACCGGGGCTACGATCCTGATCTCGCTGCCGAGGTACGACATGCCCGTGCCGTGGATCAGGCCCGTCTGCATGACGAGCCCCTCGGAGAGGCAGAAGGTGAAGGCGCCGGGCGCCGGCTTGCCCTTGAACACGGACGCCGTGGCGACGTACTCCATGTCGTAGAAGAGCGGCTCGTTGAACCCGCAGAGGTTGACGAAGGAGCAGATGTCGGCCTCCGTCACGGTCCGCCCCTGCGTTTCGTACGCCGCCCCGATCTCGTGCTGCTCATACGTCAATCCCTGCTTGCTCATGTTGGTGACCTCAGTTGTTCCGTATAGGTTCCCTCGCCCCTCAGGGGAGAAGGTCGCACTTCGAGCCGAGACGCTCGCTTCCAGCGGCGAGGCGAGGGCTGAATGAATAAGGGGTGGTATTGATCAGGCCTCTCCCAGGTATGCCCTGCGGACTTCGGGGTTGTCGGCGAGGTCGCGCGCCGTGCCTTCGAGCACGATGCCGCCCGTCTCGAGGACGTAGCCGCGGCCGGCGATTGACAGCGCCATCGCGGCGTTCTGCTCCACGAGCAGGATGGTGACGCCCTGCTTGTTGATGGTGAGCACCGTCTCGAAGATCTGCTCGACGAGGACCGGCGCCAGCCCCATGGAGGGCTCGTCGAGCAGCAGAAGCCGGGGCCGGGCCATGAGCGCGCGGCCGATGGCCAGCATCTGCTGCTCGCCGCCCGAGAGCGTGCCCGCGACCTGGTCGCGCCGCTCCTTGAGCCGGTCGAAGATCGAGAAGACTCTGTCGATGTCCTCGCGCACGCCGGGATCGGAGCGCGTGAAGGCGCCCATCTCGAGGTTCTCCAGCACGCTCAAGCGGTTGAAGATGCGCCGCCCCTCCGGGACGTGCGTGATGCCCCGGCGCACGATGGCGTGCGAGGCCACGCCGAGGAGCGAGCCGCCCTCGAAGACGACGTCGCCCTGGCGCGCGGCGAGCATCCCGGAGATGGCTCTGAGCGTGGTCGTCTTGCCCGCGCCGTTGTTCCCGAGCAGGGCGACGACCTCACCCTGCTCGACGCCGAAGGACACGCCCTTGAGCGCACGGATCTCGCCATAGGAGACGTGGAGGTCCCGCACCT
>WNGA01006495.1_pt1 | contig 29671 bp, 29 predicted proteins | sample 5400061 | NCBI WGS metagenome assembly WNGA01 (sample SAMN13153366, study PRJNA577476) | soil metagenome | isolation source: 100 cm soil or saprolite under grassland replicate 2 | place: USA:California | collected 2016-06-15
TATCGGAGGTGGACGCGTTCCAAATCTGGCTGCAAATGGCGCATCGGTTTCTTGCGTTTATCATCGCGATCGCTGTAATTGCTTTTTGGATGCGCCTCAGGAGAGATGCGCAGAGCATCGCTGCCCTCAAGCGATTGTCGATCTTTTGGGTCGCGCTGGTTGCTTGCCAGATTACGCTCGGCGCCTGGACAATCTGGAGTGACAAAGCTGCGGACATCGCCACCGCGCATGTCGCGGTCGGCGCGATGATGCTATCATTTGGTGTGAGCATCTCCGCGATTTGCTGGCGAGTCTCGCAAGGTGAGACTGGGCGTCCGGCAGCCGCCGGACCGGGCGCGCCGCGCAGCGAACCTGTGGCCGCATGAAAACTGCCGCGATTGAAACTGAAGTGGCGCCGCAAGCGTTGCGCTCGCGCGTGGTGTCCGATTTCGCGGAGCTGGTGAAAGCGCGGCTGACATTGCTCGTATTGCTCACCACTGCAGTCGGGTTTTATCTCGGAGCGGATGCCCCGGTCGATTACCTCGCGTTGTTTCACGTTGTCTTTGGAACGGCAGCGGCCGCAGCCGGCGCTGCCGCTCTCAACCAATGGTGGGAACGGAAGCTCGACGCGTTGATGCAACGTACCAAAGCGCGGCCAGTGCCCGCGGGCCGCATGCCGCCGATGGAAGCAGTGGTGATCGGCGGCGGATTGTCGATCTTTGGTGTGATTTATCTCGCCATCGCCTGCAATGCGCTCAGCGCGGTCCTCGCTGCGATAACGATCGCAATTTACATCTTCGCCTACACGGATTTCAAGCGATGACCACACTGGCGAACGCAGCGCCAGCCAAAGTGTGTTTTTCTGTATCTTGCTTTTAGTATTGGCAGGCCTGCCTGCATTTGTCGGGATCGTCACCTTCGCTTATCTCGCAGTCGAGCTTGTGCTTGGCGGTTTGTTCGTTGCCGTCGCGATGCGTTTTTTGAAAACGCGCACCGCAAGAACTGCGCGTTTACTCTTTATCACGTCGATTGTTTATTTGCCGCTTTTGCTGGGCGCTCTCGTCCTGACGAAATCATGAACACGACTTCCGTGACGTTTGTAGGGGAAGCTGACAGCTTCCCCTACAGCCCTCTCGTGTTAACACAACCATGAATGCCGCTTCTGTAGCGATCAATCGCACATCGGCGAGAAGATCGACGTTGTGGAAGGTCACACTCATCCTCATTCCGCTGATCACGCTTGGGCTTCTGCTGTGGCTGCGTCACATCGAGGTTCGCGCGCTCCAGCAACGAAGTGTTTCCTCCTACGGCACGGTTCCGCATTTCCAGCTCGTGAACCAGAATGGGCGACCGTTCGACTCCGCGCAATTGGCCGGAAAAATTTGGATCGCGGATTTCATTTACACCACGTGCCCGGGGCCGTGTCCGATGATTAGCACCCGGATGAGTGAATTACAGAAACCATTGGAAAAAACTGATGTGCATCTGGTCTCGTTCAGCGTCGATCCGGAGAAAGACACACCGGACGTGCTGCGCGGTTACGCGGAGAAGTTGCAAGCCGAGCCGAAACGCTGGGATTTTCTCACGGGACCCAAATCCGCAATTTACAAATTGTCACACGATGGCTTCAAACTTGCGGTGTCTGACGGCAGCGATGAAGCCGGAATTCCCGTGCACAGCACTCGGATGGTTTTGGTGGATCGGCATGGCGAAATTCGCGGTTATTACGAAGCAACGGAAGCGGACGCCGTGACGAAACTTCTAGCCGACACGAGCCACCTATTGCGCGAGCAACCAAAATAACTGTAGCGGCGTTCTATGAGCGCCCAACGATTGATCGGCGGTCAACGACCGACATAAACGATCTCAGAAATAGCTGGCATGAGAGCGCTTTTGAAAATAGCCCAGCGTTTCAACGCTGGGTAAACAGATTTGCAATGCACCGAGTCCCGGCAGGGACGACAGAACGCCTCAAACGAGCATTGATTCCTCGTACTCAAAACCGTGCTTCTGAAGCATCGCTATAAACTCTTCGCGAAAAGATCGCTTCCGGTGATGCTCCGTTTGATTGTTGATATAGGTCACGGTTGCATCCACACCAGAAATGCCAACGCTGAATGCGCCGTAGCCTTCCTGCCAGGCAAAGGAACGCATTTTCGGAAATGTTTCTCGAATCTATTTGGATGAATTTCCTTTCAGAAGCTGCATTGCTTTGGCAACGGATAATGTTGCCGGCAAGGTGAGCAGAATGTGAACGTGATCGGCGGCTCCGCCAATGGCGAGCATCTTCATCTGATTTTGTTTTGCGATGCCGCCGAGATATGGCCAGAGGCGTTCACGTAAATCCGGGATGAGGCAAGGTTCGCGATTTTTTGTGCTCCAGACGCAATGAATTAGGCAGCTCACAAACGAATGCATGATCGATTATTTCTGTCGTCCCCGCCGGGACTCGAATCCTGTTTATCACAATTGACCCAGCGTTAAAACGCTGGGCTATTATCGATCTGGAGGAGGCCTTCTGTTTTATGTGTTGGCTTCTACTGCGTGCTATCCCACCGGCTCCAGGCCTGCGCCGGGCCCTTCGTCGCAAACCATCCGCAGATAATCTCGGTACTCACCTTTTGGCAGCCGATCGATAGTGGCTGCGAGTTGCGACTGCGTGATAAACTCCATACGAAGGGCCACTTCTTCCAAACACGCGATTTTCAGTCCCTGCCGGTGTTCGATTGTCGCAATATAATTGCCGGCCTCCAGAAGGCTTGCCTGCGTGCCGGTGTCGAGCCAGGCCATGCCGCGGCTGAGCAGTTTCACGTGTAGCTGTTTCTCTTTGAGATAGAGCAAATTCAGGTCGGTAATCTCGAGCTCGCCGCGCGCCGATGGACGCAGTGTTTGGCAAAAATCGACAACGCGCTCGTCATAGACATAAAGTCCAGGCACCGCAAAATGACTTTTCGGTTGCTTCGGTTTTTCCTCGAGGCTGATCGCCTTGCCCTCAGCATCGAATTCGACTACGCCGTAGCGCTCCGGATCGCGCACCTGATATCCAAAAATGCATGCGCCGCGCTCGATGGCCAGCGCGTCTCGGTAGAAATCGAGTTTTCCGTAAAAAATGTTATCACCTAAGATGAGCGACGCACCGGATTCGCGGATGAATTTTGCGCCGATCAAAAAAGCTTGCGCGATTCCCTCCGGCTTCGGTTGCTCGGCGTATTCGATCCGAATGCCAAGATGCGAGCCGTCGCTCAGGTAATTGCGAAGCATCGGCAAATCTTTCGGTGTAGTAATGATTAGCACTTCTCGCAAACCGCCGAGCATGAGCGTGGCCAGCGGATAGCAAATCATTGGCTTGTCGTAGATCGGGAGAAGCTGCTTGCAGACAATCTTGGTGAGCGGGAAAAGACGCGTCCCCGCGCCACCGGCAAGGAGAATGGCCTTTTTGTTCATTTGTTTAGCGGAGTCTCCGATCTTGAGGTGAAAAGTTTTCGGATTAACAGCCCGCGAATCACGCGAATTGACGCGAATAAATCAAAGGGAGACATCGGAAGGATCCGTTTCGGCTTGATGCGCTGAGTCTTCGCAATGCGTTCGTATTCCAGCTTGGGGTAGTGTCCGAAATTCACTAGTAGACCAAGCTCGAAACCGATCGCGTGCAGATAGTTTAAAAGTTGAGCGCGATGCTCATCAGTTAATGCGGAGACAGCTTTTAGTTCGACGATAATTTTCTCAAAGCGAACGTAATTCGGCTCGTATGTTTGCTTCAATATTCGACCACGATAGCTGAGGACGAGCGATGGTTTAGCGATGGCCGGGATCCGCTGGTATTCAAATTCGATGCCGAGGCACTCTTGGTAAACCCGTTCAAGAAAGCCGCAACCCTTCTCGTTGTACACCTCGAAGCAGGTACCAATAATCGCGAAGCTCTCTTTCTTATGAATGATTTCTGTCATTTTATTCGCGTGATTCGCGTGATTCGCGTGATTCGCGGGCCAAAAATCATCGATTTTGTGTTGGTTGCTCGCCGCTCCAACGCACGAGCAATTCCGACCATGCCTGCCAGAAGCTTGCGGCCCGCCTCAGGCGGGTCAAATCGATCCCGATATTCTTCCCGAGCAATCCGACTACTTTCCGCGGAGTAGAACAGAATGCCGCCTTGTCGAATAGGAAGGAACTGCTCCGCTCCCGCAGCAATTTGCGGTCGCTCAGGCGTCCGCCCTTGCATTTGCGCAAAGCGCTCTCGATCCAGCTCTGCGGTAATTCTGGCCGCGGCTCAATTGTGGCGCTCACGGTTACATCGATAAATTCCCGTAGAATGATGGCACAGACAAGAGCACGAGAACTTGTAGCGTGGACGTGAGAGACCTTTTTCTCCTGCAGCATTCTGCGAACGACGAGAGCAAACTGCGCTTGCCGCAGGAAAATCACGCTCGGTGCACGGATATTTTCTTGCGCTCGCTCTTCTTCCAATTTTTGCGCGAGAGCGGGCTTCGCCCGCCATTCTGCCTCGATCACCATTGCATCCGGTAAAAACTCCAGCGACAGCGCCAGTTGTTCCATAGCATGAGTCAAGCGGGCATTTGAATTCAATTCGCACACGATGGGAACAATTGGGACGTTGCGCCGCTTCATCTCTTGAAGCTCATGTTCAAGCAGCGGCAAATCTTTGTCCGGCCAGCGATCAATCAGATACGCGATCTGATGTGCCGCTGTAGCCGCTTCGTTCCCTGCCGCGCCATAGCTCTGCGAAGGCGGGTGCGAAGCGCGGCCCTGACGCAGTTTGCGCGTTGCGGCCGGTGTTTTCTCGAACAATTTAACCAGCGGCGCAACTGTGTGCTCGATCTGGAAATGCTGCTCGACTCGCGCGCGCCCGGCACGGCCTAAACGCGATCGCAACTCGGGGTCACGCATCAGTTGCTCGAGCGCTTGGGCCAACTCGGTCGCGTCGCCGGACGACACCAACAATCCTGTTTCGCCGTGCACGACCGATTCGGGAATTCCAGCGAGACGAGTCGAAACCACCGGACGTGCAGCCGCCATTGCTTCGATAATTACGGTTGGAAAAACATCGCTGGCGCCCTGAGGATCCGTCACTGAGGCAAGCGCGAAAATATCGGCGCTTCGGAGCTTTTGCAAAACCGCTCTCTGCGACAGAGAACCAAGCAAACTGACCCGTGGCGAGAGGTTCAACATGTCGATCTTTGCCTGAAGATCGTCGCGCAGCGGGCCGTCGCCGATTATTTCGCACGTGAAATCAAATCCGCGGCGCGCCAGTTCCGCGCAAGCGTCGACGAGATGCTCAAATCCTTTGAATGCAACAAGCCGGCCCACGCTGATGATGCGCAGCACTGCGTTGGCCTGCGGGGGAACCGGGTCCGGAAAACGCTCCAGATCGATCCCGTTGTAGACCCGGTAAATTTTCGCGGCCGAATGCGGGCACCGCTGACAAATCAGTTCGCGACTGTAGTCGGTTTCAGCCGCGACAAAGTCGGCCGCGGCGCAGATCTCACGCAGGAGATCATCGTTGCCAAGGTCCTTCATGAAATCCTGTCCGTGCGCCGTGACGCTGAAAGGAATTCCAGAAATTTCTTCCACGAAAAGCGCGGTATGGGCTGCGCGATTCGCAAAGTGCACATGAAAATGATCGACGCGGTTGCGCGTGAAAAGGTCCGCGAAATAGACCGCATTACGTGCGCGCTGTTCAGCCTTAACGCTCGGGCCGTATTTGCGTTCGTGTCGATCAACGAGCTCGCGTGGCCATTTGCCGGCCGTTCGGCCGGTTTTCGCCTCCTTTTCCCATATCCTCAAGATTTTCTGCGGTGGCGCGTAATGAATGGGCGCGTGCAAGCAGGAGATATGTTCATGGCGCAAACTGGTGAGCGGGGGATAAATGGAGCCGATCTCAAGTTCGACGCCGAGCCGTTCCAAAGCCAGCATCTCTGCATCGCAAAAGGTCTGCGAAATGACTGGATACCGGGAGTAAAGATAACCGAGCCGCATCGAGATCGATGATTACGCGCGTCGCGCAAAAATAGCAACGAGTGGCCGCTCGGGTTTCGTCGTTCACCAACTCATCCCCGAACGCATTTCTTGTTGCATATGCAGCAAAAGGTTGCTGTGACTACGAGAAGCGAACGTCTTTGCCCGGATCCATCTCAAAGTCCAGGGTCAAGGAATCTGCCGTGTTCGGCTTGATGATTTCCTCCGTGAACTTCACGAAAACCGAGTCTTCGCGGAAGATGGCGTATTTATCCATCGACTCAAAATCGATCGCGATGAAGAACGGCCAAGGCGATTCCGGATCGACCCGCTTCCCGCACTTGATGCTCAGAACCTCGGGAATCTTCAAGAGCTGCATGCGCGCGTTCATCATCATCGCCTCTACACGGGCGGGCGTGACCTCGGGCTTGAGCTTGTAAAGGATGACGTGGTGAATCATGGAAGGTAAAGCTTTTAGACGGTTCCGGCAGGCCGCGCAAGTGGGAAACCGTGCAAGGAGCGAAGCGAGATAGTCAGTTCGTATGACGAGTCTTTGCGTGGGCAGGATTTCTTACGTGGACATGATCGAGAGTCCCGCAAATGCGGGATTAAATCCAGGGCCGCAGACCCGTCACGCCGCGAAAGCGCCCCCTCAGCTTGCCCGCCGTGGTGGGCGAAAACTTTCGGAGTTCGAAGGCTTTTGCCGAGAGACGCAGTTATCACCTTGGAACAGAGACTTGACGGCTTAAAGCCGTCAAGTCTTCACTTGTCGCGAGAATAGTTGCCAATTCGCTGGCCGATCGATGGGCAGCGGCCGAGATTTGCGTCGGATTTGCCTTTTGGCAGTGCGCCGGCCTCGGGATCGATTTAACGCGGAATGGCTTGTGCGCGGAAGTGTTTCGCTGATTTGGACGATGCGAAGCAGTTGCGAATACATTACGTGATCGCGATTAGCTCGATAAAAACGGTGATAGCCGTTCGACCAGTTGGTGAGGAGACCGACTGCGCTGAGCTTACGCAGCTCGTCTTGAACAGTGTGAAGAGCGAGCCCGCTCATGTTCCTCAGTTCACGCACGTAACGCTGTTCTGGCGGCGTGGTGAAGAACAATCGCAACAGTTTGGCTCTCACCTCTGGAAATAAAACATCCAAGACCGTACGATCAGATTTCAAGATACCTCATTTAACTTGACGGCTTTAAGCCGTCAAGTGCGAGAATGCGCAAAGTGCCGGTGTCTAATTGGCGGGATGCGTTTGGAGTTCAGAGGATACATCAAGTGGACGGTCGTACTCTTACCAAGAGAGGTTGGCGGCTTAATATGACTGGTTGAACAGAGACTCGACGGCTTAAAGCCGTCTAGTTTTCACCTGGCGCGAGAACCAACTCTGGAAGGCGTTTTCCTCGCGTGTCAGCTGCGCGCCGAAGCATTCTGCGATCTGAGGCCTTGGCCGCTAAGATGCTCGCCGCTTGCAATCCGAATGTTTTCGAGGTGCCGAATTGCAATCTGTGTCGGGCGATTCTTTTGGAGCGGGCAATTCGCTCCAGTCTAGATAAGTGAAGTTGGTGATGGCGGCCCAAGTACCGAAGAATGAAAAGATCAGAGAGTTTTCGGTAGCAGTCGGCTCTCCCTGTTTGCATCGCTCGCCTTTTTTTTCAAAAGCCAATCCACCAACATTTCGATTACACTGCTTTGGGATTGATCATTGTTTGCGATTTTTGGAATTTGGCCGTGGAGTTTTTTTCTGTCAGGGACGCTGGAGCGTAGGGGGGAAACGGAGGTGCCGATGCAATTGGTTTCGCGTTGCCTTTCTCGCTTTGCCAGCTAATTAGAGAACCAAAGTTTTTGCGCATGTTGGCTCTCATTTATTTGGGCTTCGCAGTTTATCTTGGCGACCATCTCTGCCGGCGCTTTTACCGGTTTGTATCTTTTCCACATCGCTGCGCGGCAGCCATACTCGTAGGGTTGCTAGTCAGCTCATGGTTCACGTATTTGGCTGCGTTGGCTTTCGCGCGCGCAAGTAAACCTCTGCTCTGGGCAGATCTCCTGTTTTTTGCAGTCGCAGTAGCCGCAATTTCCTTGCTCAATCGGAGATCAAGCCGCGGATCAAAGCCACACGCAGCGTTAATTGAACCGCGTGCTCCCGGCTCGGAAACGTGGGACTGGCTTACCTTGGGGCTTTACGGCGTTTTGGTGTGTTGGATGATGTTCGCCTCGTTAAATTCCACCGGCGGCAACCTCCAGATTGCCCACAATGAGTACAGCGATTTCGGACCGAACACTGCGATCATGCAGAGCTTCGCCGTTGGTCACAACTTTCCCACTGAGTATCCGCACTTCTCAGGCGACCGCATTCGTTACCATTTCCTCTTCTACTTTCAGGCCGGAAATTTGGAATTCCTCGGCCTCGATCCAGCCTGGAGCCTGAACCTGCTCAGCATCGTCTCGCTGGTGGCGATGCTCATTCTCGTGATGGTGCTTGGCGAGGTGCTGTTCAATTCGCGCACGGTAGGGCGCGTGGGTTCTGCGCTCTTCTTCTTTTTCGGTTCGCTCTCTTATATTCCGTTTCTTCACAAGCAAGGTTCAGTGCGCGCTGCGATTCACGCGATCATAAACCAGCGAGATTTTCTTCCCTCAATCTTCCCCTATCGTGGCGAACTTTGGGGCGTCTGGTCGCAGGTAAACTTTCTTAATCAGAGGCATCTCGCAAGCGCCATCGGGCTGGTTTTGCTGGTCCTGATTTTTCTCGTGCTTTGCTATCGCGCGCTCGCTGCAAGGAAGGTTACACCGCACTCTTCGTCTGACACGGTAAGACCCGAACCCAGCGCTCCGCCCGAAATTTCACAGCGCACGCCAAACGGCGATTTAACTCAGCCAGAAAGTTCTCCAGCGCCAGCAGGCGAGACGCTCCCGGGACCAGCGTATGCGGACCAGATGCGTGCGCTTCGAGTAACTACCGGGGCAAACGAGTCTGCTGTACCTTCCGCCGCTGAGACTTTTCGCGCTACGGTGGCGGGCTTCATTTTTTCAGGCGTCCTGCTCGGACTCTTGCCGATGTGGAACAGCGCCGTGTTTGTTGCGGCCTTCGCTGTGTTGGCAGTGTTGCTCATCTTATGTCCGATGCGCCCGCAAATGTTGATGCTCGCCATCACCGCAGGACTAATTGCGCTGCCACAGATGTTTTATTTGAGCACTGGAAGCGGCCGCGCGCCGACGCCGAAGTTGATCCACTGGGGCTATACGCTTGACCACCCCACCGTTTTGAACGTGCTCAAGTATCTGGGTTTCACGTTCGGTTTCAAGTGGTTGCTGGTCGCGCTGGCGCTGGTTTTCGCCACCGGCCTGCAAAGACGAATCTTCGTAGCAGTTTCGAGCCTCGTCGTTGTGGCTTTTTTCTTCCAGTTGACTATCGAGGTCCTGGCCAATCAAAAGTTTTTGCACATCTGGTTAATCCTCGTCAACCTGTTTGTTGCCTACGGTCTCTGGCGTTTGTGGCATCTCAAGCTGGGTCCAACAACGTTGCCCGGAAAGCTCGCCGCGATTGTGTTCCTCGTCTTGATCGTTCCGGGTGGCATCATTGATTTTTTTCCAATCCACAAGGCTTATTGGAGTCAAGTGACTTATAAGAACGATCCGCTGATCGGATGGCTCACTAAAGAGACCAAGCCGCGAGACATCTTTCTGACGGACCGCTTCGTTAATCACCCAATACTTATGGCTGGACGCCGCATTTTTTATGGCTGGCCTTACTACGCATGGTCAGCTGGTTATGATACGAGTAAGCGCGACACGGTTTATAAGGATTTGTTTCAGAACAAGGATCCCAGGAAGGTGTTTCGTCTTTTAAAAGATAATGATATCGCCTTTGTGGCAATCGATAATGCTGTTCGGCGCAGCGAGTTCGTCAAACGGCCGAACGAACAGGTCTATGCCAAAAATTTTCCGAAAGTGTTTGAGGATAAACAGAACAAGTATAATTCGCTGACAATTTACAGAGTGCCAGAGACAGCGCCTTCCCAGTTCAGCTCCCTACCTGAAAGTGCTACCAACATGTTTGAAGGCGGCAAAGGGACGGAGAACGGGCAGTTTGACTTCCCGCGCGGGATTGCTGCTGACAGCAATAGAAATATTCTCGTCGCCGATACGAATAATGGGCGCATCCAAAAGTTTTCATCAGATGGAGTGTTTCTTAGCGTCATTGGGAGAACGGGGCAGGGGCCGGGTGAGTTCCGAGAGCCGAGTGGAATCGCCTTCGATTCGAGCGGCAATATCTATGTGGCTGACACCTCGAATCAGCGCGTGCAGAAATTGAAGCCCGATGGAACTTTCCTAGCCGAGTGGAAGGGTCCCGGGCCGGGATTTTATGGACCACGCGACATTTCGATCCGAGCTGATAATACCGTTTACGTTGTCGATGAGGGCCATGCGCGGATCGTCAAATTTGACAGTAACGGCAACGTGCTGGCTGTTTGGGGGACAAGAGGGCAGGGCGATGGACAATTTAACCAGCCAACTTCCGTGGCCGTTGATGGAACGAATGACAGAGTGTACGTTGCTGATCCACAGAATCGGCGCATTCAAGTCTTCGACACAAATGGGAAGTTTGTCACGACCTGGTTTGTGCAACAGTGGCGACCGATACAGAATGCGTGGTACATGCAGCATTTGGTCGTTGATTCAAGGGCAGGCCGCCTGTACGCAACCAGCACCCAAACGGACGAGGTGCTTGTTTTCGACCTCAATGGAACGAGAACCGGCTCATTACGGCCCAGGCCACCTGATAAGCTCGAAGGGGCGTCAGGCCTGGCAATTGCAAACAGAAAGCTTTACGTGCTTTGCACGTTTGCCAATCGCGTAGTCCAGATTGAGCTCTAAATAACTAGCCGTTTGCTCAAACTCCATATTCTTTTGGTAGGCGCCCTGATCGCGATTGTGAGGAGTTAGTGAATGTTAGCTCTTATTTACCTAGCGCTAGCAGTTTATCTTGGGGACCTACTCTGCCGGCGCTTTTACCGATTCGTATCTCTTCCGCACCGATTGGCAGCCGCCACTCTAGTAGGTCTGTTGCTCAGCTCATGGTTTACGTATCTGGCTGCGCTGGCTTTTGCGCACACAAGTACACCTCTGCTCTGGGCAGACCTGTTGTTTTTCGGGACTGCTGTCGGCGCAATTCTCTCGATTCGTCGCAGGTCAAGGCGCGAAGCAAGGGCAGTTCCGCCTTTTATTGAGCCGCGTGCTCCGGGCTCAGCAACATGGGATTGGATTATCCTGGCGACCTATTTCACTGCGACATGCTGGCTAATGTTTGCCACGCTCAATTTCAGAGGCGGCAACCTGGAGGTTGCTAGGAATGCATGGGGCGATTTAGGGCCAAACATAGCCATCGCACAAAGTTTTGCTGTGGGTCGCAACTTTCCCACTGAGTATCCTCTTTTTGCCGGGGAACGCATACGCTACCACTTTCTTTTCTATTTTGGTTCAGGGAACCTCGAGTTCCTTGGCCTTAATCTGGCCTGGAGTTTGAACCTACTGAGCGTTCTCTCAGTCGTGTGCATGCTCGCACTGGTAATGGCGCTAAGCGAGCTGCTGTTTGGTTCACGAGTCATCGGGCGTGTTGGCTCCGCCCTCTTCTTTTTTCATGGCTCCTTTTCGTTCATTCCCTTTATCCGCTCTCAATCATCTTCCGGAAGCGTGATCCACGCGGTCCTCAACTTAAAAGGCTTCCTTCCATCAGGGTATCCTTATCTCGGCGAGGACTGGGGAATATGGACACTAAACGTGTTTACAAACCAACGTCACCTGGCCAGCGCTATAGGCATCCTGCTGGTTGTATTGATCTTTCTCGTTGATCGATATCGCCAACGGATGCCGGCAGCGAGGCTCAGTTCTGGCGCGCATCCTAATGCTGAGTTCGCCCGCTCGCCAGGATTTGGGGCATCACTCGGGAGCGAACCCGAGGCAGGCGCAGGTTTAGTGGCAAACCTCCACCGGATTATCAAGGATACTGCTTTTCATAGCAAGAGCTTCATGTTCTCAGGGTTCCTGCTAGGTGCCCTGCCCTTGTGGAACTCTCCCGTGTTCGTTGCAGCTTTTGCCATACTGCTTTTCCTCTTTGTTCTTTTTCCCTATCGCAGATACATGGCGGTCCTGGGCCTCACCGCGATGGTGGTCGCTTTACCACAACTGTGGTATTTGCGCTCCGGTGGTAGCCTACCGAGAACATATTCATTCTTTCATTGGGGTTACATCGTCGATAACCCCACAGTGAAAAGAGTTGTGGGCTACCTTGGATTCACCTTCGGTGCAAAGTGGTTGTTGATCATACTGGCGTTGGCCTTTCTTTCATGGTTTCACCGGCGCGTATTTATTGCCATCTCTAGTTTGCTCCTGCTCACTTTCTTCTTTCGGTTCAGCGCTCAAATACCGGCAAACCATAAGTTTCTGAACGTCTGGCTAATTCTCAGCAACCTATTTGTTGCATTTGGATTCTGGCGGCTGTGGCACACCAAGGCAAAAAGCCGTGCAATTCCAGGGCGCGTAATTGCCATTTTGCTAGCGGGCTTCGTCGTTACTGGAGGAATCATTAATCTGTTTCCCTTTCACAACGACTACTATGCGGGAATGAGCTATGACAACGACCCACTGGTAAAGTGGGTGCGCATGGAGACTGACCCGCGCGCGGTTTTCTTAACCGAAAGATTTGTCATCCATCCGATTTTGCTTGCCGGTCGCCGACTCTTTTATGGGTGGCCGGGCTATGCAGATTCTGCAGGCTACAACACAAATGCGCGTGGAACGATTTATCGGGACCTGTTTGAGAGCAGGGACCCTGGGAAAGTATTCCGCCTCCTGAAAGAGAATGGCATCGCCTATGTGGCATTTGATAATGGGGTCCGCCACGGCGAGTTCATCAAGAAACCGAACGAAGAACTCTATGCAAAATATTTTGAGAAGGCGTTTGAAGACAAGCAGAACAAGTATGGCTCATTGATAATTTACAAAGTCCCCGAAAACGCCCCTACACAGTTCAGTTCTATCCATGAGCGTATTGGCGCGAGCATGTTTGAGGGAGGCAAGGGAACGGAGCCCGGGCAGTTTGATTTCCCGCGTGGATTCGCAGTTGACGGTTCAGGGAATATTCTGGTCGCTGATACGGGCAATGGGCGCATTGAAAAGTTTTCGCCAGACGGCGCGTTTCTCAGAACTTTCGGGAAACCGGGCGGAGGCGAAGGAGAATTCAGAGAGCCTAACGGCATCGCTGTGGATCAGGGCGGGAATATCTATGTTGCTGACGTCTTGAATCGGCGTGTCCAGAAACTCCGGTCCGATGGAACGTTCATTGCTGAGTGGAAAGGGCCTGCGGACGGATTTGCACCACGCGACATTTCCATCGGAGCTGATAGTGCCGTTTACGTTGTCGATGAGGGACACAAGCGGATAGTCAAGTTTGACAGTGACGGCAACGTGCTTGCCGCTTGGGGGAAAAGGGGGCAGGGCGATGGGCAATTTAATCAGCCAACTTCCGTAGCCGTTGACGGAAACAACGACAGGGTGTACGTCGCCGATCCGCAGAATCGGCGAATAGAAGCTTTCGACACTAATGGCCGGTTTGTTGCGACTTGGTTCGTGCAAGAATGGCGACCGATACAAAATGTGTGGTACATGCAGCATTTGGTCGTTGATTCAAAGGCAGGCCGCTTGTACGCAACCAGCACCCAAACGGACGAGGTGCTTGTTTTCGACCTCAATGGAACACGAACCGGCTCATTACGGCCCAAGCGACCTGATAAGCTCGAAGGCGCGTCAGCCCTGGCAATTGCAAACAGAAAGCTTTACGTGCTTTGCACGTTTGCCAATCGCGTAATCCAGATCAATCTGTAAACAAAGTTGGGCATCGGGTGCCATCATTCTCTAGGTTCGATTGATTCCATTACTATGTAACGGGGTCGCCCCTTAACCTCTTCGTAAATACGGGCGAGATATTCGCCGATGATGCCAAGGCTGATCATAAGCAGACTGCCGATGATCAGCTCCAATAGAATTACCGTTGCGAAACCGGTGAACGCTTGGCCTGCCAGTTTGAGATAGAGAGTCTGGATTCCCAAGCCAACGGCAAAGACAAAAAAGATCACACCTGCAAACGTCACCAGATGCAACGGGAAAGACGAGAAAGTCGTGATGCCAATCAAGGCGAGCTTCGCGCGCCTTAAGTAAGACCAGCCTGATTTGCCGCCACGACGAGCGACTACTTCAAACGGAATCTGGACCGTCGTGAAACCCATCCACGCAGTCATACCGCGAAAGAACACATTACGCTCGCGCATCGCCAGCCACGTATTGGCTACCTTGCGATTCATCAGCTTAAAATCCGAAGCGCCTTTCAATTCAAAGCCGGAAAGCTTGTTCAAGATCAGATAAAAGAGCAACGCACCAAGTTTACCGGTCAAGGATTCACTTCCACGTTTGGTTTTCACTGCTTGCACAATGTCTGCTCCCGAGATCCGCCACTTCTCGACCATGAGCGGCAAGAGCGAGGGCGGATGTTGCCCGTCTCCATCCATTACCACCACCGCGTCACCGCGCGCGCGTTCAAGACCGGCGCAGAGCGCCAATTCTTTTCCAAAGTTTCTGCTCAGTCGGACCGCGCGCAAACTGGGAAGCGTTCGCGTCTCGTCTTTGATTCTTTGCCACGTGTCGTCGGGCGAGCCATCGTCAATGAGAATTAACTCAAACGGACATCCGGTCTGGTGCAATGCAGTTTTCAGATCGGATACGAGCGCGCTCAGGTGCGAGCCTTCGTTGTAAAGCGGAATAACGATCGAAATGAGCGATGTGCTTAAAGGACTATTGTCCACGCCTAAGGTTGCTCCGTTGGAATTATCGCTAATCCGCTAGTGCGGAAATGCTTTGAACAAACTCAAATTTTAATCCACATCGGCGATACGCAAACAAATACATGCCAATCATCTTATCTGGTTTTATCCGCTCTTCGCCTTAATTTTCGAGCGTCATAGATACCAGCTTTTTCTGCTCCGCGAAATCAAGGGACGCCGGCATCTTTGCGCCGCGCCGCGTCACTTGAACTTGCTATCGATTGCTTGTCAAAGCGGCGGGCCACCGAAGCGCACAGTCACTTCATTGGAGCAGGTCTGGGTACCCGCTTCGCAGACCTTATGGGTGTAGCGCGCGTTGCCACCACGCACACCGATGGAGTCCTTATAGGCCCCGTTGTTGGGCACCGTAGCAATCACTACTCCATCACGGTAGATGTCGATGTTGGCCGAGGTTAGCGGGGACCGCGGGATCGCGACGGGAATGTGGAGCCATGGACGCGGTTCAGGAGGCCCGCTGTAGCTGAGCGTCGCAGATGAAGTAAACTCCGCGTCTCACCTGACCTTTGATTGAAGGCCCGTCATCGTCAGCAGCGGCAGAACTGTGAAATGTCCCTGATCGTCGTAAACGATTACATACGATGCTTTGGGTGGCAGCGAAATGTAATCGCGATGTGGCACCAAGTACTCTTTGCCGTCGGCCATCCGCAATTCAAACGGTTGGCCGCTCGCTACCGCAGATTCAATCTGTTGCCGGGTCATCATGATCATCATTGCGCAACCGGCATCGGATCGCAAGAGCTTCGGCGAGCCGGTGAATAAATCGGCCCAATCCGGTCCCGTTGGACCTGTTAAGACAAGCAGCGGCGACTGTGAGTTAACCACGGAGCCTCTTTCGCCAAGGCGCCGCGGTCAGCCCCGAAAGCTTTCGGGGCGGCTACAGTCATCTCTTGAAGTCGAGCGCGCCTTTTTTGAGCGCGTAAACGTATCCGACCATCAAAATAGAAATGAAGCTGAACATGCTCCAGAAAATGACAGAGCTCTGTTTGATGGCGTCTCGGTAAACCACCGCCCATGGATACATAAACACGATCTCCAGATCGAACAGGATGAAGAGCATCGCCACCAGGTAAAACTTCACGCTGAAACGTGGCTGTCTTTCCCCTTGTGGGATCATACCGCATTCATAGGCGGTATCCTTGGCTCGCGTGCGTTTCCCGCTTGCTCCCACCAGAACGCTGACGAGTAGCGCAGAACCGGCAAACAACATCGCTACGATGATCTGCAGGAGCACCGGCAGATATTCTCGCAGCATCCCGAAACCTCCTCTGAAGACAAGTCTGCCTTCGCCTGAATGGCCTTATTTTACGCCGACCAGATGGCTATTCTGCTGTGCAATCGCGTTGGCCAACGCTGAGGGCAATCCCTTGTATTTCTTGCCATTCTTCTTGACCGCGCCGCGGGCCACAAGGTTTTGCAACTTCTCGTAAGCTCGCAGCCGCAGCATTTCCTCGCCACCGCTGGCCGCATTCCGAGCCCGAAGATTCTCGTGCACAATGTCGAAAAGTTGCTTAAACTCAAAGGACGAGCGCCGCGAGAGGACAGCAACCAGCTCCTCGGTCACCAGGTCCGGAACTCGACGGGAAAACGCGTTTTTCTTTAGAATAGCCATAGGGCTAACAACATAGCACGTTTTTCACAGACTGCAGCAGTTTTCTTTAAACCCGAAGGAGTGCCGAAATGGCGCAATCGCCCACCTGCTCAGGTCCTGGATACTCGATACTGGATCATTTTGGGATTCCGGATGGATTGACCAAGGGTCAGCAACCTGCGCGGCTATAAAACGGCTTTCTGTGGCGATATCCGTGTCGGCTGCATTCCAAAATTCGCCAGGCGACACCCCCATTCGGCTGGCGTTGCCAACAGGTCCGCTGGGGACGGAACTGGAAGATAGGCTTCCCACCTTACCAACCAAGAAGCCAGGCAAGACGCCCGGGCGCCGAGTCATGCTGGAAGCCTAACTTCCGTTCGATTCGGGCGTGCGTGTTTGCGATACGAAAGAACGCGCAGTTTTCTGAGGGTTTCTGCGTACGCTCTGCCACTAAAAGCACCTACGCTTGTGCTACTCTTATGGCGTTCCGCTCGGACTAGGCGTGAGCGACGGACTACTATTTAATGTGGGTTGGGGGGTGCCGGCCGACGAAGAACCCCATCCGGTTAAGCCGCTGCCGGCCTTCTGGCGGGTCGCGGACCCGATTCCGCCAAGAATGGCAAGCCCGATTACCGATTGATCTAGCGTTATCGGCCCGACGGATTCGGCCACGTAGCCGTCGCGATCATACCTCTGCGAAGAAACAATCGGGCTCAGGTGCTTTGTGATGACCTCCGGCGATGGAAGCTTGCCATTTACTGCCTCCTCCACAGAGACCGGGTTGAAACCGGCGATGAGGATCCGGTTCGACAAGGCGATCGTCGGCGTAACCGCGATGAGATTCGCAGGTGACTGCATTGAGAAATAACGTACGCCATTCTTCTCAGTCCGAGTCCAGATCGCAGTGTCATCAGCACGCGTGGCAGCCTCGATGATCTCGGCGGCTTTGGTCATGTCCTTCACTGGGAGCGTCAAAAGTAGAGATGGCCAATGGGCGCTCGACGGCCAATCCGCTAACGATCCCAATTCAACGCCAAATGCAGCTTCCCAATCATCGGCTGTGATCCCGCTATCAGAGAAAGCCTGAAACAGTTTCTGCATTGCGCCGCCGATGCCTGCCGCCAGATTCAGTGTGTCGATTTTTTCCCCGAGATTGAGCAGCATCGATAGATAGAAGAACGTCTCTTTGGTTCCAAGCGTCAGCGAAGACCGAGTGAGTGGTACGTCTTGCTCCAACTTCGGCATACCCAGAAAGAGCAGGTCGTGTATTTTTCCGTTCTCGAAGCGCGTCACCCCGGAAATAGTCCGCACCTTTTCCAACATGGTCCGCTGGTTTGCCGCCGCCGGCGACTGGACCGCAGCCCGCAACGTAGCAAGGCGTTTGGCAAATGTCTTCGGTTGCAGGTAGAAAAATACCGCGTAATCCGTTGGCCGGCGAGAGACCGCCGCGCGATATCTTTCGTCGTTGTCGAGTATCTGCTCCGGATTCTTAACGCGACCGTCAGCGCGATCGAGCAGTGCCTTTAATTCCGTGAGATCCGTCGCGGCGAAAAACCAGGGGCGATCGTAGGTCGTCGCGAGTGTAAACGTAGCCGTCGTGACGAGCTCGATTTCGTGGCGTTCGTATTGAAGCTTCTCACGCTTCGCGCCTGGATTTTTTTCCAAAAATGTCAATCGCCATTTGCCGATTACTCGCTCTGCGTCTGCGATGCTGCCTCGGAAGCGGAAGCCGCCTACAAGTTTTGGGCTATTATTGTCAATCGATGTCAGGGCGAAAAAAACATTCTTTGGATCGAGTTGTTCGATCTCCCGCAACGTTTGAGAGGCCGCATCTTTTTTTGGAAGGGTGGCCAGCGGTTTACTAAGAAAATCCTGCACGGCGGGTTCGCTGTAGAGCTGATAAACATCTGATTGATGCCATTGATCCCGCGTCCGATTGAAATCCTGCATATGCGCCAGAAAAATTGTTTCCCGCGGCAGAAGCACGCTCACGGACGCGCTCAAAGCTTGCTGGGAAAGGTTCCAGACGTACCAGCCGGCGAATGCGGCGACCGCTCCGGCGATGACGAGGAAAATGATGCGTTTCATGGAAGACGGACTGTAGCGGCAGGCGTGTCGCCTGCGAACTCTAAATCGTCGCAGCAGAGACGGCTGCCGCTACAGAAACGGAAATCATGCTCTCGGATGAAACTGTCGGTGGACGGCTTTAAGACGCTGTTGATCGACATGCGTGTAAACTTGTGTGGTCGAAATATCCGCGTGACCGAGCATTTCCTGAATAATGCGCAGATCGGCGCCATTCCCCAGTAAATGCGTCGCGAAACTGTGCCGGAGAAGATGTGGATAAATATTCTTTTCCAGCCCGGCGTTCCGCGCATGTTTTTTTACGATCTGCCAGATACGCGCCGTCGTTAATTTCGTGCCGCGCTCCGAAAGAAAAATCTCGCTGCTGCTGCGGCGCTTGACCAGTTTCGGCCGTTCTGTGGAGAGATATGCTGCCAGCGCTTCGCAGGCTTTGCGACCCACTGGCACAAGCCGTGTCTTGTTTCCTTTGCCGGTCACGCGCACGATGCGCTCTTCGAAATTGAAATTTTCCAGCCGCGCATTCGCCAATTCGGAAATGCGCAACCCGCTCGCGTAAAGCAGCTCAATCATCGCCCGATCACGCAACCCATGCGACATTTTCGTGTCGATCCTTTCCAGGAACTGCTCGACTTGCAGTTCATTGAGCGTCTCGGGCAGATAACGCTCGATCCGTGGGAGCGCAAGCGCTTCGGCAGGATCGCTCTCAACCGCGCCTCTGGCGGCCAAAAACCGGAAGAAAATCTTCAGTGCGACCACAATCAGTTTGATCGAAGAGGCGGAAAGCCCAGTGCGCTTGCGGTCGGCGAGATATTCGCTGATCAGCGGCAAAGCCACGGCGCGTGGATTATCGATCTTTTTCTTTGCGCACCAGTGCGCGAATTCGCTCAACGATCTTTGGGTGGAGAGCTGATAATTTTCCGACAAACCGCGCTCGACCGCGAGGAAGCGGATGAACGAGTCGATCGCGTTTTCCATTTCTGGACTGTAGCGGCAGGCGTGTCGCCTGCAAAATCCCGATGCGTTGCAGCAATGCGAAAGCTTTCGCGAGCAGGCGGCTTGCCACTGCAGAAAGCACAGGTCCCGCGACCTTATTGACAAGCGAAGGTTAAATGTCCGATGTTGCTTCTGCGATGAGTTTGGATTTGAACACCATCCTGAAAGATTGGCCGCATGAAAACGGCAACATCAAAGTGCGCAAGATCGCCGGCCTCGATGGGCGCGAGAAATTGCAGTTGCGCGTCGATCTTGGTGTCCTGCAGATGGAAATGATCGGACGTCCCGATGGTCAACGCCCGCACAACTGCGAGTCGCTCCTGGAATATCATCAAAAGCGGGCGACCCGCGCGGAGCAGAAGGGCGAAGCGTACGAGCTCACGCCCGAACAATGCGCTGAGCTCCAGCAGGAAGGGATTCAATATTATCATCGTTATTTGAGTCTGTTTCAGATCAATGATTTCGCAGGTGTGGTGCGTGACACCCAGCGCAATCTCGATCTTTTCACTTTTGTGACCGAGCACACGGATCGCGACGAGCTTTCCTGGAGCTTGCAGCAGTTCCGGCCTTACGTGCTCATGATGAACACGCGCGCCAAAGCCTCGATTCTTCTCGGCGAAGGCAAATTTGCTGAAGCCGTGGCTGAAATCGAGCGTGGGCGAGACGCTATTGCAGATTTTTTTCAACACTCAAATTTTCCCGAGCTTATATCGAAAAGCTCGGAGATTGCTTTCCTTGACGAATGGCTTGAGGAAGTGAAAGCGAAACGTCCGCGCTCGAAGTTGGAGATCATGCAGCGCGAGATGGAAGCCGCGATAGCCAAGGAACTCTACGAACGGGCTGCGGAGTTGCGCGACGCGATTAAGCTGCTGAAGACGCAGGATCGTTAAGAGTTGCTGAGGCGTCTGCTGGCGAAAGCTTACAGAGTTAAGGCTACGCGAATGACGGGCATCTTGTCCGCCGTGTGGCGAACTGAAAGCCCGTGCTGCCTGGCCAACTACCAGCGCTGTACCTTGCATTTTTATAGGGGACATCTAGCTGTGTTATGCATGAAAATTGCACTCTATTTGCTCGGGGTGAGCCTCTCTTTCATCCTTCCCGCTCGCGCCGACCTCACGATTGTTTACGCCTCAACGCTGCGACCGACAGCGCAAGCGCAAAAAGATCAGGCAGCCGAGGCAACGGAAGGGGGCACGAATATGACGATCAAAATCAAAGGTGACAAAGCGCGCATTGATGCTTCGCCACAAGTGACTACGATTTTCGATGGAAAAACCGGCGAGGTAATCACTCTGTTGAACGATCAAAAAAGTATCGTCCGCATTTCGCCGGACAAAATGAAGGCGATCGCGGATATGTTAGACAAGTTTAACAGCAAGAAAGGAGCCTCTGAAAAACCGAAGCTGATGCCGACCGGCCAGAAGGAAACGGTAAACGGTTACGAAACCGAGCGATACACCTACGATGCGCCCGATTTCAAGGCTATCTACTGGATCGCGCCCAATTATCCCAACGGCGCTGCCATTCTGACGCAACTGCAATCCATTAAGTCCGAATTCTGGGATGCGGCCAACACAAAGATGCCCGACTTTCACGATTTCCCGGGGCTGCCGATCCGCACACGCATGATCATCGGCAGGGAAGATCAGGCAACCGACCAGGGCACGCGCCTTTCGGCTCACGCTACGGAAATTACCAGCACGATCACTTCCGTAAACCAGGATCCGATTAACGATAGCGAGTTCACTATCCCGAATCATTTTAAAGAAACGAAGCTGCCGGACATTTTTAATAAAAAGAATCCGGCTCCGCCCGTCTCGCCGAATCCACCACCAAGCCTCTGACCGTTGTGCGCGCGAGCGCTTTACTAGTGCTGGCATCCTGCTCGCCCAGGCGGGCCGCATTGCTCTCCGAAGCCGGCTTCGAATTTGAAACTGTCTCGCCGCGCGTCGCGGAAAAGTTCCATCTCGATCTTACATTACGGGAACTGACGATGTGGAATGCAATCCGAAAAGGGGTATCGGTGGCGCGAGCGTATCCAGATAAGATCGTGCTCGCAGCCGACACGCTGGTCGCGTTGAAGGGGGAAATCATCGGTAAACCGACGGATTTGAATGCGGCTGCGCAGATTCTACGGCGCTTGAGCGGCCGAACTCATGAAGTTTGTTCCGCCGTTTTCATTTATCGTTTCGCGACCGGACGACCGGCAACGTTTCATGACCTTTCCCGTGTTCGTTTCCGCCGTTTGAGCAGCGCAACGATCAAGAATTACCTCGCGAAAGTGGATCCGCTGGATAAGGCCGGCGCTTACGCCGCGCAAGGATGCGGCGCAGAGATCATTGCAAAAATCGACGGCTCCTACACAAACGTCGTCGGCCTGCCGATGGAGAAAGTGGTCTCGACGCTGGCCCAATTCGGCATTCGCCCTAAGATCGATGATTAACAGAATGAGGCAAAGAGGCGCAGGGAAACGGATCGCTTCTCGAGAGGCGGCAGAGATCAATATTGAATGCCATCGGCCGAATCCGCGTCGCCGTGACGATCGGATTTGCTATCGAAGTAAAGCACTACAAATGCGATTCCTATCAACGGCTGGAGAATCCTTTGCAAAAGGTTGAGCGCGAAATGGAATATATTAAAGCCGTGGGCTTGCTGCGTTGCGGTAAGTTGTTGCAGGAGCGCTTGGGGATCCTGCGTTGTTGTCAGCTCATTAAAATAATGCCGCAGCGTTGACCACTCCGGGCCGAGGGTCATCGCCAGCACAAAAGCGGTCCAAATCGAAACGAGAAACGCTCCGCGCCATAATGGCCGTTGAAACCACCCGAGACTCCGCCCGCTCCGCGCGAGGTTTCTGCTTTCGCGCAATGAATCGACGACGCCGGCGCTTTCGAGAACGGCAAACTGCTGCCAAAAAAGAACATTGATGAAGAAACGCCCAAACATCCAAATTTGAATTACGAGCAAAACCAGCGCGAAAAAGATTACCGCTAACGAAGACGCGCCAGCGACAATCATCACGGCGACTGCGAGCGCAAAAATCGTCAGCAGAAAAAAAACGCCATAGACGAAGACGCACAGCGTGGCGATGCGCGGCCAGAATTTCACTGCTTCATTCAGTGCAGCCACAAGACCAATGCGACGCCCGCCGCCGATTTCGGCACTAAGAATTTGAATGCTCGCGATATAAACAGGCCACAGCACCATCGTGAGCACCGTCATGCAAAGACTGAACGCTGCCGCGATCAGTGTACGAAAATCCGGCTCTGCATTCAGCGATGCGCCTGATGTGACACTGGTCAATTGGACGGCGATGGAAGGCACTGCCACGAAAAGCGCAAGACCAAGGAATTGCAGAAACCCTTTGCGATAAATTCTAAACGTCTCGGCCAGGATCTGCGCAAAACCGCGACGAGGTTGTAGTGGCGGCGGGGCTGGCCGCCTGACGCTCGCTGCGGCTGGCGCTGCTACATCGAACAAACCGGGGATTTCCGCCGCCGTGATCCAAAGGTCGGCATCTGCGCGCCGCGCTTCATTCCCCGGAAGCAGTCGGCCGTCCGCTTTCCATTCGCGGAGCGTCTCGATATCCGCAGGGCCGTATTCCTTACCCTGCACACGCACGATCCATTGCTCGGTCATGGAGTGATCTAAGCGGGAATAACGCGGAAGACTAGAGCACAAATGCGTCTCATGAACGCATTTGGAGAAAACGACATAGATTTAGTGTCCGTGTGATCTGCGAAGTTGCACTCCGCCGAAACCGGTGCAGAAAGCGGACAAAATGTCCGCTGGCCGCACACACCGTGACGCCTATGTTCGAGTTGTGAAGCTTCTGCTGATCGACGGTCATTATTACGTTTACCGATCGTTTTTCGCGATCCCGAATCTCTCCAATTCTCGAGGCGAACCGACCAACGCCATCTTCGGTTTCACAAAAACCTTGCGACTGATGGTGAAACATTTGCAGCCGGAGCTGGGGGCCGTTGTGTGGGATGAAGGGGTGCCGCAAAAACGAGTGGAATTGCAACCTGCTTACAAGGAAACGCGCAAAGAGATGCCGAAGCCGATGATTCCACAGCTCGATTTCATTCAAAAAACATTAACATCTCTCCTTGGCTTCAAAAATATCCTGGTGCCGAATACTGAGGCCGACGATTTGATGGGCTGTTATGCAATGGCCGCATGCAAGCGCCGCGGGATGGAGGTCGTGCTTGCGACCAACGACAAGGACCTCTATCAGCTGGTCGGTTCCTGCGTGAAAGTTTATACGACGGCGAAGGCGGATCTGGCTTCGCCAAAGGACGCGTTCGCCTTGCTCGGCGAAGATCAGGTCACTGCCAAATGGGAAGTTCCACCGAAGCTTATTGGCGATATCCTGGCGTTGACCGGTGATTCGGTGGATAACATTCCTGGGATCGGACTGGGCCGGAAAACAGCGGCGGCATTGATTCGCGAATTTGGCGGGCTGGAGCCGCTGCTCGCCAATGTCGATAAAGTTAAGAGCGCGCGTACCCGCGAAAAGCTCGCCAGCGCACGCGATCAAATTTTGCAAAATCGGAAAATGGTCGATTTGGATTGTCATCTTGAATTGCCCGTGCCCATCGATGATCTCCGAATCGAGCCCGATTATCCCGCGCTTATTACGGAACTGGAAAAGTGCGAGTTTAAGTCGCTTCTACAGGAAGTGCGCGACGAGGCTACTCGAACGGGTACCGGTGTGCAGGGGAATCTCCTGTAGCGGTGTGTCTGCCTGCTACGTCGTAGCTTTTTGCGAAGGCGGGTGACCGCCGTCGCATTTCCGCTTGGAGAGCCCGCCAAAATAGAATTCTTGCGACAGTTGCAGACCGCCTCCACAGGAATTTGGCGTAATCGCGCCCTAGAAATTAAGGAATTAACATCAGACACGGATTTTTCGTAAAAAATTCGAACGAAGACCGCAACGGAGTGTCGAAGTTAACAGGTTAAGGCGATTCGGGCGGTTAGCGCGTTTTCTTGATTCATTGTTTCTCCTTAGCGTGCGCTGCCCGAATCATTTTTTTTGCCCGAACCATTCCGCCGCAAAGCAACTGCGGATTCTGGTAATCCGCACGCGCGTGATCCGGGCAATGAAGCCGGCCTGCTGCCGAGCCAGGCAGGCGCAAATTTGAAAATCTGCGTGCGTAGGCGATGCGTTTATCAAGCCAGCGCCAATCTAATTCCATGAAGCCCGACCGTTACGATCCGATCGCCGCAGCACTCAAGGAAGACATCGGCCAAGGCGATATTACTACTGACTTCTTTGTGCCGGAGACGTTGCACACGAGCGGGCGCATCATCGCTCGTGAAAAAGCCATTGTTGCTGGCGCCGGAGCCGCGGCGGAAGTTTTCCGGCAAGTCGATCCATCGATGGACACCCAGATCACTCGGCGCGAGGGCGATGAAGTTGTTGCCGGGGATGTGATTATCGAGGTTCGTGGCCTGGCACGTTCGATTCTCAAGGCAGAACGGGTCGCATTGAATTTTCTACAGCGCCTCTGCGGTATCGCGACGTTGACGCGCCAATTTGTGGACGCCGTCGGGAAGCATCCTGTCAAGATTTTGGATACACGAAAAACCACTCCCGGGCTGAGAACTTTGGAAAAAGCCGCCGTGCTTGCTGGTGGAGGCGGCAATCACCGTTTTGGCTTATACGACATGGTGCTCGTGAAAGATAATCATCTGACTACTTTTGAGGGACTGTCCAGTTTGGCAGATCGGATTAAACAGCTTCGCCAGGAACGACCAAACATCCGTATCGAAGTAGAGGCCGATGATCTCGAACAAGTTCGCGCCTTCGTCGAAATTCAGGGGATTGACGTAATCATGCTCGACAACATGACGCCTGCTCAAATTCGGGAGGCCGTCGCGCTGAGAAAAGACAGTATTGAATTCGAAGCGAGCGGTGGGATCACTCTCAAGAATGTGAACCGCTTTGCGGCCACCGGAGTGGATTATATCTCTGTCGGCAGTCTTACACACGCGGCACGCGCGATCGACATCGGCTTGGAAATGACCCATGTCCCGGGTTGAGGTTTTGGATCGTTTGATCGCCAAAGAGCTGCAGGCTGATCTTGGCGGTGCCGTCATTGGTCGCGAAATAACCGTGCTCGAGCAAACTGGCTCGACCAATGATGCAATTTTGCAAATCACAAGGCCAAATTCAGAGGAGGGCTTGGTGCTCTTCGCCGAACATCAGACTGCGGGGCGAGGGCAGCGTGGCAATCGCTGGGAGTCGACGGCCGGGAAAGGGCTTTGGTTCTCCATCCTTTTGCGACCCAAGATCGACCTAAACGATTCCCCGCGACTCACCGCTTGGGCTGCCGAAGCTATTTCGGAGGCGATCCGAAACGAATTTTCCTTCAAAACAACGATCAAACTGCCAAACGACGTCGAGATTGATGGGCGCAAAGTCGCTGGGGTGCTCGTCGAGATGCGCGCGCAGGAGAAAGCGCCACATCTTGCCATCGCCGGTATCGGAATTAATGTGAATCAGTCGCTCGAAGATTTCCCGAAGGAGCTGCAAAGCCGGGTAATTTCGCTGGCCATGGCGCTGGGTCGACAAGTTGATCGTCAGAGCTTCGCCATCGCCCTTCTACGTACACTGGATTGCAGCTACCGACAGAGTTTTGACTGATGCGGGTCAATTGCAAAAAGGTTACAAGAGTTAGGCCGTGACAAAAGACCAATTCAGGAAAGACCGATGTAACCCTTGTAACGATGTAACGTTTTAACTTTTCATCTGCTCTGCCCACCATTCGCGATACACGTGCGGCGAGATTTCCGATGGCTTGATCTCGCTGCGTCCGCCCCAGAAAACGTTCGTGTATGCCACTGGAATGCTGCTCGCGCGAAGATGTCGATCTATGGCCGCTTTGTGGTCGAGAAGCAGTTGTTTATCCGTGCCGTGTGCAACGGCCATGATGTTGACGTTCTTAAATTCGGGGCCTGCTTCGCGCCAATAGCAATGGGTGAGGATGTGATGCCGGCCGACTTCGCCGCCCGCTTCAATCTCGCGACCCGGCGGTACCGCCCAGTGAAACAGCGCATTGAAACGCGTGACACGAACTCCACCGGCCGACGGTTTGACGTGTTCCAGAAAAGTTGAAAAACGCCCAATGACCCTTCGCGCATTCAGCTGCTCGGCAACGCGATAAAATTCATCAAGCGAGACACCCGCTTCTTCCGCCCGGGCTGCCCAGGGCGATGGCTGAATTTCTTCTGGAGCCAATTCGCGCTTGAGCGCGAGCAAAACCTTCCATTCGTGCTCGCTAAGATTGACAACTTGCACCGGAATCATTCTTGCCGGCTGATCTGCCTTGCTGCCCGGCTCGATTGTTTTTCGGCGAACGTGGCCAACGCCGAGGGTAAAAATTCCTTTCGCCGGCATCAGGCGAAAACGCTCCGCGCCGACTTTTTTCGATAGCAATTCGCAGTGCTGCTCCAACGAAAATCCGTGCGGCACTTTCACTGTTGTCCACAATTTGTAATCCGATCCGGCGCTAGCCGTATCGGTGGAGCGAAGGACCACGTGACCCGAAAAAGGATCGCGTCGGAACATCCATTCGAAGGCCGTATCGATTTTATCCTCAGAAACCTTCCACGCCACGAGCGCGCCATCAGCCAGATTGGTCGCCAGCAGCGTTTGCCGGACCCGGCGGATTGTTCCAGCGCGCAGCATAGCAGCGATGCGTGCCATCACACTATCGACATCTACGCCTGAGCGTCGCGCAATTTCCTCGAACGGCTCGCGCACGAAGCCGTCGATCTTGTCCTCGGAAATCGCGAGAATCTTGGCGTTGATCGGATTGTCATGTTCTACCGGCAACATCCCACTGCTAATTAGCGCGTCACCGAGTAAATTGTCCAATACCATGGTTCGATATCCGGATGAGCTGTCCTTGCTCGAAGCACGCAATTTGTTTTTTCGTGACGCGAAGCTCGGCCCGGATGGCGGTTACCGCGATCGCTGGGTGCGCGTCGAGACCAAGCCGATTCCTTTTTATTTTCCGAATTGGCCAGCGCGCGTGGCGGCAGCGCGCTTACACGATTTGCATCACATCGCGGCCGAGTATGAAACAGATTGGCCCGGCGAAGCGGAAATCGCCGCATGGGAAATTGCGAGTGGCTGCGCGCGTTATCATGCGGCATGGATTCTTAACATTGGTGCATTCAGCGCCGGGCTGGTCGTTGCACCGACGAGACTTTTTCGCGCGTTCCTGCGCGGACGCAACGTAAAGACGAATTTATATAAAAGTAGCTTCGATGAATCGCGGCTTAATGAAATCACGGTCGGAATGTTGCGCGATCAGCTCGGGTTGCGCGGAGCGGTTCCATCGGCCGGTGCCACCGACGTTGGACTGTTCCTTCTTTGGTGCATCCCGTCGGTGCTTGCCTGGCTGCCGCTTCCGTTTCTTACTGTCATGCTTTTCTGGCTGAGCATGCGCGCGAAATTTTAGATTACGTAAACTCAGGCCGCGCAGGAGAAAATGGCCGCAAAGTGACAGCCCGAGCCGGCGAGGACGAACAGGTGCCAGACAAAATGAGCATAGCGCAAACGCTCGTTCACGAAAAATAACACGCCCATGGTGTAGGCGATGCCGCCCGCTACAAGCCAAACCAGTGCAGGAAACGGCATCGCCAATGTCATCGGGCGAGCCGCAATAAGCGCCAGCCAACCAGTGCCGAGATAAAGAGTCATCGAAAGTTTCGGATGGCGCGAGGGCCCGCGCGTCGTCTTTAAGAAAACGCCAAAAATCGCCAGCGCCCAAACAACCGCGAGTATGGTGGATCCCCCGAAGCCGCGAAGCGGGCCGAGCGTAAACGGCGTGTAAGTCCCGGCGATCAGCAAAAAGATCGCTGAGTGGTCCAACGTCCGCAAAACCGATTTCCCGCGCGTTTGCGGCCACGCGTGGTACAGCGTTGAACCGAGATACAACATCGAGAGCGTGACCACAAAAATCACCGTGCCGAGAAAAAAGCCGGGGCTACTACGACGAGCTTCCAGGAGAAGAATCGGCGCGCCGATTAACGCTGCGCACAAGCCGATACCGTGACTGATACTGTTCGCCAGTTCTTCGCCAGCGGATTGCATCCGTTTCGGTAAAACACGCAGCTCATCGCTCATATTCACGGCAGGTGTGGCTCGGGCACGTCGAACCATTGCTCCAGATGTTGTTTTCGTTCTTCCATCATTTGCCGCAATCGTTGCTGCTGATCCGGCCGAAGGATCGAATTCATTCGATCTTGCGCACGATCGAGAATTCCATCTATCTCGCGCAGATTCAACGCATACAAGTTGCGCAACTCATTGTCCGCTTGCTGCGCGATCGGCCTCAGCTTCAGGTCCTGCTCTGGCGTGAGACGCAAGCGTGTGCGCCAGCAATCCACCGCAAAGGGCGCTCCCGGTGGCAGCTCGCTCCGTCGCGGCATCTCGTATTTCATCGCGCGGATCGTGAGAAATCCACCGGTCACCCCGCCCGCAACAAAGATTGCAATCAGCGTCAAAACGACTTTCCATCGATCTACCGCGTTCATGCTAACAAAAAACAAAGAGGAAGCACTAAAAGCCATCTTTTTCGATGCGGTTGGAACGCTCTTTTTTCTTACCAAGACGGTGGGGGATCATTATGCGCTGGTCGGACGTGAAGTTGGCTTGACGCTTGATGCACAGCAGCTCGATCGCGCGTTTTACAAGGCTTGGAACCAGATGCCACGGCGTACCGCCATCGACGGCCCGCGCCCGAACGATGACAGAGACTGGTGGCGCGAACTGGTTGACCTCGTGCTTGATCAGGTTGCGCCTTCATTGAGCGAATTTGATCGCGATAATTTTTTCGAAATCGCCTACGAACATTTCGCCGATGCTGGTGTTTGGGAATTGTATCCCGAAGTCGTTGGCGTCTTGGAGAAACTACAGCCGCATTTTCAGCTCGCCGTCATCTCAAATTTCGATGGGCGTTTGCGGTTCATCCTTGGGCACCTCGGCATCTCCAAATATTTTGCGCATATTTTTATCTCTAGCGAGCTCGGCGCCGATAAGCCCGACCCAGAGATTTTTCGGCGCGCGGTAAAGTTTATCGGCGTAAGGCCGAATGAGGTGTTGCATGTCGGCGATGATCCGGAACGCGACTGGAAAGCAGCCGTGGAA
>WNGA01002234.1_pt1 | contig 29659 bp, 24 predicted proteins | sample 5400061 | NCBI WGS metagenome assembly WNGA01 (sample SAMN13153366, study PRJNA577476) | soil metagenome | isolation source: 100 cm soil or saprolite under grassland replicate 2 | place: USA:California | collected 2016-06-15
ACAGGCGCAAACTTAAGCGGGCCCATGAATTGGAGAGATGAGACACCATGGAGAACATCGTGATCCGCTACACCGACCACCCGAAGCTGGACGACCCGATCTTCATCGAGGGCCTCCCGGGGATCGGGAACGTCGGCAAGCTCGCCGCGGAGCATCTGAAGGACGAGCTGAAGGCGGTCAAGTTCGCGGAGATCTTCTCGAAGTACTTCCCCCCGCAGGTCCTCGTGCAGGAGGACGGCCAGGTCAAGCTCGTGAACAACGAGATGCATTACGTCAAGAGGAACGGTGGCAAGGACCTCGTCCTCCTGACGGGCGACTACCAGGGCCTGACGCCGGAGGGGCAGTACGAGCTCAGCGACTTCATCTTGCAGGAGTTGAAGAAACTCGGCGTGCGGCGCGTGTTCACGCTCGGCGGGTACGGCATGGGCCGCATGGTGACGAAGCCGCGCGTCCTCGGCGCCGCGACGGGCGGCGACCTCGTGAAGGAGATGGAGAAGTACGGCGTCGTCTTCTCGCGCGGCGAGCCGGGCGCGGGGATCGTCGGCGCGAGCGGACTGCTCTTGGGCCTCGGACGGCTGTACGACATGCAGGCGGTGTGCCTGATGGGCGAGACGTCCGGCTATTTCGTCGACCCGAAGTCCGCGCAGGCCGTGCTCGACGTGCTCACGAAGTACCTGGGCATCGAGATCTCCTTCAACGAGCTGGAGAACAAGGCGAAGCAGATCGACCAGATCACCTCGAAGCTCAAGGACATCGAGGCCGCGCCCGAGACCCCGGACAAGCGCGAGGACCTCGGGTACATCGGCTGAGGGCCGCGAAACTTCTATACCCTGGCCGGCGGTATACACCGCCACAGGGATGGGCGACGACGAGAAGCGGAAGGCCTTTTTGAAGGGGTTCGAGGAAGGCCTCAAGTCCGCGTGGCGGGAAATCGGTTCCTTGACCACTCGCGGGTACTCATCGACGGAACTCATGGTGATGGCGAAGTCGAAGATGGCGGTCCTCTATCGCGACGTCGAGGCGATGGAGAGTCGGCTCCTCGAGGAGGAAGGCATCCCGGTCGTCGGCGGGGGCGAGATGCCCGCTAGGCGGGACCTCGGCCGTCGTGGCGCGTACCTCGTGCGCGAGCCGAAGGCGGACCGGATCTTCGAGCTGTTCGCGGAACTCCTCCAGGGGAAGGCGCGCGGCCTCTGCATCACCCGCGTCCATCCGGACGACCTCCGCACCCGCTACCGCATCCGCGAGGCCGGGTTCATCTGGCTCTCGAAGTCTCCCGGCCAGAAGGCGAGGGACATGGCGGTCGCGGAGCCGAGCGCGCTCGTCGACATCGCGTCGGCAATCTCGGACTTCGCCGCGGATGGCGGGAACGCGGCGGTCCTCCTCGAGGGCCTCGAGTACATGATCTCGCAGAACGGCTTCGCGTCGATGATGCGATTCCTGCAGAAGGTAAACGAGAAGATCGTGTTGAACGACTCATACCTGTTGATCTCCGCGAACCCGGCGGCGATGAAGGAGCAGGAGTACAAGGTCCTCGCGAAGGAAGTCGCGGGCGAAGTGTGACGGCTCAGCGGCCGGCGGCCGGAGCGGGACCGGGCGCTTTCCGGCGGGACGCCCGTTCCGATTGCCAGAGGGAGACGAGCGCGAGGACCGTCACGACCTCCACGAACTTCGAGACAACGCCGAGTGCATCCACTTCCTCGACGACGCCGATCGGCCAAACGGACACCGTGCGCGTGACCAGGTAGGCCGCGATCAGGAAGGCCGTGATCGCGAGCCATGCTGCGTCGAACCGACGGGGACTATACGGGATGATGAAGGCCGCAGCGATCTGCAGACTCGAGAAGACCGCGAAGAACGCGGCAGGGAACCTATCGCCCAGGTGGTCGTTGAAGGCGTACAGGTGGAGCGAGCCGTCCGCGAGGAACAGGAACGCGACCAGATACCGCTTCGCCATGTCCGCATCCGTGAGGATCTCCGGGAAGTTCTCGTAGCCCACGCCGATCGTCGAGAACGCAACGCCGAACATCGTGAGGAACAACCGCAGCTGGAACGAGCTCCCGCCGCCGTGTTCCCCTACCGCCGCACCGAGTTCAAAGATGCCGAGGAGGTCTGCCAGCCATCCGACGACGATGATCAAAAAACCGCAGAAGAAGAACGACAGCTCCGTCGCCGTCGGCTTCGCGCGACGCATTACGATATCGAAGCGAGTTGCGGGCAAGTAGTTTCCGGTTCTCACCGGGCGTTGCGGCTCCAAAAGCATTTATGGCTCACGGGGCTAACCCGGCCTTCCGCTCCCGTAGTCTAGTCCGGCCAAGGATCGGGGCCTTTCGAGCCTCAGACGCGGGTTCGAATCCCGCCGGGAGCATACCCACGTGGGTTTACTCCCACATTCAGCCAGCCAGCGCCAGAACACAATCCAGCCGAGAGTTCGGGCGTGAGGGATTGGGACCCACGTCACGGGCTTCGGAGGCCCGAAGTCTAAAAAGCCTTTCGAGCCGTTTCGTCAGCGAGGAAAGACCTTGTCCTCCCCGGCCTCATCCACAGACTACCGAGGCGAGTGGCCGCTCCTTTTGCGCGAATATCAACGGCTCGAAGCGGACTTTCTGTTCCTCACCGAATTCGTCCCGTTGTTGGACGACCCGAATGCACCGAACTTCCAGTTTGGCTCGCCAAGAGCCGCATCGTTTGGACTCGATTGCTGCACATGGATTGAGACATCCTTTAAGTGGCTCCTGCGTAGCCCCAAGTGGGATAAGGACGTCGAAGTCGTTCGGGCGCGTGACGAAGACGAGAACATCGGGATGTACCGCCGCATGTTTGACTCCAGATGCAAGCTTGCAGATGGTGGACGGACGACCATCGACACGAACCTCACAGTTTATCCGTTTCAAGATTTCAAAGAAAAGAAGACTCCCCAATGGTTTGCTGACTTTTCTCGCCCTAAGCATGACCGATTTGAACTGGCAAGACTCTGGACAATGATGCACTCGGCGCAGAGTCTCGCAGGCCTTTCCGTCGTTATGAGTGCGCTGGTTACTCCCAGCATGGCTTTCAATGTTGAATCGAAGGTCTTTCGAGATACGCGCTTCCCTTCACACTTGCCGAAAGGTAGCCCATTCTGGTAGTTGCTCGGACGGAATCTCCTGTGGGATTCGGATGGCTTAGGAGGGCGAGTAGCTGGCCTATAGGGTTTCTTCTCAACCGGCGGCAGCGTGGCCCAAGATGCCAGATTGCGTTTCCAAGTCGATTCACTCTAACAGTCGATCGTACGTGCCATCACTCCCGACGTCAGGGCGGAGGTTATCCCAGAGGTTGCCGGGCGGGACGGCGGACTTGACAGCGCGCAGGAGCACGGCCAGCCCTTCTTTCGACAAGATTGTCACGCCTAGTTCGCGAGCCCCTTCGCGGTCTGATGGCAAGACGGCAGCATGACTAATCGTCGTGAACAGAATCCGTCTGAGCTCCCAGCTCTCCAGCACTTTTGACAATTCAGCTCCCTTGCCTGCCAAGTCGGAAACCTTCCTCCCGACATCGGCGCCCCGGAGCGTGCATTCTCCGACAATCGCTCTCTTCTCGTTTGGCAGATAGGCAACGAGATCGACCTCGCTCTCCGTTTGCTTCGTTCTGGCCTTGTATCCGAGCCAATCAACCTGAAAGCCTGAAAGTGTTAAGAGCGACACAACTGCCCACTCGAGGTCATGCGCCTGCCTCCGTGTTCCCATGGCCTCCATTATCGATCCGAGATCGGGATCGTAGACTTGGCGCACGGCTAACCTTGGATACACAACGGTCTCGGCTCGTACACCCCGCATCTCATCTACAAACGTGACCGCGGGATCTTCTCCTCCGGTCCATTCTAGTCGTGCCTTGACGGTGCGAACCAAGGACGGGTATTCATGTTCAACTTCCAAGGTAGGGAGGGGATCCCATGTGCGAGGCGGAAGAATGTCCCACGACTCAAACCGACCGCGCCTTGACAATCCGTAACTCTGCAACACCAATCGAAGTGCCCCCGGATTCGTCTCCGGAGCTTCGACACGAACCCTGACTTTCTGACCGAGCAGCAGAACTTCAGCAAGACGGGCGCTGACGCTGGGGAGGAGAACATGGATTCCAGATCCGGGCACGCTCGGTCGTTCAGGTGTTGAGCCGCCAGGACACAGGATTTTGTGCCAAAGGACTTGCTCCAAGCTGTAGAACCCAATTCCCTCGAGACTTTCCCTCGGAATCCTGTAATCAGATACCGGCCTCTTACTGTCTAGCAGATAACTCACGCCACCCCAGGGTTCATTGAAAAGCCATGACGAGTCCTCGGAGCCATTGAACTCTGGCCCCCGCCACTCGACGGGGGTGTCCCGATCCATGAATGAGATTGTGTCATGGCCGAGAGCAGGGAAATCTGCACGCCTGGGAACCTCGAGACTACCCTTTTCAATGATGCTGCGCAGAAAGAGGACGATGCTCCCAGGGAACGTTGCCGTAAAAAGGTCTAGGTATGGCTCTACAAGCGGCTGAAGCGAATAGGAAGGTTTCTCCACGGGCCCTCCTGGTCGTAGCGAGGCGAGGATGCTAACCCGTGTGGGTGGGTCGCCCCCGACCGCAGGATTGCGAGAGATTGCGGCCCGCAAATGAAATCCGTCGTAGGCCCCGGCCCTCTTCAGGCTTGCGATCCTTCGCTCAATCGAGGCAAGCGGGCGTTCATGTTTCTCGTCCACGGGCGACGAAACAGCTGGACAGAGAAGAATCTTGTCACGATGCCGTCCCCTCGGAAGACCGGCAGGAAACCGCGTCAGACCTGCTCCGTCTGACCGCGTGCATCTCGCGCGGCCAAGGACCCACGACGAGTCGTCATCGCCTTCTCGCGCGCTATACCTGTATCGGCCTAGGTCTGAAGGCTCGCTTCCACGACCTTCAATTTGTCCGATTTCCTCTTATGCTGCCGCGTACAAGGGGGAATTATGGCCAAGCAGCCATCACGGAACGACCAACGGTCGAACGCACTGAACCCGAACAACGCGGCGTTCAAGGCGGCGGCGGACAACCGGGCGAACCAGCTGAACTCAGAGCATGTCGCCTCCAAAGCCTCGCGGGAGAAGTGACGAAGACCTGAACGGGGAGAGGTTATCCCTCTCCCCACCTTTACCTGGAGGCAGGCATGTCGGATGAGGCAAGGGATCGGATTCGAAGAACAATCTACACGGTCTTCGACCGGTGGGGCCAGCGATCCATGGAGACTTTCATGCAGAAGTTCCAAAGAGGCGGTGCGGCCGCGAGTGAGGCCTACCGAGTTGAATGGATTGAGCAGGCATTCCTCGAGAGGCGAGCGAAGCACCCGGGACTCGCGCGCTACGTGCTGAAACAGACCCTGAAGAGTAAAGTTCTCCGCAAGCACCGGACCACCCTGCTTCGATCCGCTCTCACTTCGATTGCCGCTGAGGATAGTCCAGCGGTGAAAGAGCTCGTGGGGAAGTTAGTCGACGGGCCTCGGGACCCGCGCCAGGTTTCATCACCGCCGGCTTATACGCGCCGGACCCTCCAAAGACTGCGGAAGGAGGAGTATCCGGAGGTGTTTTTCGATCATGGGCCGGCAGATAACGACGGACGGTTGGAGAAGGTCTCGACAATCTTCGGCCCCTTCAGCCTGCCCAGACAGGAGGCAACCGAGGACGCAGCAGCCTACTTGTCATCCGACAGGGCGAAGGTCCTGTCCGACCCGACGTTCGGGGAACAGATCTCCCATCGCGGATCGATTAGGGACGCAGAACCGGAGTACCTTGAGGCCCTCCGAGAATTCCGCACAGACTGTGACCGGTTGATTGGGCAACTCCTAGGGCGTCCCAAGATGTCGAAAGAGACGCTGAGGCTCCTCCACGAGGAGTTTCAGGCCTATCCCGAGCTGATCCAGGTTTTGTTCAATCACATCTTATCCATCTTGGCGGTGAAGTGGTTCCGCGGAAGACGGGAGGCAGACAAGGCCCGACTGTTGGAAGACGAATTTCAGCTGCACTATACGAAGAAGGACGCGCTGCGGGCCCACGTACTCATCGCCAAGACCTTCGGCCCGAAGGTCGCCACGGTCTTCCTAACGAACATGGCATCGTTCGCGATGCACGTCCTCGGGCTTCCCGAGGACGGAATGCACATCCACGAGGCAATCCTCGAACTCCACACCGGCGAAACGGCAGCGCAGGCGGCCGCTTGGGATAACATCGGAATCTGCCTGCGTGATCTCGGCGAGTACACGAAGGCGATGAAAGCGATGGAGAAGGCGACCCCTCTCTACCGCCAGCTGGGAGACACGTACCACGAGTTCATCGCAGAACGAAACATCGGGGAAGCCCTGATTCGCATCGGCCGAACAGAGGACGGTTTCGCCTGCTTCGAACGGGTTCAGGCGCGAATTTTGGAGTTGAAGGATGGCGAAAAGAGGGTCGGCGTTTGGTTGAATCTCGCCACGGGGGCTAGGAGGTGCGGTCTGTTCGACCTGGAATACGACTCGCTGATGAAGGCGATCGAGGAGGACCCGGATACGGACCTTCTAGTCGCGGTGCAAAATCGGTTGTTAGAACTCAACTTGCGACCGCTAAAGCAGGAGAACACTAGGGGGATGTCGCCTCGCGATGAGGGCTCTCAATCGGGTTAGGCGTATTCTCGTATGGACGGCAAGTTTGCACGTGTACTTTTGGGCCCTTCAGCCCCAGTCTAGCGCGGAAGTCACCAACGCCGGCGTGGGTTCGCTGAATGGGGTTCGTTGCGGGGAGTTTCTCGGGCAGGCGATCTCGAAGTCCGACTACGCTATGTAAGCCATTAAATGCTATTTGACTAGACTATCGATTCCGAATCCGTAATGTTTAAGAAGACAGGCACACTACGGACTTATCGGCAATAGTCTAGCCAAAAGGCAGGTTAGCGCAGTGGATTGGTAATATGCCGAGAATGTTCACGCTCTTTCCGCTCATCTACGAACGCAAGGTGTTCACTACAGCGGAAGCCATGAAAAAAACGGGGCTTCCGATGGATCGTTTGTTCAAGCAACTAGCATACTTCCAAAAGGCGGGCCTCTTGCACAAGATTAGGAGAGGCCTATACGTCCCCGCCCCGTACGGTACTGGAGTTCCGGCTGAACGTGTCAGTCCATACTTAGTCGCCAGCAAACTACGGGAGGCATACGTTCTATCATACCACACCGCTCTCGAACTGCACGGGGTTGCTCAGTCGGCCTTCTACGAGGTGTACGTCACCACACCAAGCCCCTTCAGGCCGTTCAGTTTCCAAGACGTAACGTATCGTTCCATCAAGGCGAAACCGGGCGACCTCGCAATTTCCCACACGAGTACGACGGTGGAGGACGAAGTAGTCCGCTTGTCCAATCGGGAGTGGACTATCGCCCAATGTGCCTTGAGGCTGGAGTATGCAGGTGGACTCGAAGAGTACCTCAAAAGCGTTGCAGGCTTTTCCTACGTCAAGGTCGAACAGTTGTATTCCGCCGCGGTCGTTCTCGGACGCAAGACTCTGTTCAACAAACTCGGATTCGTTTTGTCACAGTTCAAGGACCGTTGGAAGATCACGGATGAAGACTTGAGGAGGTTCCGATCAGCCAAAGCCAAGCACGTCCAGTATTTCGGTACGAAGCCAGGTCGGGGACGGTTCGTCAAGGAGTGGAACTTGATGGTGCCCGATAACCTAGAGCAGGTGGTTCCGCTTGCCTAGGAATGTCCCAGACCCACGGAAGTTGCGGCGAGTCGCAGCGACCATGAGGTTCCAGATTGGGCCGCTGGAGAAGGCTTTCCGCCTTGCGGCTTTCTTGGCCGAGCTCGCGAGCCATCCCTTCCTCAAAGATCGTCTGGTTCTGAAGGGCGGGACCAACCTGAACCTGTTTCACGGCACAATGGAGCGGCTCAGTGTCGATGCTGACCTGAACTACATTGGCCAGGTAGGGACGGATGGCATGCAGGCCGAGAGACCAGAGATCTGTGCTGGGATCGAGGCTCTTTCCAAAGAGCTTGGATATCGTTTCTCAATCGAGAAGGATGAGCATGCACTTCGAACGTATCACCTAAGGTTCCGTGGCGTTGGCGGCAACGAGGACCTCATCAAGCTTGACCTGAACTTTCTGGAGCGGGTTCCAGTGCTGCTCCCCATTGAGCGAATTCCGCCCCCGTCGCTATTGGAAGTCGATGGCCCGCCAGTCCCTTGCCTTCAACTGATAGAGGTTGCCGGGAGTAAACTTGCGACGTTGCTCCTACGCGGGGCTAGTCGAGATCTCTTTGACCTGTCCTCGCTGCGGCGGATGCCCGTGGACTGGACTTTCGCAAGGAAGATCGCCTTGTTTCATGGATTCCTCGACCATGTGCGCCTTCGTAACTTGGATCCGAGTCGAGTCAAGGACATTACGGAGCGCGATTTCAATCGCGGGTTGCGCAATCTCCTACGCAAGGGTCAGTCCATGCATCTAGAGGATTTGAAGGAAGCCGCGACGCCACTCGTGGACTCCGTTTTCCCCCTGCAACCTACAGAAGAACGATGTCGCGAGGAACTAGCGAGGGGACAATGGAATCCCGCCTTCCTCTTTGGCAATCTACCCTTTAATCCAGTCATCCAGGACCATCCTGGCATGCTTTGGAGACTGCAACATCCCGAGGCACGACTACCGTCCTAGTTTCCATTCCACGTCCCGGCTTTGAACCAATCAGGTTCAAGACCTGACGGGACTCGATTCCATCCGCACGTCACTCCGACAGACATGGTAGGCTTACGTTGTGGCGTTCATGCGTTGAGTGCGTTGCTTTGGGAGGAATGGCGATTTTTAGGGGATGACTGGATCTAGACCATGTTCATCAACCAACACGAATCGAATCCCCAGCTTTGCGATAAGAGGGCGTCTTCGAAATTCTTCCGCGCGCCGTTTGAACGGCGGAGTGTCCGGGACTGCGACGACGAGCAGGTCCCCGTCGAGCACTTCCTTCACGGTCATCAACTGGCCGATCGCTTCCCGCAACCGCGGGTATTCAGGATTTCCCTTCCTACCCGCTATGGGTCCACCCTTGCACTCTGCGACAATGCGCCGGTCTCCTATTCGAACTCTCACATCGCCTTTACCGGGTTCTGAGTCGATGCACAACCGAAGACCGTTCTTCCCGAAAACGCCATTCCAGTCCGCAGTGCCTCCCTTTTCGAGTCGATGCCATCCATTCGAGCGAAGAAACTCAACAATCCGAAACACCGTCTTGCCGGCAACTCGGACCTGCGCCCCATCTATTGACACCTCGGCGAGGCCTCGACTTCGTGGGTCGTTCAGAAGATGCCACGCCAAGTCCAAAGCAACCTCGGCTTCAGGCACACGATCCAATCGGCCTCGAAACTGATCGCGTGTCACATCCCTGGAGTAGGGGAGAGGGGTATACGATACTTGGGACTATTGCCGAGAGCCGCATTCGCGGTCTCCTGGTTTCAAAAACTAGGTCGGATGAACAGCGCTAGTGGCATCTGTGTGTAGTGGTCAATCTCTCTTGCGCGACCTTGCACATCCGCAGCCAATCATCAGGATTGAAGATGCTGGGCCTAGCGCCTATTGGCAGGGACTCGTACCTTTCATCGATTTCCCGCCAGACGCGCTGTAACCCCTCCCCCTCCAGAATTGCGCCCGCGGGAGGGGACCGGAAGCGCCCTTCCCGATAGGCCACGGGGGGTTCGTCATGCATCGCGAAGTAATACCGGTTGAACCTCAGTACATTGTCGCCCGACTTGTTGGCGACGACCCAAGCCGATCGGACGACCGTTCCTGTGCCGTTCCAGACGACGTCCAGCACCGCAACCTTTGGTTTGACTGCTCGTCGCATCTTTTCGTGGCACCAGACGTACATTCCTCGTTCCCAATTTGGATCCACGGCATGTTCTCCATCGTCGCGGACCCACCATTTCGTGGCCAAGTGCAGATGCGAGGCTACACGAGCACTCTGCGGGAATTCTGTGTTCTTTGCCATACTGTGCGGGAGCGCGTTTCGCGACAAAAACCTAGTTGGCACGGGTTGGCAAGGGTCAATGATTAAGTTGGTAGTCTTCACTCCTATGCATGTCGGGGCGGACTGATTGACAGAAACAACGATGGACTCGATCCGGAGGGGCGTTTGCAGCTATAACCAGGAGGGGGAAATCGAGTGCGTGTGTGACAACTTGCCACTTCCTGACACCGAGGAGTGGAACGAAACCGAGTATCGCCTAGCCCTTGTGCGCAAAGGCCACGTGGAGATTTTCGGATTCCTCTGCGAGTGGGACATGGGCCCCACTCTCTTCAACAAATACGGGGTGAGCAGGCCCAGCCAGCTGAAAGATCGTATGCGCCCGGTCGGGACGATTCTCTCGCGCCTTCAGGGTGTAGAGTTGTCGGCCTTTTCAGATTCGGCGCACGGGGCCGATGTTGCCCAAGCATTCAATGCCCTGCGGAGACCGGACTCGAAGAGAGAGGGCATCGGCATCACGAGCCCTAGCAAAGTCTTGCACATTCTGTTGCCGGAGTTGTTTGTCCCTTGGGACCAGGACATACGAGCCGCATACGGTGTTGACGAGGGACTTGACGGCGAAGACTACCGGGCTTTCATAGGTTTTTGCCGCGAGGAGCTCAGGTCGGTCCTGCGCGAGGCTAGCGTGGACGCCCGCCAATGCGCTGGTTCGTTTTACGCTGGGGGATGGAAGCCAGCCACGAAAATTCTCGATGAGTTGCATATGGCCAAGGAGAAACGGCGTCCACCGCACTTCTCTCGATAGGAACCACTTGCTCTTGCAGTAATCTGTGACGGACGATTCTTTCGCGTAAATCGGCCTGTCATGCATCATGTCCGAGCGCTTGTATCGGAACCCAACTGGCTTGCCGCGTCAAAGTAGGCGAACTCGCGTCTACACCAAACGCACATGCCTTCCCAGACTTCGTCCTCCCAATAGGCACATCGCGTCCACACGATTGGCACTCCGCAGCACGTGGCCTTCGGGCCGTCATGTTCCATTTTCAAGTCTCCTTTGGGATTCGATTCCCACTCCTGTTGCGGGGATTGCGGTCCCGGCCGGGGCCTCGACGATGGACTGCCCGTCGCCCAACGAGGCCTTGAAGGTCCAGCCAGCCTCGAATAGCTTCGGGAGCTCCGCGTTCGGGACGACTTTCAGCAACGCCCTCTCCACCCCCTTGATCGTTGGGACCATTACCTGAGCTTGGAGCCGCTGCACTTCCTTCTCGATCATGAGGAGAAGGTCGTCTACCCCGCTTTCCGTCAACTCCTTATCGCTATAGCCGAAGGGGAGCAGGAGTGCCTTCAAAGCCTCTACCCGAGGGTTGACCGGCTGCTGCGTCGTTTCCAGGTGCGGGAGGGCGCTCGCGTAGGCGTTGCGCATCGCCTCCACGATATCGGGAGGCAGTTCCCGGTTCGTCGAATACACCTGGGCGATCCCGCCTTTGTGGCCCTGGAGAAAGTCCCGAATTTCCATTGTCAGGTCGCGGCAAAGCATCGCCCGGCTCGAGTAGTAGGCCCGCCAGGCGTAGGGGGTCAGGTCGAGGATGCCCGCCGCACGCATTGGTTTCCGGATCAGATCGGCGATGTTGATGGTGCACATGAACCGCTTGCCCGTCTCTCGGTACAGCCCGAGCCGCTCCTGCGTCAGGGTGATCAACGCGGAATCCGCGGTCAGCTTTTCCCCGGCGGCGACGCGGCTGCGCATGTAGCCATCCAAGTAGCCGACTGCTTCCGGGCCGAGGAAGAAGAAGTATGTATGGCCCACCTTCGAGAGACCCGGGCGCACGACGATTCGCGCGGGGACCCGATCGAAGGCGAGGAACCCCGTCTCCTCGTCGATGTGGGCGTCCACGATGTCGCGGACGCGAAGCCCGTCCGTCGCCTGGTAGTTCCCCAGGGTTTCCTCTCGCTGCCCTCCTAAAGCCAGCAGACTGATGGCGGCGCGCGCACGCGCGTCGGCAGCTCGAAAGGCCGCACGGAGTTCCTCCGGCGTCGCCTGCCGCTTGTTCCGCTTTCGCTCCAGAATGCGGGGAAGCCGGATTTTCCGGTTCAAGCGCAGGCCGTTGTGAGCGAGCCACGAGACGACGGACTTCTTCACGTTTCGCGCTTCGCCGGTCTTGTCCTCCAGAGTAAGACGGGCGATCTCGTCCTGCAGAAGGTCCTCCCGCTCCTTTCCGTCGAGGCCGACGTAGCCTTTCGGCGTCCGCCCGACCCGCTCGCAGAAGCGGCTGAGGGTCCGGGCGTAGTTGTCGGCGGTCTTCTTGGCCCCATGGGCGAGGTTGTCGTGCCATCGGCGGAGGTCGTCGTCCTCGAGGAGGACTCGCACGCGGTGCTTTCGTTCCACACGACGGGGCGGGGCGGGCATGACTAGACCTCGTGGATCGTATTCGGAAGACCCCGCGAACGGACGCGGCGTTGCGTCGGTCCCGAGGGGCCGCTCCGGCCTCCCGGCGGCACTAGGGCGACGCCGAGGTTTGTCCGGGACTTCCAGGACTTCATCATTATCTATGCTACCTATTTAACTACCTACATATATAAGGGTTTAGGTAGGGTACGCGAACGTGCAATAGGTAGACTAATAGGCTCCCTTCCCCGTGCGCTGGTTTGCGATGGAAAAGACGAAAGTCGTCGTTGCACAGCCCAAGAGCCGATCACTCCGGACGACGATTCCCGCTGGGATCGCACGGACACTCGGGATTACCGAGGGGTCGGAACTGGGATGGGACCTTCAGGCCAAGGAGAACCAGATCGTCCTAACCGTCCGCGTCCTGGGGCCGGACAGTCAGAGGCGCGACGCGAATAAGGCACGCAAGAAAGTGGACCGGGCCTGAGCGGCGATCCGGTCTCACTTGACTTCGGGTAGCACGGGAATTCAATGCCTATCCGAGGAAGCTTGTCGTGGAACCTGCGAAATCGGAAAAGCCGATTCCCAAGCAGTTGAATGTCCACAGGAAATCGTCAAGAGAGGCTGGGAGGCAGTGAAGAAGGAGAGGAAGTAAACCCGTGATCAAGACGGCAAAAAGGGAAGGCCAGCCCATCAGGCTCCAGATTGGATTTGGGTTTCCTTCGGGGGCTGCCAGGGCTCGTCACCTATCTCGAAGTTGACCTTGTAGTACTTGAGGTCAATCAGATTCTTCAGCGGTCTCAGGGCGTACTGGAGCTTCGGGTCCGGCTCATTGACAATAATGATGCCACGCACCTTTGAATCCAGGTTCTTCTCCACCCAACCCACATACCTCAAGGTTTGTCCGACAACCTCGTCGCTTTTCCTCCCCTTCTTCAGTTCTACGACGACATGGGTTCCCTTCCTGTCTTTGCACAGGAGGTCTATCTTTCCGACTTCCTTCGTGTCGTACTCCTTTTGGATCAGTGCGAGCCCTTTCTCGATGACAAAAGGATTCTGCTCGAGGAAGTCCCTAAGGTCGTGCTCTATCGAGATCGAGCCGTAGGACTTTATGGCCTCCTCGGGGCCCTCGCCTTCGTGCGAGAATGCGAACCAAAGCAGATTGTTGACGTCTGTGTATTTTTCCAAACCTAGCAATTCCTTGATCGATCGGAAGATAACGGCGTCGCGAAGGTAGTCCAGCGTCCGTTCGAGGTAGGTACCCGGGTCCTGGATCCTGTACACCTCGAGCGCGTCCTCATATGCGGTCTGATCCTGTTCTGAGCTGATGCCGATTGAGTCCTTCGTCTGCGACGTTACGAACGGATGCTTCCGGGTGTCGGAAGCCACGAGAAATTGCGAAAACGTCTGGATACCAATCCCATACATCTTGAAGAACTCGTTCATCCTCTCGGGAAACGGCGCGATGCCATGTATCAGATTTCGCAGCTTGCCGTTGAACTCCCCGATGTCATTCTTCTTGTAGAGTAGGTTTGACAGGTTCCGGTTCGCGGAGTACATCTTCATCCAGCTGAAGAGGTCGTCCAGCTCTTCGGCGGTGAGATCTTTGCCGTCTTTGAACTCGGAGGAGCTGAGGACCTTGGAAGTGCGAGCCTCGGCCTCGGCCTCGCGCGTTGCCCAGTTTCTTGCCTCTTCCGTGTTGAGGCTGTTCTTCCAGGCCTTCAGGTTTTCGATCTGGTCTGGTGTAAATCGGAACTTGGCCACGGCACGGCATGAGACAACCCAATTATATAGGACTAACCAAGCCGCCGTTCCTACCTCTTGGCCAAGGGCTTTCTATGTTTCGCGGACGTGCAACATCCTGTTCAATCATCGTCCTGTCCATCTCGCGGTTCGCGGATCTTCGGCTCAACGAGCTAGCGCAGACTGTACCGATATCGATCCCCTTTTTCCTGGATGAAACCTGGGACGTGCTTGAGCCAACGGCGGACAGCGTAGAAGTATCGACGGAACGTATCGTATTTGTCTCGTTGCTCGGGCGCCCTCATCGAGCTGACGATTTCGTGCAGCTCTTTTCCGGAAATCGGCTCATCCTGTTCCATCGTTGCAAGAACAATCTCGCGGTGTTGCGGACTCGCCACATTGAAGAGTGGAGCCATGTCGAGGTAAGGTTCCTCGCCCTCTACTTCCCGGGTCGGGAAATATCTGAAGGCACCTGCCGCGTAATCGTCATTCGCCGCCGTCACGGGGTGCAAGTCGAGGAGCGCACCGTACGTCGCGTCAATGATGGCCTGGACCACGGCGCGGCGGCCGGTTCCGGCATTGATCGCGACCCAGGTTCCCGGCGTCACGTACCCCGGCACTTCAGACAGTGCAATGGGGAGGGCTTCACGGTAGGTCTGCCCTACTTCGACGGGTCGCACCGGCATTCCGTACCTGACGAACCGCATGACTTCTCCCAACTTCTCCTGCAACTCCGGGCCGAGCTTAGGGGGATGGAAGACGACCGCTTCCTTGCCGCCGAGCTTGGTTAGCCCCGAGGTGTGGATTTCAAGTGGCTCTATCCCGAGACAGATAAGGTGGACGAATTCGGCCATCGTCGATGTATGGCAGATCTTGGAGATTAGCCTTGTGAGGGAGAAATACCTTGTTTGTGAAGAAATATTCACAGAACAAACATATATCCTTCACTCCATGAGGAACGAGCGGGAGCGAACGAATGTTCCTGAACGAGTACGAAGTCCCACGACCTCCTAAAGCAATACATGGCATCCTGGTTCGCTTTCCAAAGGCGGACGAGCAGAAAGACCTTCTCGACTTTCGAGTTGTCGCACAGTTGGCCAAAGATCTGGGTTCGGACCTCGGCCAAGTAGTCGCCGCTTTCAACGGTGAGGCTCTGGTGAGCGACGAGCCTCTGAGTTTTAACGCGCGAAAGGTGCGTGTACAGATCGAAGGCAGGATCTTAGAGGTCCCGGTCGCGCCCGATCGAGTCTTCGAGTTGGTTGCAGGCGACCTGAGATACACGGAAGCGTGGCAGGCCGTCATCAACCGAAAAATCGACGCCGCAATGAGAGGGATGGCCCGCGACGGTCGAAACTACTTTGAACGAGAGGGCGCACGTCGACGAGGCCAGTTCGTATTTTGCCAGGGCGCATACATCGCGGCCAAGGCCCGGGCCGACGGCGCTGTCATCGTAATTGATCCCAGAATCCAGTTCTCGAGCTCGCTCAACCTATGGGAGATGTTGCGAAACGAGCTGAAGAAGCTCGAAGTTTCGGATTGGCACAGTGTTGAACGTGAGCAGGCTGCAACGATCAATCGAACGTTCAAGAGCCGGGCCTACAACCTCAGGACGGATTACGCCGAGATTACTCGCTGGGGCGATGACGAAACAAAGAGCTACCGTTTTCTGGGGTTCGATTTCGAACATACCATCCAACAGCCAATGAACGGACGCTCCGAGTCGCCGTACGATTGGCACTGTAAGATGGGCCGCGAAGACCGAGTCGAGCCGCGCGATCAACCAGTGGTTCAGGTTCGCGCGAAAGGAGGCTTCACTGTCTCACAAATACCGAGCTTATTGCGCGTTTCACCCGACATGATGGCTCTGCGAATATTCGGTCTGAGTAACGAGGCTCAAAACCTTAGCCAGAAGAAGTCAAGCGACCGAGTCGGGGCAATGGTCAGATATGCCCGGATTCTAGAGGAAGCCCAATTAATCCAAGACGTTGAGAAGCCAGTCGAAGTTGAAGCTGAGACGGTCGCGCCTGTGCGATGGACAGTTACGGGCGGATATCTCGACATCCGAAGGGCTGAGGACTTCCAAAAGTACTTCTCGAAAGGGAAGCTACTCCGTCAACCCGAGATCCGACACCTGACTGCCTTCCATGAGCCGGCGGGGCGGAAAGAGACGGAACTGCTCCTGACAGTACTGCAAAAGGTTGCCAGACGTTTCAAGGTCGAATGGCCATCGCCTCTCCTAGTGGAGCTTCCGGAGGTTGTTGATGACCGCCTCCGTGCGGTCATTGAGGTCGCTGAGAAGGCTGGGTTCGGCCTCGCAGACCTGTCACTCTTGGTAGTGCGGGGAGAAGAAAGCGAGAGTGATTCGTCCTCCTTCCACGATCAAGTCAAACGATACAGCCTAACGGAACGGTTGTTCCCTACCCAATTTGTGCAGTTGGAGAGCATCAGAGGACTCCTGGCGCCAGATTCACGGGACCAGGCGGAGGCTAAGCTCGCGTCTGATCTGGGGAATATGGTCTTCAAACAAATAGTTGCCAAGTGCGGGGGCATTCCGCACGGGCTTGCCAGCGGATTTGCTTCGCGGGGGACCCTTTTCGTCGGAGTCGACAGATATCGGGATTCCTTTGGTTTCGATCCGAGTGTCAGCGGGGCGGTCAGCGTATTCGACGAGCATGGCGGCCATGTGGTCAGCACATCCTCGTTCTTTGACCGGGACCCGAGCGACTTCATCCAAAACCTCGAGGAAATGCTCTCCTTTGCGATGCGTCGAGCGGCCAGGGACCGGCAGATTCGGAAGGTTGTTCTGCTTCGTGATGGAACGTCGCAGCGGGAGGCGAGGCGCGAGCACGAGGCCCTGAGGCAGATTGCGGACCAGCATCAAGCAGAGTTCGTCTTCGTGGAAGCGCCGAAGCAGACATTTACAAGGATTTACGCCGGACAGCCGGACGAAACAGGTATGTTCGTCGAGCCCGCGGAACCTTTCACCGTCGCTGCAAACCTTCCCGGTCGAAGGAATGAGTTCATCGTCCTTGCGACCGATCCGTGGCGCGGAACTCCGCGACCGATGGTGTATCGCATCACTGACCTGAGCGACGGCATGGATCTCAACGAGGAGAAGCATCGTCTTGCACGAGGCATCGCTTGGCTGTGCGCTCACTCATGGGTCAGCCCGGCTGCGACACGCCTCCCAGTGCCATTGGACTACGCGGATAAGATCGCCAGACTGTCGGGTCGGATTCGTACTTCCCTGCGACTGGACATCGACCGTCCCTTGTACCTTTGAGGTGCGGAAATGGAGATTGACCCTGTTCGCCTCCACAACCAGCGCGCCGGGAAAGAAGGCGATCCTGCCGGACCACTCAAGTCCGAACAGGAAGAGATGACCATTCGGATGTTCGATGCGCTCATGACCAAAGGCGTCGTCTTCGTGGGCCAGGCTCCGCCTGCATTCGGCAAGACGGTGGTCATCCGGGCCGTTACTCTCGGCCTCGTCGAAGGTGGCAAGACCGTCTTGATCTCCGAGCCAACCTACAGCCGACTCGATCAGCTCGCCGTTTACCTGCGGGGGGTGGGCGTCGAACCGACCCTCCTTCGCGGGCGAGGACGTTTTCTGGAAGACGGACTTCTGTGCCCAGTCATCGAAGAACGTCCGAACTACTTCTGGTGCCGCGACCAACACGAGCTGGATAGACGGGAGGAGAAGGGGTGTTCGGGCTTTACATGCGCGATCAAGCAGCAAGACGAAGCGATGCGAGGAGCGCGTGTGGCGATCACTGTCCACGCGTCCCTGGTTCACCACGACGCTTGGATCGACGCCTTCGATGTCGTGATTTTCGACGAGTCGCACACGCTGCCTGGAATTCTCGAGGAAGCGCGGGTTAAGAGGATCGATCTGGCCCACGTACAGGTGCTCTCAAGGCGATTCCAAGACCTCGAGGGTCTGCAGCGTGCTGTCAAGGTCCTGGAAAGATTGTCGAAAGATTCAAGACCACGCGACATCGGCCCAAGCATCGTTGACAACACTTTCGGAGGCTCAGTCCGAAAGATTGCTCGATCGATCCGTGAGAAGGTAGCAAGAGAGAAGCACCATGTCGACCTTCCCGCCCCTCTCGGTAGCGCGATTCACCAGATCGAAGGGCTGTCGAGCGCGGTGGAGCACGCCGGCCAACATAGGTTTACGGCATATGCCGGCGCCATCTACGCAGCCCCTCCCTCGCGTTCATTGAGTTTTCGGACTTCGAGTCGAAAGGGGGAAACCGATGCCAGCATAGCCCTCATAAGCGCAACCATCGAGAACCCAAAGCTCCATGTGAACGACTCAGGTTTCGGGAATCTGGGACTAGTCGCACCCTATGAGCACCCCAAAGATCCACTGGCGGAACGTAGTGAGCGAAAGATTTTCAGCTTGGTGGACGGACCGATTCTCAAGGTAACGGGAGATGATTCCGACCTCGAAGCCCGCAAGATTGCGAATGAGATTATCGAAAGCGTGCTCCTGCAGTTCAGACTCCGGACATTGATTCTATGCCGGAGCGATCGAGACAAGCGGGCGATTTACCAAGCGCTCAGGGAAGAACAGACCTTGGCGTCCCGTCTCCTCGATGTTGACGATGCAGGGTTTGAAGATGTCGACCACCTTGAGCGGTATGTCCGGGAGCGCATGACTGAAGGCAAGGATTTGGTGTTGGCTTCCGCATCGAGCAAGCTGTGGGAGGGCGCGAACTTGGACATCCAAATGCTGATTATCGATTCACTTCCCTACACGGCACCGGATCCATGGATGACGCGCCGCGAGCCTTGGTTGAGTTCGAAACCTTTCCGAACAATGATCAGGCGCTTTCAGCAAGGCATCGGGCGCCTCATCAGAGCGGAAGGGCGAGTGGGCGTCGCGGTCGTAGTGGATGGCCGACTGTACGCTCAGTGGAAGATGATGAAGCGGCAGCTGCCCGACTACGTGCGAGAGGACATTCATCCGACACGCCGTGACAGGCTATCGCAGGACATCAGAGTTTTCCTTGCCGAGGCGGAGGAGCGAATCGCACAAGGCCGGACTCGTTCCGGGCAGGCGAGACAGGCTCGCCTGACTGAAGTCGGGTGAGCCCCTTCACTACCGGGCCTCCTCGCGTGCTTCACCCCTTTCGTGTGGGCACACCTCTGCGAATGTCTGCCAAATGGGCCCCTCTTACAATCCGACTCCGAATCATCTCGCCTCTCGGAATCCGGCTACCTTGACGCTCCATGTAGTCGGAAGTTTGGAGAGGTTGGCTTCCTGTCTCTGGCTAGTGACGGCCAAACTTCAGGCCAAAAGACGGCGCTGCCGTCGGTGCAGGAAGCCCTTTCTCAATCCGGTCGACGCCATGGCTAGTTCCACGCACCAGATCTGCCGAGAGTGTACTGACCGTCGAAGGGAAGAAGTCGCGGGAGGAATTACAAGAGTCGCTGGTCCGCCGAGGCCCCGACGACGGCTACGGCCCGAATCAAGGTAGTCTCGTGGTTTTCGAATGCTGAACAACGATGATATTCTAAGGCTGACCGCCGCGTGACGGCAGCCCTGCTCTGGCCGCCAAGCTTGCGAAGGTGGCGAAGCCTCCACGCTCGAACACCGATTGCATGACCTTCAGGTACCTCCATGGCTGACCCGTCTCGACTGAGATCTCATGACACCAGCGAGTCATCTGGGCGTCCTTCGCGGCAACCTCAACATCCTCCCAGCCCTTCGTTTCGACAATCCAGAAAGCAGACCCGTTGTTGGTCCTCTGGACGACGACGAAATCGGGATAGTACACACCGATGGCACCGCTCGACTTGAGATATTGAACGTGGAATCCCGTGAAGTGTTCAGCGAGTTTGGCAAAACGCTCAACGTCGCTAGCCTTGTCAAGGAAGTGAGCGAATGCCGCTTCAAACTGGTTGTAGCAAGCGACAACGTTGAAAATCGTTCGGCGGGCAGTTGTTCTATGGCGTCGCCAGATAAATTCATCTGTCTCTGACAGACGGTAGGGAGCTCCGGTCACCTTGACCTCCTTCCTTTCGGCCGTAAGCTCCCCAATCCGTCTTGCCATCATGGTGGCGATGGTGTCCTGAAGCGCACCGTTGTTCAGGGCACGTCGAACAGTGGGATCGTTCAAGTCCACAGCTCCGGTTTCGAAACATCGTTCAGCTACGTAGGCCCGTACCTTTGGATAAAGCACGGGGAAGCAGCCCGTCAGGTTCGCGCGCCGCATGACCCGGTTCGTGAGCGCAGAGAGTAGGTTCTCAATTGGAGGAATCTGTTCGTCGCGGAACACGAGTTCCTCAGTGAGAACAGTAACATCCACCGTCCCGTGCTTGAGAGTAATAAGCTGGCGCAGTTTTGGACTGAGATCCGCCTCGTTCGCAAGAGATGGCAAACCGCTCGGGTCAAGATTCTCGATTTTGCGATACTCCCGCAGGAAGGACGCAGTCGTCCGTGGAACCTCGATGTCGAGAGGCATACGGTCCTTCATCGGGTAGACGGGCACTCCCGGTTTGGGTGGGGTTCTAGCTGTCGGAACTCCGAGGCCTTCTTTCTCGAGCTCGCGAACGAAATCTTCGAAAGCCTCGGTCCCGACGAGTTCGAGAACCTGGGCCTGCCCCATCGGGATCTTCCGCATCAGCCGCAACCCCCTGCCAACGGCCTGTTCGGGCAGGATATTTGCTTTCGCAGTAAACGGCCGAAGTCCAAGGATGACGCTCACATTCCGGACATCCCATCCTTCACGAAGCATCAACACCGAAACAACAGCCCGGTATCTGCTCCGGCCGCTGTCAATATCTCGCGCCGCCTGTCGGGCAATCTCTAAGTCCTTTTCAGTAATCTCACCGGCTTCGCCACCCCGCTCCTTGATGTGAATGATGAGGACTCGCCCTCTTAGATCATCCTCCCGCTCAAGCCGCGCGGCAATCGAATCAGCGTCCTTGGTAGTTTCAGCCATTACGAAGAGAATGGGGCGCTCACCCACCGCACCGTAATCCTTGACGTGCTCTCTCCATCGGTTAACAGCGACGGATATCCACTCATTGTATACGTCCCCTGCCTCTTCGTGCCTGTATTTTACGGGATCTGATTTCTCGGTCTGATGTACTATGAGTGGCGTTTTGACGATTCGGTCCTCCACTGCCTGCGCCAGCGGGTAGTCCACAACGATCCAGGCGAAATAGGTCCCATTCTGATTCTTCGGCGTTGCGCTGAAGTCAAGCCATGCGACGAGGCCTCGGCCAGTCTCGCTTCGCAGCTTCTCGTCCAGGGCGGTAAGCGTTTCGCTCCACCTGAGTGTCTCGTCATGGACGTGATGCCCTTCATCGTTCAGGACCATCAAGTTTTGAACGCGCTTCACTCGATCCAACATCGATTCGGCCGATCCAAGTGTGGGCTTTGGGGCGGGACCGAGCAACCCAGCGACAGGGTTAATCGGCTCGGCCGGCCCCTCTTCTCTCTCATAGATCTGCTGGATGTTGGTAAGAAAGAGCGTCCCTGAGGTCCCCGGGATTTTAGCTTCCCCACGGAGGATAACGTCGAGATGCCAAGCGGCCCGCCATTCCGGGGGGACAATCGGGAGTTGGTGAAAGATGCGGCCACCTTCGAAATCGACTTTGAGCCGCTCGAAAACGATGACGTTCGGTGCGACGATTAGGAAGTTGTCCGCCAGATCCGAACCCGGCTCGAGCTTGCGGTGCAGGTACGACCAGGCTACGAGTAGCGCCATGACGACGGTCTTTCCCGAACCGGTTGCCATCTTGACTGCCATGCGGGGCAGCCCTTTTCGCGGCAGGTCTTGTTCGGCCTCCTTGGCAATCTCGGGTACGTATCGTCGAAGTCTGCGTTTCCCACCGACCGACTCAAGGAAGCTCAGGGTTCCCGTCAAGGTCTGCTGGCCAGCGGATCCTTCTGGTTCCTCGTAAAAGGCCTCGACAAGCGGTTTGATGTCCCGGAATCCCCGCACCTCATGGAGGTAGATGATTGTCTCGACTGCCTCGCGCTGACAGAAGAAGTACTGAAAACGCCCGACCGCTGTGATGCGGTGGTCGTTCAAGTGGTCTTCATCAAACCAATACTGAAGGAGTCGTAGTGACACAGAGGTCGGCGCCAGGCCAGGATAACGATTCGCACGCCACTCATCCACTGCCGCCCGAACTTTGTTGGCCAGTAGCGTCTTGCTGACGCGTCGGCCTGGTTGCTCGCGCCAAGTCTCCTCATCAACCTTTATGAGATGGCTGGTAGGAAGCGTGAATGGGGTCCGCTTTTCAATCTCGGGCAACTCGAGAGCCAGAATGCTCTTTGGTTTGCCTTTCGCAGGCATCCTTACTTTACCTCCACATCGTAGGCCTGTGACGTATCATTGCCGAAGATGTCGACCACCTTGACGACTATTCGATACTTCCCTGGTTTCGGGTAGGTGTGCGGTTCGGTCGCCAGCGCCAACGAGCGATCTTCGCGAGTTCTGTATGCCACGAATCCTTGGACGAAGGTATCATTCTGGAAATCCCAGTCGACAGCCCAGTAGTCGATATAGTCTGACCATTTCTTGACTTTGCTTCGGATCTGCTCCGGGATGAGTTCAGTATTGGGGATTACGAAATCTTTGAGGGTAGGGACTACGGTGAGCCTCTTCGGTTTCGCAATTGCCACATCCAAGTAGGCAAGTTCGAAGAACCTGACGTCCCCTTGTTCGACCGCTTGACGCTCCATAACTTCGCGGGGAATCTGAAGGAGCATCAACTTGACGCCTCGCTTGTCCGCCTCTCTAGTCATGAGGTCATAGAGGCCCATCTCCCATTCCCAGCCCAGGACATGCAGTTCTGAGCGATTCAGCTTGGCCGTTTCGTCAACTGCGGTGCTGATGTCGTCGATGGTGACCGGAGCGTCTACGGCACCAACATGGACCATGGCGGGGCCTTTCTTACCATGAATATGCGAGAACCCAGCAATGGGCTGGGCACTGTATAGCCTCAGGATGAACGCGAGATAGTCGAACAGAAGCTGCTCAGCACCCGCGTTTGTCGCGAACGTTGAAGTCTGCCAGTACTGGCGCTCGTACTTGCCCAAGTTGAGAATCTCAAAGTGTCGGCAGTTCTGGATTTCCAACAAACGCTTCCTGCTCACGTGGACGGCCCAACGGCTGATGTCAGCGCCAATCCATCTTCGGTTGAGTTTTTCAGCAGCGGCCAAGGTTGTTCCAGAGCCACAGAAAAAGTCCGCGACGAGGTCCCCCTCGTCGGACGACGCACGCAGAATGCGTTCCAAGAGGGCTTCAGGCTTCTGAGTCGCATACCTCAGCGCCTCAGTTCCGCCCTTGATCATTGAAATATCGGTCCACAGATTAGCAGCCAGGGTGCCCTTAGATTCATCAAGGTACATTTTCAGCTTTGGGACTCCCTTAGTGTTCCAGAAGATTCGCCCTTCTTTCTCGAGCTCTTTCATCCTTTCGATCGTATACGACCAGTGACGTCCCTTGCGCGGTCTAACACCCTTCCATGCGTAATCTGCCTTCGTTCCCGCTCTATCCCCCGGTGCCATGAGGTCGGCAAGGGCATACCGGCGTCCGACTGGATCCTCGTAGCGATAGGCAGATTGTAAGCGTTCCTCAGAGTGGGGAAGATAAATCGGATTCCATTTTGGTCGCTCACCCTTTGAGTATTGCAAAACAGTATCAGTCACCACCGCCAAGGTTGTGCCAGCTTTGTTCGCGTCCTTTCGCTTCCAAATTATCTCGGACTGAAATCCATCGCGCCCGAAAACGTCATCAAGAATACTCCGAAGGTAACTGTTAACGTGCCAGTCGCAATGCACGTAGATAGTACCTTCATCAGCGAGAAGGTCCCGGAATACCCGAAGACGGTCCCACATCATGTCCAAGTAGCTATCGAGACCGCGGCCCCAGGTATCACGATAAGCCTTTTCTTCGATCGCTGATTGCTCCTTCTCGACCGTCCTACTTCCATCACCGATTTCCGCGACGAAGGAGAAATCCGAACCCGTGGCGAAAGGAGGATCAATGCATATCACCATCACTTTTCCCGCAAACCGACTGAGAAGGGAGGTCGCCACGAGCAGGTTGTCTCCCCAGATTAGTTTGTTTCGCCAGCCTGCATCGAAGGTGTCGCCCTCACTCGGGTCATAAGCATCGAACAAAGTGGTCTGCTTCGGTCGTTTTCTCGCCTCGCGTGTAGCTCGACTTTCGTTGATGCGCTCTATGACCTGAAAGGGGAGCTGAACGCGTGGAGTTTCTCGCAAGCTTCCATCATCTCTGTACTTGCCGGGCCATACCAGCTCAGTCCTCGAGACTCGAAATCCGGTGACTGAACGCTCTTCTTCCGAAGGCACGGAACCTACCTCCCTGCCGCATACATCACGCCGGCACTGCAGATCCGGCAGTAGTCGCACTTCCTGCACTTCAGTGGCTCTGGCACAGGGAGGAGCCCGGCGCCGCGCAGAGCCTCGGCGCCTGCCTTCACCTTTCGCTTCACGTCATCGATGAAGGCCTCGTCCACTGAACGGCGCTTGCGTCTCCCCTCGTCGAGCTCGTAGATTTCGACGTAGTCCGCGTCTCGCCCTCTGAGTTCGCGGTACCCTAGTGCATAGATATGGAGTTGCGCCTCCGTGACTTCCTCTGGCTGAGTCCTATCTCGGCTCTTCAGGTCAACGATTGTCGTCTCGTTCGTGTCCAGACGGCGGACCAAGTCGATGCGCCCGTTGACCGTCACGCCATCCCCAAGGTTCAGCTCAACGGTCTTTTCTGCGAACTCGATCTTGTCGAAGAGGTCCATGTTGTCTGCGAAATACTTCCGTAGGACCTTCTCCGCGCTCTTCTCGAGGTTCTTCCTCAGCTCCGGGTAGGCATACGGAACATGCAGATGCGTCTCCAGAAGTCGGGGGACTTCGTCGTCCGTGGGTGTTTCTCCCCGCGCCCCGCGCTTGTGGACCTCGGCCAGTGCATCGTGGAGCGATTTTCCGTAGCCGAGTGCTTCGTGGATCGGCGGATTAAAGCCGAAGAGGACGCGTAGTTTGAACTGGTATGGGCATTCGAAGTAGTACTTAATGTCGCTGAACGAAAATACGACGTTCGCAATTCCGGGCTTGGCCTTTGGTTCCGTCCGCCGTCGCGCAGAGTAATCGAAGCGTCGGCGCTTCACAAACTTGGATGCCAGGATGTCGTACCAGAACTCGGACGCCTCCTGGAACGTCCTGTGGAGCGCACCCGGCTTGTTCGGGTCTGGGACCGGTGCCCACGTCAGGAACAGGAACTTTTGGCTGCGCGTCATGGCCACATAGAACAAACGGCGTTCGTCTTCGATAGACCCCTCGTACCTGGCCTGCCCGACGACGCCGGCCTTGGGAATGAGATGCCAGACCGTTTTTCCGCCCCACGCTGCGGACGGGAATCGATTCTTGATCAGTGCCGGCACGAACACGACCGGGAACTGCGTTCCTTTCGCCTGATGAACCGTCATGATGCGAACTGCGTCCGGGTTTGCGTATTGGTTGTCCTGCCAGCCTTCGGGGTACGCGTCTTCGGCGCCGTGCTGGAGAAACCGGGCGAACTCGTCGTACTTGCGGTACGGGTCCGACTGGTAGTGGATGGTCTCGAAATCAGAGATGAGCTGGCTGAACTTGCCCAAGTTGTAGAAGACGACCTCGCCTCGGGCCTGGCCCTCTTCGTAGTTCGGGATGCGTTCCTCGCGCACCTCGAGGTCTTCCAAGAATGAAAGGAAGCTCCGCTGGAGGGAATACACGTTGAACCTCTGCTCGTTCCCCCTCGTTATTGCGTCGCGGGCCGCTGCAGCGGTCTTGATGCAAGCGTTGAGGCGGGCGGCAGGGATGCCAAGATCCGCGGCAGTCCACGCTTGGGGCAAGGTCGTCTCATCGGCCCCGGGCCGGCCCGCCAGGAAGTAGAAGAGCTGCCGGGCCGCTTCGGCCTCCTTCGTATCGAAGAGGTTGTTCATCCCCGTGACGATGTATGGGATTCGTGCCCGATGAAGTGCAGACGTAATTGGCTGACCATTCTTTGAGACACTACGTAGCAGGATTGCGCAGTCGGCGTAAGTTAGGCCTCGGTTGCGGCCATTGTCTTTGAACGAAATTCCCCTCAGTTGTCGAATTGTCTCGGCAACAAACTGTGCCTCTTCGTCCGGTGTCTTGAATGAAGTCGCGACGATATCGCCCTCTTCGTATGGTTGGGCGTCGGTGGATTCCATCTCTTTCTTGAGCCGGGCCGAGTTCTTGGCGATGAATTTGCGGGCGGTCTCGACGATTCCCCTGCTGCTCCGGAAGTTCTCCTGCAGGCGTATCTGGGTGACGCCAGGATAGCGCTTTTCGAACGTCAGGATGTTCTGGACATCGCTCCCCCGCCACTGGTACACCGTTTGATCGTCATCCCCGACGACGCAGACGTCCGCACCTAGCCGGTGCAGGAGCAGGACCAGGCACTCCTGGATTGGATTGACATCTTGGTACTCGTCCACGATAACGTGTTTGATTCGTGCGGCAAGACGAGACTGGAGGTCCCGATCTGTGCTGAGCGCATTTACGGCTTCCTCCATGATGCCAGAGTAGTCCAGGTAATCCTTGTCGTTCAACAAGGCCCGATACTTTGCGAGCCCTTCCACGACGGAGCAATTCCGCAGGGCGGCATCGTTCAGCTGAGCTTCGCGAAGAATCTCAAGGGCGTCGAGATACCTCGAAGTGTCGACATACCGGCGCAGTGGTTCTCCCTCTAGGTCAGTCGATGTCGTGAGTCCGCTCTTGTTGCTCGCGCGATCGATTAGGAGGAACTGTTGGACCTCGTTGAGCACGTCGTGTTTCAGGAACTTTGGGACTTCGCTCTTCAACAACTCAAGACAGAAGGCATGAATCGTCCCGACGAACAGTTCCGCAAGGCCCGTGACCTCGCCCAGTTCCTCTCGGCAGCGCGTGACGATTCTGTCCTTCAGTTCGGCGGCCGCCTTGTCTGTGAACGTGAAGGCAACAATGTTTGCGGGAATGACTCGCTCGCCGGCAGAGCCGCGAAGGAGCTCGACGACTCTCCGGGCCACGACCTCTGTTTTGCCGGAGCCTGCGCATGCGATGAGCTGGAGATTGCCCCCGGCGTGACGCATAGCCTCGAGCTGGGAGGTGGTGAGTTTCATTGTCACCGTCCCCCCGTCGAACCAACGAGGACATTCCGAGCATCACTTGCCTGGCGTCCAGGATCGGCTAGGGTCTCGGGGCCAACCGCACGGATCCCTCCTGCTGAGAAAGGCATGCTGACTTAAGAATGCCCCCGAGGACTCCGTCGAGGCCGAAGCCCTGCCAAGGGCGCAATATCTGTGGATGGCGCGAAACGGGCCAAAGGCCCACGACCACTCAATCACCCGGACAGGCAAAGTCGTAGAAGGATTCAAATCCCTTTCGGTGCTGCCTGGTCACTACCGGTTTGACAGCAAGTCCTCGAAAATGACCAGAGAACGATTTAAGTGATAAAGTCTGCATTCGTGAATCCACGACCCAGTCGATGCAGCGACACGTAGGGATCGCATGGTGATGGAACCGGTAAGCGTCGAAAGTGCAATCGAGAAGGCGAAGAAGAAGGGGCTCCGTCCGGGTCGGGTCAAGGGAACGCATGGAATCCAGTTCACTAAGGGTCGTAACAAGCGGATCGAGGTCATCAGCTGGGAGGAGTTCCGGGAGACGCTGAAGGAGCGGAGGCTCCAGGTCTACGAAGCGAGTGGGTACATGAAGATCATGAAGCGTCGCCGCTGACGACGACCTAGGCTCCTCCTACCGCAAGGTCACACCCAGGCACGGGTGGTCTGAGGCGGCACCAAAAGAGGCTTCAACCCTGCTGCAATTCCACCCCTACAAGCATCCCTCCACAACGCCGCCCGGGCTTGTCGGCACGCAATGCCGCCGGGCGGCCTGATTTCTTCGGAGTTCGCGCAGAAGGAAACGCCTAAGATTGGAGCCCGCGTTATTCTGCTCGAATGCGGAACCCAAAGGACGACCTCAGACTCCAAATCGAGCGAGGAAAGGCGCTCCAGCATGAGGTCGAGGTCTTCCTGCACGACGCGAAGATGCTGAACCCGCGGCTGGCCATGGGACGGACGGTCCTTCGCCTGTTTGATGTGGGCGGCAGGCGGGATCTCGTGTCTCTGGGGCGATTGTTGGGCGCTCAAGGCTTTGTCAACCGCCGGAACGCCATAAACCAGTCCTTCGAGCAGTGGAACCAAGGGAGCCTCGACCGATTGCGGACGATTTCGGTTGCCACACGGAACCTGACCGCTCAGGGGAGTAGCGGGGATCTGGCCAGGCGGCTCGCGCGGGCGCGGAAATTCAAACGGTTGGACACGCGAATCGCCCATGCGGTCGGCGAACTCGAGGCCATCGCGGAGGAGGAGCTCGTCTACAACGACGACATCCCGGAGTTCCTCAAAGCGCGGCGCGTGCGGACATTGGAAGAGCGCCGCCGGGCGAGGGAGGCGAAGCTCCTCGACCTTTCCTCGGCCATGCCCGGGATGGAGAGCATCGAGCTGGAGAATCGGGAGCAGCTCCGAACTCATTTCCGCGGTCACGATGAGATCGCGAGGATGATCGAGGGTGCCCTTGACGCATCTGGGTCATCGGGCGCGGATGCTGATAGGCAAGCTCTGGCCTCGTGTCGGTCTGCTATCGAGCAGGCGATCTTCGAGGCCACGGGAGAACGCAATTTCCGCGCAGGTCTCGCGAAGCTCGCAACGGGAACCCGCCGCCGGACCATAGGCGACACCTACGGTTTTCTGTCGGGGTACGGGTCTCATCCTGGAGGGAAGCCGACGAAGAAGGACGTCAGCTACGGAATCCGGATGACGATCGCCTCGTGCAGCTGGATTCTTGAGAATTCGAATCCGTAGTAAGCTGCCATGTCGCGGAGCAGTATTCGGCAGCCGCCGCAAGCAGGAAGTCAGTCGCTTTCTCCGCATACGAAGGCTTCAAGCCAAGACTAGCCTGCAACCCCACGGCACCCGGATTCCCAAGCCGGCGCGCATCGAGTGCGGCTGTCAAAAGCTAAATCAAGAACGTGCAACAATGGCGCCTCTTGATGGGGCAAGGCGCTGACAATCCGACGAGGGACGATTCTGACCAGGATCAGCGCGCCCCTCCCCAGCCATCAAGGGAGGCTCTGGTGGCCTTGCTCAAGGAAAATCAGGACAGCCTCGCAAAGCTCGCTGAGAAGCGGGAGGACCGGATGATTAAGGCGCTGGTAGGCGCAGGTGGGCTGATCGTCTCGTTCTTCGCTCTCTGGGCAACAAGCTCCTCTATGCAAGAGGATCTCGTAAGAACGGTCGCTTTCGCCGCCTTGTTTGGGATGACAGCTGAACTATTGCTCACGGCCATTGTGCCTTCGATGATCAGGGAAGCGCCAGCAGTCCCGCTGAGACGAGTCACCCTCAAGCGGATGCTCGTCGACGCTTCGCGGCGGTCTCTGACATTCAGGCTCCTTTACCTGCTCGCGATTCTCCTGCTTCTGCCAATGTTCTACAATTGGGCAGGTCTTGTTCTCGTTTCCCTCATCGCTTTCAATCTCGCCGCTGATATCGG
>WNGA01003791.1_pt1 | contig 29649 bp, 30 predicted proteins | sample 5400061 | NCBI WGS metagenome assembly WNGA01 (sample SAMN13153366, study PRJNA577476) | soil metagenome | isolation source: 100 cm soil or saprolite under grassland replicate 2 | place: USA:California | collected 2016-06-15
CGAGCACGAGCAGCACGTTGTGCGGCTTCGCCTCGTCGCGCACGCGGGCGAGCTCGTCCATCAGCGCCTCGTCGACGTGCAGCCGGCCGGCGGTGTCGAGGATCACGACGTCGCGCGTGTCCTCGCGCGCGCGGGCCAGGCCTCCGCGCACCGCCTTCACGGGATCGGTGCGCTCTTCCGTGTAGACAGGAATGTCGATCTGCTTGCCGAGCTGCGCGAGCTGCTCAATCGCCGCAGGTCGCTGCAGGTCGGCGGCGACGAGCGCGGGCTGCCGCCCCTCTTTGCGCAGCAACAGCGCGAGTTTCGCTGCGGCGGTCGTCTTGCCCGAGCCCTGCAGCCCGGCGAGCAGGATCACCGTCGGCGGCCGTCCCGCGAACGCGAGCCGCGAGCCGCCGGTGCCCATCAGCGCCGTCAGCTCCTCATGGACGATCTTCACGACCTGCTGCCCGGGCGTCAGGCTCTTCTGCACCTCCTCGCCGACCGCGCGCTCGCGCACGCTCTCGACGAACTGCTTGACGATCTGGAAGTTGACGTCGGCCTCGAGCAGCGCGAGACGGATCTCGCGCATGGCGCGCGAGACCGCTTCGTCGTCCAGCTTGCCGCGCTTGCGCAGGTCGCCGAGGGCGCCCTGAAGGCGCTCTGAGAGCGTGTCGAACACGAGCGGAACAGTGTAGTGGCCCTAGGCTTTTGTCACTTTCGGGCCTACACTCGGAGGACATGGCCCAGCGGGGCGAGCAGCCGCTCGTTCGCAAGACCGTCACCGTGCTGTTTTGCGACGTCACGGGCTTCACGAGCCTCGGCGAGCGCGTGGACCCGGAGACGATGCGGCGGGTCATGATCCGCTACTTCGACGAGATGCGGACGGTGCTCGAGCGACACGGGGGCACGGTCGAGAAGTTCATCGGCGACGCGGTGATGGCGATCTTCGGCGTGCCGCTCGTGCACGAAGACGACGCCTTGCGCGCCGTGCGCGCCGCCGACGAGATGCGCCGCGCCCTGGCGCGCCTCAACGACGAGCTCGATACGCGGTTCGGCGTCCGCCTCGAAGAGCGCATCGGCATCAATACCGGCGAGGTCATCGTCGGCGACCCCGCAACGCAGCAGACCGTCGCGACGGGCGACGCGGTGAACGTTGCTGCGCGACTGCAGCAGGCGGCGCAGCCGGGCGAGATCCTGCTTGGCCGCGAGACGCACCGGCTCGTCGCCGAGCGCGTCCGAGCCGGCCCGCTCGAGAAGTTCTCGGTCAAGGGCAAGCGCGACGAGGTGAGCAGCTGGCGGCTCGACGAAGTTCGCGCGGGCGCGGAGCGGATCTTCCGGCGCCTCGACTCGCCGATCGTCGGACGCCAGCACGAACGCGACCTGTTGCATGCCGCGTATCGTGCGACGCTCGAGGAACAGTCTTGCCGGCTCGTGACGGTCCTCGGCACGGCGGGCGTCGGCAAGACGCGACTCGCGCAAGAAGTCGCGGCGCGCTCATTCGGTGCCACGGTGGCGCAGGGCCGCTGCCTACCCTACGGCGAAGGAATCACGTTCTTCCCCGTCACGGAGATCGTCCGCAGCATCGCCGGTCTCGCGGCGGACGACGACGAACGGGTCGTCCGTGGACGCGTCAGGCAACTGCTGCCGGCAGGTGACGAGTCGGCGGTCGTGCTGGAGCGCCTCGTCGGCTTGCTCAGCGCGGAGCCGAGCATACGTGCAGAAGAGGCGTTCTGGGCGGTGCGAAAATTGCTCGAGGCGGTCGCACGCTCGCGGCCGCTCGTGCTCCTGCTGGAAGACCTGCACTGGGCGGAGCCGACGCTGCTCGACCTCGTCGAATACCTCGTCGGGTGGAGCCGTGGTGCCCCAATTCTCGTCCTCGCGCTCGCGCGCGCGGAACTCCTCGAGTTGCGGCCGGCCTGGCCGGGCGAGCGTGTTGGCCTCGAGCCGCTTGCCCGTAAGGATGTGCACGCACTGCTCGGCAACCTGCTTGGGTCGGCGGAGCTGGACGAAGAGATCGCATTACGGATTGAACTCGCCGCCGAGGGAAACCCACTCTTCGTCGAAGAGCTCGTGCGGATGCTTCTGGACGACGGAGCCCTGGTTCTCGAAGATGGTCGCTGGGTCGCGCGGGGCTTCGGCGAGCTTCCGATTCCGCCCTCGATCAGCGCGCTGCTCGCCGCACGGCTCGATCACCTCGACCCGGAAGAGCAGACCGTGTTGCAGTGTGCTTCGGTGGTCGGCAAGCAGTTCTGGTGGAGCGCCGTCGCCGAGCTGGCGCCCGGGGAAATCCGCGACCGTGTTGGATCGCACCTCCACGCGCTCGTTCGAAAGCGTCTGGTCTTCCCCGCCGAGTCGACGAGCTTCGTCAACGAAGACTCCTTCCGTTTCGGGCACATCCTCGTGCGCGACGCGGCGTACGCCGCGCTCCCGAAGCAGCGTCGCGCGGAGCTCCACGAGCGCTTCGCCGACTGGCTCGACCGCAAGGGAACGTATGAAGAGATTCGCGGCCATCACCTCGAGCAGGCTTACACGACACGCGGTGAGCTGGGTCCGATCGACGACGAAACGCGCATGCTCGGGGAGCATGCAGGCGCGCTGATCGCGTCGGCGGGGCGACGCGCGCTCACGCGAGGCGACGTGCCGGCGGCCGTCACGTTGCTGTCGAAGGCCGCAGACTTGCCCGCGCCCGACGAGTCGACGCGGCTGGGCCTCGTTCCGGACCTCGCCAACGCGCTGGCCGAAGCCGGAGACCTCACGCGCGCATACTCGCTGTTGACAGGCGCGATCGAGGAGGCCGAGCGGATCGGGGACCCACGCGTCCGCGCGCACGCTGCAATCGCACGGGCCTACGTGTTGTTGAGGACCGACGCGACGAGTGCGCTCGAGGAAACGAAACGGGTAGCGGAAGCTGCAATCACGACGTTCTCGGAGCTCGAGGACGAGCGTGGTCTCGCGCACGCGTCACGCCTCTTGAGCGCCACGCACAGCTGGGTATCCGACTATTGCGCGATGAGTGACCGCCTCCAGGCTGCGCTCGAACACGTAGAGCGGACCGATGACCCGCGCGAGCGGCACCTGATCCTGACGTGGCTCGCAGTCTCGCTCTACTACGGCCCGGAGGCTGTCCCGGACGCGGTACGCCGCAGCGAAGAGATCGTCGACCTGGCGCGCGGCGACCGCGCGTCGCATGCCAGCGTGCGCGCCGTCCTCGCCGGGCTGCTCGCGATGCAACGGCGTTTTGCCGAGGCGGACGAGCTCATCGCGTGGAGCTTGGCCGTGCTCGAGGAGCTCAACGTACCGGTGAAGCTCGGCCATATCCGCAGCATCGCCGCCGACGTGCACCTGCACGCGGGCCGCATCCAGGCCGCCGAGCAAGAGCTGCGACTCGCCCATGCAACGCTCGCCGGCGTCGGGGACTGGTCGTTTGCGAACTCCGTCGCGCTCGACCTTGCCGATCTCCTGCACGCGCAAGGCCGCTACGCCGAGGCGGAGGAATGGCTCGCTCCGGCACGGCGCGTCATCGACGAGAGCGACGTGATGATGCGTGTCATCGGTCTCGCCGTGGACGCAAAGCTCCTTGCGCAAAGCGGTTCTCTCGTGGAGGCGAACGCACTCGCACGCCGCGCCGTCGAGCTCGCAGACCAGACGGACGCGCTGACGACTCGCGGGCGCGTCTGGCTCGCACTCGCCGGTGTCCTTTCCCTCGACGACAAGCCGGAGGAGGCACGCGCCGCGGTAGCGACCGCAGTCAGCCTCTACGAGGAGAAGGGCGATCTCGCAGGCGCCGCACAGGCACGACTGCTCCTCTCAGCTGTCCCGGCGCGCGCCTGAGCCTCCCGTCATCCCGAGGCGGGCCTTCATCTCCGGATCGGCCCGGCGAGTCTCGAGCGGCGGGACGTAGAGAGTCGTTGCCGGTGAGAGGTCGGCTTTCGCAATCTCGGCCACCGGCAGGCGCTGGACGAGCGGATCGCAGCCCGGAAACGGCGACGCCTCGTAGAGCACGACCTCGTGCGCGGCGGAGTAGAGAGCACTGAGCCGTTCGGCGAGGATCGGCAGCCGCGAAGAATCGCCGTCGGGCGCGTGGGCGGCGTTTCCAACGACCGCTATTTGCCAGAGGATCAGGACGGCCGACGTGTCGATCATGGTGCGGCGCAGAAGGAAGTCGGTCGCCTCATAGCTCTGGCAACCGCGCGCGCCGGGATCGACCCCGAGATCTGCGAAGAGGCAGTCCTCCGCCGAGACGGCCGGCAACATGCGCGCGCTCAATCCTTCTTCGCGCGCGCGGCGAATCGACTCGTGTGTCGGCCAGGCGAAGACGCCCGGGTGGCCGTACAGCGCCACGCAGATCTTCCCTCCGCGCCGCACCGCCCTGAGTATCTCCTCGACCATCGCACGGTACGTCTCCATCCGCAGACGGCCCGGCTCATACAACGTGTGCAGCGAACGGGTACTCCGGTTGAGTCGCTGGAGCGCCTGCAATGCGACGGGGTCGCTGACCACGCAAAGCACTTCGTCCGCCGTGACCAGAGCGGCGCGTGCCTCGGCAGTCAACTGTCCGGCGAACTGGATGCCGGTGCCGACGACCGTCAGCGAACCGGGTGGGGTTACTAGTCCGCTTCCGTCGAATCGACGAGAGGAGGCGCCACGAGGTTCTGCATGAGCGGAAACAGCAGCACGTTGGCGCTCTCGTACTCCGCGCGAATCGCGTTCCTGATGCGCTTGAGGTCGTTGCTGAGCAACGTCTCACGCTGCTCACCATTCAACCCGGCCTCTGCCATGGCCTCCTCGGGATTCAAGAGATATCTCTCGAGCAGCTCTTGGCTCTCGACTAGCTCGGTGAGGAACTCGCCGATCAACTTTGGCGCCTCTGCCATGATCAAACGACACTACAACCGCGCGCCGAAGGAGGCAACGTTTTGGCAGTTGCAAAGGTGGTTCAGATAATCGGTCACTCGCCCGAATCGTTCGCGAAGGCCGCCGACGCGGCGGTGCATGAGGCGGCGAAGACGATCCGCGACATCAGCGGCGCCGACGTCGTCTCGATGAGCGCGAACGTCGAGAACGGTCGGATCAGTCAATACAAAACAACCGTGAACATCGCGTTCGCGGTCGAAGGGACGGACTAGCCGGAGACGAGCGCGCGCGCGAAGTCGTGCGCGTCAAACGGCCGCAGGTCGTCAAGCGTCTCGCCGACGCCGATCAGCTTCACCGGCAGCCCGAGCTCGTAGGCGATCGGAATCGCGACGCCGCCCTTCGCGCTGCCGTCGAGCTTCGTCAACGCGACGCCGGTGACGCCGACGGCGTCCTTGAACAGCCGTGCCTGTTGAACGGCGTTCTGGCCGGTCGTCGCGTCGACGACGAGCAGCGTCTCGTGCGGGGCACCTTCGGCGCGTGAGCTGATCACTCGGCGCACCTTCGCGAGCTCGTCCATGAGATTCGTCTGCGTGTGCAGGCGTCCTGCGGTGTCGACGACGACGACGTCGCGGCCGTCCCGTCGCGCGTGGTCGATCGCGTCGTAGGCCACCGCTGCGGGGTCACCGCCGGGCTCGCCCTCGACGAAGTCGGCGCCCGCGCGGTCGGCCCAGATGCCGAGCTGCTCTTCTGCCGCTGCGCGGAAGGTGTCCGCCGCCGCGACGACCACGGAGTGCCCGTGCTCGCGCAAGCGGTACGCGAGCTTGCCGATCGTCGTCGTCTTGCCGGTGCCGTTGACGCCGACGACCAGGATCACGCTCGGCTCGCCTTCGAGATCGATCCGCGGCGGCTCGCCGAAGAGCGTTGCGACCTCCGTCGCGAGCGCGTCGTTCAGGTCGCCGACGTCGCCGCGCGCCTCCAGTCGACGCACGAGCTCGGCGGTTGCGGGGACGCCGACGTCGCCGGCGATCAGCGCTTCCTCAAGCCGCTCCCACGATGCGGTGTCGCCGGGATCGAAGGCCGCGGCGGCAAGCTCCTCCGTGAGCGCACGGCGGCTGCGTCCCAACGAGTCGCGTAGCCGCGAGAAAAGCCCCGAGCGCTCCTCGGCGCTCTCCTGCTCGGGCCGGCCGTCGCCCAGCAGCTCTCCCCAGGTCCGTGCCACGGCGCCGAACCCTAGCGCGGACGGTTGCCGAGGCTGATGCGAGGGCATACGCTGCGTAGATGGCCCGCTGCAGGGATTGCGGTGGCACGGTCGGAGATGCGTTTCGCTTCTGCCCGTGGTGCGCCGCGCCGCAGCGCCGCAAGCTCGTGGAGTTCTTCCGGCCGCACCCGCGCGACGCGGACAAGGCATTGCGCGTGTCGCGTTACCTGACCGAAGACCCGCACGTGCGCATCAGCGTGTGGAACGAGAGCGGTGTCGCGACGGCCGCGATCTCGCTCGAAGAGGAAGAGGCGCAGCGCCTCGCGCGGTTCCTCTCGCGTCCGCTAGCTCGATCGCTGCGGGACCGCCTCGCGTCCCTCGTCGCCCGCGTGTAGGCCGCGGCGGCCGCGTCCGGACAGAACCCCGGTGCCTGGCACCGTTCGGAGCCGCAAACGTGTCCGGCGCGGACAGCGGCGCGCAGCCAGGCGCTGCGATCAAGCGGCCTGCGCTTGTGGACAAGTCGACACGCCCTTGGTGCGGTGCCTGGCACCGATGTAGAGGCGCCGGTTGCTACGAGGCGAGTGCGGCCGCGTCTTCGCGCGGCAGGCGGCGCGAGACGATCTGCGATACGCCATCCTCGCCCATCGTCACGCCGTACAGCACATCCGCTGCTTCCATCGTCCGCTTCTGGTGCGTCACGACGATGAACTGCGCCCGGTCCGCGTAGCGGCGGAGCAGCTCGACGAAGCGGCCGATGTTCGTATCGTCGAGCGCCGCCTCCACTTCGTCGAGCAGATAGAACGGGCACGGCCGCGCGAGGAAGAGCGCGAAGAGGAACGCGATCGCGCCGAGCGACTTCTCGCCGCCCGAGAGCAACGACAGCCTCGTCACCTTCTTGCCGGCCGGGCGCAACTCGATCTCGACGCCCGGCTCTTCCTCCTCCGCTTCCGGGTCGGGATCGGTCAGCTCCAGCCTGCCTTCGCCGCCGGGGAAGAGGGTCGCTGCGACCTCAGCGAAGTTCTCCTGCACCGACGCGAACGTCTCCTCGAAGGAGCGCTCGACCGTCTCGGTCAGCTCGCGCCGCAGCTTCTCCAGCTCGTCGAGCGAAGCCTCGAGGTCGCCGCGCTGCGTCGACAGCTCGACGAGCCGCTCCTTCTCGGCCTCGTACTCCTCCTTCGCCAGCGGATTCACGCGACCGAGTGCTTCGCGACGCCGCTCGAGGCGCTCGAGCTTCACGAGGAGCTCGTCCCGGTCGTCGCCGTCGGCCGGCTCTGCCGCGGCCTGCTCGAGACGGCGGCGAGCCTCGTCGGCTTCGGCGCCGAGTCGCGCCAGGTCGACGTCGACCGCGGTCGCGCGCTGGCCCTGCTCGGCCTGCTCGCGGCGCAGCTCCGCCTCCCCCGCGCCGAGCCGTCTCAGCTCCGCGGCGAGCTCGCCCGACTTCGCGCCACCTGCGTCGGCGCGCGCGCGGAGCGGCGCCTCGAAACGGCTCGCATCGACCTGCAACGCCGAGCACAACCGTTGCGCAAGCGTCGCGAGCCGCGCCACGAGTGGATCCGCGACATCGGAGTACGCCTCCGCCGGGATCGGCGCCTGCGCACGCGCGCGCAGCTCGTGCAGCTCGGCGGCGAGCGAGCGCCGACGCGCCTCGAGCTCGAGCAGCACCGCCTCGGCTGTCTCGCCGGCGAACCAGAGCTCGCCGCGCTGCGGGTCGTAACCGAAGCCCTCCGGTGTCACTGCCGGCACCGGAGACGAGAGCAGTTCCTCCTTCGACACGACCGGAAGCTCGGGCGCTCGCGGATCGAGGAGGACGGTCAGCGACCCGAGGCCCGCAGCCCGTGCGCGCTCGAGCATCGTGAAGGCCGCTCGAACGTCCGCCGCGACGAGCGCCGACGCCCGGTTCCGGAGCGCGGCCGCGACCGCGCGCTCCATCCCCGGCTCGACGTCGAGGAGCGACAACGCGAGCTGCTCGCCCTGCTCCGCGAGCGCGCGCGCCGCCGGCGGCAGTCCTTCGCGCTCCGCGAGCGAACGCTCGAGCGCCGTCAGCCGCTCCGCCAGCAGGCGGACACGCTCGTCGAGCGCCTCACGCTCCGCGCGCACGCGCTCGTCGAGCACGCGCCGCGGCTGCTCCAGCTCCATACGTAGCCGCGCAAGCAATCCCTCCGCCGCTTCGCGGCGCATCGCAACGCGCTCGTGCGCGCTCCGCAGCCGGTAGAGCGACGCGGTCGCCTCTTCGCGCCGGCCCGCTGCATCGGCGAGCTCGTCCTCGACGCGGTTGCGCTCCTCGAGCAGCGCCTCGAGCTTCGCCTCCACGTCGCGCCGCGCGAGCGCGAAGGCCTGTCTCTGCTCGTCGGCTGTCGCCCGACGCTCGTCGATCGCGGCGAGATCGAGCTGGGCGACACGCGCGCGCAGCCGTGCGAGATCGCCGGCCAACTTCTCCGCGCGCTCGGCGGCGGATGCCTGCAGCGCGAGCGGTCGCAGCCGCTTGCGCACCTCCTCTTCGACATCGCGCGCACGCTCGACCTGGGTGGCGACGCGCGCAAGCTTCAACTCCGCCCGGTGCCGCCGCGCTTTGAACTTGCCGAGCCCGGCCGCCTCCTCCAGGAGGATTCTCCGCTCGGAGGCCTTCGATCCGAGGATTTCCTCGACCCGACCCTGGCCGATGATCGAGTGCATGCCGCCGCCGAGGCCGATGTCGGCGAGCAGCTCGACGAGATCCAGGCGCCGGACCGGCGTCTTGTTGACGAGGTACTGGCCCTCGCCGCCGCGGTGCAGGCGCCGCGCGATCGCGACCTCCGACCACTCGAACGGCCCGTCGCCGGCGGCGTTGTCGAAAAACAGCTCGACCTCGCAATGGTCGGCCTCTTTGCGGCTCTTCGAACCAGCGAACAGGACGTCGTCGGGTTTCTCGGCTCGCAACTCGTGCGGCGCGAGCGAGCCGGCCGCCCACACCATCGCGTCGGCGACGTTCGACTTCCCGGAGCCGTTCGGACCGACCACGACCGCCACGCCCGGCTCGAGCTGAATCTCGATCGGATCCGGGAATGACTTGAAGCCGCGCAGCTTGATCGCACGGAGATGCACGCGCTGGGCAGGCTAGCTACGTGGACGGACGGCGACGAAGGGCTCGTCGGCTAAACGACGGACTCGGGCGCGAGGCCGAGCGCCTCGAGCGCCTGCTGGGCCGCCTCCTGCTCCGCCGCCTTCTTCGACGGGCCGGTGCCGACGCCGAGCTGCTCGCCATCGACGCGGGCGGCACAGGTGAAGCGGCGGTCGTGCGGCGGCCCCTCGGTCTCGAGGATCTCGTACTTCACCGACCGCCCGTCGCGCGCAAGCGCCTCCTGCAGCTCCGTCTTGTGGTCGACGAACGTCGTCAGCGCGTAGTCGATCCGCCCGGCGAACGCCGACGCGATCGCCGGCTCGATCTTCTCGAAGCCGTGCTCGAGGAAGAGTGCGCCGAGGGCCGCCTCCAACAGCGCCGCGAGCACGTTGCGGTTGCGGACGAGCCGGGCGAGCTCGTCCTCTGGCAGCTCACCCGCGCCACGCTCGTGCAGCCGCTGCCCGAGGTCAAGCTCGCGCGCGACCACGGCGCAACTCTGGCGCGAGACGACATGCGAGCGGATCTTCGCGAGGCGCCCCTCGGAGAACTCGGGATGTGACTCGTAGAGGGCGCGCGCCACCGCGAGTTCGAGCACGCTGTCGCCGAGAAATTCGAGCCGCTCGTACGAGAGCGTGCGGTCCGGCGCCCACGACGAATGCGTGAAGACCCGTTCGCCGCGCTTTTTCGGAAGCTCCGCGATCAGACGCGCGAGTCCCCCGGAGTCCCGGGTCGCTGCGCGGCTATTGGTGCGACGTGACGTAATCGACCGCCTGGCCGACCGTCGTGATCTTCTGGGCGTCGTCGTCCGAGATCTTGATCCCGAACTGGTCCTCGAGCTCCATGATCAGCTCGACAAGATCGAGCGAGTCGGCGTCGAGATCCTCCTGGAAGGACGCCTCCTGCGTGATCTCGCTCTCGTCCACGCCGAGCTGCTCGGCCAGGACCTCTTTCACCCGTTCGTAGACTTCCTCGCGAGAGGCTGCCATCTCACCTCACTTGGTCGGCACCTAAGAGCGCGCCGATGCTACACGGTCGCGAAGACGCTCGCTCAGGCGCTCGACAACTCGATGCTCGACCCCGCGCGCGGCGAGGGCGATCGCGTTGGCGATCGCGCGACTGGACGAGTTCCCGTGGGCGACCACGGACAGTCCGCGCAGGCCGAGCAGGTACGCGCCGCCGTACGTGTCGGGATCGAGACGGGTACGCAGGCGCCGTGCGGCGGGCCGGATCAGGAGGCCGCCGAGCTTGCCCCTCACGGTCGATCCGATCTCCTCTCGCAGCTCGCTCAACAACTCGCTGATCGTCCCCTCGAGCAGCTTCAGCGCGATGTTCCCGGTGAATCCGTCGGTGACGACCACGTCGGCTGCGCCGCGAAGCAGGTCGCGCGCTTCGGTGTTTCCGAGAAAGTTCAGTCCGCTCGCGGCGAGTGCCGCGTGCGCCTCGAGCGTGAGCTGGTTTCCCTTCTCAGCCTCCTCGCCGATCGAGAGCAGGCGCACCTCCGGATTCGGCACGTCGAGAACGTCCTCCGCGAAAACGGCGCCCATGTGCGCGAACTGGACGAGGTGCTCCGAGCGTGAGTCTGCATTCGCCCCGGAATCGATCAGCACGCTCGGCTTGAAGCGTGCCGGGATGACGACGGCAATCGCCGGACGGAGGACGCCGGGAAGACGGCGAACGTGCAGCAAGCCTGCGGCGAGCATCGCTCCGGTGTTGCCGGCCGACACGACCGCGTCGGCATCGCCGGAGCCGACGGCGCGGCAGGCCACGACGAGGCTCGAGTCGGGCTTCGCGCGCACCGCGTCCGCCGGCTTCTCGTGCATTTCGATCTCCTCGCTCGCCGCAACGAGCTCGAGCCCTTGAGTGTCGAGCGTCGGCGGCCCGAAGAGAACGACGTCGATGCCCTGCCGCGACGCATCGAGGGCGCCCGCGATTACTTCGGCCGGGCCCCGGTCTCCCCCCAGGGCATCGACCGCTATCCGTGCCACTACGGCGCGGGAGTCGACAGCGGCTCGACGTCGCGGCCCCTGTACGTCTTGCAGTTCGGGCAGACATGATGCGGCCGCTTCGGCCGGTGGCAGACCGGGCACTCGTTCACGCGCGGAGCCTCCAGGCGATGCGTCGCCCGGCGCTTGTCGCGGCGTGACTTCGACGTTTTCTTCTTCGGGACTGCCATCGGCGCGCGCCAGTCTAGCTAACATGCCGCGCAGGCCTTCGGGCCTTTCTATGACGCGCCTCTAGATCGATACCGGCTTCTCGTCCTTTCGATCAGGAGGTCCTGGGTTGCGCAGCGGCGGCAGCATCGTCGCGACGAACATCTCGAAGGAGTACGGCGCCACCGTCGTGCTCGAACGGCTGTCGCTCACCGTTCCGCCCGGCGCCCGCATCGGCGTCGTCGGCGCGAACGGCAGCGGCAAGTCGACACTCCTCCGCATCCTCGCCGGCGTCGACGAGCCGTCCGCCGGAAAGGTCGAGCGCTTCGGGACGGCCGGTTACCTGCCGCAGGAGCCGGAGCGGCGGCGCGGCGAGACGCTCCTGGACTTCCTCGAGCGTCGCACCGGCATCGCGGACGCCGAGGCGCAGATGAATGCCGGTGGCGACGGCTATCACGACGCGCTCGACCGGTTTCTCACTCTCGGCGGCGCGGATCTCGAAAGGAAAGCGCGCAAGGTGTGCGCGGAGCTCGGCGTGCGGGTGGCACTCGACCAGCAGCTACCGACGCTCTCAGGCGGCGAGGCGGCTCGCGTCTCGCTCGCGGCGCTCTTGCTCGCGCGGTTCGAGGTGCTCTGCCTCGACGAGCCGACGAACGATCTCGACTTCGACGGACTCGAGCGCCTCGAGCGCTTCGTCGCGGGCTACAACGGCTCGATCGTGCTCGTCTCACACGATCGCGCATTCCTCGACCGGGCCGTGACGCGGCTCGTCGTGTTCGACCAGGAGACGCGCAAGGTGAACGAATTCGCAGGTACGTACGACGAGTTCGAGCAGGAGCGTGCACGTGCGCTGCAGCAACAAGCGAGCGCATATGCAGGTTTCGTCGACGAGCGAGATCGGTTCAGTGTCCTCCTCGGCCGGCGGCGCGAGCAAGCACGCCACGGCGTCGGTCTCGGGCGGCGCGAGACGCAGGCGCTGCGGTCGAAGGTCAGCCAGGCAAAGCGCCGGCTCGAGCGTCTGGAGGAGGTCGAGAAGCCGTGGCGCCCGTGGCGCCTCGAGCTCACGCTCGAGCCGCGCTCGCGCAGCGGCGACGTCGTGGCGCGGCTGGCGGGCGCCGTCGTCGAGCGCGGCGAGTTCCGGCTCGGGCCGATCGACGTGGACATCTTCTGGAGCGAACGCGTCGCGATCGCCGGGCCGAACGGCGCGGGAAAGACGACGCTGTTGCGCGCGCTGGTCGGCGAACTGCCGCTCGCATACGGAACGCGCCGCGTCGGCACGGGCGTCGTGTTCGGCGAGCTCGACCAGCAGCGGGAACTCTTTGCGAGCGGCGAATCGCTGCTCGATCGCTTCTGTGCTGACACACCACTTCAGCCGACGGAGGCGCGGACGCTGCTCGGGAAGTTCGGCATCCGCGGGGACGATGTCCTGCGACCGGCTCGTTCGCTGTCGCCCGGGGAGCGCAGCCGCGCAGTGCTCGCCGCGCTCCAGGCACGCGGCGCCAACTGCTTGATCCTCGACGAGCCGACGAACCACCTCGACCTCGAAGCGATCGTGCAACTGGAGGACGCGCTTGCCGACTACCTGGGCACGGTCTTGCTCGTCACGCACGACCGCCGCTTGCTCGAGCGCTTCGCGGCGACGCGAACGATCACGCTCTAATCGAGCTTGTCGCGCAGCTCGGCGAGCACTGCCCAGCGCGGATCGGCGCGCTCTTCCTCGTGCTCGTGCGGCTCGACGTTGAGGTCCTTCCCGCACATCGGGCAGAGCCCCTTGCAGTCGGCCCGGCAGAGGATCTGCTCAGGCAGCGCCAGCGCGATCGCATCGCGCGCCCACGCGTCGAGCTCGAGCGTGTCTTCGGAGAGATACGGCGTGCGCAACTCGTCGCTGTCCTCCGGGTTCGTCGCCTGATACTCGCGCGCGTCGATCGCGAGCTCGACCACTGCGTCGGCGAGACAGCGATAGCAGGGGCCGTAGAGCCGCGCGACGAAACGCAGCCGGAAGACCGTTCCCGTGCTCGCACGGGAGAGCACGAGCGCGGCCGGAACCGCGTCCGGGACCGGCAGGTAACGCTGCCCGCCGTACTCGAGCGGAGTCAGCTCGAGCTCGATCTCGTCGCGGAACTCCTCGCCCGAGCGCAGCCTCGCGCTGCGGAGGTTGAACGTCTTCACGCTTCGAGCGTAGCGCTCGCGGAGCGCTCTAGAGCCAGCGGCGGTGGCGCGGGTGGTTCGGGCGAGAGTCGCGGCCGAACGCGAGCGCGAGCGGGAAGAACGCGAGGACGGCGATGACGACGAGCAACCACATGGAGCCAGGATGCCCGCGGAGAAGCCATTAGCACAAATCAATGTTACGATGTCTTTGATTATGCAACCTGATCGTCTTCTCGGCGTCGAACTGCGGCATCTCGCGGCTCTCCAGGCCATTGCCGAGCACGGGTCGTTCGGCCGGGCCGCGAAAGCGCTCGGCTATACCCAATCGGCGATCAGCCAGCAAATGGCGGCGCTCGAGCGTGCCGTGGGCGAGAAGCTCGTCGAGCGCCCCGGGGGGCCGCGCGCGGTCTCCTTGACGGAGGCGGGCCAGCTGCTCCTCCGCCACGCCGAGGCGATCGTCGCACGGATGAAGGCCGCGCAGGCGGATCTCGCCGCGTTCTCCGAGGGTGCGGCAGGACCGTTGCGCGTCGGCACCTACCAGAGCGTCAGCGCCCGTCTCCTCCCTGCGCTCGTTCGCCACTTCAAGGAGCAGTTTCCGAAGGTGGACGTGCAGCTCTCGGAGTCGGCGCTCGACGACGAGCTGGAGGCGCGGCTCGAGCGCGGCGAGGTTGATCTGTCGTTCGTGATGTTGCCGATGAACGAGGCGCCGCTCGAGGCGGTGCAGCTGCTGGTGGATCCTTATGTGCTGATCGTGTCCGCGGATTCGCCGCTCGCCGGCCGCGCGAAGCCGCCGTCGTTGCGCGAGATCGCGAAGCAGCCGCTGATCGGCTACCGGAACTGCCGGAGCATGGCTGCCGTCGAGACGTCGATTCGGCGTGCGGGTGCCGAGCCGCGCATCGTCTTCCGCACGGACGACAACGGCACGGTCCAGGGTCTTGTCGGTGCGGGCGTCGGCGTCGCACTCGTCCCGCGACTGACGCTGCAGCCCACGGACGGCAGCGTCGACGTGATCGACATGGGCGCTCTGCTCCCGCCGCGCCTGATCGGAATCGCCTGGCACCGCGATCGCTACCGCACGCCCGCCGCGCGCGCGTTCGTCGAGACGGCGCAAACACTTTGCGCCGGCGACGCGGTTCAGCTCGCGGCGTAACTACGCGTAGGGCTGGTCGTCGTCGGTCGCGCCGACGCTCGCGACGACGGACTCCTGTGAACGTTCTTGCAGCCGCTCGCGGCCGCGCTTCACCGCGCCGAGGAACTTGTCGAGGTTGACCTCGAGCGTGGAGAGGATCCCGTCCGCCCAGTCCTCCATCTCGAGCTTCGTCTCTCTCGCGTGCCGGCGCGCGTCGTCCACGATCTCTTGCGCCTGCTTCTCGGCGAGCTTGACGATCTCCGTCTGCGACGCCTCGCGCACGGCCTGCTCGCGCGCCTCCTGGAGAACCCGGTCACATTCGCGCTTCGCCTCGGCGAGCATCTCCTGCCGCTCCTTCACGATCCAGCGCGCCTGCTTGATCTCCTCGGGGATGGTCGCGCGCATCTGATCGAGGATGTCGTAGATCTCCTCGCGATCGATCCGCACCTGGTCCGTGAGCGGGACGGCCTTCGCCTGGTGCACGAGGTCGTCGAGCTTGTCGATCAGTACGAGAACGTCCATGCGCCCAGTTTACTCTCGCGTTCCTGACGCCCCGCTGGGAAGCGTCGGAGGACGTCACAGTGCAAGTAGCACGGGGCGTCCGACAGAGCGCCCCCAGCGGGGCGAGCCGCTCGCGGAGCCGGGCTCCGCCCGGCGGGAGCGAGCGGCGGTCAGGGACGCGAGAGGCTAATCAGTCGGATTCTCGGGGGTGCCGGGTCGGCCGTCCGGGTGAAGCTCCCGGAAGCGCCGCGCGACGGCCGCGGGGACCAGCTCGTCCACGTTTCCGCCGAAGGCGGCGATCTCCTTGACGCCGCTCGACGACACGAAGGAGACGTTGGGGCTGGCCATCACGTAGACAGTCTCGATCTCCGGGGCGAGCGTTCGGTTGAGCTGGTTCATCTGGAACTCCCACTCGAAATCGGAGATCACGCGCAGGCCCTTGACGATCACCTTGGCGCCCCACTTGTGCGCGAAATCGACGACGAGGACAGAGAAGACGTCCACCTCGACGTTGTCGAGCTCGTCGAGAGCCCCGCGCAGGAAATCGACCCGTTCCTCCAGCGAGAACATCGGCGCCTTGTGGCGCGGCTCGCCGACGACGCCGATCACGAGGCGGTCGAAGATCGACGCGGCGCGCTTGATCACGTCGATGTGCCCGTTCGTGACGGGGTCGTACGTGCCCGGGCAAATCGCCGTCATCATTTCTCGAAGAGCGTAATCCGCGCGGCGCCGTAGCGGCGGGACGTTCGCAGCTCGAGCGGCAGTTCCGGCTCCGTCCTCGCGGCCGTCTCGAGAACCAGCAGGCCGTCGTCTGCGAGCAGCCGCGGTGCGTAGCGCGCCAGGGCCGGCTCCAGTGCCGCGTACTCGTCGTAGGGCGGGTCGCAGAAGACGAGGTCGTACGTTCGCGTGTCCGCGGCGATGGATCGCGCGACGTCGTTGCAGACGACCTGCGCGCTGGTCAGCCGGAGCTTCTCGAGGTTGCGGCCGATTGCACGGCAGGCATCCACGCGCGACTCGACGAAGACGGCGCGCGCTGCGCCCCGTGAGAGCGCCTCGATCCCCATTGCGCCCGAGCCCGCGAAGAGGTCGAGCACGACGGCGTCCTCCACCCAGCCTTGCACGAGGTTGAACACGTTCTCGCGGACGCGGTCGGAGGTCGGCCGCGTCGCCCGCCCCTTGGGCGCGTCGATCCGGTGACCCTTCCGCGAGCCGGCGATGATCCGCACGACGGCATTGTCCGCACTAACCGCCCGCCCCCGCCGCGCGTCGTATCGTCTCGTGAGGGGAATCACGCTCGCGCAACTCGCCGCGACGTTCGCCGTCGTGGTCGCCGTCGCCGCGGCGGGGGCGAGCGGCGGCACGGCAGGACCCACCTGGGACAAATGCACTCCGCGTCAGGGCGACCTGCGCTTCCGGGCCGCGGACGGCACGCGACTTGTCGGCCACCGCTTCGGGAGTGGACGCGTCGCAGTCGTCCTCGCGCACGAGAGCCGCGGCTGGCTCTGCGAATGGGTGCCGTACGCGAAACGACTTGCGGCGCGCGGGTACCTGGCATTCCCGTTTGACTTTCGGGGCTACGGCGAGTCCGAAAGTCATCCCGCTTCGAATGTGCGGATCGACCTCGACGTTGCCGCCGCTGCGAAGACGGTCCGCGGGCTCGGCGCGAAGAAGGTCTTCCTCGTCGGCGCCTCGATCGGCGGCTCCGCGGTGCTCCGCGCCGCCGCCGACGTGCGGCCGCTCGTGAGCGGCGTCATCAGCGTCTCGGGCGCTGCCGATCTCGTGGACGCGACGGCTGCGGCGAAGCGACTCCGGGTGCCCGCCCTCTACGTTGCGGGCCGCTACGACCTCGACTTTGCGGCGAACGCGCGCCGCCTATACGCGGCGACCGCTTCCAAGGACAAGAAGGTCGTGATCGTCGCTTCCGGCGAGCACGGCTCCCGGCTCGTCGGAGCGGAGGCGAAGGTCCGCGCGACGATCGAGACGTTCCTCGGCTCGCACTGATTCTCAGGCGGCTGCACCCGACTCGGCGAAGCGCGCCACGACCTCGTCGTCGAGCGGGCCGCGAACGTCGACGAGCGTGCGTGCCGCCGCGCGCGCCTTCTCGAGCAGCGCGCGGTCCGCGCGCAGGCGCGTGAACTTCAGGTCGGACAGGCCGGCCTGGCGCGTGCCGAGCAGCTGCCCCTCGCCGCGGATCTCGAGATCTTTCTCCGCGAGCTCGAAGCCGTCCGTCGTCGCGATCAGCGCTTCGAGGCGCTCCTTCGCCGAGTCGGTCAGCTCTTCACGCGGGCGTGAGATGAGGAGGCAGTACGACTGCTCCGCGCCGCGACCGACGCGTCCGCGAAGCTGGTGCAGCGTCGCCAGACCGAAGCGGTCCGCCTCCTGCACGATCATGATGGTCGCATTCGGAACGTCGACGCCGACCTCGATCACCGTGGTCGCGACGAGCACGTCGAGCTCGCCTGCGTTGAACTGCGCCATCAGCTCGCGCCGCTCGGCCGGACGCAACCGTCCGTGCATGAGCCCCACGCGGTAGCCCTTCAGCTCGCCGCGCCGCAGCCGCTCGGCCTCCGCCTCCGCAGGACGCGCCACGGACGTGGACGACTCCTCGATCAGCGGACAGACGACGTACGCCTGCCGCCCCGCATCGAGATGACGGCGCAACCGCTTGTACGCGTCGGACGAGCGCTCCGCCGTCACCCAGGCCGTCACGATCGGCTTGCGCGTCGCCGGCGGCTTCGCGATCTCGCTCACCGAGAGATCGCCGTACACCGTCAGCGCGAGCGTGCGCGGGATCGGCGTCGCCGTCATGTGTAGGACGTGTGGCGAGCGTCCCTCGACGAGTGCCTTTCGCTGCTCGACGCCGAAGCGATGCTGTTCGTCGACCACGGCCACGGCGAGGCGGGGCAACTCGATCCCTTCCTGGATCAGCGCGTGCGTTCCGACCAGCAGGTCTGCGTCCGGGTCGCTCTTGACGGAGCCGGTGAGCAGCGCGATGCGGATTCCTAGTTGCGCGCAGAGCGACTCGATCGTGAGGAAGTGCTGCTCGGCGAGCGTCTCCGTCGGAGCCATCAGGGCGCCCTGACGCTGCTTCTCGACCGCACGCAGCAACGCGTAGACCGCGACGACCGTCTTGCCCGAGCCCACATCGCCCTGCAAAAGCCGCTGCATCGGAACGGTGCGCTCGAGATCCGCGTCGATCTCCGCGATCGCCCGCTCCTGGTGCTCCGTCAGCTCGAACGGAAGCGCGGCGCGGTAACGCGCCAGCAACTCGCCGGGCTCGCCCAGACCGGTTGCGACGGTCGCCTCGCGCGCACGCACGGTACGCGCGATGCCGAGCTGAAGCACGAGCAGCTCGTCGAAGGCAAGGCGCACGCGTCCGCGCTCGGCCTCCTCGAGCGAGCGCGGCCGATGGAGGACGTGGAGTGCGTCGGCCTTCAACGGCAGGTGCTCGCGCTCCTTCAGCACGGCGGGCAGCGGGTCGCCGATATCGCGCGGCAGCGCGGCGAGCACGAGCTCGCGCAGTTTCTTCGGCGTCACGTCTTCTCCGGCCGGATAGACCGGTACGAGGTCCGCGTGCTCCGAAGCCGGCTCGTGCGCGCGCACGGCGAACGTTCCGCGCCGCAGCGAGCCGATCAGCCGCAGGCGCATTCCCTCGCGGAGCTGCTCCGCGACCCACGGCTGGTTGAACCACGTCGCCCGGATCTGTCCCGACTCGTCGGAGACGGTGGCCTCGACGATGGAGAGGCGGCGCCGCGGCGTGCGCCTCGAGACTCGACCGACGGTTCCCTCGATCGAGACCTCCTCGCCCTCCCCGAAGATGCTCGAGATCGGCCGCGCGCCGACGTAGCGGAACGGCGCATGCTCGAGCAGATCGCGCACCGTGCGCAGCCCGAGCTTCAACAGCCGCCCGCGGATCGTCTTGCCGACGCCCGGCAGCGTGTCGAGCGGTCTCCCGAGATCGGCCGGCCTGCAGCGCGGCGGCAGCCAGGCGGACGGCGGGTCCACACCGCCAAAGCCCGCCGGCAGGCGGATCGCTGTCGCACTCGCGGACAGGCGTCCGAGTATAGGTCCCGCGTCGGAAGAGTTTGGACGCGTGGCGTTTCCGGGAATGAGCAGTGAGCCCTGACCCCCTTGCGGCGCAGTTTGATTCTGTTCGGCCTCGCACTCGCGCTGTGCGCTACCGGCGTGTTCATCTCCCCGCAAGCGAAGGCCGCCCCCGCGTGCGTCCCGCTCGACACGACCGGCCAGCCGACGCTCGGCTACAACCCCGGTCCGCAGGCGCCTTCGTACTTCGCGCCGGACTTTCCGGTGATCCAGGATCAGCAGCTCGCCTACCGCATCGGCGGGTTCGGCGGCCTCAAGCGGCACGGGAAGCTCCGTCACACGCCGGTCGTGTTCGTGCACGGGAATCAGGCGGATGCGCAGAACTGGCTGAGCGTGATGCTGCAGTTCCAGAACGACGCCGGCTATTCGATGCAGGAGATGTTCGCGCTCTCCTACAACGGCCTTGGCAACTACTACGCGGGTGCGCCGGTGACGACGCCGCCGACGCAGGCGGACGTCGACTACGTCGCGCAGAACCCGACGGTGCTCGACAACGGCGGTCACGGCGCAGCGGACGACGACAACGTCGCCGACCTCTGCCGGTTCGTGGAAGCGGTGCAGGCTTTCACCGGCTCCGCGCAGATCGATCTCGTCGGCCACTCGCTCGGCGTCACGATCGCGCGGAAGTTCATGGCCACGTACCCGCAGCTCGCAAAGAACGTCGTCGCCTTCGTCGGGATCGCCGGCGCGAACCACGGCACGACGGTCTGCCGCGGGCTCGACACGTCGTACTACGGCTGCAACGAGATCGCGCCCGGCACGGCGTGGCTCGATGCGCTCAACGGCCCCAACGGAAGCCTCGAGACCTATGGGCCGACGCACTGGATGACGGTGTACAACGGCTTCGAGGGAGATCCGTTCTTCGTCGGCCCCGACGAGCCGTCGCCGCAGCTGCTCGGCGCGGACAACCGCACGTTCGCCGGCGCGTACCACAACGACCTGCGCGTAGGGGCCGCCGAGGTCGACACGTATCTCCCGTTTCTCCTGCGCGAGGGTCAGGCAGGCCCCGGAGCCGCGCGTGACGGCGCGGCGAAGGCGGCGCAGATCGAGGCCGAGCAGCCGGACGGGATCTTCGGCGCGCTCTGCGGCGTCCCGGCGCTGACTGGTCCGGTCGCGGGCTGCTTGTCGTAATCACCGTTTCCGAATCCGCCATCGCCCCAGGCGCGGCTTCGCCGCGCCGTCATCTGACCTTCACGGAAGCCGCCCCCTTTGACAGCCGCCAGTTGGGCACGCGCGCGCAGCGCGCCTGCCCGGTCTTCCCCGGCTGAAGTCCGCAGGACTTCGGCCGGAACGGTTAGCCCGCGAAGTCGTCTTCGAACCAGAAAAAGCCGACGGTTCCTGGACCGGCGTGGGTACCGACTACCGCGCCCAGCGTCGTCGCGACGTCGATCTGCGCCTGCGGGCGCAGGTCGGCAACGAGCGCGCGCAGCGTCTGCTGGCGATCCGGCGCATCCGCGTGGGCGATTCCGACGTGGAGGTTCGGCGTGTCGCGCGAGCCCTCAGTGAACGCGCGTGCAAACTCCTGGACGGCCTTCTGGTTTCCGCGCACGCGCTTCACCGGCAGAACCTCGCCGCCCTGAATCGTCAGGATCGGCTTGATGTGCAGAAGGTTCCCGGCGAACGCAGCAGCTTTCCCGATGCGCCCGCCTTTCTGCAGGAACTCGAGCGTGTCGACGGTGAAGATCAGCTCTGCGTCGCTCTTGTAGCGTTCGACGAGCGCGTCGATCTCGTCGTCGCTGGTGCCGCGTTCGAGCCGCCGCTGGATCGCGAACCCCAGCATCGCGATCGCCGCCGACGCCGTTCCGGTGTCGACGACGCGCACCTTGTCGCCGAGCTGCGAGGCGGCGGTGCGCGCGCTTTCGAACGTGCCGGACAGCGTGGCCGAGATCTGCAGCGAGTAAATGCGTTCGTACTCCGCCAGCTCCTCGTAGGCCGCGAGGAAGTCGCCCGGCGTCGGCTGCGACGTCGTCGGCAGCTCCGTGACCGTGCGGAGCCGCGCGTAGAACTCCTCGGGCCCGATCTCGACGTAGTCACGCCGGCTCTCGTCACCGAAGCGGACGTAGAGCGGCACCATCCGCCAGTTCGCGAAGCGCTCGCGCGCCTGTGGGAAGTCCGCCGTCGAGTCGAGGACGATCGCCGTGTTCTCGGCGGTAAGTTTCACGCAACTGCCGCTTGGTGAATCGCCTCGACGATCTCCTCGAGCTCTTGGTCCTTTGTCAGGCAGGCGACGGCGCCTGCTTCACGGAGCGCCTGCATCTCGGCGCGGTTCGCCGACGCCGTTAGTGCGACGACGGCAACCTCCGGGCACGCCAACTTCAGCGCGCGTGTCACCTCGATGCCGTCGAGGCCGGGCAGCCGGTAGTCCAACACCGCGACGTGCGGCTTGTGCTTGCGGCACGCAGGCACGGCCTCTTCCCCGTCTGCGACCGACGCCACGACGATGAGGTCGCTGCGCAGGCCCAGCAGGAGCTCGAGCGCCTCGCGAAAGACCTTGTTGTCCTCGACGATGACGATCCGGATCCGCTCGTCGGCAGCCACGGCCGCGGAGTTTATTCAGCGGAGACCAGGAGCGGATAGTGGGGCTGTCCGCCGTCGTGCAGTTCGAGCTCGAGGCCCGGGTGCTGTTGCTCGAGTGCCGCGACCAGCTTCGTCACGTCTGGCCGGTCGGCGCCCGTCAGCAGTGTCACGAAGCCGCGTGACTCGGTCAGCAGCCGCTCGAAGACGGCCTGCGCGACCTCGTCGAAGTCCTTCCCCTGCGCGACAGGCTCGCCGCCGGCGAGCCCGAGGAAATTGCCCTTGCGGATCGCGACGCCGTTCAGCTGCGCATCCTTCGACGCGATCGTCACGGCGCCCGTCGCGATCGACGCGACGGCCTCCTCCATCGCGGCCGCGTTCGTCTCCGCATCGCGCGCGCCGTCGAAGGCGACGATCGCGGCGAGCCCCGCGGGGATCGAGTCGGTGCGGAGGACGCGGACGTCCTTTTGCGAGAGGTTTGCCGCTTGTTCGGCAGCGAGGATGACGTTCGAGTTGTTCGGCAACACGAACACGGAAGGGGCCCGCGTTCCTTCGATCGCAGCGACGAGCTCGGCCGCGGAGGGATTCATCGACTGGCCGCCCTCGACGACCTGCGTCGCGCCGGAACTTTCGAACAACGCTCGGTTGCCCGCACCTGCGACGACGGCGACCACCTCGCAGAGAGCCGGCGGCGCGTCGGGCACCGTCTGGAGCAGGCGCTCTTCACGCTGCTCCGTCTGCTTGTGCATGTTCGCGATCTCGACCTGCTCGAGCGCGCCGACCGCCGTTCCGAAAGCGAGCGCCGCGCCCGGGTCGTCCGTGTGGATGTGCACCTTGACCGCAGTTGCGTCGCCGACGACGAGGAGCGAGTCACCGAGTGGCTCGAGCTTTTCCTGCAGCGCCGCGCGGTCGAGCGCCGCGCCGACAACTCCTGCGTTGCGCAGCACGTCGAGCAACTCCGGCGTGCGCTCCACGGCGTCGGCTCCGCGCCGAACGACGGCCGCGAGGAGATCGCGCGAGGTGCCGTCGGCGTGCGCTTCCGCTTCCTCCGCCATCTCTCGGATGACCGTGAGCATCGTTCCCTCGACGGGCTTCGTCACGGCACCGTAAGCAGCGTCGCTCGCGCCGCGAAAGGCGCGCGCCAGTGTCGGTGCGTCGAGCTGCTCCGCGTCGGCGACGACCTCGGCGAAGCCGCGGAGGATCTGCGAGAAGATGACGCCGGAGTTGCCGCGCGCGCCCATCAGCGCTGCCCGTGTCAACTCGATCGCGAGCGTCGGCAGGTCCCTAGCGGTCGTCTCCTGCAGCTGCTCGACCGCGGCGCGAACAGTGAGCAGGAGGTTCGTGCCGGTGTCCCCGTCCGGAACCGGGTAGACGTTGAGATCGTCGATCCGGCGGCGATTGCGCTCGAGGGCGAGGAGTGCGCCGCGCGCGAGCTCGCGCGCCCGTTCGACGTCCGCCATGTGTCAATTAGACCGCAGTCGCGGCCGGAACGCTAGCGCCTCCGGGGCGCCGCTGGCGGTGCGGGGACGGAGGGGACAGTATGGGTAATACGGCCCCGGAAGGCACCGTGCCGCCAGCGGCGTCAGGCGGCGGCGGAGCCGAGCTCCGCCCGGCGTAGCCGACGCCGGCCGGTGGCGCTAGGTGATCGCCTTGGTGACCTTGCCGCCTTTGAGGCAGCGGGTGCAGACGTAGGCACGCGTCGCCTTGCCGTTCAGGAGCAGGCGCACACGCTGGAGGTTGGGATCGAAGCGGCGCTTCGTGGCCACCATCGAATGGCTCCGGTTGTTGCCGAAGCTCGGCTTCTTCCCGCAAATGGCGCAGATCTTGGACATCGGCCGGCCAGTGTAGCCCCTACGCAGCCTGATCGCCGCGGCCTCCCGCGCGGCGGAGCCGCGCTCCGGCCGCGGCTCGCGCCGCTGGCCGCGCTCTGTCGGACGCCCCGTGCTACTTGCACTGTGACGTCCTCCCGCCACTTGCCAGCGACGCGTCAGGCTACGTAGGCGCCAGGCTACGTAGAGAGGATTAGCCGGCAGCGACGGTGCTCGTGCGGAGCTGCGAGAAGAGATCCGCCATCTCGAGCGCCGCGCGGACGGCCTCGCCGCCCTTGCCGACCCGCGCTTCGGCCTGCTCCTTCGTCTCCACCGTCAGCACCCCGAACGACACGGGGATGCCGGTCTCCAGGCCCGCGAGCTGCAAGCCACTCGCCGCCTCGGACGCGACGAAGTCGAAGTGCGGCGTCTCGCCGCGGATCACGCACCCGAGGGCGACGACGCAGAGGTAGCGGCGCGTCTTCGCGAGTGCCATCGCCGCGAGCGGCAGCTCGAAAGCGCCCGGAACGGGTACGACCGTGAGCTGCGAGCGCGCCACGCCGATGGCGTCGAGCTCGCTCAGCGCCGACTCGAGCAGCTTCGTCGTGATCTCGCCGTTGAACTTGCCGACGACGATCGCGACCAGTCGGCGCGTCGGGCCGGCTTCGCCTTCCAGCACGTCGACGTCGTCAGGAATGTCGACGTCGCCCGCAGCATGCTCGGCTGCGGCGGCTTCTGCTTCCGCTTCCGGCTCCTCCTCGGGCACCGGCTCGAGGTCGGGCTCGACCTCGGGCTCGGGTTCGGGCGCGACGACGTTCTCCGCCGAGCGGTCCGGCCAGCCCCCACGCTGCTGCTCGGTCACTGCTCCTCCCGCTCGAGCCGTACGCCCTGGTGGTGCAGGCGGTGGCCCAGCTTCGCGCGCTTCGTGCGCAGGTAGCGCTCGTTCTCGGCGTTCGGCGGCACCTCGAGCGGCAACTGCTCGACGACGTTGAGACCAAAGCCCTCGATTCCGGCCATCTTTCGGGGATTGTTCGTGAGGATCCGGATGCTGCTCAAGCCGAGGTCGCTCAGGATCTGGTTGCCGATCCCCCACTCGCGCGCATCGGGCGGGAAGCCGAGCTCGAGATTGGCCTCGACGGTGTCGAGCCCCTCCTCCTGCAGCTCGTACGCCTTGAGCTTGTTCAGCAGGCCGATCCCGCGTCCCTCCTGCGCCATGTAGAGGAGCACGCCGCGCTCCTCGGCGGCGATACGGTGCAGCGCGAGGTCGAGCTGCTCGCCGCAGTCGCAACGCAGGGAGTGGAAGACGTCGCCGGTGAGGCATTCGGAGTGAACACGGACGAGCACGTTCTCCGCGCCGTCGACCGCACCGCGCACCAGCGCCAGGTGCGGCCGGCCGGTCAGGGTCTCGCGATACGCGATCGCCGTGAACTCTCCGTACTCGGTCGGCAGTCGCACCTGCGCCGTCCGCTCGACGAGCTTTTCCGTGCGCCGCCGGTATTCGACGAGGTCGGCGACGGTGATCATCTTCAGCCCGTGCCGCTCGCAGTACGGGATCAGGTCCTTCACGCGCGCCATCGTTCCGTCCTGGTTCATGACCTCGCACACGACGCCCGACGGGGTCAGGCCTGCGAGGCGCGCGAGGTCGACTGCGGCCTCGGTCTGGCCGGTGCGCTCGAGCACCCCACCAGGGCGCGCGCGGAGCGGGAACACGTGACCCGGCTGCACGAGGTCGCCCGGCTTCGCGTCCGGATGGATCGTCACCTGGATCGTGCGCGAGCGATCGTGCGCAGAGATGCCGGTGGTGACCCCTTCGCGCGCTTCGATCGAGACGGTGAACGCGGTGCCGAGCGGCGTCTCGTTGTGCTCAGTCATCGGATGGAGTCCCAGCTCGTCGCAGCGCTCGCCGGTCAGACAGAGGCAGATCAGCCCGCGCGCGTGCGTTGCCATGAAGTTGATCGCGTCCGGCGTCGCGAATTGCGCGGCGATGACGAGATCGCCCTCGTTCTCGCGGTCGGGATCGTCGACGACGACGACAAAATGGCCGGAGCGGATCTCCTCGATCGCCTCGTCGATCGTGGCGAACGGCGTTCTCGTCTCGGTCGCAGTCACGTAGAGGATGGTATCCGGCCGGCGATCAAGCGTTCGACGTACTTGGCGAGCACGTCGACCTCGAGATTCAGCTCGTCGCCCACCGCAATCGTCCCGAGCGTCGTCTCGGTGAGCGTGTACGGGATGAGCGCAACAGTGAACGCCTCGTCGTCGACGCCGGCGACGGTGAGCGCGACCCCCTGCACGGCGACCGACCCCTTCTCCACGACGTAGCGGAGGAGCTCCGGCGGAGCGTCGAACGAGACCCGCAGACCGACGCCCTCGCGCTCGACGAAACGCACGCGGCAGACGCCGTCGACGTGACCCTGGACGTAGTGGCCGCCGAGCGGCTCGCCCGCGCGCAACGCCGGCTCGAGGTTCACCTCGACTTCGGGCGCGAGCCGGGCGAGCGTGGTGCGCGCGAGCGTCTCCGGCACTGCGGTGAAGGTCAGCTGCCCGTTCGCGATCTCCATAGCGGTGAGGTCGACCCCGTCGACGGACACGGAATCGCCGAGCGCCGTCACGTCCGCGGTCGCCGGCGCCTCGATGACGAGTCGTAGGCCCTCGTCGCCGCCTACCACGGACAAGACGGTTCCTCGCTCGCGGACGATCCCGGTGAACACGGGCCGAAGCCTACGGATCGTGAACGTACGCCTCGAGGAGCACGTCGTCGCCAACCTGCTCTGCCCGGAGGCGCTTCAGCTTCACCGGCGCCGGCAGCGTCAAGCTCGGGCCTGCGCCGGCCAGGGTCGGCGCGACGAAGAGCAGCACCTTGTCCACGAGATCCGCGGCGAAGAAGGACGCCGCCAGCGTCGCACCTCCCTCGAGGAGCAAAGTCTGGACGCCTTCGGCCGCGAGAGCGCCTAGCTCGTCTCGCGGCGGCCCCGTGCGCAGCTCGAGCTCCGAGCCCTCCGGCAGCGGGCCGCGGCCAAGCGCGAGGCGTCGCGGCTGCTTCGGCGCGTCGACGCCGCGCGCGTCCAGCCGCGGCGCATCCGCACGCACCGTCCCCATGCCGACGGCGACGGCGTCGACCCAACCGCGCAGCTCGTGCACACGCCGCCGCGAGTCCTCGCCGGTCACCCAGCGCTCGCCGGGAACGATCATCCGCCCGTCCAGCGTTACGGCCGCCTTGAAGATGACCCAGGGCCGGCCGCGCTCGTACACCGAGAGATAGCCGGCGTTCAGATCGCGAGCGCGCCACGCGGGCTCACCCTCCACCACCTCGACGTCGACACCGGACTCCCGCAACCGCTCGACGCCGCCGCCGCTCACGTTCGGATTCGGGTCGCGGACGCCGACGACCACGCGCTCGACGCCTGCCTCGAGAATTGCATCGACACACGGCGGCGTCGACCCATGGTGCGTGCACGGCTCGAGCGTGACGTAGAGCGTCGCTCCCCGCGCGCGTTCGCCCGCCGCGCGTAACGCGTTCACCTCGGCGTGCGGCTCGCCGCGGCGCGCGTGCCAGCCCTCACCGACGATCTCGCCGTCCCGCACGACGACGGCTCCGACGAGCGGATTCGGATAGGTCGTACCGCGGCCGTTCTCGGCGAGCTCTATCGCCCGCGCAATCGTCACGCCAGGGCTTGTACCAGCCGCCGGTACGAGCGCGGAAGATCCTCTCGGCCGAAGATACTCGTGCCGGCGACGAGCAGGCTCGCGCCGGAGAGATAGAGCTCGCGGATGTTGTCCGGTCCGACGCCGCCGTCGACCTGTACGAACACGCCTTCCGGCAGCAGCTTGCGCAGCGCGCGGACGCGGCCGATCGCCTCGGGCATGAACGCCTGCCCCGAGTAGCCCGGGTTGATGCTCATGCACAGGACGAGGTCGAATCCCTCGGCGGCGCGCGCTGCGTCCTCCGGCGCCGTCTCGGGATTGAAGGCGAGACCGACCTCCAAGCCGTGTTCACGCGCCAGCGCCGCCACGGCCTGGGGATCGTCGCACGCCTCGTGGTGGAACGTCACGCTCGAGCCGCCCGCATCGCGTATCGCCTCGAAGTGGCGCTCTGGATTCTCGACCATCAAATGGCAGTCGACGGCGCCCTCATGGTCGAGGATCATCGGCGCGATCGACTTGAGCACGATCGGCCCCATGGTGACCGGCGGAACGAAATGGCCGTCGCCGACGTCGAAGTGGAAGACGCGCGCACCGGCGCGCAGCAGCACCTCGATCTGGTCCCCGAGTTGCGCGAAGTCGGCCGCGTAGAGCGACGGTTCGATCTCGACGGTCCGCACCCAGTCACGCCAGCTCATGGGCCCGCGGGAGTCTACGCCGTGTGGCGGGCGTGCACCCGCGCGATGAAGAAGCCGCTCGTCCCATGGACGTGCGGCAGCGTGAGCAGGAACTCGGGCCGGTGCGGGTGGCGAAACTGCGGCCACTCCCCGGCGAGGGTGGGATCGACCTCGAGCCCGGCCGCGTCGACGATGCGCTCGTTCTCGTCGGCGTTCATAGTGCAAACGCTGTACACGAGGGTGCCGCCTGGCTTGACACGCTGCGCCGCGGCCCGCAGGAGCGCGAGCTGCAGTTCGGGCAGCGGTTGCGCGCGCCAGCGGAGGTCGGGCCGGCGGCCAAGGACGCCCAGTCCCGAGCACGGGGCGTCGACGAGCGCGCGGTCGAAGTCCTGAAGCTCCGGCGGCAGCTCTGTTGCATCGGCGCGAACCACCCGGACGTTCGTCGCGCGGAGCTGCCGCACATTTTCTTCCAGCTCTCGGGCGCGCGCCTCGTTGACGTCGACCGCGACTACCTCGCCGTGCAGCATCGTCGCCTTCCCGCCCGGAGCCGCGCACGAATCGAGGATCCGTTCGCCGTCCCGTGATGCGACGGCGAGCGCCGCGAGCTGCGACCCGCGGCTCTGCGGCCACACGCGCCCTTCGGCCAGCGCCGCGTCGTCGACGCGCGACACGCGATACGCACCGGGTATGTCGGTTGGCTCGCCCTCGGGCTCACCGCGGACGAGTCGAACGACCGTCTCCGGCGGTTCGTTCTGGGCGCGCATCAGCGCGAGCGCGTCCTGCTCGCCGAAGTCCCGCACCCAGACGTCGTAGATCCAGTCCGGATACGAATGCTTCAGCGGTCCATCCGGCAGTGCGTCGAGCAGCGGCTTGATGCCCTCGGCGAGTCGGCGCATGACCGCGTTCGTGAACGGCACCGCCCGCTCGAGCCGGGCAGCGCGCACGAGCTCGACCGACTCGTTCGCCGCCGCGTGCGGCGCGACGTCGAGGTAGCCGAGCTGGTACGCGCCGAGTCGGAGCGCCGCAATCACCGGCGCGTCGAGCTTGCGCACGGGGCGGCGACCCAGTGTGTCGATGGCGTGGTCGAGCGTCCGCATGCGCTGCACCGTCCCGTACGCGAGCTGGCGCGCGAAGGCGCGCTCACGCTCGTCGAGGCCCTCGCTTGCGCTACGCAGCGCGCGGTCGGCATACGCGTCGTCCTCGAAAACGCGCCGCACAACCTCGAAGGCCGCACGCCGTGCGGGCGAGACGGTCATCGCTTCCGCGCGACGATGTTGAAGACGTGCCAGTGCTTGGGATTCCCGAGCGCCGTCTTCCCGTCCTCCTCCACCTCGTCGAACCGCTCGAGCTCGAAGCCGGCGAGCAGCGCCTCGGCCTCTGCGCGGGTCTGGAACGTCATGTCGTCGCCCGTCGCCCACTCGTCCCGCTCGCCGAACAACTGACCGGAGAAGCGGCCGCCGCGGTGAAGCGCGTCGACGATCCGCTCCCAGACGACGCCGAAGACGTCGGGCGCGCAGAACGGCAGCGACCAGCTCGCGTTCACGAGGTCGCACGACGGCAGCGTCGCGTCCTCGTAGCGGGCGATCTGCGTTACCAGCCGCTCGTCCTCGCCGGTCACCGCGCGCAGGCGCCGGATCGCTTCTTCCTCCGAGTCCACCGCCACCACTCTCCAGCCGCGCCGCAGCAGCTCGACCGTGTCGCGGCCCGTTCCGCAGCCGAGATCGACCGCGACGCCCGGCGCCGTGAAGCGCTCGAGCGCGTCGAGCAGCGTCTCGCGCGGCTCGACCCCGGTGGCGTCGTAGTAACGCGCCCACTCGGTCATCGCAGTCCGCGCCGAAATTCCTCGTA
>WNGA01004458.1_pt1 | contig 29637 bp, 33 predicted proteins | sample 5400061 | NCBI WGS metagenome assembly WNGA01 (sample SAMN13153366, study PRJNA577476) | soil metagenome | isolation source: 100 cm soil or saprolite under grassland replicate 2 | place: USA:California | collected 2016-06-15
GTTCCGGTACCAGGAGGAGCTCTCGAGAACTTCCTGATGACCGACGTGGCCTTCACCGTCGGCCTGTCCCTGGCCCGGCCCGGCGTACTCACGCTGGCGGCCGCGTCCGGGATCGGCCTGGGGAACGCCATCCGGCGGACGGCGCCGCACAAGACGCTGTTCAACGTGGGCCAGGACGTGGTGGCCATCACGGCCGCGCTCGGGGCGTTCCACCTGGTGGGCCGGAGCGGCCCGACCGATCCGGCCGCATGGCTCGGCGCGACGCTCGCCATGGGGGCCTACTTCGCGGTGAACGAGGTCAGCCTGGCCGGGATCATCTCGCTGGTCGAGGGGACCTCGTTCCTGTCGGTCCTCACGATGCCCATCGCGCTGTCGCTGATGCAGTTCGTCGGGAACCTGGCCATCGGGATCATGGGCGCGGCCCTGTGGCGGCTCTCCCCCCGGCTCCTCCCGCTGCTCGCGGCCCCGCTGGTGCTGGCGTTCGTGGCGTACCGGGCGTGGCTCCAGAGCATGGGGGATCGGGACCGGATGCGGAACCTGTACGAGGCCGGCCGGGCCCTGTCCGGCCCGCTCCAGACGAACGCGGACTTCCGGCGGTTTCTGCCGCTCGCCATCCGGATGCTGGGCGCGGCCATCGTGATTGGAGGCTGGACAGGCATTTTCGCCGTGGAGATCCAGGAGTAGTGAGATCATCGTGGTGATGCCCAAGGGCCCGCGTGCCAGGAGTGGCGTCTTGCAAGCCGCGGCCTCGATGATGTGCCTCCTTCTTCTGTTCACCGCATGCACGGGGGGCGGACACTCGCACAAAAGCGAGTTCTGCGGTCATGTGTCGCGTGTTGAGGATGCTCTCCTGCGGGCCAAGGCGAGCCGCGAGAGCGGAACGTCGTCCGACGAGTCCATCCGCGTGCTCAGGCGCCTGAGGCCCGACGTCGAGCGAGACGTTCGGGTGTTCGTGGACGAAGGGGACGACGCGGGAGCGGGGCAGGCCCGAGCCGTCGGCATGTGGGTTCGCCGGGTTCTGCGGGCCGTGGCGTTGACCCTCAACGGGTTCGACCGGGTGCTCGGGCAGGCCGTCGACGCCGTCGGTGGCATCGAGTCGGGATACTGTGCGCGGGGGTGAGCCCGGGCAGCGGGTAGGCTTGCCGCTCGTGGACGTTGCTGGGCTCGTCGAACGCGTGCTGGCAGGCGAGCGGCGGGGGATGGCCCGGGCCATCTCGCTCGTGGAGGACGGCGCGCCGGAGCTGGAAGCGCTGTCCGCGGGCCTGTACCCCCACACCGGGAACGCCGCCACGATCGGGCTGACCGGCTCGCCGGGGGTCGGGAAGTCGAGCCTGGCCGAGCAGCTGGTGCGGACAGCGCGGTCGCATGGCCGCTCGGTGGCCGTGCTGGCCATCGACCCCACATCGCCGTTCACCGGGGGAGCCCTGCTGGGGGACCGGCTGCGGATGCAGACCCACGCCACCGACCCCCACGTGTTCATCCGGTCCATGGCCACCCGGGGGCACCTCGGCGGGATGGCCCTGGCCGCGCCGGAGGCCATCCGGATCCTCGACGCCGCGGGGACGGACGTGGTGATCGTGGAGACGGTCGGGGTGGGCCAGGCCGAGGTGGAGGTGGCGGGAGCCACCGACACCACCCTCGTGGTGGTCTCGCCGGGGTGGGGCGACGCCGTGCAGGTGGCGAAGGCCGGGATCCTGGAGATCGCCGACGTGTTCGTGGTGAACAAGGCGGACAAGGAGGGGTCCGGGGAGGCCGCCCGGGAGCTCGAGCTCATGGTGAGGATGGGTGCCCGGCGGGACAAGGAGGACTGGGTTCCGCCGGTCGTGCGGACGTCCACGGTCTCCGGCGAGGGGATCGACGAGCTGTGGGAGTCCATCGAGTCGCACCGGAAGCACCTGGAGGACACCGGCGCGCTGCAGCGGAACCGGCGGGCCCGGTTGCTGGCCGAGGTCCAGACGCTGGCCGCCCAGCGGGTCCGGGAGCGCGTCCAGGGGGCGCTGGAGGGGGACCCCGATCTGGCCCGGGACCTGGAGGAACGGAAGGTGGATCCGTACCGGGCCGCTACGATGCTCCTGGAACGCATCACGGGGACCGAAGGAGCCGCGGATGCCTGAGTACGAGGACGAACTGGAGCGCTGGCGCGAGCACTACCACGCCACGGCCGAGCGGGACACAGACTTCCAGACGCTGTCCGGCGAGCCGCTGAAGGCCCTGTACACGCCTGAGGACGTCGCCGGGCTCGATTACGCCCGCGACCTGGGGTTCCCGGGGCACTCCCCGTTCACCCGCGGCGTGTACCACTCGATGTACCGGGGCCGGCTGTGGACCATGCGGCAGTTCGCCGGGTTCGGCTCGGCCGCCGAGACCAACCGCCGCTACAAGTTCCTCCTAGCCCAGGGCCAGGGTGGCCTGTCGGTGGCGTTCGACATGCCCACGCTGATGGGCCGGGACTCCGACGATCCCCTGTCCGAGGGCGAGGTGGGCCGGTGCGGGGTGGCCACGGACTCGCTGGCCGACTTCGAGACGCTGTTCGACGGGATCCCCCTCGGCGACATCACCACCTCGATGACCATCAGCGGCCCGGCGGTGATCCTGTTCGCGTTCTTCCTGGCCGCCGCGGAGCGCCAGGGCGTGCCGTGGAACGTCCTCGACGGGACGCTCCAGACGGACATCCTCAAGGAGTACATCGCGCAGAAGGAGTGGATCTTCCCGCCCCGCCCCCACCTCCGGCTGATCGGCGATCTCATCGAGTTCTGCGCGAAGGAGTCCCCGAAGTTCCACCCGATCTCCGTGTCCGGCTATCACATCCGGGAGGCCGGCTCGACGGCGGCCCAGGAGCTCGCGTTCACCCTGGCCGACGGGTTCAGCTACGTGGAGCTCGGCCGGGACCGGGGGCTCGACGTGGACCGGTTCTCCCAGGGCCTGTCCTTCTTCTTCAACGCCCACATCGACTTCTTCGAGGAGATCGCGAAGTACCGGGCGGCCCGCCGGATCTGGGCCCGGTGGCTCCGCGACGTGTACCACGCGAAGAGCGAGACCTCGATGCGCCTGCGGTTCCACACCCAGACCGCCGGCGTCTCGCTCACCGCCCAGCAGCCCGAGAACAACATCGTGCGCACGGCGGTGGAGGCCCTGGCCGCGGTGCTCGGGGGCACCCAGTCACTGCACACGAACGCCCTCGACGAGGTCCTGGCCCTGCCCACCGAGAAGTCGGCCGAGATCGCCCTGCGGACCCAGCAGATCATCGCGTACGAGACCGGCGTGACGAACGTCATCGACCCCCTGGGGGGCTCGTACTTCGTGGAGGCCCTGACGAACCGGATGGAGGAGGCCGCGGAGGAGTACTTCGCGAAGATCCGGGAGTTCGGGAGGGGCTCGATGCTGGAGGGGATGCTGGTCGGCATCGAACGCGGCTACTTCCAGTCCGAGATCGCCGACGCCGCGTTCCGGGAGCAGGAGCTGTACGAGAAGGGCCGGCTGGTCAGGGTCGGGGTGAACGAGTTCGTGAACCCCAACGAGGGCCCCATCGACACCCTGATCATCGGGCCCGAGACCGAGGTGGAGCAGGTGGCCCGGATCGCCGAGACGCGAAGGGGGCGCGACGACGAGGCCGCGGGGAAGGCCCTGGAGGCGCTGAAGGCCGCCGCGGCCACCGAGGACGAGAACCTGGTCCCGCCCCTGGTGGACTGCGCCCGGGCGTACTGCACGGAGGGCGAGATCGTGGGGGCCCTGCGCGAGGTGTTCGGCTCGTACACCGAGACCCCCAGGTTCTGACGGTTCCTCCGAGCACGCTCTCCCCATCCGGGACACCGGGTGGTAGCCTCGCCCGGTCGCTGCCCGGAAAGGGCCCAGGATGACCCGGTCCGATCACCACGCTGAGCCCGCGGGCGAGCTGTCCCGGCGGGCCTTCCTGTCCGGCGCCGCCGCGCTGCCGGCCGCGATGGCCGTGGAGCGCCTGGTCCGGCACACGGGCGGGGCGCTCGCGCTGGGAGCGCGGGGCCGGACCTGGGGCCGGGCCCCGTGCGACGACCTCACCCACGACGCCGTGCTCCGGATGTGGCGGGGGTACCGGGCCGACCGGAGCGGCCAGGTGCTGTTCGTGCCCAAGGGGTTCAACTACCTGGACGGCGGGATCAGCCACTCCACGCCGTGGCCGTACACCCAGGACGTCCCGATGCTGTGGTACGGGCCCGGGTTCATCAACGCCCGGCGGTACGGGGTGAGCCGGTACGTCACCCTGGCCGACGTCGCGCCCACGGTCGCAAAGCTGATGGGGTTCCCGTTCGACGCCAAGGACGGGCGGGCCATGACCGAGGCCCTGGACCCGGACCGGGCCGGGAAGCCGAAGCTCATCGTGGTCCTGGTATGGGACGCCGGCGGGCGGTACGTGCTGGACCTGTTCCCGCGGCACTGGCCCCGCCTCAAGGACCTCAGGCGCAATGGGACGTGGTACGCGAACGCCACCGTGGGCTCCTCGCCGTCGAACACCGCCCCGGCGCACGCCACGATCGGGACCGGCGCGTTCCCCCGCCGTCACGGCGTGGTGGACAACACGATCCGGTTCCCCGACGGGAAGCTGCTCGACCCCTGGGCCCGGGGGCCCGGCGTGCTCCGGGTGAACGCGCTGGCCGACGAGTACGGCAAGGCCATGGGGAGCAAGGCGGCGATCGGGATGTTCGGCACGCTCCCGTGGCACCTCGCGATGGTCGGCAAGGGCACGCTGTTCCCGGGGGGCCACCGGTCGTTCGGGGTCTTGCGGAGCAGGGACAACTCGGACACCGAGGCGCCCATCTGGATGCTGCCGGACAGCTTGCAGCAGTACTACCGGTTCCCCGGCGCGTACCTCAACGAGACCTCGATCGACCCGTTCCTGTACGTGGCCGACCAGGCCGACGGCAAGGCCGACGGGAAGTGGCGGGGCAAGGACATCCGCTCGCTCCAGGGTGGGTTCCACACGCCCGCCCGGGTCCCGTTCCAGACCCACGGGATCAAGGAGGTCGTGAAGCACGAGCACCTCGGGCAGCACCAGGCCACCGACCTGCTGTTCCTGAACTACAAGATCATCGACGAGGTGGGGCACGAGTACTTCGCCTCGAGCCCCGAGATGGGCGACACGATCCGGGTCCAGGACCACTACCTCCAGGACCTCGTGGACTTCCTCGACGAACGGCTTCCCCGGCAGTGGGTGCTGTGCCTGACCGCGGACCACGGCCACACCGCGGAGCCGTCCCGGACCGGCGGGGTCGCCATCTCCGAGGGGCGGGTGGGGGCGCTGGTCGACTCCCGCTTCGACCGCGACGGGAGCCCCGGCGACCTGGTCCAGATCACCCGGCCGGTGTGGCTGAACCTCGACCCCGCCGAGATCACCCGGAACGACCTCGACCTCCGCGACGTGGCCGCGTACATGCGCTCGCTGACCAAGGCGCAGACGGCGGGGGTCTCCGGGGACCACGCCGGCGATCGCGTGTTCCGGTCCGCGTTCCCGGGCTCGGCCCTGTCGAACCTCCCGTGCGTGGGGTGAGTCCCGGCCACCGTTCGCGTGCCGCCGCGGTCCCGGTGCCCCAGCAGCTCACCCGGCGGCTCGGCCCGGACGGGACCGCGGAGGCGAGCGTGGCCACCGTGGACCTCCAGGCCGAGCTCGAGCTCCCGGCCGGCGCGTTCCCGCCCCGGCCCGGGCAGGACGAGGTGGCCGTGCGGATCGAGCCCCTGGCCCCGGGCGACGTCGAGGCCCCGGTCGGCGCGCAGGCGGACGTCCGGTCGCTGGGGTCCTTCGCGGTGGGCGTGAGGGCCGCGTCGGCCCCCGCGAACGGCGGCTCGGGCGGTGGACGCTCATCCTTCCCGTGGTGGGCCGTGGGGGTCGCGGTGGCCATCGTGGCCCTGGCGGCCCTGATCCCGCTGCGGGGCCGCCGGCGGGCGGACGAGGACTGACTACGCGGCCACCCGGAAGGAGACCGTGGCCAGGACCCTCGGGTCGAACCCTCGCCCCCCGTTTTCCCGGGTCGGCCGGTAGGCTGGGAGCTCATGCTATTGGACTCGCGCCGGTTCATCGCGTCCGTGCTCGCCGTCGGGGTGATCGCGACGGCGTGCACCTCGGGGAAGGGGCCGGGGGCGTCGTCGAAGCCGCCGCCGAACCCCAACTCGATCCGGGCGCTCCGCGAGGGGGCGACGGAGATCTCGCTGCTGGGCGGAGTGGGGGAGCGACCGGTCGACGCGATCCAGACGGGGAAGAGCTTCTTCATCTTCGACCTGGCGCCCGGGCCCGGGCAGATCATCCAGGGCGGGCAGCCGAAGCTGTACCTCGCGAGGGGCGAGAACAGCGACGTCCGGGGCCCGTTCACCGCGACGTGGAGCCCGTTCACCGGGTACGAGAAGACCGGGGACACATCACCGAAGTCGCTGATCCCGGGCGTCTACTGGACACAGGTCGACGTCCCCTCGCCCGGGGTGTGGACGGTGGCGGTGACGGCGGAGAACGACGGGGGACCCGTGATCGGGGTGGCACACGCGTACGCGAAGGACGACGTGGTGGCGGCCGTGGGATCGAAGGCGCTGTCCGTGAAGACGCCCGTGGCCACCACCCCGGAGCAGGCCGCCAAGATCGACACGAGGGTGCCGCCCAGTCCCATGCACTACATCTCGCTCGACGAGGCTCTGGCCAACGGCAAGCCCACCGTGGTCAGCTTTGCCACGCCGCTGCTGTGCGAGAGCCGATTGTGCGGGCCGGTGGTGGACGAGCAGCTGCTGGTGTTCCGGAAGGTGGGGGCCGACCGTGCGAACTTCATCCACGTCGAGGAGTTCCCGGACCGGGATCCGACGAAGCCCGCGCCGGCATTCACGGCCTGGGGATTCCGGACCGAGCCTTGGGTCATCGTGATCGACTCCAAGGGCATCATCAGGGCCCGGTTCGAGGGGCCGGCCACCGCCCAGATGATCGAGACCGCGCTGGACCCGCTGCTGTCCTAGCGAGCGTCGTGGCCGAGCCGGGCCGCGCGTCCCCTACGAGGGGCTCGCGGACGGCGCCGCGGCCGACTCGGACGGCGCGGGAGCCGACCCCGACGGGGACGCGGCCGACGGCGTCGTGCTCGGCGTCCCGGTCGGTGCGGAGGACGGGCTGGGGAGGGGATCCTTCGAGTAGCGGAAGATGGCCGGCATCGGGTCGGGGACCTCGGCCTGCGTCCCGTACGTCACCACGATGACCTGCTTGTCCTCGAGCGGGAGCCTGGTGAAGTCCCCCGTGTACTGCCGCCCGTTCACGAACACCCGGATCGTGTTCTCGCCATTGTTCCGGTACATCCCCACCTGGTTCTTCGTGAGCAGCACGCCCCACACGTCGAACACCATCTGGAGGTTGAAGTCGCGGTCGGCCGCGGCCTCGATGTGGATGGTCCCGGTGGCGTCGTGCGTGTGGATCTCGGCGAGGGTCCCGGCGGCCTGGTCCTGTCCGACGCCGAAGGGAACGGGCTCCCTTTGCCCGTGCACGTACACCAGCAGGTTCTGATGGAAGTGGACCTCGGTGACCTCCTGTCCGAGCGGCGGCAGGCCGATCAGCTTGTCGCGATCGGCCAGGTGGGCCGTCTCAGGCGGCCACGGGGCCGGTCCGACGTTGATCCCCGGGAGGGACCTGGGATTGGGCAGCTTCGTCGGACCGCCGCCGCCGTTGGCCACGATCAGGGCGATGATCCCGCCCACCACCACGAGGCCGGCGACCACCAGTCCGAAGAGGCGCATCCGCCGCCGGCGGGCGGCCTTGCGGCGGAGCATCTCGCGCTGCCGCCGGGCCTCCTCCTTCCGGGCGATGCGGTTCGGCCCGGCCGGGGCGGTGGTGCCGGGCCCGGCGGTTCCCGAAGCGGCGACGGGACCCCGTGTGTCCCCGGCGCGCCCCACGGGCCGGACCTTGGTCGGCGACGGCGCGGGACGCCCGTCACCGGCCCCGGCCTCGGTGACCTCGGAGGCCGTGCCAGTACCGGCGCGGGTCGGGCCCGCCTGGCCCGCGCGCTGAAGACCCTGAGGCCGGGTGGGCGCTCCGGACCAGCCGCGCTTGCGCTTCTTGTTCTTGGCCATGCGGTCGCGTACCCGTGGTGTCGGATTCGGGCGATTTCATGCTACACGCCGACCGTCCGGTCCGGGGGGGGGTCTCGCCTGCCCCTCCATGCCTCGCCTCGCGCCGCAGCGCGTCGCCGTTGCGGCATGTGGCCGATGCACTAGACTCCACCTGCAATGAGTTGCAATAGCCACGTGTTGCGCTGGGCCGGTGTCCTCCTCGTCCTGGCCGCCCTCCTGGCCGGCTGCGGGACCGCGTCCCACCGACGGGACGGCCAGATGCTGGTGGTCACGACCGTGTCGCCGCTCACGGACATCGCCCGGAACGTGGCCGGCCACGCGGCGGACGTCGAGGGACTGGTTCCGGAGGGGGTCGACTCCCACACGTTCGAGCCCACGGTGGCGACGGCGAAGCTCATCGCGCGGGCCGATCTGATCTTCGTGAACGGGCTGCACCTCGAGGACCCCACGATCCAGCTGGCCCGATCGGTGTCCGAGGGGGCCGAGATCGACGTGCTCGGTGACCACGCGATCGCGCGCTCGGAGGAGCTGTACGACTTCTCGTTCCCCCGTTCCGGCGGCAAGCCCAACCCGCACCTGTGGATGGACGTCGCGTTCGGGATCAGGTACGCGGAGCTCATGCGGGACCGGATGGCGAGGGTGGACCCGGCGAACGCGGCCCGCTACCGCACGAACACGGCGCGCTACGTCCGCACCCTCCGCCGTCTCGATCGCGCCGTGCAGGGAGCCGTCGACACCGTCCCGCCGGGGAACCGGGTCCTGCTCACCTACCACGACTCGTTCGCGTACTTCGCGCGGCACTACGGCATGCGGGTGATCGGTGCCATCCAGCCATCGGACTTCGCCGAGCCGTCGGCGCAGGAGGTGGCCGGCCTCATCGACCAGATCCGGGCCGAGCACGTGCCGGCCATCTTCGGATCGGAGGTGTTCCCGAGCCCGGTGCTCGCCACGATCGCCGACGAGACCGGCGCGAAGTACGAGGACACGCTCCGGGACGACGACCTCCCCGGCGAGCCCGGCCAGGCGCAGCATTCCTACGTCGGGCTGATCCTCACCGACGTCTCCACGATCGTCGCCGACCTCGGTGGGGATCCGCACGCGCTCGATTCCGTGCGGTTCACCAACCGATACGATTGAGGCCCGGATGCACCATCCGATCGTCGAGTTCCGCGACGTCTCCTTCGGCAAGAGCACGTTCCTCCGGCTGGCCGCCGGCACCATTCGGCCCACTCGGGGCCGGATGCTGTTCGGCCCCGATGGCGATCACCGCGCGGTGCGCCTCGGCGTCGTGCCCCAGACCGAGACCATCGATTGGAACTTCCCGGTGACGGTGGAGGAGGTGGTCCTGCTGGGGCTGGCCGCCGACTCCCGGAGGGTGCCGTGGGCCTCGAGGACCGACCGGCGGGAGGTCCGGGACATCCTCGACCGGCTGGGCATCGGCGAGCTGGCCCGTCGCCACATCCGGAACCTCTCCGGTGGCCAGCAGCAGCGCGTGTTCATCGCCCGGGCCCTGATCCGGCGACCCGAGCTGTTGCTGCTCGACGAGCCCACGAGCGGCGTCGACGTGAAGACGCGCCACGACGTGCTCCATCTGCTGCACTCCCTCAACCACGAGGGGATCGCGATCGTCCTGACCACGCACGATCTCAATGCGGTCGCGGCGCACATCCCCAGCCTGATCTGCCTCAACCGGCGGGTCATCGCGGCGGGGCGCCCCCACGAGGTGCTGACCTCGGCGAACCTGAAGGCGCTGTACGGCGCCGAGATGGTGATCGTGGAGCAGGGCGGGATGCTCCTCATCGGGGACGTGCCCTCGGCCTTCCGGGACGAACACGACCGCGACGAGCACGCCGAGGACGTCCCGGTGGCGCACTTCGGAGAGGAGCCGCCGCCGCACGACCACGGCGGGGGATCCGGCCACGACCACGCCGTCACCCCGGATCCCGGCCACGACCACACCGACGCCCCCCATCCTGACCCCGGACACGCCGAGCCGGCCCGATGAGCTGGCTCACCGATCCGTGGACGTACGCGTTCTTCCGCCACGGGCTCCTCGCGGGGGTCCTGGCGGGGGCCCTGTGCGGGCTGGTCGGGGTGTACGTGGTACTCCGGCGGATGTCCTACATCGGCCACGGGCTGTCCCACGCAATCTTCGGCGGCGCGGTGGCCTCGTACGTGCTCCGGGTGAACTTCTACGTGGGGGCCGGCCTGTGGGGTGTGGCCTCGGCGCTCCTCATCAACGCGGTGGCCCGGCGGCGCAAGATCGGCGCTGACGCGGCGATTGGGATCGTGACCACGGCGTCGTTCGCGTTCGGCGTGCTGCTCATCAGCCAGTACCACCAGTTCACGGTGAACTTCGAGGCCGCGCTGTTCGGGAACATCCTGGCGGTCACCGACACCCAGCTGTGGGTGCTGGCGGGGGTCACCGTGTTCACGGTCGGCGTCGTGTTCCTGAAGTACCGGCAGCTGCTGTTCGCGACGTTCGACCCGGAGATCGCCGACGCCTACGGTGTCCCGGTCCGGCGGGTGGACGGCCTGTTCGCGCTGATCCTCGCGGCCACGGTCATCGCCACGATGCAGGTCCTCGGCGTCACGCTGATCGCCGCGGTGATCGTGATCCCGGCCATCGTGGGCCGCCTGGTCACCGATTCGTTCGGCAAGATGCTGGTGCTCTCGACGATCGTCGGAGCCGTGTGCGGGTTCGGGGGGATGTACGTCTCGTTCCACGTGGACGCCGCGAGTGGCGCGACCATCGTGCTGTTCGCGGCGGCGGTGTTCCTGGTGGTGTACGCGGCGACCGCGGTCGTGGCGCGGAGACGGCTGGCGCGGCTGGCCGAGGGGGAGGAGATGGCGGAGATGAGCGGCGGCCCTGCTTTCCACGTGGGCTGAGACCGGCGGGGCCCTGGAGGGCTTCCGGCCCGGGCGATCCCTAGGAGTCCAGGAACTCCTGACAGCTCCTGCAGAAGCCCGAGATCGCGAAGTGCGTGAGGTCGGGGCGGAAGCCGTGGTGGCGTCCAATGAGCCTGGCCAGCGACCTGGCCTCCTGGACCGACAGGTCCTCCTCGGAGGCGCAGCGGGCACACACCAGGTGAACGTGGCCCTCCTCCCCGGCGCGATGGTACTCCGCGCCCTGCTCCAGGTGGGCGTGCGCCAGGATGCCGGCGCTCTCGAGCATGGCCAGGGTCCGGTACACGGTGGATGGGTTCACGCCCGGCATCTGGCTCTGCACCCGGCGCGCGGTCTCGGCCGGGCTGATGTGGCCCCGGGTCCGCATGACCTCGGCCACGATGGCCTGGCGCTGCGGGGTGATCCGCATCCCCCGGCGTCGAAGGGCGGCCACGATGTCTCCGGCGGTGACTGGCTCGGTGGCTTGCTCGACGGTCTGCACTGGTGTTGCCGACTGTAGCAGATGCAACATGATGCAGATGCGACACCTCGCCGAGGCGAACCGCTGCGGCAGCAACCCCTGGGCCGAGGCCCGCACCCGCCCGGACCCTATACTTGGCCCCTCGCGATCCCCGTTCGCTCGCGACGGAGCCCCCGAACATGGCGCGACAGTCGACTCCACGCCCGGTCCGCCGCACGAACACGTGGCGCGGACCCCCCGGGTCGGTGCGACGGCGCCTGCTCCCGGTGGCCGTCGGCGGGGTGCTCCTGGCGGGCTCCACCCCGGCGTTGGCCGCATCCGGCACGGGCCCCGCGGCCGTCCGCAGCCGACCCCCGGCGGTCCACACGGTCCTGGTTCGATTCCGCGACGGCGCGGGGCGGGCCGCCCGGTCGTCCGCGGTGGCGCGGGTGGGGGGCACCGTCCTCAGCCGCATCTACGGCCTGCCCGTGACGGTGGTCCGGATCCCCGAGGGGGCCGTCGCTGCGGACGTGGCCCGGCGACTGGCCGTGGATCCCGACGTGGCCTGGGCCGAACCGGACTCCCGGGCCCACGCGGCGGGGACGCCGGACGACCCGTCATTCTCCCAGCAGTGGTCTCTGAACAACACCGGCCAGACGGGAGGCGTGTCCGACGCCGACATCGACGCGCCCGAGGGGTGGGACACCGCCGGGCTCGGAGCGTGGCCGGCCACCGGCGGCACCCGGATCGGGTTCGTGGACTCCGGCATCGACACGTCCCACCCGGAGTTCGCCGGGCGCATCGCCGGATGCGTCCACACCATCGATGGGACCGGGACACCGACCGACGGGTGCACGGACCAGTTCGGCCACGGGTCGCACGTGGCGGGGATCGCCGCGGCCTCGACGAACAACGCGAAGGGGATCGCCGGGATCTCGTTCGACTCACCGATCCTCGTGTGCAAGGCCCTCGACCAATACGGCTGGGGATGGAACGCCGACGTGGCCGCCTGCATCGTGTGGCTCCACGACCAAGGCGCGAAGGTCATCAACATGTCGCTGGTCGACGCCACGGGGAGCGAGATGGGGGACGCGGTGCAGGCCGCGTGGCAGTCGGGCTCGGCGGCGGGCTCCGTGCTGGTCGCCGCGGCGGGGAACACCGGCGGCACGGCCGTGAAGTACCCCGCAGGCTACGGCTCGGTCATCTCGGTGGGGAACACCGATTCCAGCGACCACATCGCCTCCTCCTCCACCCACAACGCCGACGTGGAGCTGTCGGCTCCCGGCACCTCGATCCTCTCCACGTCCAAGTCCGGCGGCTACACCTCGATGTCGGGGACCTCCATGGCCACGGCGATGGTCTCCGGCGTGGCGGCCGTGACATGGGAGCTCAATCCGTCGGACACCGCCCAGCAGATCCGGGACCTCCTCCACGCGGCCGTGGACGACCTGGGGGCCGCCGGTCGCGACGACTACTTCGGGTACGGACGCATCGACCTGTGCGACGCGGCGGGGGGCTCGTGCGCGTACACCCCCGGCGGGGGCCAGCAGACGCCCGGCTCCATCTCGGGCACGGTGACCACGACCGCGGGCCAGCCCCTGAAGGCCAGGGTCAAGGTGGTGTCCGGGCCGACCCTCACGGACACCCGGTCGGACTCCACCGGCGCGTACACGCTGGCGAACCTCACGCCGGGCAGCTACTCGGTGAAGGCGAGGAAGCGCGGGTGCACGCGGCAGACGAAGCCGGCCACGGTGTCCTCCGGCGCCACCACCACGTTGAACTTCGCGCTGTCGTGCGGCTCGTGAGCGGCCGGTAGATGCCGGTCGTCGTCACCGGTGCCTCGGGGATGATCGGGAGGGCCGCCGTGACGGCGCTCGCGGGGCGCTCCCCCGAGGTCCGAGCGGTGGTCCGGCGGGCCGACGCGGCGCCCGCCCTGCGTTCGCTCGGCGCGAAGGTCGCGATCACGCGGCTCGATGACGTCGCCACGGTCGCCGCGGTCATGGAGGGGGCGCACACCGTGCTCCACCTGGCCGGGGGCCTCGACCTCCCCGACGCGGCGGCAGTGGAGGAGGCGAACGCGAGGACCGCGGCCCGGGCCGTGGAGGCGGCCCGAGCCGCCCGGATCCGCCGGTTCGTGCTGCTGTCGTTCCCGGGCGCGGACCCGGCGTCGCCCGACCCGTATCTCGCGGCCAAGGGACGTGCGGAGCGGATCGTCGAGGACTCGGGCCTGTCGTACGCCGTGATCCGGTCGAATCACGTGCTCGGACCGGGCGGGGTGTGGACGGAGGCCCTGGCGCGAATGTCCCGATCGCGGCCGGCCCTGGTCGTGGGATCGGGTCGCCAGCTCCTGGCCCCCGTGTTCGTCGACGATGTGGCCGCGGTGCTCGTGGCGGCCGACGACCGCCGAGGGCTCGAGTCGGGAACGTGGGCCCTGGACGGGCCCCGGCGCTTGACGGCCGACGAGCTCGCCGACATGGCCGCCGGGCGCCACGTGCGGTGGAAGGTGCACCTGTCCCCGGCGTCCGCGGCGCGGCTGTCGCGACTGGCCCGGCGGCCGGCGTCGCCCGTGGCCCTGGCGGTGCTGGCCGCGGACGCGGCCGCCGATGCCCCGGACGCGGCCGCCGAGTTCGGGATCGTCCTCACGCCCCTGGCCGACGCGCTGGCCCGCTCGCTGCCCGCGGCTGCGGAGTGACCGCGGCGACACCGGGGCCGTTCTGCAAAGATGCCCGGACACACCTGTCGAGGAGGCGCGAAAGTGGGCGAGTTCGTTCGGCTGGAGACCGACGGGGCAGTGGCGACGATCCGATTGGACCGGCCGCCGATGAACGCGATCAACGGCGACCTCCTTCGCGACCTCCGGGAGGCGGCCACGGAGGCCACCATGGACGACGCCATCCGGGCCGTGGTCCTGTACGGCGGCGAGAAGCTGTTCGCCGCGGGCGCCGACATCAAGATGATGGCGGACCTCAGCCCCGCCCAGATCAAGCCGGTCATCGCTCCGATGCAGGACGTCTTCACGATGGTGGAGGAGATCCCGAAGGTCACGATCGCGGCCATCAACGGGTACTGCCTGGGGGGCGGGTTGGAGTTGGCGTTGTGCGCCGACCTCCGGTTCGCGCACGAGGGGGCCCAGCTGGGGCAGCCGGAGATCAAGATCGGGATCATCCCCGGCGCCGGCGGGACCCAGCGCCTCCCGCGCCTGGTGGGCCCGTCGCGGGCCAAGGACATCATCTTCTCCGGGCGGTTCGTGAAGGCCGACGAGGCCGAACGGATCGGGCTGGTGGACCGGGTCGTGCCGGGCGACGACGACGTCTACCAGGCCGCCCTGGATGCCGCCCGGCAGTACGCGGAGGGCCCCACCGCGGCTTTGCGCGCCGCGAAGGTCGCCATCAACTGGGGGGTCCGCAGCGACTTCCGGACCGGCCTGATCCTGGAGCGGGAGGCCTTCTCCGGCCTGTTCGCCACCGAGGACCAGAAAGAGGGCATGCGCGCCTTCGTGGAGAAGGACCAGGCGAAGTTCACCGGCCGCTGACCCGTCGTGTCCGCACAGGCCCGAGCGCGTTCCACCGGCGACGAACCGCGCCCGGCCCCGGATCCCAAGCGGGCCAACCTCCGGTACCACGACGCCGCCGCATGCGGGTACGACGCGAAATGGTCGATCTCGTTCGACCAGCGGTGCATCGACTACGTGCGCGAACGGGCCGAGCGGATGCTGCCGGACCGGCGGTACGGACGCGTGCTCGAGGTCGGGGCGGGGACGGGCTTCTTCCTGCTGAACCTGTGGCAGGCGGGATTCGTCGAGGAGGCCCACGCGTGCGACATCTCGCCCGGCATGCTCGCGGCCTGCGGGGAGAACGCGCGCCGGCTGGGCATCGCGCTCCGCTCCGCCGCCGGCGACGCGGAATCGCTCCCGTACGGCGATGGCGAGTTCGACCTGGTGGTGGGCCACGCGTTCCTGCACCACCTGCCGGATCCCGCCGCGGCGCTGCGTGAGATGCGACGGGTCCTCCGTCCCGGCGGCGCCGTGCTGCTGGCGGGGGAGCCCACGCGGTTGGGAGATCGCATCGCCGGAATGGCGAAGCGGGCCGCCGCGGTCGGCGTTCGGCTGGCGGGACGGGTCCGGCCCGGGCTGCGCCGGCCGCCGGATCCGGCGCCCGCCACCGAGGGCGAACGCGCCATGCGGGAGCTGGAGCACCACGTGGACCTCCACACGTTCGAGCCCCGCGAGGTGGGGGAGGCCGCATCGGCGGCCGGCTTCACGGCGGTTCGGGTTGAGACCGAGGAACTGGTGTCGAGCCTGTTCGGGTGGGCGGTTCGGACCATCGAGGCCGGGGTCCGGCCCGGGGCCCTCTCCGACCGGTGGGCGTGGTTCGCCTACCGGAACTGGCTCCGGCTGTCCGCCGTCGACCGCCGCGTCCTGGCCCGGGTGGTCCCCCGGCGCGCCTTCTACAACCTGCTGCTGTACGGGGAGCGGCCCGCTGCATCGGCATCCCCTGGCACCGGCACCAGCAGGCAACTGCAAGGGGTTGCAGATGCGTGAAGCCGCAACGCGCCCGCTCGATCTCCGCCACGCGGAGATCCCGGAGCCCGGGCTCCTGCGCGGCCTCCGCTTCGTCCTGCGGAACCGGATGGTCACGCCCCGGTACTGGGTGCTGGGGCTCCGGTACCTGTGGCGGTTCAAGATCCGGAACCGCCACGTGGTGACGCGGGGGATGGTGTTCGTGGCGAGGACGGCAAAGATCCGGTGCCGGCGGGGGATGGGGCACCTGGAGATCGGCAGGTGGGTGTGGATCGGGAGCGGGAACGCCATCCGCTGCCACGAGGGGTCCATGCGGATCGGGGACAAGACAGTGTTCGGATCGAACGTCACCGTGGACGGCTACCTCGACATCGAAATCGGCCCGGAGTGCCTGGTGGCGGAGGGGGCGTACGTGACCGACTACGACCACGAGTACCGGGACCCCGCCGTCCCCATCCGCCGGCAGGGGATCGTGAAGTCCAGGGTCCGGATCGGCGGGGACTGCTGGATCGGGCAGGGTGCGACCGTCCTGCGGGGCTCGGTCGTCGGTCGGGGGTCGGTGCTCGGGGCCAGGGCCGTCGTGAAAGGCGTGATACCGGCATACTCCGTGGTGGCGGGGAACCCCGCACGCGTGGTGCGAAGGAGGATCGGTTGAAGGTCAGACAGGCCGTCCCGGAGGATCTCCCGGCAGTCGTCTCGCTGTTCCAGGAGCTCGACCGGTTGCAGCGGGACTGGCGGGTGTTCACCCCCCGCCCCGGGTTCTACGACGAGGTTGCGGTGAAGTACCGGGAGGCCATGCAGGCCGACGACCGGCTGGTCGTGGTGGCCGAGGAGAACGGCGACGTGGTGGGCATGGCCTACGCGGAGTCCAGAGTCCCCTCGCGGTTCAGCGACGAACGGGCCCTGGAGATCTCCGGCGTCATGGTCCGGGCCGGCCATCGGGGCCGCGGCGTGGGACGGGCCATGGTCGAGGAGCTCGCGAGCTTCGCCACGGCCCGGGGCGTGAACTGGATCGAGCTGAAGTCGTTCCTGCCGAACGAGACGGCGATGGAGTTCTGGAGGGCCCTGGGGTTCACGCCCAGGGTGGTCCAGCTCATCGCCCGGGCGGACGACGTCCTCGAGCTGGCCGGCCGGGACCCCGCCCGCCCCGAGGCCAGCTGACCGGCCGGAATCCCGCCCGCCCCGAGGCCAGCTGACCGGCCGGCCCGCAGGCCCGGTCCGCTCCGATTCCACCTCCCGGCGAAAGTCCCCCGGGCCGGGAATGAACGCCCGGGCCCCTGCGTTCGTATCCACATGCGAGCGCCGCAAGGCGCGGCGCCGCGTGAGGAAGCGCCATGAGAGACGGATCGCAGGAGTACCGGGGGGTTCGCATCCGTGAGCTCCCCCGGAAGAGCCGGACCTACCCGGCCGAGCGCGTCTGTGCCGCCCCGGATTGTGGGACCCGGCTCTCCATCTACAACCGATCGCAACTGTGCTGGCAGCACGAGCCCGTCCGTCCCTACTTCGAACGGGGGAAGCGCTCGAAGCGCGAGGCGGCCTGACCCTTTCCTGCTCGAGGCCGGCATCCCCTCTCCGCCTCGAAGCCGGACCGAAGCCCTCCCCCGACCGGGGAGGGCTTCGTCGTCCGGGGTCCACCCACCCCCGCCCGAGACCTGGGGAGGGCTAGGCCCAAGGACCATCTCAAGGGCAGGTGGATCGCATCCGATCAGCCAGGAGAGGCCGCTCCCCCCCGAGCGCAACGTCCATATGTCACAGGCCATCTCAGGGCCTCCGCTGATGGAGGCCATCTGTCCGTTCTGCGAGCGCCAGGTCCTGGTGTACGAGGACCCGCCGCGGTGTCCGCTGTGCGCCTGCCCCCTCGAGGAGTGCCGCCTGATCCCGTTCGTCTTCCCCGGCGAGGGCCAACCCGGGCGAACGCTCGGCGACGTCAGCGGTCAGTAGCCGGGAGCGCTCACTCGAGCGGCGGCCATCCCTCCCGCTCCCGCTCGGTTACCACCCGCTCGGCGATCTCCCTGGCCTCGGCCAGGTGGCTCTTGTCCACGAACAGCCGGACACCCCGCTCCCACACCTGGGCCAGGAACCCGGGCTCCTTGTACCACCACACGATCCCCCGCTCCTCGAGCTCGGCCACGATGAGGTTGGCCGACTCGCGCGAGTACTGGCCCAGGTGCACGGTGGACACGCCTTCGTTCATCGCGGCGCCACCGTATCGCGGGCGGGCTACCGGCGGGGGCCGCAGGCGGCGCCGATGAACACGCGGAGCGCCAGCAGGTCCCTGCCGTCGAGGAGGGACTCCACGCACAGGGGCGTCCCCACCTCGATGAGCAGGGCGTCGGTTTCGTCGAGGCGCTCGTAGCGGCCGTCCTTCATCACGAAGAACCTGGTGGCCCCCTCGGACAGCCGCCGGATCGCCACCGGCGAACCGCCGTCCTCGACGATCGACAGTCGGGAGCCGGTGACCCGCTCGGACTGCCCGGAGACCCACACCACCGGGGCCTGCCCCGGCACCGCCCGGGCCGGGCCGGAGGACGCGTGGGGGAGGTCGGCCGCCTCGGGCCTACCGCTGCTACAGGCCCCCATGCTCACGGCGGCCCCCAGGAGCGCGACCGCCACCAGGAACGAACGAAGCGGTGCTCGGCCCGAGGCGGCCCGCCCCGGGCCTAGCCCCCCTTGCGCGAGCGGATCTCCTCGGTGAGCGCCGGCACGACCTTCAGCGCGTCGCCCACGATCCCGAGGTCGGCGATCTTGAAGATCGGTGCCTCGGCGTCCTTGTTGATCGCGATGATCCGCTTCGACTCCTTCATGCCCACCAGGTGCTGGATCGCGCCGGAGATCCCGATCGCGAAGTAGACCTCGGGCTTCACGGTCTTGCCGGTCTGGCCCACCTGATAGTTGTACGGAACCCACCCGGAGTCCACGACCGCCCGGGTGGCGCCGATCGCCGCGCCGCCCAGCGCCGCGGCCAGCTCGTCGAGGAGCTTGAAGTTGTCGGGCTCCTGCAGGCCCCGGCCGCCCGAGATCACGACTTTGGCCTCCTCGAGCTTGGGGCCGGTGGCCTCCTCCTCGTGCCGCTCGACCCGCCGGGCCTTCTTCAGGTCCTCGGGGACCTCGACCTCCACCGGCACCACGTTCGCGGTCCCCTCACCGTGGGGCTCGGCCGCCACGGACTTCGGCCGCATCAGCACCAGCTTGGGGTCGGGCCCGCCCAGGGACACCTTGGCGATCTTCGTGCCGCCGAAGATCTGCGTCTCCGCGGCGTCGACGCCCGTGACATCGCTCGCGTTCGACATCAGCGTCGAGCCGGTCTTGGCCTGGAGCCTCCCGGCCACGTCCCGGGCGTCGTAGCCCTGGGAGAACAGGATCATGTTCGGCTGATGCTCCTGCACCAGCTGGTGCAGCGTGTGCGCTGCGGCCGTGGCCACGACGTCGGAGTACACCTCGTCGTCGCTCGCGTACACGGCCTGGGCGCCGTACTCGCCGAGCGTCCCGGCGGCCTCGGTGGCCCCTGGCCCCAGGGCCACGGCCTCCACCGTGTCGGCCAGCGACCGGGCCTTCGTCAGCAGCTCGAGCGCACTGGCGTCCACCTTCCCGGGCCGGACGTCCGCGTAGACCCAGACTTTGGTCATGGCTAGATCACCTTCGCTTCCTGGAGGAACTGCGCGATGCGCTGGGCGCCGGAGCCGTCGTCCTCGACGATCTCGCCCGGGCCCTTCTCGGGCGCGGCCTCCACGGTCGTGACCCGCTGCGTGGGCGTTGCGTCGTCGCCGGACAGCCCGAGGTCGGAGACCGTGTACCGCTCCACCGGCTTCTGCTTGGCCTGCATGATGCCCTTCAGGGTGGGGTACCGGGGGTTCGTGGCGCCGGCCGTCACCGTGATCACGGCGGGCAGCTCGGACTCCACCACGTCGTAGCCGAGCTCGGTCTGACGTTCGATCCGGACCTTCCCGCCGTCCACGTCGAGCTTCCGGGCGAACGTCACCGAGGGCACGCCGAGCAGCTCGGCCAGTGCCATGGGGAGGGTCCCGGTGTACCCGTCGGTGGACTCCACGCCCGCGATCACCACGTCGAACCCCGCCTTCTGGATGGCGGCGGCCAAGACCCTGGCGGTCACCAGGGTGTCCGAGCCCCGCAGGGAGTCGTCGGTGACCAGCACCGCCTTGTGCACCCCCATCGACAGGGCCTTGCGGACGCCGCCCATCGCGGCCTCCGGGCCCATCGACACCACGGTGACCTCACCGCCCTGTGCCTCGGCCAGCTGCAGGCCGGCCTCGACGCCGAACTCGTCCCCGGGGTCCAGCGCGCCCTCGACGCCCTCCCGCTTCAGCAGGAAATCGTCGCCCAGCTCCGGCACTCCGTTGGGGTTCGGCACGTACTTCGCCAGTACCACGACGTTCATGGGCATCCTTCCTCGCGTCCAATCAGGGGAATGCGGCCGAAGTTTACCCGCCGGTAGGTTTCATCAACCGACCGGAGGGACCTCCCGCGCACCCGAGAACGGCCCTCGCCGGAGCCGGGGCCCGCGCCGGAGGCCATGCTAGCCTCGATCGATGCGGCGCGGATCGGTGCTGGTGGCGATGTCGGGGGGCGTGGACTCCTCGGTGTCCGCCTGCCTGCTGGCCGAGCAGGGCTACGACGTCGTCGGGTCCCACATGCGGCTGGTGCACCTGGACGGCGTGGAGCACGGGTGCTGCGGGCCTTCGGCCGAACGGGACGCCCGGGCCGTGGCGGAGATCGGGGGGTTCCCGTTCGAGGTCGTCGACATGTCCGGGACGTTCGCGGAGACCGTCCTGGCCGACTTCTTCGACGAGCACGGGGCCGGCCGGACGCCGAACCCGTGCGCCCGGTGCAACGAGCAGATCAAGTTCGGGGCGTTCCTCGACCGGGCCACGGCGCTCGGCGTGGAGTTCGTGGCCACCGGGCACTACGTGCGCCGGGACCTCGGCGCCGACGGCCGGTGGTGCCTGCTGCGCGGCGCCGACCGGTCCAAGGACCAGTCCTACATGCTGCACACCCTGGGCCAGCGGGAGCTGGCGCGGTCGCTGTTCCCGGTGGGCGGGTGGCCCAAGGCCGTGACCCGCGAGCACGCCGTCCGCCTGGGCCTGCCGGTGGCGTCGAAGCCCGACTCCCAGGAGGTGTGCTTCGTGCCGGGCGCCGACCACGCGGCGTTCCTGGCCGAACACGCCCCGTCGCTGGTGCGCGGGGGCGAGGTCGTCGACCCCGACGGCCGGGTGCTCGCGACGCACGACGGCGTGTACCGGTACACGATCGGGCAGCGTCGGGGACTCGGGGTGAGCGCGGGGGAGCGGACGTACGTGGTGGACGTGGACGCCGGCGCGAACCGCGTGGTGGTGGGGCCGGCGGAGCTCCTCAGCCGCCGCTCGCTGGTGGCCGACCGGGTGACGTGGGTGGCCGGCGCGCCCCCCGCGGGAGGGCCGTTCGAAGCGGAGGTCCAGATCCGGTACCGGAGCGGGCCCGTCCCGGCCGCGGTGGAGGTCGTCCCCGGACGCCGGGTCCGCGTGGAGTTCCGGTCCCCGGTGCGGGCGGTGGCCCCCGGCCAGAGCGTGGCGTTCTACCGCGGCGACGAGCTGCTCGGCGGGGGCCGCATCGTCTCGGCCGCCCGATAGCCCGGGTGGGACGCGGGCTCGGGTTGCCGCTGCCGCCCCGGGGTCAATACGATCGCGGTCCGACGACCGAGGAGGAAGCTGTGGCCGATCATCCCAACGCCGAACTGGTGCGCAAGGGCTACGACGCGTTCACCGCCGGGGACATGGAGTGGATGAACACCCACCTGCACGAGAACATCGTGTGGCACGAGCCGGGGTCGAACGTCCTGTCCGGTGACTACCACGGGCGCGAGGAGACCCTGGCCCATTTCGCGAAGTCCGTCCAGGTGGCCATCCCGGACTTCGACATCCACGACGTGGTGGGGAACGACGACCACGCCATCGCGCTGGTGAACATCCGGCTCGAACGCAACGATAACCACGAGACGTTCGAGACCCGCTACGTCCACATCTTCCACGTGGATGCGCAGGAGGTGGCCCTGGAGTCCTGGATCTTCTACGCCGACCAGGGCGCCCTCGACGCGTTCCTGAAGGGCGCGGAGTAGCGGCCGGCCGGTTCCCAGAGAATGAGGGCGGGCGCTCCCGGCCGCGTCGGTGGCGGCCGGTATCATCGGCGTGCGCCGGTGACGATTCGTCCGTTCGAGTCCGGGAGGCTCTGGCGTGCCGCTGCTCCGCAGGAAATCCCAGTCGTTCACGCTGCAGATCCAGGACTTCACGCTGCGCGTGAACGCCCCCGAGGAGTTCTACGAGGAGTCCCGGGCGGCCGCCCTGTCGATGTGGGAGCAGGTCCAGTCGTATTCGGTGCGCAACCCCGCGTTCCGGACCAGCAAGCGGCCGGTGGAGGTGCCGGAGGAGGCCCCGGCCGTGGTCCGGGAGATGGCCCTCGTGGCCGCGTCCGCGGGCGTGGGCCCAGTGTTCACGATCCAGGGGGCGCTCACCGACCACGTCGGTCGGTATCTGGCCCGGAACCTCCAGGAGGTCCTGGTCTCCTCCGGCGGTGACCACTTCATCCGGTCCCGCAAGCGCATGAAGCTCCCCGTGCACGTCGCCGGAGACGGCACCACGCTGTCGGTGATCGCGGACCCCCGCCGCGGCCCGGTGGGGGTCTCCACCACGCTGGGAAAGGGCCAGCTCCCCGCGGCCACCGTGGACGGGCTGGCCGTGCTGGCGACGTCCTGCGCGCTGGCGGACGCCGCCGCGGCGGCGGCCATGGCCATCCTGGGCCGCGCGGATTCCTTCAAGCAGGCCCTGGCGTACCTCCAGGAGATCGAAGGGGTCCGCGGCGCCGTCGTGGTCCGGGGCGAGCAGATCGGGGTGGCCGGCGGCGTGGAGGTCGCGGCGTGATCACCGGGTCGGTCGCGTGACGGCGGCGCGACGAACGGCCGCCGGCGACCGGGCTGAGCGGCGCCTGGCCGGCGCCAAGGTCCGGGTGGAGGAGCTCCGCGAACAGATCAACCATCACGCGTACCGGTACTACGTGCTGGACGACCCCGAGGTCGCCGACGCCGAGTACGACGAGCTGGTCCGCGAGCTCCAGGCCCTGGAGTCGGAGTTCCCCGAGCTCATCATCCCCGACAGCCCCACCCAGCGAGTCGGCGGCGCCCCGGCGGTCCTGTTCGCGCCGGTCACGCACCGGAGCCGGATGCTCTCGCTGGACAACGCGTTCAGCCGGGAGGAGCTGGAGGCCTGGGGCAAGCGGGTCGAACGGCTGGTCGGCTCGGGCGCCCGGTACGCCTGCGAGCTGAAGATCGACGGCGTGGCGGTGGCGTTGACCTTCGAGGACGGCGCCTACCTCCGGGGGGCCACCCGGGGCGACGGGACCACCGGGGAGGACATCACCGCGAACATCCGCACCGTGCGGGGCGTGCCGCAGCGCCTCCGCCTGGGGGAACCGCCGGCGCTGCTGGAGGTCCGGGGCGAGATGTACCTGCCCGTGAAGGCGTTCGAACGGCTGAACGAGCAGCTCCTCGAGGACGGCAAGCGGGCGTTCTCGAACCCCCGGAACGCCGCGGCGGGATCGCTCCGGCAGAAGGACCCGGCCGTCACGGCGTCCCGGCCGCTCCGCCTGTGGTGCCACGGGCTGGGGTGGGCGGAAGGAGAGCGGTTCGAGTCGCACTCGCAGTCCCTGGCCTGGCTCCGCGAGGCCGGGCTGCCGGTGGACCCCAACATCGAGGTGGTGGACTCCCTGGACGACGTGTTCGCGTTCACCCAGCACTGGCAGGAGCACCGCCACTCCGTGGACTACGAGATCGACGGCGTGGTGGTGAAGGTGGACCGGATCGCGCTGCAGGAGGAACTGGGGGCCACCTCGCACGCCCCCCGGTGGGCCATCGCGTACAAGTTCCCGCCGGAGGAGCGGACCACCCTGCTGCGGGCCATCGAGGTCCACACCGGGAGGACCGGGATCGTCACGCCGTTCGCCCGGCTGGAGCCGGTGTTCGTGAGCGGCGTGACCGTGACCACCGCCACCCTGCACAACGAGGACGAGGTGAAGCGCAAGGACGTCCGGAAGGGCGACACCGTGATCGTGCGCCGGGCCGGCGACGTGATCCCGGAGGTGGTGGGCCCGGTCCTGTCAAAGCGGCCTCGCGGCGCCAGGCCGTGGAGGTTCCCGACGAAGTGTCTGTCGTGCGGCACCGCGCTGGTCCGGAAGGAGGGCGAGGCCTACTGGCGATGCCCGAACAAGCGCGGGTGTCCCATGCAGAACGTGGAGTGGCTGTTCGCGTTCGCGTCGCGGGGGGCCATGGACATCGAGGGACTGGGCTACAAGACCGGCGGCCAGCTGCTGGACGTGGGGTGGGTGCAGGACCCGGCCGATGTGTATTCGCTCACCGCCGAGCAGCTCCAACAGCTCCCGCTGTTCGCGGAGAAGCGCATCGAGAACCTGCTGGCGGCGATCGAGGCCTCGAAGGCCCGCCCGCTGTGGCGCCTGCTGGTGGCGCTGAACATCCCCCACGTGGGGTCCACCGTGGCCCGGCTGCTGACCCAGGCGTTCCCGTCGATCGACAAGCTGGCCGCGGCGACCGAGGAGGAGGTCGCGTCCGTGGAGGGCGTGGGCCCGATCATCGCCCGGAGCGTGGTGGAGTGGTTCGCCGACGAACACAACCGGAAGCTGCTCGCGAAACTCCGGGAGGCCGGCGTGCGCATGGAGGACCCCGAACCTGAGCGGCCGGCGGAGGGCCCGCTGAGCGGGTCGACAATGGTGCTCACCGGCACGCTGTCGGCGCTCTCCCGCGACGAGGCCACCCGCGCCGCCGAGGAGGCCGGCGCCAAGGTCACGTCCAGCGTCAGCAAGAACACGAGCTTCGTCGTGGCGGGGGAGAGCCCCGGCTCGAAGCTGGCCAAGGCGGAGCAGTTCGGCGTCGAGGTGATCGACGAGGCCGAGTTCCTGCGGCGACTGGGTAGGTAGTAGCCATGGCTGGCCCGCCGCCGCCCGACGATCGAACGCCGCCTCGGCCCGACATGTGGATGCCGGGGTCTCCCTCCGTGCCGCCGCCCCGGGCCTGGCGGAAGGGCGAGCCGATCCCGCTCGTCCCGCACACGTTCGGCTCGGCGTTCTCCGCGACGTTCGCTCTGGTTCGGCTGTACTGGCCGATGATCGCGACGATCGCCGCGGTCTTCTGGATCCCGTTCGAGTTCCTCGAGGCCTTCGCCACGAGGGGGATCGAGCAAGCCGTGCGGACCGGAACGGTGGAGGTCCGCGCCGAGCAGGTCTGGAAATCGGGGCTGGTCGCCATCGTGGGCGTCATCGTCGCCCTCCTCGTCGGTCCCCTCGTGACGGGCGGGCTCATTCGGGCGGTGGCCCGAGCCCACCTGGGACAGCCGATCTCGCTCCGAACCGCCATCGAGGAGGCGTGGCCGTTCTTCGGGTCGATCCTGCTGGTGCTGCTGCTGACGTTCGTTGTGGTGGTCGGTGGGCTGATCCTTCTCGTGATCCCGGGGCTCGTGTTCCTGGTCCGGTTCTCCTTGGCGCAACCGGTGCTGCTGGTGGAGGGCATGCGCGGCCGGGAGGCCCTCCGCCGGTCATGGCGCCTGGTGAAGGGGCGGTCCTGGTGGGTGTTCGGCCTTCCGTACGTGGTGGGACTGGTGGCCGCGCTGCCCACGCTGATCGCCACCGTGCCGTTGACCCTGGCCGCCCGCAACGCGTCCGCGGACTCCGCCTGGATCCTCAGGGGGATCGCCTCCTCCGTGGGGGTGGTGGTGCAACAGGTGTTCTCCGCGACCGCGATCATGGTCGTGTACTTCGACCGCCGGGTCCGGAACGACATGCTGGACCACCCCAGGCTGGCCGCGGAGCTGGAACGGTCGGACCGCCGGCGGCGCTGAGCTCTGATTTGAAAGTTGCCTTGAGTTCTACCGGTCGATGCACCACCAAGGATGGTGTGGTCTCGACCGGGAGGTGGGCGGATGGCACAGAGGGGACGGCCGGGGTTGAGCCCCGAGCAGAAGCGGGAGCTGTGGACGCGGTGGAAGGCCGGGGACTCGCTCAGCGAGATCGGACGGGTACTGGGCAAGCAGGCTGGCTCGATCCACGGCGTCGTGGCATCCAACGGCGGGTACGTGCCGGCCACGCGATGTCGCTCCTCACGCGTGCTGTCGTCCACGGAGCGCGAGGAGATCTCCCGCGGCCTGGCTGAGGGCGCCTCGTTGCGAACGATCGCCGGTCGGCTCCGGCGGGCGCCGTCGTCCATCAGCCGTGAGGTCCGCCGCCACGGCGGTCGCCACCGGTACCGGGCGGCCCGGGCGGACGAGTGGGCTTGGGAGCGGGCTCGACGACCGAAGACCTGCAAGCTCGCCGCCGTGCCGCGGCTCCGTGAGCTGGTGGCGGAGAAGCTCGCCGAGGACTGGTCGCCAGAGCAGATCTCGGGATGGCTTGCTCGGACCCACCCTTCCGAGCACGCTCTCCAGGTGTCGACCGAGACGATCTACCGGAGCCTGTTCGTCCAAGCCCGCGGCGTGCTCCGCAAGGAGCTCACGGCTCACCTGCGGACCCGCCGGACCATGCGGCGCTCACGCCACGCCACGAGGAGCGGCCAGGGCCGCGGAGGCATCACCGACGCCGTGTCGATCCGGGAGCGCCCCGCCGAGGTCGAGGACCGTGCGGTCCCCGGGCACTGGGAGGGGGACCTGCTCGCCGGCTCGGGCGAACACTCACATGGCCACGCTCGTGGAGCGGCAGAGCCGCTTCGTGATGCTGGTCAAGGTCGACGGCAAGGACACGGTCACGGTGGTCGACGCTCTCACCGGGCAGGTGCAGACGCTGCCCGAGCAACTCCGGGCGAGCCTCACATGGGACCGCGGCATGGAGCTCGCCGACCACCAACGGTTCACCATCGCCACGGACGTCGCGGTGTACTTCTGCGACCCTCGGAGCCCGTGGCAGCGCGGCACGAACGAGAACACGAACGGACTGCTCCGCCAGTACTTCCCGAAGCAGACCGACCTCTCCGTCTACAGCCAGGCCGACCTGGACGCCGTGGCCGCACGGCTGAACGCGAGGCCGCGCAAGACGCTTGAGTTCGAGACTCCCGCTGCTAGGCTCGCGGCGGTTGTTGCATCGACCCCTTGAACGCGCCGCGCCTTTCGTAAGGATGTGCGACGGCGACGGGACCCTCCTCCGCCTGACCCACCGGGGCCTCCCGGAAGAGGCGAAGGGCGAGCACGCGGCGGGATGGGACCATTTCCTGCCACGCTTGCAGACGGCGGCGCCGGGCGGCGACCCGGGCGCCGATCCGTGGTCCGAGTGACCGACACCGGCCGCGTGGCCGGATCGGAAGCGGCTCCCGCTGCGGGGGCCGGGAAAGGGGGAACGGGATGAGCGAGGAGAACAAGGTGGTCGTCCGCGCGGTGGAGGAGGCCTGGGACTCGCAGGACCTCGACAGCCTCGATCAGTACTTCGCGCCGGAGTTCGACAACAGTGCATCGGGGATCCCCGGGCTGCCGCCGGGCCTGGAGGGCGCCAAGATGGCGCACGCGGGTGCGATGCAGTCCTTCCCGGACCGCAATGTGTCGATCGAGGAGCTCATCGCGGAGGGCGACAAGGTGGTGGTCCGGGCCCGGATCACCGGGACGAACCAGGGCGGGTTCCCTCTGATGAACGTGTCGCCCAACGGGAACCCCATCGACATCGGGTTCGTGGGCATCTACACGCTCCGTGACGGGAAGATCGTGTCGCACTGGGGCCTGAACGACGCCGCGACGCTGATGCAGCAGCTCATGGCGGAGCCGGCGCAGGCCTGAGCTCGGGGCGACGGGCCCGGCGTGGGGCCGGGCCCGTCCCAACTAGACTGGCGCCATGCCGGTCGAGATCGACATCGAGCACGTCGCGCGCCTGGCCCGCCTGGCGCTGACCGACGAGGAGAAGGCCAGGATGAAGGCCCAGCTCGGGGTGATCCTCGAGCACGCCGCCCGGGTCCAGGAGGTCGCGGCCGAGGACGTGCCCCCCACCGCGCACGCCGTCCCGCGGGCGAACGTGTTCCGGCCCGACGTCCCTGAGCCCGGCCTGTCCCACGAGGACGCGATGTCGAACGCGCCGGAGGCAGAGGGCGAGCGGTTCAAGGTCCCCCGGATCGTGGAGCAGGAGTAGGGGGAGGGGCGTGGCGACCGACCCGCTCTCGTTGCCGGCCGTCGACCTGGCGGCCGCGCTCCGCGCCCGTGAGGTCAGCGCGATGCAGCTGGCCGAGGCCGCGCTCCAGCGGATCACGGACGTGGATGACCGCGTCCACGCGTTCCTCAGCGTGACCGGTGGGATGGCCCGCGAGCAAGCCGAGGACGTCGACCGCCGGCTGGGCCTGGGTCAGGACCTGCCGCCCGCGGCCGGGATCCCGATCGCGCTGAAGGACGTGCTGACGGTGCGCGGGGTCACCGCGACGTGTGGGTCGAAGATCCTGGAGAGCTACGTGCCGCCGTACGACTCCACCGCGTGGTCACGGCTGCGAGCGGCCGGCGCCGTGCTGGTCGGGAAGACGAACTGCGACGAGTTCGCCATGGGCTCGTCCGGGGAGAACAGCGCGTACGGCGTCACGCGGAACCCGTGGGACCTCGACCGGGTGCCGGGAGGGTCGTCCAGCGGTTCGGCGGCGGCCGTGGCGGCGGGGATGGCCACCTGGGCGCTGGGGACCGACACGGGGGGGAGCGTGCGCCAGCCCGCCGCGCTGTGCGGCGTGGTCGGGGTGAAGCCCACGTACGGGCGTATCTCCCGCTACGGGCTCATCGCGTTCGCGTCCTCGCTGGACCACGTCGGGACGTTCACCAGGACCACCCGCGACGCCGCCCTGCTGCTCTCCACGCTGGCCGGGGTGGACCCGAAGGACGCCACCAGCGTGGACGAGCCATCGGCCGACTACACCGAGGGACTGGACGCAGGGGTGGCCGGGATGCGGATCGGCATCGTGAAGGAGTCGTTCGCGGAGGGCGTGGAGCCCGGCGTGACCGGCGCGTTCAGTTCGTCGATCGAACGCCTGACCCGGCTCGGCGCCACGTGCGAGGAGGTCTCGCTGCCGAACTCCGACTACGCGTTCAGCGCGTACTACCTGCTGGCGCCGGCGGAGTGCTCCTCGAACCTGGCGAGGTACGACGGGGTGCGGTACGGCCATCGGACCAGCGAGCCGTTCGACGACGTGGTGGAGATGATGATGAAGTCCCGCGGCGAGGGCTTCGGCGACGAGGTGAAGCGGAGAATCATCCTCGGCACGTACTCGCTCAGCGCCGGCTACTACGACGCCTACTACGGGCAGGCCCAGAAGGTCCGCACGCTGGTCATCCGCGACTACCAGCAGGCCTTCGAGCGGTTCGACGTCGTGATCAGCCCGACGTCACCGACGACCGCCTTCCGCATCGGCGAACGCACCGACGACCCCATCAAGATGTACCTGTCCGACATCTTCACGATCCCCGCCGACCTGGCGGGGGTGCCCTCCATCAGCGTCCCCTGCGGCCTCGACGACGACGGCCTCCCCGTCGGCCTCCAGTTCACCGGCCCCCTCCTCGGCGAACGCCAGATCCTCCGAGCCGCCCACGCCTTCGAACAGGACCTGGGCTTCCAGCTCGCCCCACCCCTGCTGGCCGGCCTGGCGTCGTAGCCGCTACCGCGGCAGGAGGCCCCGGATCGGCATGGTCAGGACGTATTCGACCAGGGCGTCGCGGTC
>WNGA01002240.1_pt1 | contig 29636 bp, 10 predicted proteins | sample 5400061 | NCBI WGS metagenome assembly WNGA01 (sample SAMN13153366, study PRJNA577476) | soil metagenome | isolation source: 100 cm soil or saprolite under grassland replicate 2 | place: USA:California | collected 2016-06-15
GTCCCCTGCCCTGATCTTGGCTGAGCCAGTGCTCGGGACGCATCCGGAACGCCGCGTTCTCGTGCCCAGGGTCCGGGTTGTCGGTGACGTAACGGTCACCGCCTGCCGAGCCTAGGACGGCTCTGAACAAGGCTTGTCGGGACCGGCCGCTTCTGTTCGCTGTGCGTGCCGGACATGGCGGCGACTGGTTCGGGCTGGTCCACGGTTTCATGATTAGCCGCGTGGCGAGCTGCTGAGGGAACTTCCAGGCTGGTCCAGGGCCGCGGCAGGGGTACCGGGCCGGTCAGGCCAGGACCCAGGCCCCGCCAGAGCGGGTCAGGCCGGCCTTGACCAGGGTCCGCAGGTTCAGCCCGGCGCACCGGTTGTGCAGCCAGGCGCTGTTCTTGATGGCGCCGATGTATCTGAGCCTGACCCGGCGGCCGTTCTGGGTGGCGGTCCAGGCGATGGTCCGCTCGATACTGGACCGGGTCGGGTACGCCTGCCTGAACTCGGGCGTGCGGGCCTGGGCGCGGGCGGCGCGCAGCAGGCCCTCATGCGGGTGGATGGTCATCGACCGGCCGTCTTTGGCGGTAGTGCACTGCGCCCGCAGCGGGCAGCCGGCGCACGCGGCGCCGAAGGTGACGGCCCGGTTCGCGCTCATCGGCCGGGTCACGCCGTTCGGGCAGGTGACGGTCCCGCGATCCTCATCCACGATGAAGTCATCGATGGTGAAGCCGCCGGGGACCGCCGGGCGCAGCGGCCCGGGCTTGATGACGGTGTCGTGCCCGGCGTCGCGGTAGTCAGCGCGGGCCTGACCGCTGCCGTAGGCCGAGTCACCGTAGACCTCCAGGCCACTGTCCTGCTCCACCGCGGCGCCGGTGTCCGGGCCGGCCTGCCCGTTCCCCGGCCCGGCGTCGTCGCGCGGGCTGCCCGAGTCCGGCTCCGCGGCTTGCCCGCCATCTTCGCCGTGGAACCGGTCGCGGCCGGCCATCTTCACGCCGTTCTCCGCATCCGCGCTGCCCGGCCCCGCCGCCATCGTCATCTCGCAATCGGTGATCAGCCCGGTCTCCGGCTCGGCAGCCACATGCCCGCGGAACCCGTCCCGTCGCTTCGACTTCGACTTGCGGGTATGACGCGCCTCGCGGTCCACGGTGGAGATGACCCGGTCGGGGGCGACCTTCCGGGCGATCCGCCACCGCCCGTCCGTCCCGTCGGAGTCCTGCGCCGGCTCGACGTCCTGCCCGGCGACCAGCGCCAGCAGTCCCAGCGCGTCCGCCGCGGGCTCGTCCCGTTCCGGCGCATCCTCGCCGGCTAGTACCGCCAGCACCGCCAGCGCGTCATTCACCAGAGCACTGACCAGGTTCTCCTTCGCCTGCGGGTCGTCCCAGTCGATGCCCGGCTTGCCCGGCCTGGAGTAATCCAGCGCGCACACTTCCGCGATCACGCCGGCGGCGCCGGGCACCAGCCGCGCGACCTTGCGGATCGCCGCCACCAGCTGGGTCACGGTGTCCTGGGTCGCCACGGCGTCGTCGAACACCGTCGAGTCCACGCACCGCTTGCGCCGGCCCCGCAGTACCCCGGTCCCGGCGATCACCTCCGCGACCGCGTCGAACACCCGGTCCGGACGGTCCGACGCGGCGATCCGCCGCCGCCAGTACACCAGCGTGGACGGGTCAAACGACATCTGAGTCAGCGACCGGCCGCACGCCACCTTCCACCGGATGTCAAACGCCAGCGCATCCGCCGTCTGCGGATCGGACAGGTCATACAGCTCCTTCAGCACCAGCACCGACCCGACCAGGTCTGCCGGCAGCGACGGCCGCCCGGTCCGGGACGGGAACAGGTCCGCAGTGAAGCTGTCGGGGAACAGGTCGCGCCGGTGTTCCGCCAGGAACGCGAACACGCTCCCCGCCGGGACCAGATCCCCGGCAATCGCCTCCGCGTCCAGCAACTCCCGGTCAACCCGCGATCTCCCCTGCATAAGAAGATCATCTCAGAAGCTCGAACACATTGCCGGCAGAAATGCCGGGAAACGCTCACGGGTTATTCAGCGCGTTCCTAGGCGCCGGCGTCAGCACGGGCGGGTCGCTCGGCGCCGGCCACCCCGAGCTGACCCTGTCGGCGGACGCCGCCATCATCGACGTCCCGCTGGCCGGGGCCGGCTCGGCCGCCGTGCTGCCCCGGGCCGCGGTCCAGATCCGGGCGACCGGTCCCGGCGGTGGCCAGCTGGTGGCCGGTCCGGGCAGCCCGGCCTTCCACATCGGGTCGATCATCGCCGGGATCCTCTGGGACGGAACCGATCTCGTGCCGTCCCTGATGCTCCTGGACAACCAGCTCGGCACGCAGACGTATCCCCGGCTCGACCTCAGCAACGCCGACAGTGTCGCCGGGGCCGCAACCGGCGCCGTGGTCACCGCGATCACCGATCAGCTGGGCGCGGCCGGTGCCGGACGGCGGCTGGCCGCGATCGCCGGCCTCGTCGCGCCGGAGGACCCCGCGAACCCGGGGACCGCGCTGCCCGGCTGGAGCCACCAGCTGAACCTCGCCGATTTCGTGATCAACCCGGCCACCGCGATCGGCCGCTACCACCGGGACGTCCTGCGCGACGGCAGCAGTTGGGCCCACATCCTGCGGGAGATCTCGTTGCTGATCGGCCTGGGCGAGGTCAGCGCCACCGCGGGCACCGCGGCCGACCCGTGGACCGTGGCCATCGCCGGTGAGGGCTCCGCCCAGCTCCAGCTGGCCGCCTGGCACCAGCCCTCGGCGGCCGACGCCACGGTCGAGGAGTTGCGGCTCGGGCTGCGGTTGGCCGCTGCCCCCGGCGGTGCCACCGTCGCACTGGTCAGTGAGGTGCTCACGTTCGACCTGCCCGCCAGCGGCACGGCGAGCGTGGCGTTCCTCGGCGCGCAGGAGTTCCAGTTCGTCCTGCATCCGGCGGTGAACGCCCATCTCGGCGCGGCCGCCCTGAGCCTGGACACCCTGGACGCCACTGCGGGCTGGCGTCCCGGCGGCAGCCTGGCCTGGCGGATCAGCGCGCAGGGCCTGACCGTGTCGGTGGACGGCGAGAGCGTCACGGCGGACGAGCTGCACCTGCCCCCGGCGCAGCCGTTCGACTTCACCGACCTGGGCTCGGCCGCGGCGGCCCTCGGGCTGAGCCTGGCCGATCTGACCGGCCTGATCCGGATGGTGTTGGTTCTGCTCGCCGAACAGGCCGGGCCGGAGGCCGCACTCGGCGCCGCCCTGCTCGGCCTGCACGCCCACCTGCCCGGGATGAGCGAGGACACCCCGCCGCTGATCGATCCCGCCGACCCAGGCCTGGTCCTGCGCGATCCGCTGGCGGCCCTGCGGGGCTGGCTCGGCCGGCTCATCGCGCACACCGGCACCAGCGGCCAGGCCAGCCTGATCGCGCTGCTGCGCCCGCTGGGGACCCTCGGCACCGACCTGCTGAACCAGCTCAGCGGTGAGATCTCCGCTGCCGTGACCGATCTCGAGGGGAACATCCTCGGCGACGCGGAGCTGGCGCTGGCCGATCTGCTCGGCGGGGCCGGATCGTTCGAGGACCCGTGGCGGATCGCGTGGCCCGGCGCGCCCACCGGCCCGGTCGCCGGGGCGGGTGGGGCCGCGAGGACCGGGAACCGGGACGCGGTGGCCCAGGACGCCACCGGGCCCGAGCTGGAGCTGTGGCTGGAGCCAGCCGGTCCGCCGTCCGGATGGCTGTCCGGGCTCGCGACCCGGGCCCAGCAGGCCGCTGCCCCCGAGGACCTGGCCGCCGTCCTGCGCGAGACCGCCTGGTTCGACCCGCGGCTGCGGTCCCTGCTACGCGGCCTGGACACGGCGGACCTGCTGCAGCGACTGATCTCCCTGGAGGTCCACCTCGGCGCGGGGGACGGCGTCGTCCCGCGGGACTCGCAGGAGCCGGACGTGTTCGGCTGGGTCCCGTCGATCGAGGTGGACGCCGCCCACCACCTGCTGCCGTCCCACCCCGGCGTGATCAGCGAGGTGCTCACGCGGATCGAGCAGCTGCGCGCCGGCGGCCCCCGCACGGTGCTGCTGATCGGGCCGGACTTCACCGATCACACGGCCTGGGCCGGGCTGCTGGCAGCACCGGCTCTGCAGGGCACCACCGACCCGGCCGCGCACATCGACCTGCGCATCCCCGGGATCGACCCGCCGACGATCGCGCTGGACGGGCTCACCACCGTCGCCGACTACTACACCGCCGATCTGGCCGGCGGGGACGCCGCGTTCCAGGCCGCGCAGCTGGCGCACATCGCCAATCGGCTCGCCCAGCTCCACCCCGGGCCGATCGTCGTCGTCGCCCACTCGACGGCAGGGCTGGCCGCGCGGCGGTTCGCCGCCGATCATCCGGACCGGGTGGCGGGCCTGATCACGCTCGGCACGCCGCACCTGGGCGCTCCGCTGCCGTTCCTCAGCGACCCGGCGCTCGGCGACGCCGTCCGGCTCGCGGCGGTGCTCGCGCCCCAGCTGCCGGCCTCGCCGCTGGCGGACGCCCTGGGCCACCTGGCGCACGCCGTTGAGGGCTACCGGCCGGCGCCGTCCCCCGGAGCTCTGGACATCCCGGATCCCTACCCGGCGAGCGCCTTCTCGCAGACCGTGCCGTTCGATCTGGGCGACGTGCCGGTCGTGATGATCAGCGGAAGCCTGACCGGGGATGTGATCGCGGCATTGGCGTCCGGCCTCGCGGCGCACGCCCAGGCGCTCGCCGCGGCGCCGGGGCCCGATCCCACCCACCTGAGCTACGGCATGGCCATGCCGGTGCCGCTCACCACCGCCGCGGAGGCACCCTCGGCCGGCGCCCGGGTGCGCTACGGGCTGGGCCAGATCCCGCTGTCCGCCGCGCCACCGGAGCCGCCCCGCCCCGCGCACCTGCTGCGGGTGGAACTGGATCTCGTCCGCGAGAACGGCTGGCTGGTGGGTGGACCCGGCGTCTCGGACATGGACGGCCGGCTGCGCGCGCTGCGGCTCGGGGTGACGGCGACCGGCAGCACGAGCGGGGGGACGGGCGGCGGCACGGGCGGGGCGGCATCGGCCGTGCACGCCGTCCTGGATGCCCGGCTGGACCAGGCCGCCTGGCGCGGAACCACGGTGGCGGCAGCGGATCTCGCGGATCCCCGGGCCACGCCGCTGATCGGCGCCGCTGTCGCCGCCGCCCTGGCCGGCAGCCGGGGGCTCGCTCCGGGTGGTGTGGCTCCAAGCGGTGACACCGGGCCGGCCGTGTCCGGGCTGGCGGCCGCACTGGCCGGGATCGGGCTGGCCGCCACCGACGCCGCAGGCGTGACCGGGCTTTCGGCGGACGCGTTCGCCGCCCTGCGCACCGATCCGGTGGGCTACCTCGGGGCCCGGATCCCGCAGGCGCTGGCCGCATCCGGCGGCTGGGCCGGTCTGATCGACGTCTCAGGCGACGGCAGCTATCACCACGCCCCGCCAGGATCGCCGTACGGGCTGTTCGCCCGGCCGGACGGCGCGGGCTGGCGGACCGGCATCGAGACCACCACGGAGCTCGATCTGCCGCTCTGGGTGTCGGCCGATATCGATCTGGCACTGCCGGATTTCGTGCCCGAGGCCGAGCTGGCCGCCCATCTCGGCGTGATCACCCTGCGCTACCACACCAGCGATCGGACCGTGACCCTGGACGCAGATCCGTTCGTGCACGGGCTGACCCTGCTGCCCGCGCCGACCCCGGCCCAGCTCGGCGCGGACCTCGGCGCCGCGCTGCCGGACGTGCTCGCCACCGGCGTGATCAGCACCGTGCTCGGGCAGATCGTGCCCGGGCTCGACCTCGCCGGGCTGAGCGACCTGGTGCACACCCCGGGCCAGTTCCTGGCCCGCCTGCTCGGTGGAGCCAGCCTGGATCTCACCGCCCTGTCCGGCCTGCTGGCCACGCTCAACGCGGCGATCGGCTTGCCCGCGGGGCCCGGCCTCCAGCTGCCCGGCGGGCTGAGCATCACCGCCACCGCGGGAACCGGCACCCCCGGATCGGTGGCCCTCAGCCTGTCCACGACCGCGCCGATCGAGGATGTGCTCGGCCTGGCCTTCGCTGTCGAGATCGACCCGCTCCTGCACGCCAGCGCGGCGGGCACGGTGACCTTGGAGATCCCCCTGGGGGAGGGTGCTTGGCACCGGATCGGGATCACCTTCGGGGCCGGTCCGTCCGGGATGAGCCTGGTGCTCACCCCGGAGGCGGACACGCCGATCGCCCCGATCAGGCTGCTGCCGCAATTCAGCGGGCTGGGTCCCGCGCTGCGCGGCGCCGGTGCCGCGCTGCTGCCGCAGGTCCTGGATCAGGCCCTCGATCACGTCGCCTCCCCGCACGCCGCCTGGCTCGACCACGCGCTGGCCGCCGCGGGGCACCTGGACCTCTACGACGTGGGCGACGGATTCGCCGCCCACGCCGCGAGTTTCAGCGCGATGCTGGCCGGAACCTGGTTCGACAGCGTCGCCACCACCGGGCGCAACGGCTTGGCCCAGGCCGTGATCGACCTGCTCACCCTGATCCCGGGACTGCCCGGCACGCTGGACGCTCCCGGCGCCGGGCTGATCCGCTGGCGGATGGATCTGCCCGGCGGCCAGGGCCAGCTCGCCCTGTCCACCGGCTGGGGCGTGAACGGCCCGGCCGTGTCCGCCGGGATCATCGGGCTGCACCCGGCCGGTGCGCCAGCCGAGCTGACCGCCACGGCCGGTGCCGATCGCACCGGCGTGGACGTCAGCCTCTCCGCCGGAGCGGATCTCAGCGCCCTGGGCGTCCCCCTGGTGCCGCGGTTCAGCCTCGATCTGGACACCGGCGGCCACGCGCGGGCCCGGCTGCTCCCGCTGGCGACCGGCTCCGGCGGCGGAACCGATGACGGGCCGCTGGTGATCACCCTGGCGCCGTCCGTCGCCGTCACCCTGGGATCGGGCGCGGCCGAGGCGCTGATCACGGGGTGGGCGCTCCCGCTGGCCGCCCAGGTGGCGCTGGCCGCCGCGCAGCCGGTGCTGACCCATCCACTGTGGACCGGCGGCCCCACCCTCACCGAGGGCCTCACCGGCGGCGGGATCCTGGACGACGCCGGGCAGCTGGCCCATCCGCTGCCCGGCGTGTTCGCCATGCTCGCCGGGTTCGCCGCCTCGGCCGCGGGCAGCCTGGACCTGCCGGTCGGGGACCTGCACCTCACGCTCGCCGCCGATTCCGGCCGTCTCGGGCTGGGACTGCGCGGGAAGCAGGCCATTCCGCTCGGTGACCTGGAACTGGATGTGCTCTTCGGCGCGCCGGCGACCTGGGGCGCCCACGCCGCCGAGGGGCTGCAGGTGCTGCTGCTGGACACCAGTGGCGCCGGCGGCGGGATCGAGGACATCAGCTTCGCCCCCGGCCTGCGGATGCACGGCGTCGGGCTCGGCCTGGCCAGGTCCGACGGCACCCCGCTGGTCGCCGAGACCGCCGTCCGCCTCGGCTCGCTGCGTGGCTACCTGTTCCTCGACCTGGACCTCCCCGGATCATCCGGCGGCAGCCTTGTCGTCGCGCACGCTGGTGCCGGCGCGGAACTGGGCGGGTTCGGGCTGCCGCTGTCGGCGGCGCTGAGCGGCGCCGGGGGAGGATCCAACCCGGTCGCGTCGAATCTGCTCGCCTCCGGTGGATCCGGCGGATCGTCCGGCGACGGGCAATCGGTCAACCCGGCCGCCGACATCGACGCCTGGTACTGGGACGACGGCGGCGCGAGCAGCCCGTCCCTGCATGTGCTGGTCGGCGGCCAGGAGGGCCTGCTCTGGATCCCGATCCAGGCCGGGTTCGGGCCGATCTTCATCGACCAGCTCGGCGTCGGCGTCAGTGACACCCGGCTTACCCTGGCCATCGACGGCGGCGTGAGCATCGCTGGGCTCACCGCCCAGGTGGATGACCTGTCGGTGGCCGTGCCGTACCGGACGGCGGGCGACCCGAGCACGTGGATCCTCGATCTCAAGGGCCTGGCGGTGGGCTACTCCGGGCCCGGCATCGACATCGACGGCGGCTTGGTCAAGTTCGACGGCCCGCCGCTGGAGTACGACGGCATGCTGCTGATCGAGATCGCGAGCATCGGAGCGGTCGTGATCGGCTCGTACGCCGAGGTGGGCTCCGGGGCAGACGAATTCACGTCTCTGGCGATCTTCGGCGGCGTCTTCGTGCCGATCGGGATCCCGCCGATCATCAACCTCACCGGCTTCGCGCTGGGCTTGGGCTACAACCGGCGGCTGATCGTCCCGGACGACCTCAACCAGATCCCCAGCTTCATGCTGGTGCAGGCGTTGGACCGGCCGGAGGAACTGGCCAACAACCCGATGCAAGCGTTGTACAGCTTCCGGCAGCAGGTGCCGCCCGCCCGCGGCGTGCTGTGGGTCGCCGCCGGGCTGCGCGGGACGACGTTCGAGATCATCAACGTCACCGCGGTCGTCTACGTCGCGCTGAACAACGGCGTGGAGGTGGGGCTGCTCGGCGTCGCCCGGATGGCCCTGCCCGCGGATGACGCCGCCGTCGTCAGCGTGGAACTCGCGCTCAAGGCACGGTTCTCCAGCGCCGAGGGGCTGTTCTCGGTGCAGGCGCAGCTCACCGACAACTCCTGGCTGATCAGCAAGGACTGCCGGCTCACCGGCGGTTTCGCGTACTTCACCTGGTTCAAGGAGTCGCAGTTCCTGCTCACCATCGGCGGTTACCACCCCTCCTTCGTGCCGCGGCCGGAGTACCCGGTGGTGCCGAGGGTCGGCTACGAATGGAACTTCCTCGGCGTCGTCCACCTCAAGGGCGAGTCCTACTTCGCGCTCACCACCACCGCGATCATGACCGGGTCCCGGGTCGAGGCCACCTACGGCCCGGACTGGATCCAGGTGTGGTTCACGGCGTACTTCGACGTCCTGGTGACCCGGGACCCGTTCCACTACGAGCTGGACATCGGGGTCTCGGTCGGCGCCCGCCTGCGGATCAAGGTCTGTTTCTTCGCGTGCGTCCACATCGAGATCAGCGTGGCGGTGGGCGCCTCGCTGCACCTTGCCGGCCCGCCGTTCCACGGCACCGTCACCGCCGACCTCGGCGTCACGTCGGTCACCGTGCCCTTCGGCGACGACGCCCTGCCGAAGCCGCCGCCCAAGCACTGGGACGAGTTCGTCGCGCAGTACGTCCGGGCCGGCGATCCGAACGCGGCCACCGTGTCGGCGCAGGTCGCCGCTGGGCTGATGCCCGCCGAGCCGGCCGGTGGACCGGTAGCGCCCGGCACGTCCGATCAGCCCTGGCGGCTGTCGGCGGAGTGGTCGCTGCGGACCGAGACGAAGATGCCGGCACGGGGTTTCGCGCTGCAGCTGGACACCCCGATGGCGGAGGGCTCCATCGCCTCGGTGGTCTTCGGCCGGGTGGACAAGCTGGCCGGTGTCTACGACTTCGATCTGGCGCCGATGTACGTCACCCACGATCAGATGGGCGCCGTGCACCGGATCGTGCTCGCGCGCCGCCCCGAGGCCGGTGGCGCCTTCGTCGTCATGGTCCCGGACAGCCAGCCGCCGCCCGCGGACGCCACGATGATCCTGCGGCACAGCCAGTTCCGCGTCACTCCGGTGCTGTCCCAGGTGTCGGAGGCGACGTACCACTACTTCCCCGACCTCAAGCCGCCGGCGGCGGCGAACACGCTCCCCGTGCTGTCCGGGCTGCAGCTCGACGGCGTCGCCGGGCTGCGCGGCCAGAGCGCCACCGTGCCGATCGGCACACTGGTCGACGCGAGCAACTTCCGGCCGCTGCCGTTCGCCAGCCGCAGCGACGCTGACGTCGCCCGGATCCTGCAGATCGGCGGTGCCTGGCAGACCCTGGCGACCGTGGCGAGCGGGGTGCCCGATCCGGAACTGGTCCGCGGCGTCAGCGGGATTCTCGGCGGTACCGGAGAATTCGCCGGCCTGCGCGCGCAGAGCGGGCTGCCGCCGGCCGGGTACGGGCCGGTCGCCCTGGACGCCCTGGCCACCCGTCGCAGCGCCTCGCCGGTGCTGTCGGCGCTCAGCGAGGGCTTCACCCTGCACGACGTGGGCCAGGGCCTGGCGTCGGCTCCGGTCCGGGTCGGCCTGCTGCCCGGCGTGCCGCTGACCGCGCCCCGGCTCCGGGCCGTGATGCAGCGCCCGCTGCTGCCCGCGGCGGCGGCCCCGGCCCCGCGGACCACCCTGCCCGCCACGAAACTGGCGGCGGCGCCGGCCTCCACGCGGCTCGCGGCCGGACCGGTGGTGGGCCCTGTGGTCCCGCCGGTTGGCCCAGTGCTCCCGCCCGTGGGCCCAGTGCATCCCCCGGGTGGCCCGGTCGGTCCGGTGGTTCCCGAGCCGCCCAACCCCGTGCCGATTCCCGTGATCAACGTCCGCAACGACCTGGTCACCAGCTGGGACACGCCCGGGCTGGCCCTGTTGCGGCGCCCGGCCGCGAACACGCCGCAACCGACCAGGGCGCCGCGATCGGCCCGGACCCTGCGGAATCCCGCGCAGGGCGGCCCGATTGGGCGCGCGGCTGCGGCCGCGCTGAGTGAGCTGACCGCGGCGGCGGACAAGGGTGTGACCGTCCGGGCCGGCGTCATCCACGTCTGGGAGCTGCCGTCGGCCACCGGCTGGAACCTCGTCCTGAGCGGAACCAGCGCCGTCCGGGTCACCGCGCTCAGCACCGCCGGAACCGTCCTCGACGACCGCGAACTGGGGGAGTCCTCCCTCTCCGGCGGCGACTACACCCTGCCGGTCCGGGCCGGAGCCGGGATGCTCGCGGTCACCGCCCTGGGGCGGGGCTCCGATGGCGGGACGGTGATCTCCCGCACCGGGGAGCGCGGCGGCGTCACCGGAGCGGTGACGGCAGGCGGCCGCGCGGTGCTCGGCTGGGAATCCGGTGGGCAGGCGAGCCAGGTCGGGCCGTCCACGCTGCTCGCCCGCGGCGCAGTCCTGCGCCTCGGGGTTCCCGGCGGGCCCTCGGTGCGCGGTCACGTCGAGGCCTCCGGTGTCGTGCCGATCTCGTCCGCTCTGGCCGGCCAGCAGGTGACCGGCACCGAGCTGCCGCTGTCCGTCACCGTCGCCGGGGTCCTGCTGGACAGCCCCACCGACGCCGTTCCCGGTCCGGACGACATCCTGGTGCACGTGGACGGCGCCACCGCGAACCCGCATCCGGTCCAGGTGGTCTCGGGCAGGCGCACCCTGTATCTGTACGACGTCGTGGCGGTCAAGGGCGCCCCGGTGATCGCGATCGCCGCCGGGGTCACCGGACCGGCGCGCCTGGCCGGCGTGCTGGGCAGCACCGGGACAGCCGCGGAATGGGCTGCGGCACTGGCCGGTTCGACGCTGACCCAGCTGGTGCCGGACGAGCACCTCACCCCGGACGGCGCGCTGACCATGCGCCTGGTGAAGGGAGGCAGCGCCGATGGCTGACCCGAGGATCGGCGAGATGATCCTCTACGACGACATCCAGCCGTCCCTGCTCGCGGGCGAGTACCGGATGACCGTGGAGACCGACGTGTCGGTGCCCGGTACCGCGACGCCGCTGCCGGGGCAGGACTTCTTCTTCGACGTCGAGGGGCCCCGGTTCGCGCTCTCACCGACGGAGGTGGCGGGCGTGTTCCCGCCGCGGGGCGGCCATGGCCCGTTCGGCTCCGCGCTCCCGCACATCGCACTGGGCCGGCGCACGCTGCCCTGGGAACGGCCCCTGGCGGACGCCTACACCGTCACCGGGGACGAGGCGCCGTCCCCGTTCGTGGCGCTGGTGCTGTTCGAATCAACCGAGTGCACCCTGCTGCGCAACCAGGCTCTGACCGATGTGGTGCCACCGGACGTCTTCCAGCGGCTCGGCCGGCCAGGTGACATCCGCTGCGACGCCGTCGAGGCCGACCAGCAGCTGCTGCGTGACATCCTGCCGATGCCGGACGAGCTGCGGCTGCTCACCCACGTCCGGCAGGTGAATGTGGATGACCGTGAGCTGTCGGCCGGGGATTCCGATGGCTACTTCGCGGTGGTGATGGGCAACCGGATCCCGCGGCCCGGTGGGTCGTACGTGGCGTGCCTAGTGTCGGTGGAGGAGCGGACCGACCTGCTGCCCACCACGGATCTGGTGGCCCGAGGCGGCTGGCAGATCTACGAGAACCCGGAGATCGCGCAGCTGTCGGAGCCCGCCGACCTGGCTGGCGGCGCGCTGGGGGTCCAGGTCACGCCGGAGGAGGCGGACCGCATCCGGGTGATCCCGCCCGGGGGCGGCGCTTTCATCGCCGGCGGGCCCGCCGCACCCGGCGCCGGCGCGCACGCCGCCAGCACCGGCGCCGCGCGCGCCATGACTACCAGTGCCGGGGCGGTCAGCCAGGCATCCCTCGCCGTGCAAGCGTCCGGCCTGTTCCAGGGCACCCAGATCGGCGCGATCCAGGTCGCCGGCGAGCGTGACCGGCTCAGCTCCGGCGCGGGGGTGCTGAATCCTTCAGCCCGGCTGGTCCTGCTGCACAGCTGGACCTTCACCTGCGAGGGCGACGGCACATTCCGCCAGCTCATGCAGGGCCTCGACGTGGGCATGATGGGCGACACGGATCCGGCGTCGAAGCTCACGGTGGCCGACACCGGGCACATCCTGGTCGGGGTCACCGACCGGCTGGGCGCTCCCGAGCAGTCCTGGTATCGCGGCCCGCTGGTGTCGCAGCCGCTTACCCGCGACCCGCTCGGTCCGTATCACAGCGCCGACCAGGCGCGCCGGGTGGTGGCCGAGACCGGTGCCGAGAACATCTCCTACGCCTGCGCCTTCGAGACCGGGCGGCTGCTCGCGGCGGCTGACGGGCGGCTCGCGCAGGAACTGATGCGCTGGCGGCGCACGGCATTCCGCGCATCCGCCCGCACCACCAGCATCACCCTGCTCCAGCACAGCATGCGGTTCACGGATGTGACGGATCCGCTGGACCCGGTTGCGCTACGGTACGCCGTGGACGTGCTGCAGAAGATCACCGACGGCATCAGCCCACCGGCGGATCCGCTGCGCATCCAGCAGGCCCTGTCCACTCCGCTGCTGAACCTCGACCTGGTCACCAAGGCGTTCGGGCTCCGGAGCACCGACGAGGCGCGCGTGCTGCTCGGTGACGATCCCGGGCTCACCGGGCCGGTGACCGTGCGGGCGCCCGAGGCGGCGCTCACCACCCTGGACGCCGTGCTCTCCGACAAGGCCGGGATGGCGGCCCTCGCCGACGTCCGCGCCCGCGCGATCGCCTCGGTGCAGCCCGTGAGCCCCGCCCCGACGGGGACGCCACCCGTTCCCGGAACGCCGCCCAGCCAGCCACCCACCCATCCGCCTACCCAGCCACCCACGCATCCGCCCACCAAGCCCGAGGGTCCGCGATGAGAGAGCCCGCCACCACCGCCCGACTGGCGCTGCACGCCCGGCTGACCAACCCCGATCAGCTGGCGCCGCTGCAGCCCGAGGGCGACCTGCCGCCGTACCTGGAGTCCTTCCTGGCCCACCTGCGGCTGCTGGTCGGTATCCCTTTCGAGTACCTGGTGCCCGACGACCGGCTGTTGCCTCCGGAGTCGATCCGGTTCTTCTACCTGGACCGGTCCTGGGCGGACCGGCTGGTGGACGGCGCCGCCGCGGTCGGGCAGATCGGCTCCCGCGAGGAGGCGCACTACCAGGCGCGGGCCGGCGCGCTGGCGCAGCTCCTGGACCAGAGCGAGCGCATGGTCCGGCCGATGCAGCGCGGCACGAGCTTCGCCGACGCCAAGGCCGGCAGCGACGCCATCCACGAGGAGGCGCACACCGTCACGGGTTTCGTGCTGCGCTCCAGCGCCGTCAAGGGCTGGCCGCACATGGATGTCCGTGCCTACGACCAGATCATCGATGAGCACTACACAGCGGCGGACCCGGCCGTGGCTGCGCACCAGCTGCGGCTGCTGCGGCTGGAGATCCTCGCGCCGTCGGTGATGATCGCCCTGTTCGAGGGCGAGCCGCGGATGGTGATCCTCGAAGAACCGCACCACGGCGTCCAGTTCGGAGTCCGGCAGGGCCCGGAGGGCCTGACCGTCCCGCTCCGCGATCCGCACGGCAACGAGGTGCTGGAGCAGGTGCCGGAGAACAAGGTGGCCATCCCGGTCACCGTGCCGACCCGCCGGCAGCACAGCGACGTCGTCCGCGTGGCCGCCCTGCGGAACGCGCTGAACGACGCCCGGGCCACACATCCGGAGGCGATCGAGCAGACTGGCTCGGCGTCGTTCGCGATCTCGGTGCTGGATCCGCCGTGGCGGCAGCACTTCCAGGGCACCGAGGACCACGCCGGCGACCAGCCGCCCCCCAGCCGTCCCTACCTGAAGGTGGCCCAGGTGGTGCAGGAGCCGGGTGTGCTCACCAGCGTCAAGCTGATCCTGGGGGTGAACTGAGATGCCGCTCGACAGCCGGCTGATCGCCGGTGCGCTGGCGCACGGCCTGAGCCCGGGGGTGATCGCCACCTGGGATCCCCGGCTGGCCCGGACGCCGCGGGTGATGGTGCCGGTCCAGCTGGACGTCCTGATGGTCCGCGAGGAGGGCGGGACCTGGGCCCAGACCGCGATGACCGTGCCGGACCCTGGCAGCGAGCTGCTGGCGCACGCCCTGCTGCCGGACCCGTTCAGCGAGCGTGCTCCGCGGCCGAAAGGGGCTTACCTGCACTGGGCCCTGCCGGACGCGCTCACCGGCGGCAGCGGCACCGCGCACGGCGGCGACGTGTCCTTCCCGCCGATCCCCGACCGCTGGCTGGTGGTCCGGCTGTCCACGCCGCAACCCGGTGCGCGCCGGGCGGTCACCGCCTGGGTGCTGGAATCGGGCGGGCAGCAGCCGGTGGTGACGCCGCTGGACTCCTGGAGCGAGCCGGAGGACCCGGAGCGGACGACGGCGCCCGGCGAGCAGCCGCTGAGCGCCCTCGGGCACGGGGACGCCGCCTGGTCCGCGTACTTCGACAACGTCGAGGACCGGCTGGCGTTCTACGACGATCTCAGCGACGGGCAGGGCGGAACCGTCGCCGGCCCGCTCGCCTACCTGGTCTGCGGCTGGCACAGCCGGCACGTCGACGACCCGATCGGTGAGGGGCTCTCCACGCCGGCCGCGTTCGAGGCCCGGCTGGCCGAACTGGGCTGGGAGATCAACCCGGCCGATATCGAGAAGGCGTTCACCTACGCGGACACCCGGGTGACCGCGGCCACTGCCGTCGGCCTGGCCACCCGGGAGGCCACTTTCAGCCGGGTCCCCACCGCGGCGAGCGGATACACGGTGGTGCCCGGCGGGAACCGCGACGAGGGCCACACCGCGCTGCTCAGCGATGGAACGGCGCTGCTGGGCCGGTTCGGCGCCCGGATCGTGTCCTGGCCGGAGTTCACTCTCTACCACGGTGGCGTGGTGGGCATTGGCTGGCCGGGGCCCGGCATCGGTGTGGCGCCCGGCGGGCTGGCCGGTGGGGACGCGGGGGGCCCGCCGCCGGCGAGTTCGGTGACAGTGACGATCGGGAACACGCTGACCGAGGCTCTCGCGGCGCGCCTGGCCCACAACGAGGGAGCACCCGGTGAGGCCCGGGCCCTGGAGGCGGTGCTGCTCGGAGGCACCGACGATCTGGACCAGCCCGATGCCCCGGCACGGATCGATTCCCTGCTCCACGCATCAGGTTTCGCAGGCCTGCCCGGCGGCACCCGGAGCGAGGACCTGACCCAGCGCACCGTGGTGCCGCCCTCCTCGGTGGTGGCCGACCCGTCCCAGACCGACCCAGGGGTGTTCGCCGGCCAGGCCGGATCCTCCGGATCCGCCGGCTCTTTTGGGTCCGCCGGATCAGCCGGGCCGCCGGGGACGACCCGGATCCCGGCCAGCGGGACGGCGGGAGCGCTGACCGGCAGCGTCCGCACGGACGCCCTGACCCGGATCTCACCGGCGATGCGGCTGGGCACGATGGACACCCTGGTGAAGGGGATCAAGGACGCCCTCGTGGTGCCGGTCGCCGTCCCCCCGGCCCCGAACGCCGCCGCCGCGGAGCAGACGGTGTCGTCCGACCGTGCCCTGCCGCGGTACTTCGTACCGGCCGACCCGGTGTTCCTGCTGGAGAACGCGGGGCGGTCGTTCAAGCACGGCTCCGACGGCGTGCACGCGGAATCCGGCAATCTGGTCTGCCGCCTGTCCGGGCACACCGTGACCGGGCTGTCGCCGTTCCTGCTAGCGAGCGGGCCGGGCGGGAGCGTTCGCGGCGAGGACCTGCTCGCCCGGGGTATCGAGCACGGCGGCGTCCCGCCCGAATGCGAGGACCTGCTGGCCGAACTCGCGCTGACCGACCCGGGCAGCGCGGAGACCGCGGCCCGGACCCGGTCCGCCAGCATCGCCTCGATCGCCGCCGCGACCGCCCCCGCTCCGGGCCAGACCCCTGGCGTGGCGGCGGCCGCCGCGATCCCGGAGCAGGACGCGGCGCAGATCTACGCGGTGGAGCAGGCCGCCTGGTGGATCACCCGGGACGACCGCCGTGACTCCGCGGCGCTGATCGCCCGCTCCGGCTTCACCGGCACGCTGCCGGCGCCGATCGCGATCAGCCTGCCGTTCCAGCCCTGGGTCCCGCTGCACCTGGACTGGGAGGTCCAGTTGTTCGCCCTCCCCGGCCTGGACGACTGGGACCTCGGGGAGATCGACTTCGACGCCGTGGCGGACGCTCTCCCCGCCCAGGACGCCGCTCCCGGCCGCACGCTGTCCGGCCGGGCTCTGCTCTCCGGGGGCGCGGCGCAGGTGGCCGCCGCGACCGTCCGCCGGGTGCTGGAGCAGGCCCAGCGCACCGCCGGATCGGTGTCCCTGGAGCCGGGAATCACCTTCGCCTACCACTCCGCCGTGGCCGAGCAGATGGTCGCGCGGATCACCTCGATGCGCTCCGCGTACGCCACGCCCCAGGCTCCCGCCGCCGCGGCTGGGGGAGCCCCGGACGGCGCCGCCGCCGCTGCCGACACGTCCGATCTGGACCACATCGCCGACGAGCTGGAGAAGATGGACGTCCTCGTCGGCGCGATGGACCGGTTCACCACGAAACTGCGCGCGGGCTTCGTGGCCGACGGGTCGGACGCAGCCGACGATGGCAGCGATGGCAGCGTGCCGGGCGACTTCTGGGCCTTCCGGGCTGGTTTCATCCGGATTACCCGGCTCCGCCTGGTGGACTGCTTCGGCCAGACCCTGGACCTGCTCGCCTCTGGCGGGTCATCGCCGGGCGCGCCGGCCTCCGCGAGCCAGATCCTGTGTTCGGAGCCGCTGACCGTGACCAGCCGGGACGACCTGGTCGAGCTGGCCCCCCGGTTCACCGCGCCGTCCCGGCTGTGGTTCCGGTTCCTGTCCGCCGATGACGACACCATCGAGGCCAGCGACGCGGTCTCGCCGGTGTGCGGTTTCGTGCTGCCGAACCACCTGGATGGCGACCTCCAGTTCCACGCGGCGGACGGAACGGCACTCGGCGCGGTCCGATTCGACGCCGCGGCGGGGGTGGTGTGGGAGGAGTCGCCCGGGCAGCCGGCCACGCTGGGATCGGTGCCGTCGTCCATCATCCGCAACCCGCACCTCGCCGGGATGGCGCAGGGCCTGATCGACTGGGGCGCGGCCGATTCCAGCCCGGACACCCCCGCCCGGGACACCGCGCTGTCCTCCCTGCTGCGGATCATCGACACCTCGCTGTGGTCGGTCGACCCGTTCGGCCACGTCGGCGAGGAGCACCTGTCCCTGCTGGTCGGCCACCCGATCGTGGTGCTGCGCGGCCTGGTCCGGGTGGAGGTGGCCGAGCCGGTAGCCCCCGGCCTGGTCACCGGCCTGCGGGTGCCGGTGCGGCTCGGGGCGCTCGCGCAGTGGCAGGACGGCCTGCTCGGCTACCTCGTGGGCGACGATGCCCGCACCCTGCACGTGCCGGACCCGGCGGTGGCCGACTTCGCCCGGCCGATCGGCCCGCACCAGGGGTTCACCGGGCAGGCCAGCACCACCTCGGACTACTACAACCGGTTCGCCGACGACCTCGGCGTCGTCTCCGATCCCGGCAGCACCCCGGTGGATCACCCGTACGTCGACACGTCCGGCCTGCTCTGGGTCCAGCCCAGGCAGGACGTGCGGGTCACCATGCTGGCCGAGCCGCACAGCGTCATCCACGCCACCACCGGCTACCTGCCGCGCAAGCAGATCGGCATGCGCCGCGGCTGGGTGGCGCCCGGGCTGGCCGCGCTGGCTCCGCTGTTCCGATTCGGGCCGGTGCTGGTCGACCCGAAGCTGATCCGGATGCCGGTCGCGTCGGACATCCGCGGCACCTGGAGCTGGAGCCACCGCAGCGACGTCTCGACCTGGGCCGACGAGCCCGTAACCAACAGCCTGGGCGACGCCCGGATGCCGCCTGACCCGTCCCAGGGCCAGGAGGGCTGGCTGCGCCTGACCCCGGAGGAGCCGCTGCCATGAGCGACCCGGACCAGTACCCCAACGACGCCAACGAGGGCGAGTCCGAAGGCGTCCCGGAGGCGCTGCTGGACCGTGAACGGGACCGGGACGGCGGCAACGACAACCGGCGCTGGCGCTACGCCGTCCGGGAACTGGACGCGATGGACCACACGGGCGCCGGGATCTGGCGCCAGATCGGCCCGGCGCCGCTGCAGGTCGGCCGGCACCAGGTCTTCCAGGGGCCAGGGCCGGTCTCCGGCGAGGTGGTCGACATCGCGCTGGATCCCCGCGGCGGTGACACCCGGACCATGCACGCCGCGGCGGGCAACGGCGGGCTGTGGAAGAGCACGGACGGCGGGACCAGCTGGCGGCCGATGACCGACCAGCTGCCCGCCACCGCGATCGGGGCGGTGGCCATCGACCCGGTGAACCCGGACATCGTCTACATCGGCACCGGCAACCTGTTCAACGGGGCCGCCGGGATGCCCAAGGCGGCGGGGCTGTTTAAATCCGTGGACGGCGGCCGCAGCTGGGCCCGGCTGACCTCGCCCGCTGGCCGGCCGCCGCAGCCGATCACCGCGGCGGCGAACGCGGCGGGCGGGGTGCGGATCACGGTCGCCGCGCACGGCTACGCCGGCCTCGACCGGGTAACCGCGGTGGGCCTGCCCGGCGTGACCGGTGCCGCCGGTGAGGGCATCGTCCGCCGGATCGACGACAACACCCTGCAGATCGGCGGTGTCACCATGACCGGCGCCTACGGCGGGGCCGGCGCGACCCTGTTCGACGCCCGGCAGCCGCCGTTCCTGTCCGACCGCGGCGTCGTCCGGATGATCTGCCCCTCCGGGAACACCCTGCTGGTCGGCTCGGAGGCGGGCCTGTACTACTCCAAGGACGGCGGCCGGAACTTCGGGGCCAACTTCCCGGACTACGACGACGGCAGGCCGATCCGCACCGGGCTGATCTCGGCCCTGGAGGTCGACCAGGGGTGGACGCGCACCCTGCGGGTGGCTGGCGCCACCCCAGCGGACCCGATCGTGGTCACCCTGCCCGGCCACGGTTTCGTGACCGGCGACCACGTGATGCTGGGCGGCGTCACGTCCAACCGGGCGGCGAACGGCGGCTGGGTGGCAGACGTCGTCGACGCCGACCACGTTTCCCTGCGCGGCTCGTCCGGCAACGGCACCGGCGCCGTCACCGGGTTCGCCATCGGCCCGGCGCATCCGGACACCCACCCGGTCACCGGTGCGACCAATCCGGCCGCGCCCGCACCGATCGTGATCACGTGTGCCGCACATGGTTTCGTCACCGGCGACATCGCGGCGGTGAGCGGCGTGGAGGGGAACACCGGCGCCAACGGCTCCTGGGCGATCCGGGTGCTGTCGCCGGACACGTTCTCGCTGCAGGGATCCCGCGGCACCGGCGCCTACACGGGCGGCGGCGTGGTGGACGGGCCGCGCCACCCGGCGCCCCGCCCGGTAACGGCCGCCGTCAACGCCGGGGGCGGCGTCACCGTGACCATCGCCGGGCACGGCCTGATCAACGGCGACCTGGTGAGCGTGACCGGCCTGCCCGGTATCGCCGCGCCCGGGAACTCGGCCCGGGTCGTGGTCGCCGACGCCGACCGGGTCCGCCTGGCCGGCCTGGTCATGAACGCGGCCTACGGCGGGGCGGGCGCCGTCGTGTCCGGGCCCGCCGACTCCTGGAACACCGCCCATTTCGCCGCTGCCGGGCGGCTGTTCGGCTCGAACACGCTCAACCCGGACCGTGGTCTCTACCGGCTCACCGTGACCTCCCGCGGTGAGGTGGTGATCTCGGACAACCTGATGCGGCACCCGGGCGGGCCGCCGCTCCAGCACGGCCAGGTGGCGTTCTGCCAGGCCCGGTTGCCGCGGACCCGGACCCTCTACCTCTCGGTCCAGGACGACGCGACCGTCGCCGGCGCGCTGCAGGGGTTCTTTGTCGGCGGGTTCCGCAGCGATGACTTCGGCGGGCACTGGACCCCGCTGCCCGCCATGAACACCATCGTCAACACCGACGGCGCCGGGCAGACCCGGTACGACCTGATCATCGCGGTCGATCCGCAAGAGTCCCGGCGGGTGTACGCCGCCCAGCAGCAGCTGTGGCGCTCGCTGACCAGTGGCCAGACCTGGCCCGCGGTCAACCCGGTCACCGCCGGCGGCGTCGACCAGTTGCCGCACGGCCGGTCGCCGAGCACCACGCTGCTGCACTGGGACCACCACGAACTCGTGTTCGCGCCGCCCACCTGGTGGGACTGGAACGGGGGGAACCCGGTGCTGCCCACCCCCGCGTACCACGGCACGGACGGCGGGATCGCCCGCAGCGGCGGCGCCGGTGACGGGCCGATGACCTTCACCCAGCTGAGCGAGGGCATCGCCACCTCGCTGCTGACGTCGCTCGACATCGGGCGTGGCGCCGGCCACACCGAGGTGACCTTCGCCGGGATGCAGGACACCGGCACGGCCGGGCATCGCCGCGGCGACGGCACCGGGGTCTGGACCGAGGGCTACGACAATGACGGGGGAGCGGTCGGCGTCGACCCATTCGACCCGGACATCGTCTTCGCCTTCAGCAACGGGAACCTGCTGCGGAGCACGAACGGCGGCCAGACCTGGTTCCAGGCCAATGAACCCGGCGGCGCCGTGGTGGAGATCCTCAGCGTGGCCAACACCAATCCGGTCCAGGTGACGACGTCCGGCCACCCGTTCCGGACCGGCGACGTCGTGACCATCACCGGTGTTCCCGGCGGGGGCGGGCTGGCCAACGGCGCCCCTACCATCACGGTCCCGCCCGGAGACACCAGGACGTTCACCCTCAACGGCAAGAACGGCGCGGGCGTGGCGGCGTTCGGGCCGTTCCCGGTGGTGACCGGTGATCGCTACCTCGCGCAGCGGGACATCGTCGCGGCCACCCTGGAGGCCCCGATCCAGATCGAGACCGCGACCCCGCACGGCTGCACCACTGGGCAGACGGTGCGGATCGACGCCGTCGAGGGCAACATCGCCGCGAACAACACCGATGCCCGGCCGGTCTGGACGGTCACGGTGATCTCGCCGACCCGGTTCTCCCTGGACGGGTCCGATGGCACCCTCTCGCCGCCGTACGTCCCGCGCACCGGCCGGCTGCGCGGGCCCGCGGTGAACGGGCCGGTGTCCGTCTTCGGCACCACGAACGCGAACCCCATCGTCGTCACCGCGCAGGGCCACGGTTTCGTCACCGGCGGCCTGGTGACGATCACGGGGGTCGCCGGGAACACCGCCGCCAACGTGGCGGGACAGGCCATCACCGTGCTGGACGCCAACAGCTTCGTCCTCAACGGTGTGGCCGGGAACGGGGCACCGCACGGCATGCCGCGCGCACGCGGCGGATCGATCGGCCGGGGCCTGCCGGTCAACGCCTACATCGCCCGGGTGGCGCTGGTCCCGAATCCCGGTGCGGCGTCGACGAAGATCTTCGTCTCCATGGACCGCACGCTGTTCCGGAGCACGAACGGCGGCATCACCTTCGTGCCGATGAACAACTTCACCGACTTCATCAGCGCGCTGCACGCCCCCGCTGATCACCGGCTCTGGCTGGGCGTGTCCGGCCTGCTGAACGCGAACCGGATCTACCGGGTGCGCTTCTCGGCCAACGACGGCGCCTCCTTCGACGGCGGCGTCACCGCCGATGTGGGTGCACGCAGCTTCATCTCGCAGATCCTAGAGGATCCCCGCGACGCCGCCGGGCAGCGGGTCGCGGTGGTCTGCGCCGGGTACAGCCGCACCGTGACCAGCCGCCGGACCCGGCACGTGTTCCTCACCACCACGCAGGGGCGCGCGGTCGGCGGAGCGGTGCCCTGGCACGAGGTGGGCGGGGTGTTCGACGCGGCCACTGGCAACCTGCCGGACGTCCCGGTGATGGGCGCGGCCTGGGTCCCGCCGGCCCCTCCCGCAGGCCCTGCGGCCCCCTCGGACCTGCTGATCGCCACCGACAGTGGCGTGCTCCGGCTGGATCTGGCCGGGCCGCGCTGGGCCCGCGTCGGCCCGAACCTGCCCAAGGTGGGCGTGCAGGCGATCGCGGCCGACCCCGGCGGCGGGACCCCGGTGATCCGGATCGGCACCTACGGCCGGTCGGCCTGGGAGTTCGGCGTGCCCACCGGCCCGAGCCTGTACGTGGAGGCCGATCTGGGCTTCGGCGACCACCAGGTGGGCACCACGGTCCGGCGGCTGATGGTGCTGCACAGCGTCGGCGCGGGTGACCTGCAGATCACCGGGATCGACGGGATGACCGGCGACGTCACGGTGGAGTCGGTGCCGGCCGGGACCACCGCGCCGTTCCCGCTGGCCTCCGGAACCCGGCAGCCGTTCGACGTCGTGTTCACGCCGTCGGCCCCCGGCGACCGGGGCGCCTTCCTGATGATCACGTCGAACGATCCGGACCATCCGGCCGTCGAGGTCAAGGTGACCGGGTTCGGGGTCGCGGCCGGCGCGCCCCGCCTGAGTGTCCGGGCGTTCCTGGAGTTCGGGGTCGTCCAGACGGCGGCACCGGCCACCCTCGATCTGGAACTGCGCAACATCGGGGACGGCCCGCTCCAGATCGACACCCTCGCGCCGGATCCGCACGGCAGTCCCGCCTTCACCCTGCCCGCCCCGCCCGCGCTGCCGCTGCCCATCCCGCCCGGGGGGTCCACCACGGTGCCCGTCCGGTTCGCGCCGGTCGCGAACGGCGTCGTGCGCGGCGCCCTGACGATCGCTGGGAGCGGGCAGGGTCAGGTCGTGACCCTCACAGGCCAGGGGACAACGACGGCGGCCGGGCTGGTGGCGGTACTTTTCGAGCAGTTCGGCATCGGCCAGCCCGTGGATGTCATCGTCTGACCTGACACACCGGCGGGCCCGGGCACGGGCCGGAAGGGGCACAGTGATGAAGCGTCAGCCAGCGCCGATGCGGGCCCGGTTCTAGGCGGAGAACGGAGCGTGGTATCTGCCGGCCTTACCCCCAGTGCTGCGCGTCCGGCGTCCTGTCGATCGGGCCCGGCGGGCCTGGATCCGTTCTTGATGGCGGGCATGCAGGCTCTTGGGGGCTGCGCGCCGCGGCGCGATGACCGTTCTGCGGTCGGCGGCGGCCACCGCGGGCTGGCCGCCGGGAGCGGCCGCGATGTTCATCCGCAGGGTCCCGGTGCCAGCGCACGATCGTGTCCGGGGTGACCAGCAGCCGCAGCCCCCGGCGTCGTGCTTTCGGTGTCACGCCGAGCAGGGCCGCGAGCAGGGCCCGGTCCGCCCAGTTCAGCTTCCGTCGGCGCGGCTGATGGCGTTGCAGGACGGCGAGCTGGTGGCGAAGGATCATGATCTCGGCGGTCTTCCACGCATCCTCACGCCGGGACAGCCGCAGCCACGCGATCACCCGCGTGATCAGGAGGAACGCGAACCGCAGGCACATGATCGGTGATCATCACGGCCGAACGGCAGGGTTTAGCGGAGGCTCTGGTTGCGTGCTTGCTGACACCGCTGCGACGATCCCACGAGGAGCTGACTGTGCCCGGCCAGCCGGTCGGAATGGGAGGTCCGGGATGGTCATGACGGAGTCTGATGCCCTGGAGCGTGTCGCTGACGACTTTGGCCATGTCGTCCGCAGCGAGCCTGTCGGTGTCGTACAGCCGCGGTCGGAGCAGGAGGTCGCCGCGCTGGTGCGGGATGCGGGCCCTGCTAGTGAGCGGCTGACGGTGCGCGGGGCCGGGCACAGCTTCGGCGGCCAGTCACTGCCCGCACGCTCGGTGGTGGTGGACATGTCAGGGCTGAGGGGAGTCGAGTTTGTCGGCGAGGACCGTGAGCTTCTGCGGTGTGGGGCCGGAGCGACGTTGCGCGACGTGGTCACGGCGACGCTTTCCCATGGCCGGCTGCCGAGGGTGATGACCAACCTCCTTGACCTGACGATAGGAGGCCTGCTATCAGTTGGCGGCATCGGGCCGGGCAGCCAAAGGTATGGGCCGATGGTGTCCAACGTCGCCTCCATGGTGGTGGTCACCGGGGACGGCGAGATCCGCCGTTGCGCGCGCACCAAAGATCGGCAGCTGTATGACGCGGTACTGTGCGGGCTCGGCCGCTGCGCGGTCATCGTCAGCGCCGAGCTGGAACTGCGACCAGCCAGGCCGCATGTGCGCACCTTCTACCTTCTCTACGACGATCACCGCCGCTGGCTCGCTGACCAGCAGGCACTCGCTGGCTCGGTGCACGGCATGGAAGGCTTCTGCTCGCCCAGCGCCCAGGGACTGCGCGGAACCCACGGCCGGCGCTCGGCCTTCGCGACCTGGTTCTACCCGCTGCAAGTCTGCATCGAGTATGAAGCGACCCCGCCGGAACTGCCGGCTGAGCTGTCGCCCTATCGAATTGTGGCCGTAGAGGACGACCTCACCAGCTACTTCCCCACCCGTCACGACGTGCGGTTCGAGACGATGAAGCGACTGGGGGCCTGGGACCGCCCGCACCCGACAGTTTCGGCGCTCATCGACGTCGCGACCCTGGCCGAGGTCTTGCCCGATGTCCTCGCGCTGATCCCGCCCGGCCTTGGCGATGCCCACCGCGGCATCTTCTTGGTGGACCTGCAGGGGGCCCCTCCGCTGTTCATGACCCCAAGCTCGGAGCAGGTCGCGTTCTTCAGCATCATGCATGCCGGGGTGGCTCCGCCGCTGACCGAGGACGCACTGGCAGCATTCAGCCGCGTACGAGACCTGCTCGTGGACGCGGGCGGGAAGAGCTACCTCGCAGACTGGCTAGGAAGCGCCGGACCCGCAGATTGGCGCACCCACTTTGGCTCCCAGGCCGACAGTTGGGAGACAGGCAAAACCCGCTACGACCCTTCCGGCGTGTTCTGCTCACAACTGCTCCCCTAGCAATGCCACCAAGAACCGACGAAAACGCGCGCTCATCGGCATAACATGCAAATCCGTGAGCCTCGGCACGACCGAGCGCCGACTCAGCCTGCCAGCCACTCAGGTAGGGCACGCGCAGATCACCCGGAACTGCGCGCCGTGGTCAGCCCCGCCGCACAGCAGCGACTTGCGCCAGATCGGCGGTTTCGCGAGCCGCTGCGACGGGCGAGTCGACTACGGTCTGCGATTAGCTCCACTGGTCGCGCGTCAGCCGAGCTGGCGCGTTGCCGAGTTCGCAATGGGGTTTTCTGGCCCTGGAAGGCGTCTGGTCCGCCGTGTCGATCTTCTGCCTGTGCAGAACGTTCGGCTCAGGGCGACCTGAGTGTGACGGGTCGGGCAATTCGGCTACGGTCAGCACCCGCGCCGGCGCTGACCGGGTGGCGGTGAAATGGTGACGATGGATCCCTTGATCGATCCTCGGGAGTATGCCGCTCTCTCCGAATGCACATACCTGAACCAAGCCTCGCTCGGGCTGATACCCCGTGCCTCGCTAGAGGCAAGTGTCCGGTTCCTGAGCGACATCGCCCAGCATGGCAACCTCCACCTCTCGGACCAGGCAGAGGCGGAGGTTCTCGACACGCTGCGGACGGCTGCCGCCGAATTGCTCGGCACGCCATTGGCATCGGTCGCGGTGGTGGGCGGAGCGAGTGAAGGTCTGGGCCAGCTTGCGGCGATGCTGTCCGGCCCGGACGGTGAGGTCATCTTGGTGCCGAGCGACTTCCCGAGCGTCACGTACCCGTGGCTGGCGGCTCGTGTGCGCTCCGGCATGCGGATTCGCTGGGTTCCCGACGTTGCGGCCGACGACCTCACGCTTTCGCTGGTCGAGGCCATCAATGAACGAACGACGGTCGTGTGCGTCAGCGCGGTTCAGTACGCCACCGGCAGCCTGGTCGACGTCGCGGACCTGGTGGCGGGTGCCCGAAGGGTTGGCGCCCGGGTCGTGGTCGACGTCACGCAGATGGCCGGCGCTGTCCCGGTCACCATGAGCGAATGGGGCGCAGACGCGCTGGTGTGCAGCGGGTACAAGTGGCTGTCAGCCCCGGGCGGCGTCGCGCTGCTTGCCGTAGCCGAGGACCTTGCGGCCGCCATCCCCCCGATGGTCGGGTGGAAAGGCAGTCCCACGCCGTTCGACTTCAGGCCGCAGCAACTCTCGCTGGCCGGGGACGCCCGGCGATTCGAGCTGTCGACCATGTCCTACAGCGCTGCCGTCGGGCTGCTCACGTCCATCAAGCTGCTGACCGGGATCGGGCTGATGTCGATGCACGAGCACGCTGGCCGGCTGGCAGCGGACCTGGTCGAGCAGACTGCCCCGCTGGGCTGGACGCCGTACCGGGCACTGGCTGACCGTTCCGCGAGCAGACACATCGTCTCGCTCAGGCACTCCGCCGCCGTGGCCGGGGAGGTCCAGGCCGCGCTGGCGAGAGAACACCGGATCCACACCAGCTCCCGCGGCGGCGGCATCCGCGTGTCGCTCCACGCCTACAACTGCGGTGACGACGTCCGAGCCCTGTCGGACGCGCTGGCATCAATTGGCCCGCGCTAGTGGTCCGCCTTCGGCGCGATCGAGTTGGCTCACGATGCCTCGCCGCGCAGAAACGCCCGATCGAGGCGGCCCAAAGCTCGGCCCGACACCAGTCGGGATCCGCGCAGATCGGGGCGGCTATGCGAACGTTCTCCCTGACCTCCTCCCGGTCGCTCAGCGTGATGCTGTCGATAGAGGTACCCGACGGTCGGAGCGGACTGCGGCCACGGCGGCCTTCAGCGGCACCGAGCCGCCGGAGCGCCCGCCGGCCCGGTCGAGGACTTCCTCAAGGGTCGGCTCGCTGGCCTCCTGGATCAGCCGGCCCGCAGATACTCCTGCAGCGACTGATGCGCGGCGGCCGCGCGCTGGCGCAAGACGGCATGGGTCTGCTCCGGAACGTCCTTGATCTGCACGCTGGGCATGACGCCATTATGGCGCTACTAGCGCCAAACTGCAATCGCTCGTTCATCGGCTACTTGTTGAATCGACGGGCTGCCAGGCCACGTTCCCGATCCCGCTATGAACACGTAACGATCTGTCGGCGCGGCAGTTGCCGACAGGCGGCTTGAACCCGGGCCCGCACCGGACGGTGCTGCGTCGGCGTGTCTTCCGGCGATTTGGTGGCTCAGTGACCGCCGAAGTCCTCGTGGCTGGACATCGGCACCACTATGGGTTGGAACCCCGAGAATTCGCGATTTCTGAAGGTGCCTCATCGCTTCTTTGCCGGTGGTTTCGCTGAACTCGCACCCCGGTGCGCGATTGCCACCGGACGGGAACTACCGCAGCTGCTCGGCGGCTTGGATGAGGATGGTGCCGATCCCGCACGACTGCAGCGCTCCGTGGACGGCCAGTTGCCAGAGCGTTCCCGCGCCTGGGGTCGGCTCGTAGTCAACCCCGCCAAGCGCCACCGGCAGGCCAGACGGTGGGCAGACAGCGAGATAGTCGATCTCGCCGCGCCGGGCACGCTCAAGGGTCTTGCCGAGCTGGGCGAGGTTCCGGGCCGACCCGGACCAGGCGCACGATGGCAGGTCCTCGCGGGTCAGGTCGCGGACCGTCAGCGGGACGACGATCTCCACCATAACCACCACCTACTGCTACTCGCGGCCACCGCATGTGCCGGGATCGATGTTACCTGGTAGATGGCCGATGGCGAACGGCCAGCTGGGCCGGCATGTACCTGGCCATCGCGTGCTGCTGATAGGTGATGGCCCCGCCCGACCCGTCGAGCGACTGCGGGGACCGCAGGTCCCGCGCTACTCCCAGCATCAGGCGCCAGCTCGGATTCAGGAATCACGAAGACTACTCACGATCACTGACAGCCGTACTCGATTGCTGACGTCGTTTCGGCAATCCGCCAACTCCACGCCGACGCGGTTCCCGCGGCACCTGAGCTGCGGAAAGGCCAGGCCAGCACCATCGGCCGCCGCAGCGAACTGTCGGCAGGTCCAGCAATCGCTCCCGGGCCGCATGGCCGGGGCGTTAGCGGCTTCAGGCTGCCGTCCCTGTCGTAAAAGGTTAGCGGCGCTAACGAAGCCGGGAGCCCAACGGGGAGCCAACAATCACAGACACCGGGCCGCGCCAGGCCACGTCCAGCTACGGTCATTGCTGGTGGATGCCACGCCGGCTATGTTCAGCCACGTCCAGCGACCGTAATGACCCGTCCTACAAGCGAGGGGCCGGTGGTTCGAACCCACCTTCTCCCACTGTTCTGGCAGGCCCAGCAGCATGCCGCGAGTTGGCGTCAGGGAGCCAAACAGGGAGCCAAAGCTGATGGTGATCTTGTTCATGGCCGGGCTATGTGAAGCCTCGCGTAGCACCGGGGCAGGGACGCCGCATTCGTCCGCGAGCTGATTCCCGGCGGCCGTGCCTGGCAGAGAATGCCGGCTCTTGTTGTCATCCCGCCCGCACGCCAAGCCCGCTGGGACAGGCGGCGCGGGCTAGCAGGCCGGAGCCTAGCAGGCCGGAGCCGAGCATTGCATTGGCTGACGGCTCGACGTGTTCTCACCGGAGGCGGCCATGAGGAGTATGGTCCCCTGGGGGGACCACGCTGGCCCGCAGTGACCCCCGCCCGCCTCAGCCGCCTGTTGCGTGTTGGCATGCCCGGGATCTTCGGCATCACTGCCGGTGACGTTGGTCCCTTGAGCGGACGGTCGGCTGTGCGCTTGCCTGATGTTATGTTCGTCTCCGAGAACCAGGTGCTCGGTGTCGGCGTCGGCGCCGCGCAAATGCGGCTGGCGAACCTTGTTCACGACGGCTGGCTCAGCGAAACCTCGCACTCCGCCTACCAGGGCGGCATGGATCACCTGCTGCGGGTCGGGCCGTTGGGTGACCTGCCGGGCGCATCCCGGCTGGTGCGGGTCCAGTTCCTGGATCCGGTGTACCGGGAGGACGCCATGACCGTGGGCGTGCGCTGGGAAACCGTGGGTGTGACCGGTGGCCTGTTCCCGGTGCTGGACGCAGATATCAAGCTCAGCGCCGAGGGCAGCCAGGGCACCCGGGTGGCGCTCACCGGCTGTTACCGGCCCCCGTTCGGCGCGCTGGGCGCCAGGCTGGACAGGATACTCATGCACAGGGTGGCCACCTTGACCCTGAGGTCTCTGCTGACCCGCCTCGCCAGCGCCCTGGAGGGCACAGCACAGGCTGCTGACGAGAAGCCCGCCCCGTGGCAGCGGGACACCGGACCGCAGACTGTCTCCGACTGAGGTAGCAGTGAGGCCAGCCTCGGACCGCCGAGGTGGGTGGCTGGCCTGGGTGTTTCCCTGCGGGTGGCTGGGTGGCTGGGGCGGCGGTCCGAGCCTGGCCTCGGGTCGCGGCTGCGCCGCGATGAGCGC
>WNGA01002244.1_pt1 | contig 29622 bp, 36 predicted proteins | sample 5400061 | NCBI WGS metagenome assembly WNGA01 (sample SAMN13153366, study PRJNA577476) | soil metagenome | isolation source: 100 cm soil or saprolite under grassland replicate 2 | place: USA:California | collected 2016-06-15
CGAGTGCATCCGTAGACTCGCCCGCATGGACGAGTTGCTGCTCGCTTGGTTCGCCGAGCACGGCCGTGACCTTCCCTGGCGGAGGACGCGCGACCCGTACGCGATCCTTGTCAGCGAGGTGATGCTGCAGCAAACGCAGGTTGAGCGCGTGCTTCCGCGCTGGGAACGGTGGCTCGCACGTTGGCCGGACGTGCACGCGCTCGCCGGCGACTCGCCGGCGGAGGTGATCCGCGAATGGCAGGGACTCGGCTACAACCGGCGCGCCGTCAACCTGCACCGCGCCGCGCAGCACGTCGCCGCGCACGGCTGGCCGGACGACCTGACGCGGCTGCCCGGCGTCGGCACCTACACCGCCGCCGCGCTGCGCGCGTTCGCCTGGGGCGACGACGTCCTGCCGGTCGACACCAACATCGCCCGTGTGCAGGAGCGCACGCGGCACGTCTTCACGGCTCGCGCGGCGCAGGCGCTGTTCGACCTCGGGCGCGAGATCTGCATCGCGCGCGTGCCGCGCTGTCACGTCTGTCCGCTCGCAGACGGGTGCCCGTCGCGAGGCCGCCGTTACGCGCCGCTGCGCAAGCAGTCGCGCTTCGACGGATCCTTCCGGCAGCGGCGCGCCGCGACGCTACGACTCGTCGCAGAGCGGCCGCGCTCACGGGACGAGCTCGATCCGGACACGGTCGCGTCCCTCGCGCGCGACGGCCTGGTCGTCATCAGAGCCGGACGCGTGGCGCTTCCGGAATTCACGAACTCGTAAGACACGCGTAATCGGTTCGCAAGGCGCCGCGGGAACGGTTCGTCCGACTCCAACCGAAGGAGGCGGAATGAAGACCATGCTCGCAACTGTGATCGTGGCTCTCGCCACTGCGAGTGCGGCGCTGGCGGGTGGGTCCGGCGGTGTGACCGGGCCTGCGTTCTACGTCGATGGGCAGCTGTATCGCACCGTTAACACGCCCACCGATCTCTCGGGCACCGGCGCGCCCGCGCAAAGCTTCGACACGATCTATGCACTAACCGGGCAGCTCAATGTCGCGACTGCGGCACCCGGCGATGCCGGCTACAACGGCGGTCGCTGGATGGTGCATGCGATTGCCTACAACACGACCTACGCGGCTACGGTCGCGGCGCACGACGCAAACGGCAGCGGCGACCTCGACAGCGCGGCGGAGGTGCAGTCGGCGCTCGCGGATCCAGGCCCCGGCGGCGCAACCGATACCGGCGTCGTGAAGCAGTTCGTCTGCCCGGTCATCAAGCTCTGACCGGCAAGGGCGCTCCGCGTGAACCGCGGAGCGCCCTCCCCTCCCGACGTGTTGCTCGGAAGAAACGAACGGGCACGAATTAAGACGAAAGCAAGGATTGGCGAACCAAGATCCCGATATGGGAACCGTCCTCGTCGTCGACGACGAGCCGATCGTCCGCGAGGTCGTCGTGCGCTACCTGGAGCGCGAGGGCTTCCGCACGCTCGAGACCGGGGACGGCGACGAGGCGCGTGCGCTGCTCGAGCGCCACTCTCCGACCCTCGTCGTCCTGGACGTGATGCTCCCCGGCACGGACGGGCTCGAGCTTTGCCGCTGGATCCGCGGCCGGAGCGGGCCGCCCGTGATCATGCTGACCGCGCGCGGCGAAGAGGCAGACCGCATCGTCGGTCTCGAGCTCGGTGCGGACGACTACGTGACGAAGCCCTTCTCGCCCCGCGAGCTCGTCGCACGCGTGCGCACGGTCCTGCGCCGCATCGAGCGCGCCGAAGCAAGCCGGGGGCGCCTGTCGTTCGACGAGCTCGAGATCGACCCGGACACGCGCGAGGTGCTGATCGGCGAAGAGTCACCGAAGCTGACGGCGAAGGAGTTCGACCTGCTGTACTTCCTCGCCTCCAATCCACGTCGGGTCTTCTCCCGCGACCAGCTGATGGCGCGCGTCTGGGGCTATCAATCCGTGCTCGACACGGGCACCGTCACGGTGCACATCCGGCGCTTGCGGGAAAAGCTCGAGCGCGATCCATCGCACCCGCAGCATCTCGAGACGGTCTGGGGCGTCGGCTACCGGTTCAAGCCGTGACCGCGCTCGCCGTCGTCGTCGCGCTCGGGACGCTCGCCGCCGCGGTCGTCGTCGCGATCGGTCTGAGGGCGCTTCCGACCGTTCGCTTGCAGCTCGCCGGGCTCGCGTTCGCGGCCGTCGTCCTGCCGCTCGGGGCTGTCCTGGCGAGCGGATGGGTGATGTTCCACATGGGCGACGACGTGAAGATCCTCGAGGTCGCGTCCGCGTCGGCGCTCGCAGCGGTCGTCGCGGGCTTGCTGCTCGCGTGGCCGCTCGCATCCCGGCTCGCCGACCTGGAGCGGACGGCGCGCCGAATCGCCGAGGGCGACCTCACCGCTCGCGCGCCCGAAGGCGGGCCGCGTGAAGTCGCTGCTGTAGCTCGAAGCGCGAACGAGATGGCCGCGAACCTCGAGCGTCTCTTCGACGCGCGGCGGGAGCTGGTCGCGTGGGCGAGTCACGACCTGCGCACGCCGATCGCGGCGATGCAGGCGATGCTCGAGGCGGTCGAGGACGGTCTCGCGGAACCGCGGGACTACCTGCCCGCACTGCACGAGCAGGTGCGCACGCTGGCGATGCTCGTCGACGACCTCTTCGAGCTCGCACGCATCGACGCCGGCGCGCTCACGCTGGAGTTCCGCACCGCCGAACTTCGCACGCTCGTCGACTCGTGCCTCCGCGCGCTCGGGCCGGAGGCCGACGCGAAGCACGTGCGGCTCGAGGCGCGCGGCGACGGTGCAGCGCTCTGCGCACCGGAGAAGGTGGAGCGCGTCCTCTACAACCTCGTCACGAACTCGCTCCGGCACACGCCGTCCGACGGCTCGGTCGCCGTGCTCGTCGAGCCGAACGAACACGAGGTCCTGATCGCGGTGGAGGACAGCGGCGAAGGACTCGCCGCGGACACGCAGGAGCGGATGTTCGAGCGCTTCTGGCGCCGCGACTCGGCGCGTCCTCGCGGCGGCGCCGGCCTCGGGCTCGCGATCGCGCGCGGCCTGGTCGAGGCGCAAGGTGGTCGCATCTGGGCCGAGAACCGCGCCGACGGCGGCGCGCGCGTCTGCTTCACCCTCCAGGCACCCGGCTGAGCAGCGTGTAAGGTCAGCCGCGTGCAGACGCGGTACGACTCGCTGATCGGCGCGCTGCGAACCGCCGCGCAGCCCGATCGCAGTCCGCCCGACTCGATGCGCGCATATCTCGAGACGGTCCGGCTTCACGCGTACAAGGTCACCGATCGCGACGTCGCAGAGCTGAAGGCTGCAGGTTTGTCCGAGGACGAGATCTTCGAGCACACCGTCTCTGCTGCGGTTGCGGCCGGGCTCGAGCGGCTCGAGGCAGGGCTGCGCGTCCTGTGAGGCTCGCGGCCGTCGACCGCGTCGACGTCCCCCGCCCGCTGGGGGTGCTGAAGACGCTCCACTACCGCCCGGAGCTCTTTGGGCGCCCGTATTCGGAGGCGCTCGACTTGGCGATGCGCGGCCCGTCCGACTGGTCGGACGGCGAGCGCGAGCTCTTCGCGGGCTTCGTCTCGCATCTCAACCAGTGCCCGTTCTGAACGAATGCCCACGGCGCGGTCGCGGCGTACGCACTCGGTGAGCAGGCCTGGGAGGAGGTCAAGCGCGATTGGCGCACTGCGCCGGTCGACGAGAAGCTGCGCGCGACGCTGGGTTTCCTCGAGAAGCTCACGCTGAGGCCGCGCGAGCTGACGCGCGCGGACGCCGACGCGGTGCGCGCTGCGGGTGTGTCCGACGAGGCCCTCGTCGACGCGATCCATGTCGCCGCGCTGTTCAACATGATCGTGCGCCTCGCCGACTCCCTCGGCTGGGACGTGCCGTCGTTCGAGTCGTTCTACGCGCGCGCTGACGGGATGCTCACGAGCGGCTACGCGCTCGAGTGAGCGTGTGCTCGAGCCTAGCGCACGTCGCGCTCGAGTAGAGCGACCGCCTGAGCGGCGAGTCCTTCGCCGCGGCCCGTGAAGCCGAGTCCGTCCGTGGTCGTCGCGCGGACGGTGATCCAGCCGTCGCCGTCGACCGTGCTCACCAGCAGCATCTCCATCTGCTTGCGGACCGGCGCCAGGCGAGGCTCGTTCCCGATCAGCACGACGTCCGCGTTCGCGAGCTTCCAACCGGATTGCTTCACCTGCGCGTATGCCTCGCGCAAGAGCTTCAGGGAGGAGACCCCGCGCAACTCGGGATCGTCGGCCGGAAACATCGCGCCGATGTCGCCCAGTCGCGCGGCGCCGAGCAGCGCGTCGATCAACGCGTGCGTCACCACGTCGCCGTCCGAGTGGCCGGCGAGGCCACGATCGGAGCGGAACGTCAGCCCGCCCAACACGAGCGGCACGCCCGGCTCGAGCGCGTGCGCGTCCACTCCGATTCCGACGCGAACCTCGCTCACATCAGAGCCCCCGGCAACTCCAGTAACGAGTCGATCCGGACCGCCTCCGCCGGAGGCTCGTGTAAGTAGCCCCAGGGCCCGCGCCGCACGTGCACCGCCACCATGCCTGCTGCAAGAGCCGGCGCGACGTCGTTGTCGACACGGTCGCCGACGTAGGCGATCTCCTCGCTCGGGTGTCCCGCCTGGGCGGCGACGCGCTCGAAGAAGCTGAGCGACGGCTTCTCGACGCCCCAGCGCTCGGAGGAGGCGGCGAAGTCGACGTGCGGACGCACGAGCTCCTCATGAACGATGCCCATGTTGCCGACTGCGCCGACGACCAGGCCCCGCTCACGCAGGGCGTGCAAGCACGGCACCGCATCAGGGTAGAACTCGTCCGATGTGAACGCGCCGGCCGGTAACTCGACACCGAGCCACTCGAGGGCTCGCCGGTGGGTTTCACCCCGTTCGATCGCCGCGCCGACGAGCGCCATCAGCGTGAAGCGAGGGACGCGGCAGGCATCGGCAACTCGCTCCCAGTTGCGCGTCTCGTCGACGAGCGTCTCGCCGACGTCGAACACGACCGCCTTGACCATGGAGCGACCCTATCCGCCGCCGAGCGCGATGCGTTCGACGATTCGAGTTCCTGCCCGAGAGAGCAGCCGGTCGGTCTCGACGATCTCGATCTCATCGACCGTCAACGTGCCGAGCTCGATGTTCCGGCGTCGGGCGACAGCCGCGAGCAGAGAGCCGCCGACTCGTCCACGAAAGCGCACGACGTTGATGTGTGCGAAGTCCGCGGGCAGGCGCGGACGGGGTGTGGTGGAGACTCGAAGCGAGTCGTCGAGACGGCGACGGACCGACCGCAGCGTGTCGTCGCACGGCAGCGCCTGCACGAACACTGTATGCGAGGACACGTTCAGGCCGCGAAGTTCGAGCTCGAACACCCGCGTTCTGCGCAGAAGCAGCGCGGCGGCCTGCAGCGCGTCCGGGTCGACACCGTTGAGGTTCCGAATGGTGAAATGCAACGTCTCGGGCGGGTAGAAGTAGTGTCGAGGCGCAGCCGCGCGCAGCGGTTCCAGCGCCCCGGCGATCGCGTGTGCCCGCTGGAGCGGCAGGCGCGAGACGGCGGTCAGATACGTCGCGCAGCCTCTCCCGTGCGGAGGCAGCCTGTACTCCCTGCGCGCCCGGATGAGCAGCCGCCCGGTCGACGCGACACGATAAGCGCGGAGGGCCGCGGTCAGAAGAGCCACGACGACACGAGCTCGAGGTCCTCGCGCGACGTGACCTTCAGAAGGCGCCTGTCCCCGGGCACCCATGCCACTCGGCCGCCGGCCGCCTCGACCGCGGACGCACAGTCCGAGAACCGAGTCAGTGGCTCAGAGCCACCAAGTCCCCGGCGCAGGGAATCGGCGAGGAACGCCTGCGGTGTCTGGACGGCGACGAGGTCCTCCCGCTCCACCGTCTCGACGACTTCGTTGCGGCGAACGCGCTTCACGGTGTCCGAGACGGGAAGCGCGGGCACCACTCCGTCGTAGCCTTCGGAGAGCGGCGCGAGCACCCGCTCGATCACCTCGTCCGGCAGCACGGGACGCGCTGCGTCGTGCACGAGCACGACCGATGCGCCGTCGCCGACATCCGCGAGCGCGGCGCGCACGGATTCAGCGCGCGTCTCGCCGCCCGTCACGACGGAGGCGACCTTGCCCGCGCCGAGCTCTTCGGCCACGAGGATGCAGGGCTCTTCCCAGTCGGGGGGTGCCGCGATCACGATCCGCTCGACCCAGTCCGACTCGTCGAGGCGCCGCAGCGGCTCCGCGAGGAGAGGCAGGTTGCCGAGACGCACGAACGCCTTCGGCCTGTCGCCGCCGAGCCGTTCCCCCCGCCCCGCGGCGGCGAGCACGGCCCACGTCGCCCCGCCGCCTGACGCCGCTCTCGGCCCGGTGCCTTCCGGGCCCGTGTTACTCACACTGTTCCCTCCGGCCCCGGGCCGCCAGCGGCGCCCCAGAGAACCGGGCGGGCATCTACGCCGCCGCGCCGGCCTTGGGCTTCGTGGTCGACTTCTTCGTCGCGGTCGTCTTCTTCGCGGACGCGCCGTTCTTGCCGTTGCCTTCGAGAACGCCGTCGAGCCACTCTGCCGCCGCATCCTCGTCCAGGTTCTTCGCGTACATGAGCTCGGAGGCGAGGATCTTCTTGGCCTTGACGAACATCTGCTTCTCGCCCGTGGAGAGGCCCTTCTCGTGGTCGCGCAAGGAGAGGTTACGGACGACTTCGGCGAGCTCGAAGATGTCGCCGGTCTTCATCTTGTCGCGGTTGTGCTTGAAGCGGCGGTTCCAGTTCTTCGGCATCGCCGTGCCGCCGCTAGTCAGCGCCTTGGTGACCTTCTTGACCATCTCTTCGTCGATCACCTGACGGAGCCCGACTGCCTCCGCGTTGTCCGCCGGAACATTCACGGTCATGTCGTTGTGAAGGATCTTGATCGTCAGGTACTCGCGCTTCTCACCAAGCACCTCACGCTTCTCCTTCCTCACGACCGTTCCAGCACCGTGGTGCGGATACACCACCTTGTCGCCGACCTTGAACAAGCTTCCTCCCCTACGTCGCAGGTCACTCCGCCAGAAACGCCGGCAGGTCCTCCCCACCGGCGCTCAAGACAAAAGTGTAGCAAAAATCCCCGGAAATACGCCGTTTTTGCGAAATCCCTGCTCTTTGCAAGCTTCTCGGCACGCCGACCACGCTCCGGCTTGCGTAGATGCTTCTCGCGTCGCTGACGCCACGCTGGCGTGCGTAGGCCGGCGGGACAGTATGGACAATACGGCCCGCCGGCTGGAGCGCGGCCAGCGGCGCGAGATCAGAGTTGCAGATAGCGATCCACGAGGTTGTGCTCCTGGAGCCGGCGGAGGCCTTCGCGGATGTCGCGGGCGCGCGCCGACCCGACTCCCTGGACCGCCTCGAGGTCCCGCTGAGAGGCCCGTACGATCGAGTCCAGCCCGTCCATGTCCGCCACTACGTGCTCGATGACGGACGCCGGAATCCGCGGGATGTGCGCGAGAACGCGGTAGCCGCGGGGTGCGACGGAATGGTCGAGCGTGTTGACGTTGCGCGGGTAGCCGAGCACCTCCGTGAGGCGGTCGAACTCGAGCAGCTCCTGGTAGGAGAGCGCCGCAAGGGCCTCCAGCGCGATCGCCGCCTCGGGCCCCGGGGCTGCCCTGTGGTAGTCGTTCACGACGGCGGCCTTCTCACCTGGAACGTCGCCGAGCAGCTCGCCGAGCCGCATGCGGATCAGGCGTCCTTCCGCGCCCAGCTCGACGCAGTTGCGCTCGATCTCCTCTGCCATCCGCGTCGTCAACTCGGCCCGCTGGAGGACGATCAGCACGTCGTCGAGCACGACCGCGTTCTGGAACTCGAGCGCCGTCAGCCGCGTCAGCACCTGCTCGAGGCGGCTGCGGTACGTGTCCAGGGTGGCCAGCGCCTGATTCGTCTTCGCCAGGACGGTCGCCACAGGGTCGAGCTGGTAGCGCCTCGGGCCCTGGAAGACGGTGACCGTCTCGCGCTGCTGCGAGACGGAGATCACGAGCGCGTTCGTCTGCTTCGCGACGCGCTCGGCCGTCCGATGGCGAGTGCCCGTCTCGTCCGAAGCGATCGTCGGATCCGGCATCAGCTGCACGTTCACGAACGCGATCTTGGTCAGCCCGTCGTTGCAGATGATCGCGCCGTCCATCTTCGCCACCTCGTAGAGATGCTGGGAGGTGAACGGAAGGTCGATCTTCATCCCGCCGCTGTACAGGAAGGAGAGCGTGTCGGGATCGCCGATCACGATCAAGGCGCCCTCCCGAGAGCGAATGATGTCGTCGATCCCCTGGCGCAGCTCGGTTCCCGGTGCGACGCGGGCGAGGGAGCCGAGCAAGCGCGGATCGCGGCGGGGATCGTCCTCGGACGGTGTCCGCGTAAAGCCGAGGCTGCTCGGTAGCGCCTTCTCCCGTTCGCTCATCGAGCCGAGTTTACGGCCGATGTGCCCGCGTGGACTACTCGCTCAGTCGCCCGTGACGTCGCTCGACGCCCGTCGGTCGAGGCCGGCGCCGATGGCGGCCTTCAGCGTGCCGGCCGCCTCCAGACGGATCGAGCCCCGCGCAGCCGTTCCGGCCGGAGCCAGCGCAACTTCGAGGCCGAGCTTGGCGCACTCCTCGAGCCTCCGCTCCGCCTGAGTCGCCGCGCGCAGCCGACCGGTGAGGCCGATCTCGCCGAACGCTCCGAGACTCGCCCGGACCGGCGAGCCCCGCTGAGCGGACGCGATCGCGAGCGCGATCGCGAGGTCGGCGCCCGGCTCGTCGATCCGCACGCCGCCGGCGACGTTGACGAACACGTCGGCGCTCGCGAGCGGAACCCGTGCGTGGCGGCCGAGGACGGCGACGATCATGGCGAGCCGCTTCGGGTCGACACCCGTCGCGACGCGCCGCGGCATCGCCAGATCCGTCGGCGCCACGAGGGCCTGTACCTCCAGCAGGATCGGCCGCGTGCCCTCGAGCGCGCACGCGACGGCGGCGCCGACCTCGCCGTCGGTCTTCCCGAACAGCGCAGACGGATCCGGGACGCCGACGAGGCCCGAGCCGGTCATCTCGAAGACGCCCAACTCGTTCGTCGACCCGAACCGGTTCTTCGCCGCGCGGAGCACGCGGTGCGCGTGGTAGCGGTCGCCCTCGAACTGCAACACGCAGTCGACGAGGTGCTCGAGGACGCGCGGGCCTGCGACCGCGCCGTCCTTCGTGACGTGTCCGACGAGAATCGTCGCGACGCCGTTCTCCTTTGCGACGCGCAGCAGACGCGCCGCGGCCTCGCGCACCTGGGCGACCGAGCCCGGCGCACTGCCGAGCTCGGCACTGTAGAGCGTCTGCACCGAGTCGATCACGCAGACGTCCGGACGCTCGCCCTCGAGGGTTGCACAAACGGCGTCGAGCTCGGTTTCCGCGAGGATCTCGACGCGCTCCGCACCGCCGAGTCGCGCGGCCCGGAGCTTGACCTGGGCGGTCGATTCTTCGCCGGTCACCAGCAGGGCGCGACGGTCCTTCGAGATCGCGGCGAGCGCCATGAGCAGCAGCGTCGACTTGCCGACGCCCGGCTCACCGCCGACGAGGACGAGAGAGGCCGGCACGAGCCCGCCGCCGAGCACCCGGTCCAGCTCGGGAACGCCGGTGGGGATCCGGTCGGCCTCTTCGGCCTGAACGTCGACCAGGCGAAGCAGCGGCTTCGCTGGCGCCGCCCGCGCAGCGGGCGGCGCCTCCTCGACGAGCGTGCCGAACGAATCGCAGCCCGGACATTTTCCGAACCAGCGACCGGCCGCGTAACCGCATTCGGAACAGGCGAACTTGACCGCGGGCTTTGCCACCGTCGCCACGCTAGCCGTGAGATCGGATGCTGTTCGTGCCGGCTTCGTGCCGGATCTGCAGCTCAGCGAAGGATGACGAGATAGGCGATGAGCGCGCCGGCCAGCAGGGAGCTTGGGCGCGAGCTACAGCGCCGCGAACAGCTCGCGGCGGAAGCGCTGGATCTGCTGCTCAGGCGTTCCGCGTTCACGCAGGGCGCGCGCGATGTCGGACCAGTTGTCGGCGATAAAGCCGAGCTGCCCACGATCCTCGCCGCGGCCAATGGTTGCGGCTGCGGCACCCGCGACGGTGATGAGCGCTGCGATCAAGGTGGCGTCCATGGCTTCGTTATCGGCACCGAAAGGCCTTGTCTAACCTACACCTTCGTACAGTACGTTGCTGGCCGGACGTTCAGTTCAGCCGGCGACCTCCGGCTCAGGGGCGAGGACCCTGCGGGCCCGCAGCGAGGCGACGACCAGCCCGGCGAGAATGCACGCGGCTCCGAGAAGCTGCAACGCCGAGGGCGACTCGTCGAGGAGCAGGGCTGCGAACAGCACCGAGCAGACGGGCTGGAACGTCAGCATCACCGATGTCAGCGCAGCCGGCAATCGCGGCAGGGAGATCGAAATCAAGAGCCACCCGAGCACCTGTGAGCTGAGCGCGAGGGCGATCAGCCAGCCCGTCGCCGACCAGGAAGGGGTCAGATCGAGGTCACCGATCGCCGCGCCGATCAGCGCGCAGCCGAGTGCGGCTGACGCCGTCGCATCGAACAACGGCCCCGCGGGACGGCGCAGGTCGCGATTGCCCTCGCGCAGCGCGACGAGGAAGCCGGTGTACGCGAGTCCGGTGAGCACGCCGTAGAGCGCGCCGAGTTGCGGATTCGATCCGTATGCGCCCTGCTCGAGCGCTCCCGAGATGAAGACGACGCCGAGCCCGACGACAGGGATCGCAGCCAGCGACGACCGGGCCGGACGTTCGCCCAGGAGTCCCCAGGTCACGAGTCCGACGAGGACGACCTGAGTGTTCCCGAGCACCGTGGCCAACCCTGCGCCCACCTGGTCGATCGCGTTGTGCCAGAGCACGAGATCCGCAGCGAAGAACGCGCCCGCCAGCCAGGCCGTCACTCGCGCACGGCGGGGACGCGAACCGAAGCGCGCGTCCTCCCGGCGCGCGAGGAGCCACAACGGGGGCAGCGCCCACACGCAGCGGTAGAAACCACCGGTGGACGGCGAGACGTGCGAGAGCCGGAACAGGATCGCCGAGAAGGAGATGGCGAGCGCGCCGCCGAGGACGACGAGCACGGGACGCCGGCCGAGGCGCGGGAGGTGCACCTCGAGGTTCTACCGGCTGGCGATGACCCTCAGGACTGCCGGCTCTGCCGCCGCTTCACCAGCAGCAGCAGCAGGACGAACAAGAGCGCCGGCACGACCTTGAGCGCAAGTCCGGACGGCGCCGGCAGCGGCGTCCCTGCGACGAAGTGCGAGACGACGAGCAAGAACCCGAGCGCCAGCACTCCGAGCTGCCAGACCTCGATCGTGATCAGCGCCTCGGCCTCTGCAGCGGACTCCTTGCGTTCGTCCTCCGACTGAACCGATGCGGGTGCCTCCGGAGCCGGTGCGACCGGGGCTGCGGCCGCCACGGACGCAACCGGCTCGGGGGCGGGCGTCGCCGGTGCCGGGGAGGCCGGCGCAGCGACGGGCGGGACCGGAGCGATCGTCGGGACGACGGGCTCCGAAAGAGGCACAGCCTCGAGCGCGGAGGCGACCGGAAGAGCGGGCGCCGCCGCCACGGGCTGCGCGGCCTGGGCGGGCGAAATCTTTGGGACTTCCAGAGCAGCCGCAGGCTGCGCCGGGGTCGCCTCGACGTTGTCGGGTGACGACATGTGTCCGCTATCGGCAGTGGGGGCTGATTCCCGCACCCCTAATTACGTCGAGAAGACCTGTCGGCGGACGAGCTCGATCTCGGCGTCCGACTTGCCCTCGGCCCGGAGCTGACGCGCCATCTCGCGCCACTGCGCGCTCAGGGTCGGGTCGAGCCTCCGCGGCGCCGAGGATCGTGCCCCGACGCCTTCGGCAAGCCCCTCGTCGAGCTGCTCGAGACGGCGTCGGTCCCGCACGAGCAGGACGAGACAGACGAACAGGAGGCCCTCGAAGCCCCAGAGGGCGTTTGCCGCAGAAAACCCCACGGCCCAAGGATCGGGCGCGGGCCGACAAGCCTCTACCCCTCGATCGAGGCGACTTACTCGACTCGACGGTGACGAGCAGGTCACGGCAATCCCGTGCGGGCGCTGTGCGCCGGCGCCGGTATCACCTGCGTGAGGCGGACCAGTCTGGTGAGGAGCTCTCGATCCGGTGGCGGCTCCACGTAGACGTTTCGGCCTTGCACCTGCCACAACAGACGCACATCGTGGTCGTCGTAGAGCAGGGTCTCCTCCACGCGTGGCAGCAGCTCGTACCGTGAGTACGCAGCTGGGTCAGGTGGGCCAGAGCGTCGAACGGCCCAGAGAAATCGCGACTGGCTTGCATTCATCGATGGGATCACGAGGGCGCTTCCGGTACCAGGGCCGACGTCTTCGAATCCGGCTTGCGCCAGCACCTCGCGAAGCCATCGCGCGTCCGATGAGCACACTGACCAGGGCGAACAGCTGGGCTCCACGCGAGAGGCCGATCTCTTTCCGAGCTCGCCCGCTCTCCATGCTAGAGCGAGAGCACCGGCCGCTGTCACCAGCGTTATCGCTCCCGCGATGAGCATTCGCCTTCGGCTTCCGATGAACGTCACTTCGTCGCCGAGTACGGGCGCAGGCGCCGCTGAGGTCCTTCCTATAACTCGAGCGCCCGCCGAAGCGGGCGCTCGATGGCTTATTCCTCGACGGGCTGTTCTTCGGGCTCGGCCGGCGGAACCGTGACCTTGTCCGCCGAGAGATCCGGCGGCAGGACGACGAGGTCGACCTCCGACTCGCCCTCGGACACCCCGCCCTTGCGACCGACGAGGATCGTCGAGCCGGGCTCGAGCGAGCGGCCGAGCACGAAGTCCGCCAGCGGGTCCTCGATGAAGCGCTGGATCGCGCGCCGCAGCGGCCGCGCGCCCATCGCCGGGTCGTAGCCCTTCTCGACGAGCAGCTCCTTGGCCTCGTCCGTCAGCTCGATCGCGACCTCGTGCGTCCCCATCTGCTCGCGGAGCCGCTTCATCAGCAGCTCGACGATGACCTTGATCTCGTCCTTCGTCAGCTTGTGGAAGACGATGATCTCGTCGATCCGGTTGAGCAGCTCGGGCCGGAAGACCTTCTTCAGCTCGCCCATCACCTTCGCCTTCATGTCCTCGTAGCTGAGGCCGCTCTCGTCGCCGATCGAGAAGCCGAGGGTCTGGTTCTTCGAGATCTGCCCGGCGCCGATATTCGAGGTCATGATCACGATCGTGTTCCGGAAGTCGACCTTGCGCCCCTGGGCGTCGGTCAGCTTCCCGTCCTCCAGGATCTGGAGCAGGATGTTGAACACGTCGGGATGCGCCTTCTCGATCTCGTCGAGCAGGACGACCGAGTACGGCTTCCGGCGCACGGACTCCGTGAGCTGGCCGCCTTCGTCGTAGCCGATGTAGCCCGGAGGCGAGCCGACGAGCCGGGACACGGAGTGCTTCTCCATGTACTCCGACATGTCCACCTGGATCATCGCGTCCTCGTCGCCGAACAGGAACTCGGCGAGTGTGCGCGCAAGCTCCGTCTTGCCGACGCCCGAAGGCCCGAGGAAGATGAACGAGCCGGTCGGGCGCTTCGGATCCTTGATCCCGGCGCGCGCGCGGCGGATCGCCTTCGAGACGGCGACGATCGCCTCCTCCTGCCCGATCACGCGCTTGTGCAGCTCGTCCTCCATGCGCACGAGCTTCGCCGTCTCGGCCTCGGTGAGCTTGAAGACGGGGATGCCCGTCCACATCGAGACGATGTCCGCGATCTCCTCCTCGCCGACCTCCGGCTGCTCTGCCTGGTCGGACTCGGCGCGCCAATTGTCCTCGAGCTCCCGCTTCTTCTGCGTGAGCTTGCGCTCCTTGTCCCGTAGAGATGCGGCCTTTTCGAACTCCTGCGCCTCGATCGAGGCTTCCTTGTCCTTGCGGACGGTCTCGATCTCCTCCTCCAGCTCGCGGTAGCGCGGCGGAGCCGACATCGAGCGGATCCGCAGGCGCGACGCAGCCTCGTCGATCAGGTCGATCGCCTTGTCGGGCAGGTGGCGGTCCTGGATGTAGCGGTCGGCGAGCGTCGCCGACGCGGACAGCGCGTCGTCGGAGATCTTCACGCGGTGATGCGCCTCGTAGCGGTCGCGGAGCCCGCGCAGGATCTGCACGGTGTCGTCGACCGAAGGCTCTTCGACGCGGATCTGCTGGAAGCGGCGTTCGAGCGCAGCGTCGCGCTCGAGGTACTTGCGGTACTCGTCGAGCGTCGTTGCGCCGATCGTCTGCAGCTCGCCGCGCGCCAGCGCCGGCTTCAGGATCGAAGCTGCGTCGATCGCGCCCTCGGCCGCGCCCGCACCGACGAGGTTGTGCAGCTCGTCGATGAACAGGATGATGTCGCCGCGCTGCATGATCTCCTTCATGACCTTCTTCAGGCGCTCCTCGAACTCGCCGCGGTACTTGGAGCCGGCGACGAGCGCTGCGAGGTCGAGCGAGTAGATCTGCTTGCCCTTGAGCAGCTCCGGCACCTGACCTGACGAGATCCGCTGTGCGAGGCCCTCGACGACGGCCGTCTTGCCGACGCCGGGCTCCCCGATCAGCACCGGGTTGTTCTTCTGGCGGCGCGAGAGGATCTGCATGATCCGCTCGATCTCCGTCTGGCGTCCGACGACCGGGTCGAGCTTGCCCTCGGAGGCCTGCTTGGTGAAGTTCCGTCCGAACTGGTCGAGCAGCTTCGACGACTTCGCTTTCTCGCCCTGCGCGCCGGCGCCGCCGCCGCCCTGCCGGCGGCCGGGGCCGCTCAGCATGCGGATGATCTCGTTGCGGATCTTCTCCGCGTCGGCGTCGAAGTCGAGGAGGATGCGCGCCGCGACGCCCTCGTTCTCGCGCACCAGCCCGAGCAGGATGTGCTCGGTGCCGATGTAGTTGTGGCCGAGCGAGAGCGCTTCGCGCAGCGCGAGCTCCAGCACCTTCTTCGCGCGCGGCGTGAACGGGATCTGGCCGGTCGTGACCTCGTCGCCCTGGCCGACGATCCGCGCCACCTGGGCGCGCACCTCTTCCACGGTGATGTCGAGCGACTCGAGGACACGCGCGGCGAGGCCCTCCTCCTCACGGAGCAGGCCGAGCAAGATGTGCTCGGTCCCGATGTAGTTGTGCTTCAGCGCGCGTGCTTCGTCCTGTGCCAGGACGACGACTTGCCGGGCCCGTTCTGTGAAGCGCTCGAACACTGGATCTCGTCAACTCCCTTTGTCGAAGGCTCGCCCATCGTACCCCAGGGGGTACCCGGTACAGAGTCGGCAATTCGAGCGAAACTCAAAAGGGTGCAAAGCCGTTTCATCCCCGTGAGACGGCCCGCTTCGACCGCCCTGTCCGTCGCTGGGAACAGGCCGATGGCCTGCTCGGACGCGCTGGTTGCCTTCGTGCCCGGGGTTAGCTCGTTCAGGACGGCGTCGGCGCCGATCGTTCCGCCCCTGCCCTAAAGCGGAGGCACGCGTCCTCACCGAAGGGGCCTCCTCCGAGGGAGGCCCTTTCGCGCCTACGCGGCCGGCGGCGGAATCGGCTCGGGATGCGGCGGCTCAGGCTCGGGATCCGGGCCGGGGATCGGGTCGGGTGGCGCCGGCTGCTCGCTCATCCGGCGGGCATTATCCACCAACGATGACACGCGCGGTGGTCACCGGAGGCGCCGGTTTCATCGGCTCGCACGTCGCGGAAGCGTTCCTCGAGCACGGCTACGACGTCGCGGTCGTCGACGACCTCTCCGCGGGACGCGAGAGCAACGTGCCGGAAGGCGCGGAACTCGCGCGCGTGGACATCACCGACGCGGATGCATTGGGCCGAGCATTCGACGGCGTCAACGTCGTCTGCCATCTCGCCGCTCAGGCCAGTGTGACCGTCTCGGTCGAGCGGCCCGACTACGACTGCGACGTCAACGTGCACGGGACGCTGAACGTGTGTGAAGTCGCCCGGCGCGGGGGAGCACCGGTCGTCTATGCCTCGACGGGGGGTGCGCTCTACGGCGACGACGCGCCGCTACCGACGAACGAGGACTTCCTTCCGCAGCCGCTCGCGCCGTACGGGGCGTCGAAGCTCGCGGGCGAAGCGTACGTCCAGACCTGGGGCCGTCTGCACGGGATTCCGAACGTCGTTCTCCGGCTGGGCAACGTCTACGGGCCGCGGCAGAATCCGCACGGGGAGGCGGGAGTCGTCGCGATCTTCTCCGAGAAGCTGATCGCGGGAGCGGTGCCCAGGCTGCGTGGTGAAGGGAGGCCGACGCGCGACTACGTCCATGTGAGCGACGTCGCACGCGCCTTCGTGCTCGCTGCGGAGGCGGGGAAGGAGGGCGTGTTCAATGTGGGGACAGGCGTCCAGACGTCCACGGCCCGGCTGCTCGAGATCCTCCAGGACGCAGCAGGGACGGCGATCGAGCCGCGGCAAGAGGAGCTGAAGGAAGGCGAGCTCCGCGCGAGCGCGCTGGACGCGTCGAGGATCGAGCGCGAGCTCGGCTGGAACCCGACCGTCGAGGTGGAGGACGGCCTGCGCGACACGTTCGCGTGGTACCGCGCCTCGGCCGCCGCGGCGCGTTGAAGGCTCAGGCGCTCGGGAGTATGTCTCGGAAGGTTTCCTCGACGAGATAGTCGAACGTCGCCGGTAGGCGGCCGTCGACATCGGCGTGCTCGCGGAGGAAGTGGACGTAGTAGCGCCACTCCTCGATCCGATCCGGATCCTCGTTGCCGTGTTGTGCGAGCAGGCGCTCGAGGTCCTGGATCACCCAGCCGCCCGGCTGCGGCGAAGGCCACTGGCTCTGGGGCACCGGCTCGGGCTCCGGGGCCGGCGCCGCCAGCTGCTCCTCGAGCTGCCGCTCCCGCTGCTCGAGCTCGGCTGTGCGCTCTTCCAGCTCCCGCACGTTCGCTTCGAGCTCGTGCCCGCGGGCGTCGAGCTCGCGTTCACGGGTATCCAGGCCGTCCTTGCGCGCGCGCAGCTCGCCTTCCCGCCCGTCCAGCTCGGGCCCGTGGACTTCTAGCGCGCGCTCGCGCTGAGCGAGCTCGGCGGCGCGCCGAGCCAACTGCTGCTCGCGCTTGGTCACGGCGGCGGAGCGCTGCTGGAGGCGCTGCTCGTCCGCCGTCGCGCCGCGCGCCTCCGCCACCGCCGTCGCCAGCTCCCGCTCTCGCTGTGCGATTGCATCGGCTCGGCGTCGCAGCGCCTGCTCGCGGTCGGCCAGCTCCTGCTCGTGCTTCTCGTCCCGCGCGAGGCCGGCCTCCGCGGGTCGCCGGCGGAAGAGCGGCGGCAGCAGCGCAACCAGCGCGCCGAGCCCAAGGCCGATCCCGACGCCTGCGGGCACGATCACGCCAGCGTCGGGCCACGCGGCCTCCGTCGGCGCGGTTGCGGCGGTGAGCGTCTCGAGGGTGGGGTCAGGACGTCCCTGGAGACTGCGGAGGTCGATCACCCGCCGGCGCGCCTCGACGCTCCCCAGGCGTGCCAGCTTGCTCAGGACGGAGGCGAGCTGCGCCTGGAACCGCGCGGTGCGTTGCGCGACGCCTTCCTGCCGGACCGCGTTCGCGATCTCCGCGGCCCGGCGCGGCCGACGGTCGTTGCCGACGATCTCGAGCACGTTCGAGCCTGCGAGCGTCCGCACGTCGACGTGATCGCCGAGCTGGCCGGGACTCGACCCGATCCGGTCGGCGGCGGCCGCGATCACTTCGGGCGTCTCGAAGTACGACTCCGCCGTCCCCAGGACACGCGCGCCGTCCTGCGTGTCGCGGAGCAGATCGATCCCTGCGTACGTGTCGTCTCCCGCAGGCACCGGATGGACGACCACGCGCGACACGGCGTCGTAGCGCTTCGGGGCCGCGTAGGCATAGACCACGCTCGCCCCTGCGACGGAAGCCGCGACCAATAGCGCAAGCGAGGCCCGCGTACGCACAGCCCGATTCAACCAGTCTGACCAGTCGGCCACCTGTCCCTCGGACGAGGGATCGGCGGAGTTCGGATCAGGCGAGCCGGCAGGACTCGCCCCGGCCGCTACCCCGAGTCCCGGCGTTCGCGGAGGGCGGGGAAGAGGATCACGTCGCGGATCGTGTCCCGCCCGGTGAGCACCATCGCGAGGCGGTCGATGCCGATCCCCAGCCCGCCGGTGGGCGGCATTCCGTAGGACAGCGCCTCGACGTAGTCCGGATCGCCCTCCTCGGCCCTCTCGTCGCCGGCGGCGCGCTCCGCTGCCTGCATGGCGAACCGCTCAGCCTGCTCCTCGCTGTCGTTCAGCTCGCTGAACGCGTTCGCGAACTCCATCCCGCCGACGACGGCCTCGAAGCGCTCGACGACGGTCGCGTCGTCGTCGGTCGTGCGGGCGAACGGCGACATCTCGATCGGCCAGTCGTAGACGATTGTCGGCTGGATCAGCTCCGGCTCGACGAAGTGCGAGTACGCGTGGTCGACGAGTTGCGCCCACGTCCGGTCGTGCGTCGTGTCGACGCCGGCCTCGTTCAGCTTCGCGCGCAGCTCGTCCGCGTCGCGCGACCAGGCTCCCTTGTCCTCGAGCGACTCGATGAATTTGACGCGCTGCCAGGGTTTCGCCACGTCGACTTCGTTGCCGCGGAAGGTCGCCTTCGTCCCGCCGAGCGTCCCCTGCGCGGCGCGCTCGACGAGCGTCTCGAGGCGCTCCATCGTGTCCCGGTAGTCGGCGTACGCCTCGTACCACTCGAGCTGCGTGAACTCCGGCGAGTGCTTGTAGGAGATGTTCTCGTTGCGGAAGTCCTTGCTCAGCTCGTACACCTTCTCGAGGCCGCCGACGATCAGCCGCTTGAGGTACAGCTCGTCGGCGACGCGCAGGTACACGTCGCGGTCGAGGTAGTTCGAGTGCGTCACGAACGGCTCGGCGAAGCCGCCGCCGTAGCGCGGCTGCAGGATCGGCGTCTCGACCTCGACGAACCCCTCGCCGTCGAGATAGGCGCGGATCTCCTTGACCATGCCCGTCCGCAGCATCGTGTCGCGTCGAGCGTCCTCGTTCATCAACAGGTCGAGGTAGCGGCGCCGGTAGCGCTGCTCGACGTCGGTGATGCCGTGAAACGTGTCCGGGAGAGGCGCGCGAATCTTCGCCAGCAGGTCGAGCTTGCGGACGGCGACGGACGGCTCGCCGCGCCGCGACTTCGTCGCGACGCCGGTCACGCCGACGATGTCGCCCAGGTCGACGGCGACGTCGCCGACTTCACCGGGCCGTACGAGCAGCTGGATCCGGCCGCTGCGGTCGACGAGGTCGAGGAACACGAGCTTGCCCATGTCTCGACGCGCCATCACGCGCCCGGCGAGACGGTGCTCGCTCTCGCCTTCCCCCTCAGGCTCGAGCTGTTCGGCCTCCGCGCGGACCACGGCGATCTCCTCCCGGTCGGGGAAGCGCTTGGGCAGCGACATGCGCGCGAGTCTATTCGCGGGTCGGATCGACTTCGTCCGTATCGAGCTCCATCGCCGGAGCTGGACCGGAGGTCGGGGGCGCCACCGGCACGACCGGGCCATGGTCGGGCGGCGTGGGCGCGGGTGGCGCGGCGCCCGGAGCGTCGGCCTTGCCGCGGAGAAAGTCGACGAGTTTGCGGAACATGTTGCGACTCTAGCCCCAGATCAGCCAGCCGACGAGGAGACCGATGCCGGCGGCGATGCCGAAGACGAGCCAGCCGAACAGCAGTGCACTCCGAAGGGAAACGCGACCAACTTGGCCTTGCGGCGCGTAGTCGGCGACACCGCGCGGCATCTCGCCGACCTCGAGATAGGTTGTGCCGGCCCTCGCGGCACGCCGCCCGGGGCCGGAGAGCATGCGGATGATCTCGTTGCGGATCTTCTCCGCGTCGGCGTCGAAGTCGAGCAGAATGCGTGCCGCCACACCCTCGTTCTCGCGCACCAGCCCGAGCAGGATGTGCTCGGTGCCGATGTAGTTGTGTCCCAACGACAGCGCCTCCCGGAGCGCGAGCTCCAAGACCTTGCTCGCGCGCGGCGTGAACGGGATGTGGCCGGTCGTGACCTCGTCAGCATGACCGACGATCCGCGCCACCTGAGCGCGTACCTCCTCGATCGTCATGTGGAAGGACTCGAGGACGCGTGCCGCGAGACCCTCACTTTCCCGAAGTAGGCCCAGCAGGATGTGCTCGGTCCCGACGTAGTTGTGCTTGAGACCCCGCGCTTCGTCCTGTGCCAGGACGACGACTTGACGTGCGCGTTCGGTGAACCGTTCGAACGTCGGGGCTCCGAGAATAGGCGCCCCAGAATGCGACGGGTTGAACGGCCCGCCACGCGCGACGGCAATGAGCCTTCGCTCCTCGTCACGCAGCATGGCCGCGCGCTCGAAATCGTGCGCATCGATCGCCGACTTCTTCTCCTCGCGCACTTGCTCGATCTCCGCGGCTAGCTCGGGCGGCATCGGCGGAAGCGGCTTGCGCGGAGCCGGCGGAAACGGGGGGTCGCGCGGCCCGGCAAGGGCCTCGGTCACCTTCCCCCGAATGGTTTCGGGCGCGAGCCCGCGTTGCTCGAGGATCTTCGGAACGACTCCCTTCTCGACGCTAAGGACGGCTAGGAGCAGGTGCTCCGTCCCGATGTGCTGGTCTCCGACGGCCTGCGCCTCTCGTAAGGCAAGCTCTAAGAGCTTCTTCCCGTCCGGCGTGAACGGGATTTGACCGGTTGTCACTGCGGGGCCTTCGCCGACGACGCGGACGACATCCGCGCGAACGTCTTCCACCGTCACACCCAGCGGCAGCAGTATTCGCCCGGCGACCCCTTCCTCGACATTGAGCAGGCCGAGGAGGATGTGCTCGGACCCGATGTAGTTGTGCCTGAGCTGGCGCGCCTCAGCTTGGGCTTCGACTACCACCTGCCGCGCACGATCCGTGAACCGCTCGAACACTCAGGCGAGGATACGCCGCGACGTCACGACAGCATCGTCCACATCCGCGGCGGGCCGTCACGGTCCCACCACTCCCCGACGACTCGCAGTCCGAAGCGCTCGTAGAACCGCACGTTCGCGCGATTGCTCGTCAAGAGCCCGACACGTCCCCTTGCGCAGGCCCTCTTCGAGCAGCGACGAACCGATTCCTTCGCCCTGCCGTTCCGGATCGACGGCGAGGCCGCTGAGGTACCAGCTGTCCGCGAGATCGCGGCGGTGCAGCTCGGCGCACGCGGCGAGGTAGCGACGCAGACGCAGGCGTTCTCCTGGACGGAGACGGAGCGGTGCAAATGCGAGTCCCGAGCGAAGGATCTGCGCGATGGTTGCCCGCGGGGCGCGCGGCGGGATCCAGATCGCCACGCCGGCGCCGCCGGCGGTCTCGACGTGCCCGCGCAGCGACTCGAGGCGAAGCGCGCGCTCGAAGAGGTACGGAAGCATCGCCGCGCGGCGCTTCTCGTCCGGGAAGACCCAGATCCAGGCAGGGTCGAGTTGAAACGCGCGCGCGACGGCGCGCGCAAGAACCGCTAAGCGGCCTTGATTTCCAGGATCTTGTATTTGAGCGACCCGCGAGGCGTCTTCACCTCGACGGTCTCGCCCTTCTTCTTGCCGAGGATCGCCTGACCGACCGGGGACTCGTTGGAGAGCTTGTGCTCCGCCGGATTCGCCTCGGCCGAGCCCACGATGTGGTACTCGACCGTCTGCTTCGCGTCGACGTCCCGGAGGCGTACGCGCGAGCCGATCGACACGACGTCCTTCGCGATGTCGCGCTTCTCGATCACGCGCGCGGCGGCCAGGCGCTCCTCGAGCTTCGCGATCCGCGCCTCGAGCATCGCCTGCTCGTTCTTCGCGTCGTCGTACTCCGCGTTCTCCGCGATGTCGCCGAACTCGCGGGCGGTCTTGATCCGCTCCGCAACGTCACGGCGCCTGTCGGTCGAGAGATACTCGATCTCGTCCTTGAGCTTCTGATAGCCCTCTTTGGTGAGGATTACGTCCTTCACAACTGCTCCTCCAAAAGGAAAACCGGGCGCAAGTGGCCGCCCGAGCGGGCGCGAATGGTAGCGCGGACCGCAGGGTACGTCAACGGATACGGGCTACACTCATTTTCCTGTCTATGCAGCCGTTTTCCAGCGAAATTCCGTGAACCTCCAGGAGTCTTGGCAGCTGGGGCCCCTCGAGGTTCCCACGCGGGTCGTCCTGGCCCCAATGGCCGGTGTGAGTGTCCAGGCATTTCGCCGTCAGGGCCGCCGCTTCGGGGCCGGCCTCGTCTGCTCGGAGATGGTCTCCTGCGCAGGGATCGAGCACCGGAACGAGCGGACCCTCGGCTACCTGCGGGTGGCCGCGGACGAGCATCCGCTGGCGATCCAGATCTTCGGCTCCGAGCCTGCGGTGATGGCGGAGGCCGCGCAGATGGTCCAAGCAGCCGGCGCGGATGTCGTGGACATCAACTTCGGCTGCCCCGTCCGCAAGGTGACGAAGACCGGCGCCGGAGCGACGCTGCTCGACGATGGGGACCGCGCCGCGCGAATCGTCGAGGCCGTCGCCGGGGCCGTTTCCGTTCCGATCTCGGTGAAGATGCGTCGAGGGCTCGAGAACGGGTCGCGTGTCTGCCTCGAGGTCGGGCCGCGGCTCGTCCAAGCCGGCGCGCAGTGCCTGACGCTGCATCCGCGCAGCGCTCGACAGATGTACACGGGCGTCGCGGATCACTCGCTCACGGCAGAGCTCGTCTCGCTCGTCGACGTGCCCGTGATTGCGTCGGGCGACGTGACGACGCGCGCGAAGGCGCAGTCCGTGCTCGCGACGACCGGAGCGGCCGCCGTCATGGTCGGACGCGCCGCTCAGGGAAACCCGTGGGCGCTGCGGGAGATCCTGCTCGGCGACCCCGGCGAGCCCTGGCCTGACGAGGTCGTGGCCGAGCTGATCCTTTTCATGCGCGAGACCGTGCGCGAGCTCGGCGAGCGCCGCGCCACCGGATTCTTGAAGAAGTTCTACGGCTGGTACCTCGGACGCGGCCGTTTCCCTCGCCCGTTCAAGCAGGAGCTCGTCCAGCTCGAGACGGTCGCCGAGGTCGAGGCGCGCCTCTTCCGCGAGGTGCCGGGCGCACGCTTCGTCCTCCAGCGCGTCGAGGCGGAGCAACCGGTCGTCGACGAGGTGCTCCTGGAGGACATGCCGATCTCGATCTACGGCGGCGGCTAGTGCCCCGCTGGATGGGGCACTAGGTGCCGTCCCTGCGGGGCAGGCTTCTGATCGCTTCGCCCGGGCTGCTGGATCCGAACTTCCGCCGTACCGTCGTCCTCATCGTGGAGCACGACGACGACGGGACGATCGGGCTCGTGCTCAACCGGCAGTCGGAGACCGAGGTCGCCGAGGCGGTACCGCCTCTCTCCGGACTGGTCGAGCCCGGGGCGACCATCTCGTTCGGCGGCCCGGTCCAGCCGGAGGCTGTCTGCGTGCTCGCCGAGTGGGACGATCCCGACGCTGCAGGAACGATCGTCTTCGAGGACGTAGGGCTGATGCCGGCGGAGCTCGATCCGGACGAAATGCTCACGGCGACCCGGCGGCGCCGAGTGTTCGCCGGCTATTCCGGCTGGTCGGCCGGGCAGCTCGAGTTGGAGCTTGACGAGCCGTCCTGGATCGTGGCGCGTCCGCAGATCGAGGACGTCTTTGGCAATCGAAGCGATCTGTGGGCGTCGGTGCTCCGGCGCAAGGGCGGGCAGTTCCGCCTGCTGGCGACGATGCCGGAGAACCCGTCGCTCAACTAGGCGCGGAGCGGTTCAGTTCCCAGACGAGCCGCAGGCCTTCGAGCGTCAGCCACGGGTCGACGCGTTCGATCGTGTGCGAGTGCGGCGCGATCAGGTCGGCGAGCCCGCCGGTGGCAACCGCGCGCGCGTCGACCCCGAGCTCGCCGCGGATCCGCGTGACGATCTCGTCCACCTGCCCCGTGAAGCCGTAGACGAGACCGGACTGCAGCGCCGTCCCGGTCGTCTTCCCGATCACCGTCTCCGGAGTCGTGAAGTCGATTCGGAACAACCGCGCGGCCCTCGCGAAGAGCGCATCCATCGAGATCTCGATGCCCGGGGCGAGGACACCCCCGACGTACTCCCCCTCGGCGGAGACGACGTCGAAGTTCGTCGAGGTGCCGAAATCGACGACGATGCATGGCGCGCCATAGCGCTCCTTCGCCGCAACCGCGTTGACGATCCGGTCGGGCCCTACCTCGCGCGGGTCGTCATAGCGAATCGCGATGCCGGTCTTCACGCCCGGACCGACGGCGAGCAGCGGCGCCCCCGCCCAGCGCGCTGCAAGGTCTTCCCACGCGCGGACGAGCGCCGGCACGGTCGAGGCAAGGCAGATTCCGTCGACTTCGTCAGGATCGAGTAGACCCCCGACCAGCACGCTGAGCTCGTCACCGGTCCGCTCCGGGTCGGTTGCCGCGCGCCAGTGATCGTGCAGACGCTCCCCCTCGTAGAGCCCAAGAACGGTCTGGGTGTTGCCCACATCGACCGTCAGCAGCACCGGGAAACCGTACTAGGCGCGGCCTGAAACCGTAACCAGCCCTGCCTTTCTGGCGTTCAAGGGGCAGTGTTCGCCTACTACCCTCAGTCCCAGTTCCATCCTTGTCCCGACTGCGGCGCACCAGTTCCGGAGGATCACGACGAGGCGCATAGCTGCGACAGGCGCCGGTTCGTCGAGTACCAGATGCTCGTACTCCGGCCCGAGATCGTCGCCTTCGAGGACGAGCTGACGGCTTGGCTCCGCACGCCGACGGGCCGTTTCGAGGCGTACTACGCCGCGCGCGACCGCCTGCTTGTCGCCTAGAAGTCGTCTTCGAGCTCTGAGCGGCCTTCGCCGATCTTCTCGGCGAGTGCTTCCGCGGTCAGCTTCGGCTCGTCGCTCTCCCCGCGGAGCTCCTCGATCGTCACATCGCTCGAGGTGTACACCTCGGCCTTCGGGATGATCCGCGTGGGCCGGTTCTTGTCCCAGACCCAGACGTCCTCGAGCCGGAGATGAAAGAAGGGGTAGGCGGGCTGAGGCGCGTACTTCACCTCGAGCTTGTTGCAGAGGTAGGTGGCGTCCTGGGTCAGGACGCAGTACCGGAACAGCCCGAAGACCGCCGAATACTCCTTCTTGAGTCGAAGCTCGAGCTCAGCCTCGAACTCGTCGAGATCGTCGAGACTGCCGCCGCCCATGTCCTCAGTCTAGCCGGGCGAGCAAACCCTCCACAGTGCCCTTTCCAGGCACTTTCAGGCCGGGCTCGAGCTCCAGCAAGGGCTCCAGGACGAAGCGCCGCTCGTGCAGCCGGGGGTGCGGCAGGATCAGGCCGGGCTCGTCGAGCTGCCGCTCCTCGAAGAGCAGCAGATCGAGGTCGATTATTCGCGGACCGCCCGTTCGGCCCTCCCGGACACGACCGAGCTCGGCCTCGACCCGGAGCAGGGCCTCGAGGAGCTCGCGGGGCGTCAGGGTCGTCTCGAGACGGACGGCGCCGTTTAGGAACCGCGGCTGGTCGGGCACCGGCCCGACCGGATCGGTTTCGATCAGCCGCGAGACGGCCTGGACGGACACGCCCGGTAGGGCCTCGAGTTTTTCGAGGGCGGCCCGAATCGTCGCCTCACGATCGCCCAGATTGGCTCCTACGGCCACGTACGCCCTCGGCAAGGTGATGTAGGTGTACATCTCCGCCGGAAGCGGTGTCGGGGCTAAGCCCTTTGGGAAAAGTGCCGATACCGTGTCGGCAGTGGGTCGTTTTCTCCTCGCCGTCAGCGTCGCCCTCGTCGCCGCCGCCCCCGCGGCCGGCCGCGGCCTGCCCGCCCGCCAGCAGCAGGTCGGCGCCGGCCCGACCACGCTCGTGGGCATCAGCCCCGGCAGCGGCTTCATGGCCGCCCCTGCCCTTCGCAGGGCGGGAGGCAACGAGCTCGCCCCCAGCATCGGCCTCTGGCGCCTCCGTACGGAGTCGGCTCGCCGCGCCCTTCCGGCGCTGCGCCGCGCCGGGCTCGTCCGCCTCGTCCAGCCCGAGCGCGTCCTGCGCCGCGCTGCCGTCAAGGTCACGCCGGATCCACTGTCCGGCGCCCAGTGGTGGCGCGCCGACGTGGGTGCCGACACCTCCGAGCCGCCGGGACCCGGCGTCCCGGTCACGATCGTGGACACCGGCCTGGATCTCTCACATCCCGAGTTCGTCGGCCGTCCCGACACGGTCGCGTTGAACACGCAGCGAGTAACCGACAGCGAGGACGACTTCCACGGCACGGCAGTAGCCTCGGTGGCAGCGGCGCCCGCGAACGGCGTCGGGATCGTCGGGATCTATCCGCAGGCGACCCTGCACGTCTACGACGCGGATCTTTCCGGCCGGCTGACTGACGGCGAGCTGATCCGCGCGATCGACGCTGCGGCTGCAGCAGGACCCGGCGTGATCAACCTGAGCCTCGGCGGCACGCAATTCGATCCTGCGCTGCAGGACGTGATCTATTCGGCGTTCCGGCGCGGCTCGCTGATCGTGGCGGCTTCCGGCAACTCGCGCGAGGAAGGCAACCCGATCAACTTCCCGGCCAACATGTCCCACGTCCTCACCGTGGCGGCGACCGACGTCAGTGATCACGCCGCGGTGTTCTCGAGCTCGTCGGTCGGCGTCGACCTCTCAGCACCGGGGGTAGACATCCCGGCAGCGGTACCGACGCTCTATGCGACGAGCGGGTTCGCCGCGGTCGACGGGACGAGCTTCTCCGCGCCGATCGTCGCCGGCGCGGCGGCATGGGTATGGACCGTCCGGCGTGATCTCGACAACACGCAGATCTTCGACATCATGCGCTGGTCGGCGCGCGACGTCGGCCGCGCAGGCTTCGACGTCGACACCGGCTTCGGCATCCTCGACGTGCCGTCGGCGATCGCGCGCACTGCACCTGAGCGTGACCCGCAGGAACCGAACGACGACGTCGCGCTCGTCAAGCCCGGCGCCCTGTTCTCGAACGGCTCGCGGCCGCTGACCGGCCCCGGTGCAGGCCGCGCGTCACTTCACGCCCGAGTCGACGTGACCGAGGATCCGGAGGACGTCTACCGCGTGTGGGTGCCGGCACGCAAGACGGTGACGGTCACGATACGCGGAGATGCGAACGTCGACCTCGAGATGTGGGGGCCGGCGACGCGCACGATCGGTGAGAACGGCGCGGCGCGGAAGCGCGATCTCGCCGGCAGCTCTCAGCAGAAGGGAACTGCGGCGGACGCCGTCGCGATTCACAACAAGGCGTCGCACGGCAGTTACTACTACGCGGACGTCTTTCTCGGGCGCGGCGCCGGAGAGGCCGGCTACTCGCTCGGGATCACGACCCGCTGACCCGCTCGACGCTCGCCGCTGTCCACTCCGCCCAGGTGATTCCCGGCTTGCGGACGCGCACGCGCACGGACCGCACGGGAAGCGCGGCGACGAGCGCATCGGCGGCGGCGGCGGCGAGCGTCTCGATCAGCGAGTAGACCTCCGCGTCGAAGACGGCGCGCACGACGTCGCGGACGGCGCGATAGTCGACTGCGGCGGGAAGCTCGTCCGCGGCCGGCTCGTCGACGACGTACTCGACGTCGACCAGAAACGTCTGACCGGTGCGTCGCTCCTCTTCGTTTACGCCGTGCCGGCCGAAGACCTCGAGCCCGTGGATCTCGACTTCGACGCTCATCGCGAGACGGCGGCCGCGACTGCCAGAGCCTCTACATGCTCCTTGACGTCGTGTACGCGGAGGATCGTCGCGCCGCGCTCGTAGGCCGCGACGGCCGCGGCGAGCGAGGCGGACAGCGGGCCGGTCTTCGCGTCGGCGTCGCCGAGGATCCGTCCGAGTGAGGACTTCCGGGACACGCCGACCAGCACGGGCCGGCCGAGCGCGACGAGCACGTCCAGCCGCCCCAGCAGCTCGAAGTTGTGCTCCACGGTCTTGCCGAAGCCGATGCCGGGGTCGAGGCAGATCCGGTCCTCCGCAACACCGTGGTCGACTGCGAACCGCAGGCGCTCCTCGAGGAAGGCCGCCACCTCGGACGCGACGTCGTCGTAGGTCGGGTTCACCTGCATCGTGCGCGGCTCGCCGCGCATGTGCATCAGGCACAGGTATGCGTGCCCCTCCGCGACGACCTCGACGAGCTCCGGGTCGGCGCGCAGCGCGGTCACGTCGTTGACGAGCTCGGCGCCCAAGTCGAGCGCCCGCCGCGCCACTTCTGACTTCGCCGTGTCGATCGACACGGGCACGTCGCGCTGCAGCGCCTCCAGCACGGGAACGACACGGCGCAACTCCTCGTCGAGCGGCACCCCTCCAGAACCCGGGCGGGTCGACTCGCCCCCGACGTCGACGATCGCGGCTCCCTCGCGGTACATGCGGCGCGCACTCGCAATCGCATCCGCCGAAGCGAAGTTGACACCCGCGTCTGAGAAGGAGTCCGGCGTCACGTTGACGATGCCCATCACGGAGGGCCTCGGGAAACGCTGTTCGATCGAGTCCGGCACGTCAGGACGAAAGCACGCGCAGCCGCAGGTGTCCAACAGGTGAACCCGGAACGATCCCGTAGCCGTAGGCGTCATACGTGCCCGGCCGCAAGGCGAGCCGAGTCTCACGGAGCGTGAACGTCCTTGCCTGGCGCGGCGCGAAGTCGATGGGCACTGTGACGGCTGGGTAGGCGCGGCCGTCCGTGAAGCGGTAGCGCAAGCGTCGCGCCGCACACACGTCGACGTCGACAGTCGGCGGATGAGAGAACTCGAGGCGCCTTCGTTGCGCTGTCAGGTTGGTGATCGTCACGCGCCAGGTGACCCGACCGTTTACGTGGGGCCGCGCAGGCTGCGCGCGAACGCGCGCGGCGAAGCCGCCGAGCGCGCCGCCGGCCGTCCACGGGCGCGCGCAGGCTCGAGCGTCAGCGGCACTTGTAGCGTCCGTGCCGCTCGCGGCGGCGCACAGCAAGACGGCGCAGAAAGGCAATGACCTCATCTCGATGCATTCTCGCGCAGCAACTCGGCAGACGCGCTGCGCTCGTAGTTATGCGAGCGACAGTCCGCGCCGCGCGCGGTCGGCAAGCCGTTTCGGGATCGTGAAGACGGTGTCGTCGCGCAGCAGGTAACCGCCGTCTGTCGAGATGCGAACGCCCGCGCTCGCATCCGTCCACGGGCTCGGCGCATTTGCCGTGAAGCGCACGCGCAGCCAACCGCTCACCGCAGGCCAGACGTTGGTCGCGTGCCCGACGGAAAACAGGCGGAGGTACGTCGCGGGAGCGCGCACAGAACGACCGCCGACGGTGACGCCGGTAATACGCGGTGCGGCGATGGGCGCGAGGTCGCCGGTGAACTCCTGCAGGGACGACTTGGGGACGCGGAACCAGGTCACCAGGCTCGGGGAGACGAAGCGGGCGAGGTTCTGCGACGGGATCCAGTAGGTCGTCTGTTCCGGGTCGGTCGCCCTCCACCGGTAACGCAGCACGTAGTAGGGGGCCGGTCCACCAGGAGCGACGGGACGGGTTTGGTGCGACCAGAGGGGCATCCGCTCGGCGTCCTGCCGACCGATCGCGACGCAGACGCCGCCCGCCCCGCACACCTTGACGCCGTCCGGAGGTCCCTTCGCCTCGGCAGCGGGAGCTGCGAGGAGCAAGACTGCGGCGATGGGCATCAGCCGACGAAGCATTGGAGCCTCCTGGGTCGACCTCATTGTTACAAGAACAACCGCGATGTGGTTCCCGCGCTCGGCGGGCCGCCGGGCTCCTACGGGCAGCGGGTGAGCTTCACGACCTAGCCGCGTCGCACTCGCTGCGAGTGCCGCTCAGCACAGGCAATGGCCGGCTCTCAGG
>WNGA01010330.1_pt1 | contig 29621 bp, 13 predicted proteins | sample 5400061 | NCBI WGS metagenome assembly WNGA01 (sample SAMN13153366, study PRJNA577476) | soil metagenome | isolation source: 100 cm soil or saprolite under grassland replicate 2 | place: USA:California | collected 2016-06-15
TTGTCCATCGGTTGGCGGCGCCTTCCAAAGAGCGCCGAGGCCCTGGCTGGTGGTGGGGTAACGGCCGGTGTCGAGGCGATAGGCGTCGAGCGCGGCGCCGAGCATTTCGATTTGCGAGCGCGCGGTGACGTTTTTCGCTTCGCCGACGTGCTTGAAGACGTTGGGAGCGACCATGCCGGCCAGCACGGCGATGACGACGATGACGACGAGGATCTCGATGAGGGTGAAGCCGGACCGAGCGAGGCGGTTTTTCATGGGTACACGCTCGCGTACGGCGTGGCTACATGAAATCCGAAGTGTTACGGAGGGGGGGAATCCGTAGAGTTACGGATTGTTCAGCTGTTGGACTCTCTTCGTGCGATCAAATAGACCGGATCCGCATCGTGCGCAAACAGCACGATCGTCTGTTTCAGGCCCAGTTGAAACGATTCCAGGCACGTCGTGAGGAGACTCGGTTTCGAGAAATGAGGAAGAAACTCGATTTCCCGCACGACACGATACTGAGCAGCTGCCAGGAATTCAGTCATTTCTTGTAACGACTTGTTGAGTACAAAAAACAGCTGCCAACCCCTCATGCAGCCTCTTCCCAAAGCTTGCTCCGATCGGCGGGCTGCTTCCAATGACCTCTCGGTTTGACAAGGTACGCGCTCCTGTCCCAGCAACGTTTTCAACCAAGATTGGGGCGCCTCAACCCACACTACTTCGCTGAAGTTCTGCTCCTGCAAAAAGAACTCCAAAAAGCGCGAGACGTAGTCATCCGCATCGAGATAGGATTTGCCGGCCTCCTCGGCTTGCAAGTAATTCAGGGCATCGAGCTCGACTACCAGCAATTGCCCGATCACTTAAGGATCACATCCGCAGTTCAAATCTCCGAGACCGAGCTTGTGGAGCAGTTTAGCCAGTCCAGCTGCACCAATCGCGCCCATATTGATCAAGTCCCCCCAAGCCTGACCCCGACCGAGGATTCCATTGAAATTGCGCAGCCAGTTTCCGAGCTCATAGGGCAAATGCCAGCCTTGGAGTCCTGGACCTTCGCCCCAATGCCAATGCCACAGGCCCGACCCAGGTGTGGGCTTTACCGAGAATGGATCTCCAGCCACCCATTCGCCTGCCGCATTCTTCCAATTATTAAACTCAACCAGGCGCATGCCTTCTTTTCCAATCATCCCTTCAGTTAGTCCCCAAAAAGCCGAGAGCGTCGCGAACGTATTATCACTCGTCTCTGGCGTCCAGAGACTGGCCAGCCATCCCATGACGTTATCGACTGCGCGATTGAACCCCTTGTCCTTGATAGCCTGCTCGGCCCAGTACCTAGCTGCGGATTCACCTGCACATTCTCCGGCGTTAATTAGTCCGCCAAACAGCAGCCCCGTCGGGTCACTCTGGTTAACTGCATCGTTGCCCGAATAGGTGTAAAGACCTATGTCGCCGCCTGAGAACAGTATGGGATCCTTCGCAGTCCATCGACCAACGGCGGGGTCATAATCTCGGGCACCAAAGCGGACGAGTCCCGTCTGCTCATCATACATCCCGCCTGCAAACCCAAATGGCTGGAATCCAGCATTGGTATTCTGTGTAACATTCCCCCACTCATCGTAGTCGATCCGCTGGACCACAACTCCGCTGGAAATATCCACCACAAGACGCACGCTACCCAAATGATCGCTGATCATGCGGTAAGTGATGCCCCCTCTGATCATATAGTCGGGGACATTTGCTCTGGTGCCGTATACGAAAAGACTACCGACGTTGCCGGCCCCATCGAGTTCCGCGATAGGATTCAACTGGTTCTGATAGAGCCATGCCCGAGTCAGAGATCCATTCACTTTACGCCCGATGCGGCGGTTTTGCGCGTCGATGACGTAGTCAATTGTTGGTCCACTGGGCAGCTGCACGGTCATGAGATTGCCCAGGGCGTCGTACGTGTAGGACGTGGTCCCGACTCCAGGGATTGTCTTTGTCTTCAACTCACCGTTCGAGCCATAGGTGTAGCTGGTCGTCCCGGCCGATAACAATCTATCCTGATCATCATGCGTGTAGTTGATTGTTCCATTCGCTGAAGTGAAACTCAGACGATTCCCGCTCGCATCGTACGTGTACGAATGCAAGTTCGCGCCGTTTAGACTGTCGGCGGCGATCCGGCCTACAGAGTCATAGACGAAGCTCCAGCGCATCGGCGTACCCTGCGTTGTGTCAAACAACTGGATCACACGACCCAAGCTATCGCGCGAATATCCGGTTCCATAAATCGGTGTGCTCGCCAGCGTCACATGATATCCGTTTAACTCACCACGCGCGCTATACGCGTAGCTGCTCTGCAAAGGACCAAGCGTGTCTGCCAGAATGAGCCCATTAGATTCACTCCGACCAATCCGCATTGCGCCGGCGCTGGTCAATAGCCCGTCCCTATCGTAGCCAAAGCTGAACGCTGACGTGCCACTCACGCTTTGTGAGGCGACACGGAATCCCGAGTCGTATGTGACGCTCACATGACCATTTATGGTCCCAACCCACGCCTGATCGATCGGGAGTGAACCATCGTAGGAATACTTCACGCTGTCGCCGTTGGGCGACGTCAACGCGATCAGCTTGCCCGATGTGGGAGAGTAACTAAACCTCAGCGTCCCACGATCGAAGCCGACGCTGCTCGGCCGCCCCCCTGAATCGGAGGCGAACCGAACGGTTACCGAGTCTGGCCGCACAATGCTGTCGAGCTGGCGCTCTAGGTTGTAGAAGTAATGCGTAGGCTTCGAACCTGGAATGCCCGGAGGATCGTAGACGCTTGTGAGATTGATTGGGGTGTACTGAAAGCCATGTGACGGTCGACTCGGGGGCGTCACCGTTGTCAGATTACCGTTTGCATCGTACGCGTAGGAGATAGACCGACCGTTCTTCATCACGTAACGAGTGACCCGATCAGCGTCGTCATAAAAGAGACTGTCATGGCGCCCCAAGGGATCGGTCTCACTGAGAAGACGCCCGCGGGTGTCGTAACTGTAACTCCAAACTCTCCCGCCCATCCGTGCTTCTTGTAGACGGCCGCGCGGATCATAGGCATACACAATCGAGTCAAGTCCGTTAACGTGCCAGCTTACAGGGCGGCCTTGGCTATCGATTCTAGCAATAATCTGACGACCCTCTGCGGTCGTTTGGGTTATTTGATGGTTGGCAGCGTTGTAGACCCGGACGCTCCAGTTCCCGCTCGATTGCACAGAGTCGACCTCAGAAACCAGGCTCAGGGGATCACTTGGAACGGCCAATGAGACGCTTCTTCTCGAACGAGCCGTCGACGTGAGGCCACTGGGTAGCCGGACGCTAATGGTTTTCAGGACCGGCGCTTGCATGCCAAAACGCGGGTCGGGGCCGAATGTCCAATCAGTGACCGTGCTGTCGGGAGCTGTCGTCCGTAACGAGCCGTCTGCTCCCAACGAATCTCTGTGCACCACGCCGCTCGGCTTGGTGACGATTCGAGTTTCAGCACCATCGGAAGATCGTTGGACCTCATATGACCAGCTATGGCCGAGGGCTCTCGAGCGCGTAATCTTGAACCCACTCGCTGCGCGCGTGAGAGTTGTAAATCCGCCGGCCGGATCGTCGTCGCGAATCAACCGCCCCAGTCCGTCGTAGGTGAACCGGTACAGCTTGTTTCGCGCGTCGACGAGTGTATCGAGAAGTCCACCAATGCCGTATGAAAACGCGACTGATTGTGAGGCTGGATCGGTAATTGAGGCCAAGTAACCATCTGCGTTGATGCTCACGGTGGATCGTTGCCCGCGCGGTGCCACGATCGCTGTTGCGTTACCCATCCCATCGCGCTCAATGGTCACTGTATTCGTGTCACCATCCGTTAGGCTGACCAGCCGCCCGGCACTGTCATATGCAAAGGATGTAAGAAGAGCACCGGTTCGCGCGTCTCGGGTTGTCAAATGACGCCCGAGATTATCAAAGCCGAACAACGCCGAGCCATCGCTCGCTGCGACCACGAAGTCAGCGTTACTGAACTGGGGCATCGCCGGCAGCAGCCGTCGCACCCAATCGCCGAACGCCTCTGTGTAGTAGAGGCTCCCATCCGGAGCGAGCCCTATGTCATTAACGCTACTCATCGGTACCTGTAGCGCGGGTGCTCCTTCACTGCACGTTGGATCGTCGACGGTATCACAGAACTCGCCATTGCCCACGGCGGTAACAATCGTGCCACCAGATGTTACCTTCCGAATCCGCTTACCGTCGTCGTTGAAGTACAACGCTCCGCTCGGCGAGACGAACAGGTCACTAGGTTCCCGGATCAAGGCATCGATGGCAGGACCACCGTCGCCGCTGAACCCACTTTGTCCCGTGCCCACAAACCGATGTATTAGACCGTCGGGCGTTACGCGGCGAATGACGTTAGCATAGATGTCTCCAATGTAGAGACTCCCATCCGGACCTAGCGCGACCCCTCCGACGAGTCCGATGCGCGCGCGCGTTGCGAGGATCTCGTCCTGGCAGAGTTCGTTGAAACCGAAATCTTGATAGAAGCATGCCGTGCCATCTCGCGTGCCAATACCTGCGACCCGATAGACGAGTCCGTCAGGCCCGACCCGTAAGAGGACATCATCATTCGCGACGTAGAGAGTCCCATCCGGACCAACGGCAAACTTTTCTGGACTGCACAACTCGATCGCTGTTGCAACGCTACCATTCGCCGGAAGCGCGTTGTTCGTGCACTGACCGTTGCCGACCACAGTAGTGATCGTGTCGTGTGGATTCACTCGTCGAATCCGATTGTCGCTGAACTCCGCGATGTAGACCGACCCATCGGGTCCGACCCTCAAGTAGGAGGGCTGCGTGCCTGTAGCTGTCGCGGGGACGTTGTCGATGACCTGAGTGGTCCCGTTGCCTGCGAAGACGTCAATGCTTCCGTTTCCACGGATCCGCCGCACGACACGGTTACCCTCGTCCGCGACGTAGATAGTGCCGTCACTTCCCACGGCGATGCCACTTGCGTCGCTGCGAAACTCCACGTCGGGCCAATCCTGCCCTGCACGCGCTATGGTTTTGACGGCCCCCGCCACTTGAGCAGCCTGTTTCTCTCCGGTACCGAGATACAGGATCTGTTCGATGGGGTCATAGGCGTGATGTGCGCTGAGAGTCCACCCACCGAGACCGGAATACGCGCCCATCAGCCCCAGCACGATCCGGAACTCCTGCGTCACAGACGAACGACCTCGCGAGGGAACCGGATTGCCAGCAATATCTTTCAGGATGCACGCTGACATGAAGGCAGTCGTGTCGCCTCGACATGTCAAACCAAAAGTTCGAGCGTCGACTGTCGGAATGAGATAGAATTGGTTGGCGTAGACGTAACTCACGCGCACGACAGCTTGTTGCGCTCCGAGCAGGACTCGACCATAGGCGTCACGCCCGTCCCATGCGAATGTGTGCTTGAGATTCGGGGCGGGTGCTAGTGAGTCTAAGAAGCGGCGGCCCGCCACATCTACTTCCCATATCACGTTGACGAGCCCTATCGGAACGCTATCCCCCGTCAGTGTGATCACCGTTTGATACCCAGACGTACGTCCCGGCACTCTATTACTGCGATAGTTTAGCGTAAGGCCAGTGCCCACTAAACCAAGCCTCTCACCGAGGACCTGGTTTTCGCACTCGATTAAGGAGCCTTCACATTCTGAGGGGTCATCCGTCGTTTCCTTATTTCCCCCCCCCCCGCCCTCGGATGACGGGTCGGGCACATTTGGGCTCTTGGCGTCTGGACCACCTGCCGGGAAATTTCCATCGAAGGGCGAAAAATGGTCTACTGCAAATCTCCAGAGACTTTGACCGGGATCATACAGCGTCGCCAACTGGACTTGTTCCGCGTCATCAATTCCGAACGCCGTTAGCGTGGTTGTCGATTCAGCAGATCCATCCCCATCGAGATCAACCTGGGCGCGACCATTCTGCTCTGCGACAATCGACACTACCCGGCCATCATCAAGCGGTATCCATGCCGACTTCGGCCGGTCATAGTACGCGAACGGCACCTTCGTTCCAGGCTTTACTTGCAGGAAATTCTCAACGTACAGCGGAACAGCATGCGAGAACGTCACGGTGGCCGCGCCCGCTGATTGCGCTTCGTCGACGCTCGCCTCCACTGCGTAGGTATAGCCACTCGTAGGAGGAAGTTCTGCGGGCATCGAGCTCGGTCCGCCTGGACCAACAGTGTACTCTGTCGCGCGCACGTGCATTTGAGACAATGGTGATGTGCTCCCATCTGGCATCACCATTTGCGCGGTCGTGCCTTGCTTGAACAGCAGCGTTGTACGACGAGTGCCGTCGGCGTCTGTGACTAACGATCCACGCGCCACTTGAACAGGCGCGGTGAAGTCGATCGCGGTGACCTGCGGATCCAGGGCAGTCAAAACCGCATCGTCGAGCACAAGGAAGTCCTGCCAAGGCACGGTCAGCCCGCGTTCTAGAGCCAAGAACCCCGTTTTCGAATACTGCAGGACAAGGGCCCCACCTCCATTCACCACCAAATCGAACATTCCATCAATCCTGCTCAATGTTTGTCCGAATTCCGGGTGCCCCTTGATTGCGATCGTAACGCCCGTAACAGGTTGGCCACTGTTTGAGATCACTTTGCCGCGCAGCACCGCGGCGCGCACGGGATTGATTGTCCCCGGCGCCGCACCGGTCTGAATGGGATTCGCGCCCGTATAAAGGAACGCTGTTGACGTTGCGACGTTTGTTGAGACCGTCGGACTAATCGGCGTCGCCACCGTAGCCGGATCCGGCGGCAGGGTGCTTCTCGTCACCGTCCGCCTGACCGTGTCTGCATTCGTGGCCGAATCCGTCGCGATCACCACGATCGTGTTCACACCCACCACCAGATCCACACTTTTGCTGAACGCCCCATTGTTGAGCGTCACCGCGACGCCGTTCACCTTCACATCTTTCAGCATCGCGTCACTCGCCGTCCCGGTCACCGTCACCGTCGGCGTCGAGACCGTCGAACTGTCCGCCGGCGCGGTCACCGTCAAGGTCGGCCGCTGCGTGTCGCGCGTGCCCATGAGCATTTGTGTGGTCGACTCGTTCCCAGCCGCATCCACCGCCATGAGACCGAAGCTGTTTGGCCCTTCGACGAGCGGGGGGAAGACCGTGAACGAACACGTACTCGTGCAGTTAAGGATCGGCTGGCCGTTCAGGTAGAGCGACACAAATGAGGCATCGTTCATCGTGAATGCAATGCCGATCGTCGTCTGATTGGTGATGAAGCCGTTCGGCGGCGCGCTGATCGTCAAGGTTGGCGGCGTGCGATCTACGCGAACCGTCCGGGTCGAATCCACCCGGTTTCCCGCTGCGTCCACGGCTGTGAAGGTGATCAGATGGGGCCCGTCCACAGGCGGCAACCCATAGTTGAAGCGAAACGTGTCGGCGGATACGGTCCGCACAAGGCCATTCACGCTCACTTCGGAGGGCGACGGATCCGTCATCGTGCCCACGATGTTGATCGTGTCGAGCCGCGTGACCAAGTTCGGCTGCGGGGCGATGATTTTCAGCGCCGGCGGCGTGATGTCCGTGGACGTGATGAGCAGATCGATGAACCCCGCCTGCTTCTTCGGCAGCGTGACCACCAGCGTATTCGAGCCGGGCACCGGCGAGACCTTGACCATCATGACGTAGGTACTCGTGGTGAGATTGGGGCGCGGCGGCGCGCCGACGACCGTGTCACTGTTGATCCTGACGGTCACATTGGCCAGACGTGACGTCCCATTCGAGTTTCCGTTGATGATCCACACAAATGATCCACACAAAGAACGGCGGGCCCCCGGTCGTCTGATGCGTAAACGACCGGGTGAAGACCACATCCGAGTTGGTGTTGGTGCGCGAGAAGATCTCGTGGAACATCGTGTAGTTGCCGCCGTTGATCTCCAGCAGCTCGATGGTGAGATGGCCCGCGCTCGCCTGCCCGCGGATCGCCACGGTGATGAGCGTGGTCGGCTTCACCGCGATCTCCCAGGCCTTCTCGGCCATGGATCCCGTGATGCTGTCGGTTCCGGCGACGAGCGCGCGCAGCACGCGCTCGGTGCCGTTGGGGTTGCCGTTCTTCACGCGAAGGACGTAGCGGTGCCACGGGTTCAGCACGACCGGGATCGTGTCCACGAAGTTCTGAATCGTGTTCGAGCTGCCAATCGGCGCATCGTAGCGCCGGGGCCCATGGATGACGGCGGTATCGCCCGGGGCTGGAGGAGGTGGGGGTAGGGGCGGCGGTGCTATCAGACGTATGCCGGTTGCGACGAAGGCAATCACGGCCACCGCGGCGGGAACGACAACGTGTGCGCTACCCCTGGACCACTGCATGGGCTACTCCAGAAGAGGGAACCGGTCTTCTGGAGATCGCGCCGCGTCGCGCTACTCGTAATCCGAATTGTTACGGAGGCGAGAAGTCCGTAGTGTTACGGATTCATGCAGACATGTAGCATCCTAAATGCGTCTCAGTACGCGCCGTTTCCAAGCCGAATCACGGTCGGCGGCCCGAGGAGCGGCGTACCATGTGAATCCCAATAAGCGCGCTTACGATGCCAAATGGGAAAACTGTTCTCACTAACTTGCCAAAATGAGCCTCCTGTTGCGTGACATATACATCGAAGCGATTGGCGCTGAAAGGGTATGTGCGCCCCGTGCTCGGATCGGGCGCACGCGGCATGACACTGTAGTAGCGGAGTTCGACGTAGACGTTAGACGCCAGCGAGCTGAATCCCGCAACGATTAGAGTCACGCCAATCACCTTACTCAGTCTTACCACAGGTGCAATACGGGTCCTGGCATGACGGTCTCAGTCGGGCCGACGAACCCCCCCGCACCGAGTCCGGCGCCTACGGTGACCCCACCCCCCACAATCACTCCCTCAGGGCTGTTGCCCGTAAACACGTCGACCGCAGCGCCAAGTCCTTCACCGGCGCCAACACTCCCGTTCCCAAATACCCCTGTCAGTCTGCAGATCGTCGCTGCATTCGAGGTCTGCACGGTGATCCCACCCTGCAAGTCTGCACCGAGCCCGTCCCCGAGCCCGCCGGTGTACAACACTCCGAGATTGCCGTGGATGTCGATCCCCACGGTGGCTGAGAATGTGAAGCCGACTCCAAATAACGTACCGCTGACGCTGACGCCCACTTGCAGAGTTTGCCGACCGGTGGGATCAAAGCTGTTTACGGGATCGTTGTCAGCGTACGCATAGAGATTGCTCTCTCCGGCCCCGAATCGAATCGGATCTTTGGCGGTCCACCGACCTACCGACGGATCGTAATCACGAGCACCGAATCTCACCAACCTCGTCGAATCATCCAGCAGCCCGCCCGCGAATCCGAACGGCTGGAAGCCCGGATTCGTGTTCAGAACTATGTTCCCCCATTCATCGTAGTCGATGCGTTGGACAACGACTCCGGTCGTGTCGGCGACTAGTCGTACGCTGCCCAGACGATCGCTGATCAGCCGATACATGACCCCACTCTTGATCATGTAGTCGGGCACATTCATGCGGCTGCCGTACACATAGCGAGCGACAACATTTCCATTCGCGTCGGTTTCGGCCACCGGGTTCAACTGGTTCTGGTACAGCCATCCCTGGATGAGCGTCCCGTTCATCTTGCGCCCGATGCGCCGATTCTGGCCGTCGATCACGTAGTCAATCCGTGCTCCGCTCGGCAAGAGCACCGTCACGAGATTTCCCAAGGCATCGTAGGTGTAGCTCGTCGTTCCCACACCAGGGACCGTCCGGGTCTTCAACTCACCGTTGGAACCATACGCAAATGTCGTAGTCCCCGCGGAGAGCAGCCTGTCTTGATTATCGTAGGTGTAACCGACGTTACCAGCGGTCGAGGTAAAGCTCACGCGGTTGCCGTTTCCATCGTAGGCGAAGGCGTGAAAGATCGCCCCATTGACGCTATCGGCGACGATGCGTCCAATGCTGTCGTAAACGAAACTCCATTGCGTAGGCGTCCCCTGCGTTGTGTCAAAGAGCTGCGCGATCCGTCCCAGGCTATCCCGAACGTAACCAGCGGCAAAGATCGTACTCCCATTCGAGATCACGCGGTGACCCGCGAGTTCTCCGCGCGAGCTGTATCCAAACGTGCTCACCACCGGCCCGAGCGTATCCGCGGTCAGGAGCGCGTCGGTCGCCCGGTGTCCGAGTCGCAAAGCGCCCGCTCTAAGCAGCAAACCATCCTGATCGTACTCGAAGCTCACCGCGTTGGCCCCGTTTACGGTCTGGCTTGTAACACGGAAATTGTTGTCGTGGGCTGCGCCGACACTTCCATTGACCACTCCAGTCCAACGCACTTGAGTGGCGAGGGAGCCGTCGTAGGTGAATGTAACACTGTCCCCCGTTGGCGATCGAATGCCGATGAGTTTTCCAGTTGTTGGGCTGTATCGGAATGTCGATGTACCCCGATCGAACGTTAGGCTGGTCGGCCTGCCGGCGAGGTCGTACGCAAACCTGAGCGACACCGAGTCGGGTCGCACAATGCTGTCGATCTGCCTGTCCCGATTGTAGACGTAACGCGTTGGCTTCGGGCCCGGGATGCCCGGAGGGTCATACTCCTGCGTGAGACCTGACGGCGTGAATTGGAATCCATGCTGCGGGCGCGCGGGTGGCGTCACACTTGTGACGTTTCCGCTCGAGTCGTATCCGAGCAGAATTGCGCGTCCGTCAGGGAGCACACGCCGGATGAGACGATCGGCATTGTCGTAGAACAGGCTGTCTCGCCGACCTATCGGGTCGAGTACATTGGAGAGTCTGCCGCGGCTGTCATAACCGTAAACGAAGCCTCGGCCGCCCACCTGAAGCTGGCTAATCCGCCCTCGACTGTCATAGGTAAAGCGAGCGGAGTCGAGACTCGCGACTCGTGCCGCGGCAATGCGGCCCTTGGCATCTAGCGTCATGAACCGCTGCCGCCCCGCGGCGCTCGTCATTGTGAGCTGACGCGTCGCGGCCGAATACGATCTCACCGTCCACCGTCCATTTAGGCTCAGCGAGTCGACCACGGTCGTGAGGCTGAGAGGGTTCGAGCTATCGGGTCGCGTGATCGTCCGACTCGCCGTCGTGACGCTGGTGAGGCCACTCGGTGTCCGGGTGACGATGCTTCGCAAGGCAGGCGCCGCAAAGCCAGCCCGCGGGTCGGCTGCCAGAACCATCGTGGATACTGTCCCGTCCGCCGACGTGAACACAACTGAGTCATTTCGAGCCACACGCTCCTGCGCGGTGACCCCAGACAGATCCGTAACGGTGCGGAGTAGTTGGCCGCTGGCAGACGACTCGAGACGGTAGGCCGTAGACCGGCCCTCTGCCGTCGAGACGCGTACCTCCGTGATGGAGGCGGAATCTCGACGCGTGATCGTCATATCCTCCCCCGATGGCCCCTGGTCACGCGTGAGCCGACCAACGGAGTCATGGGTAAATCGATGCAGGTACCCCCGTGGAGTCGTGAGCGTGTCGAGTAGACCGCCCGCCGCATAATGGAGACCGACGATCTGGCCCGCTGGATCGGTGACGCGGTCGAGGAATCCAGTCGTGCCGACGTCAAGTGGAGTACGAGCTCCATACGGACCGGTGATCGCGGCAGGCAGGCCATCCTGTGCCCGCTCGATCGCGGTGACGTTACCATCCACATCTGTTACAGAGGCAAGCAATCCGGCCGGCGTGTACGCAAACTGATAGCGTACGGATCCGGTCAACGCGTCGATCGTACTCAGATGCCGACCCTCGGGACTGAATCGGTAGAACTCACTCCGGTCGCCCGACGCGACGAGGATGTCGGCGACGCCTAACGCCGGCAACGTGGGTTTGATCGCCCGAACGCGGTTGTTTCTCGGGTCCGCGATGTACAACAGGCCGTTGGCACCGATGGAAACCCATCCCGGATCGATTCCAGCCCCCGTCGGGGGACCGCCATCCCCCCCAAACGCGCGCGCTCCGGATCCTGCGACGGTCCGAATGATCCCCGACGGCGTGACCACGCGCACGCGAGGATTGTCGTTGATATAGAGCATTCCGTCAGCTCCGATACTCACCGACCGCGGCAGACCCAGCAGCGCGCCCGTGGCCGGACCGCCATCGCCAGCGAATCCAAAATCGCCGTTTCCAGCTACTGTGGTGATAATCCCATCGGACGAGATCCGGCGAACGCGAGCGTTGCGGAAGTCTGCGATGAAGACCTCGCCCTGCGGCGAAACCGCGATTCCCTGCGGGAAATTCAACATCGCATCTACCGCCAGCCCGCTATCACCGCCGTAGCCCGCTGTACCGTTGCCGGCGACCGTCGTGATGATGCCGTCAGGGCTGATTCGCCGGATCCGGTTGTTTTGCGCGTCGGAGAAGTACAAACTGCCATCCGGGCCGAACGCCAAACCGACCGGAGCGTTGATCGCCGCGTCAGTCGCGGGACCTCCGTCACCCGAGAATCCGAAGTTCCCGTTGCCTGCCACGGTCGTGATAATGCCGTCGAGGCCGACGCGCCGAATCTTGCTTGCGTTCCACTCCGCGATGTACAGGGCACCATCGGGACCGAGGGCGAGACCGTACGACAGGTTGACTGGGGTTTCCGTCGCCAGACCGCTGTCCGGACCGGAGCCGAAAACGCCGTTGCCTGCCACCGTCAGAATCGTGCCGTCAGGGCTGACCTTGCGGATGCGGAGGTTGCTCTGATCGGAGAGGTAGAAGCTGCCATCAGGAGCTGCCAGGACCGCAACCGCTGACAGGGATGCCCGCGTTGCCGGTCCAGAATCACCGGCGAACGCCGCAGTTCCGTTCCCGGCCACCGTTACGATGCTCTGCCCCAACGTGAGCGCGCTGCGCTTCGATCCATCGCCGAGATACAACACGCCCCCGATCGGGTCGTACGCGTGGTGCACGCTCAGCGTCCAGCCGCCAAGACCCTGCGCCCGCGCGTCCCAGCCACCCAGGGTGGTCTTCTGGGCAGTCGTGGACGTGTACAGGTCGCGAGTGTTCACATCCGGGATGATCGCGCCGCCCGCTCTTCCGAAGCTCGTGTCACCGGCCGCGGGTTGACGATAGACGCTCTCATACTCGTACGCGATCAGAACGGTGACGGGTTGGATTCCGATGACGTTCCGGCCGTACGCGTCCTTGCCGTCCCACGTGAAGTTCGTCTGTTGATTCGGGGTAGGCGGGAAGGAATCCTCGAACACCTGACCAGCCACATGCACCCGCAATCTGATGACTGCGAGTCCGTCGGGAACGGTGTCACCGATCAGTGGGATAACGAGCTCGCGTGACGCCCCGTGCCCGGGAACTCGGTCGTCTCGGTAGTTGAGCGTAAACTGGGTTCCAACGACGGAGATCATTTCGCCCAATGTTTGATTCTCGCATTCGATAACTGAGCCACCGGGCCTCTTACAAGCGTCGTCCTTGCTCTTTTTGGCGTTCTTCTTATCGCCGGGCTCTCCGCCTCCACCGCCACCAGCACCACCGGCTTGGATGGGTTCTGGGTTTGGCACGCCGCTCCCGGGAGGAAGTTGAGCTGGGGAATTCGCATCCCAAGGAGAGAAATGCGTGACGGGGACACGCCACAGCTCCTGGCCTGCGCTGTACAACGCCGCCAGCCGCCCGCGCTCGGCGTCATCGACTCCCAGCGACGTGGCATCGTCAGCCACGCCATCACCCGTGATGTCCAGGTCGGCAAGGCCACCGGTCATACTCACGATCTTGACGACCCGTCCGTTCTGTGACGGCATCCACGCGGCGCGAGACCGGTCATAAAATCCCATCGGCATCGCCATGCCAACCGGGAAGCCCAAGAAATTCTCGAGATAGAACGGTATCGGCTGATCGAAGCGGACTTCCTTGGCGCCGAGCGCAATCGCCGTATCGGCGCTGAGCTCGACCGCATACGTATACGCGCTCGCGGGTGGGAGCGGCGCGGGCATCGCCTGGGGGCCGCTCGAGCCGACCGTGTACTCAGTTGCCCGGACGTTGATGCTCGACAACGGCTGCTCACTGCCGTCCGGCATCACCAAAGTCGCCTGGGTACCCTGCTTGAAGAGCAGCGTCGCCCGGCGCGTACCGTCCACATCGGTCACCGGGCTGCCGCGTGCCACCTCTACGGGGGCGGAGAAATCGACCGTCGTCACCTGAGGATCGAGGGCCACCATGGTGACATCGTCGACCGGCACGAAGTCTTGCCACGGCACTTCGACACTCCGCTGCACCTCGAGCACGCCGGTTCCGGTATACGTGACGGTGAGTGCGCCGCCGCCATTCACCGCGAGATCAAATCGTCCGTCGGCGCGACTGAGCGTGTGCCCATACTCCGGATGGTCCAGGATTTCGATCCGAATCCCGGAGAGCGCTTGCCCGTTGCGATCGAGCACCCGACCGCGCAGGACGGCAGCCCGCAGGGTCTCGATCGTGCCAGCGGAAACACCCGTCTGAATTGGATTCGCCCCAGAATAGAGGAAAGCCGTGGACGCATATACCGTCGTCGCGATTGTGGGATCAATCGCTGTCGCGACCGTGGCCGGATCAGGCGGCAGACCAGTCGCTCTGGTCACCGTGCGTGTGACCGTATCCGCATTCGTCGCCGAGTCGGTGGCGATCACGACGATTGTGTTCTGGCCCACTACCAGATCCACGTCTTTGCTAAAGGCGCCATTGCTGACCGTCGTCGCGACGCCGTTGACCTTGACGTCCTTCAGCATGGCATCGCTGGCGGTCCCCTGGACCGTCACCGTCGGCGTGGACACCGTCGCGCCCTCCGCGGGCGCGGACACCGTCAACGTCGGCCGCTGCGTGTCGCGCGTGCCCATCAGGATCTCGATTGGTCCAGCGTTACCTGCCCCATCGATGGCCGTGACGGTTATCGTGTTCGTGCCCTCGACGAGCGGCACCGACCTCGAGAACCCGCCGCCGCTCACCGGAACCGCGTCGTCGTTCACGTAGACGGTCACCCCAGTCAGATTATCGCTGGCTGTTCCGGAAACGGTGATCGACGTCTGATTCGTGATGAACCCGAACTGCGGGGTCAGGACCGCAAAACTGGGCGGCGTCCGATCCACCGTAACCGAGCGTGTCGAGTCCGTGCGGTTCCCGGCCGCGTCGACGGCTGAGATAGTGATCACCTTCAGTCCATCCGCACCAGGTGGGTACTGCAGGACGATGTGGAACGAGTCCCCGGACATCGTGGACGGCTCCTGGCCATCGATGGTTACGGTAACAGGCGACGCATCGGCAACCGAGCCCTGGACGTGTACGGTGTCGAACCGCGTGATCTTGTTTGGCGCCGGCGCCGTGATCGTGAGTGTCGGGGCCGTGTTATCCGTGGCCAGGATGGTGAGGTCGATGTATCCGGCCTCCTTCTTTGGGAGGATGATCACCAGCGCATTGGAGCCCGCAACGGGGGAGACTTTCACCATCAGCATGAAGGTGCTGGCGGGGAGGCTCGGGAAGCGCGGCGCCGGGCCCACCACCGTATCGCCGTTCAGCTTGACGATCACCCCCGCAATCCGCTGGCCGGCGCTCGCCGTCCCGTTGATGATCCAGAGAAAGAACGGCGGGCCCGCGTTGGCCCCGCGCGTGAACGTGCGGGTGAACACCACATCCGAATTGGTGTTGCGGCGCGAGAACCGCTCCGTCCCGAAGATCGCGAAGTTGCCGCCGTTGATTTCCAGCAGCTCGATCGTGAGATGCCCCGCGCTCGCCTGCCCGCGGATCGCGACGGTGATGAGCGTCGTCGGCTTCACCGCGATCTCGAACGCTTTCTGCGCCATCGTGCCCGTGATGCTGTCGGTGCCCGCGACGAGCGCGCGCAGCACGCGCTGCGTGCCATCCGGGTTACCGTTCTTCACCCGGATCACGTAGCGGTGGTAGGGGTTCATGCTGACCGGGATCGTGTCCACGAAATTCTGAATCGTGTTCGAGCTGCCGATCGGCGCGTCGTAACGGCGCGGGCCATGGATCACCGCGGTATCGCCAGGCGCTGGGGGCGGTGGCAGCGCTGCGACGGTTTGTGACCGCGACGACAGTGGCGAGACACGAATCGCAGTGGCAACGACGGCGATGAGGGCGACCGCGGCGGCAACCAGGACGTGCGCGCTACCCCGGGACAGCTGCATGGGCCACTCCAGAAGAGAGGGAATCGGTCTTCTGGAGATCGCGCCGCGTCGCGCTACTCGTAATCCGAAGTGTTACGGAGGGGGGTGTTCCGTAGTTCTACAGACCACTAGGCAACGATCACGCCCTGCCGGATCGCGTAGCGCACCAACCCAGCGGTGTCGTGAATGCCGAGCTTTCCCATCAAGCTGGCGCGGTGCGACTCGGCCGTGCGCACCGAGATCGCCATCGCTCCTGCCGCTTGCTTCGCCGTTTTTCCCTCGGCGATGAGCCGCAACATCTGGCGTTCGCGATCGCTGAGCCTCGGCCCCGCTTCGGTACTGCCCGCGGCGAACGCGCGCAGCACCCCGCGGGAATAGGAGGCGCTCACGTAGATCGCACCGGCTCCAACGTCGCGGATCGCCTGCATCAGATCGTCCACACCCTGCGCCTTCATCACGAACCCATGCACCCCGACCCGCAGACCCTCGAGCACAAGGTAGTCTTCGGACTGTCCGGTGAGCAGTAACACGCAGGTATCGGGTTGCGCTTGCAAAATCAAGCGCGCGGCGTCGAGGCCGCCCATGACCGGCATTGTCGCGTCGAGGATGACGACGTCGGGACGGCGCTGGCGCGTCAACACCACCGCGCGCCGCCCATTCTCCGCCAATCCCACCACGTTGAAATCATGAGCTGCCAGAACTGCGGCGAGCGCTTCCATCACGATCCGATGGTCATCGGCAACCACAACACGCAGGCGTCGACGCCGGTGTTCCACTGCGTGTAAACGAATCGCCCTGCGCACGTGCATTCCGGTCTCGCGCTGATCGAGACACCGACCCACACCGGAGGACGCGAGAGTAGACCCGCGTGCGAAGGTCGTCAAGCAAAACCGCCCCAAACGTCATACCTGACGCGCTAGGAAAAGACCTAGGACGTTTGCAGGGGTTTGTGCAGGTAGGTGGAGGCTCAGCGCGGAATGAAGTCCATCCCCGGCTCGAGCCGGCGGGCGAACGCGGCGAGCAGGTCTGCGGCGCGATCGAGATCCGCCAGCGCCACCATTTCATTGGGGCTGTGCATGTAGCGGTTGGGGACGCTCACCAGCCCCGTCGGGATGCCTCGCATCGCATTGTAGATGGCGTCCGCATCCGTGCCCGTGTCCCGCGGCGCCGCCTGAATCGTATACGCGATCTGCGCCTGCTCGGCGCACTCGACGAGCAGGTCGAACACCACGGAGCTCACCGACGAGCCCCGGGACAGTACGACGCCGCCGCCCAGCTTGTGATCGCCCGAGTGCTTCTTGTCGGCGCCGGGATAGTCGGTCGCATGCGTGACGTCCACCACGACCGCGACGTCCGGCTCGATGCCGACCGCGCTGGTGCGCGCGCCGCTCCCGGTCCACGCGATCTCCTCGCGGGTCGACGCGACGGCAAAGACGGCGGCATGCGTGGGCCGCTTCGTCGCCAGCCGGCGCAGCGCTTCCGCTGCCACGTACGCCCCGATGCGGTTGTCGAGACTGCGCGACACGATCCGCCCGTTGGGATACTCCTCGACCCGGCTGTCCAGCACCCCGGGATCGCCGATGCGGACGCGCGCGGCCGCCTCATCGCGATTCGCCGCGCCGATGTCGATCCACAGGTCGATGACCTTCGTCACGCGATCCAGCTCTTCCTTCTTCAGCTGGTGGATCGCTTTCTTCCCCACCACGCCGTGGACCGGACCCGCGCGCGCGAGGATCAGGACGCGCTGCCCGACGAGGACCTGCGAGTCCCAGCCGCCGATGCCGCTGAAGTAGAGGAAGCCATCCTCGTCGATATGCGTGATCTGGATGCCGATCTCGTCGATGTGTCCCGCGAACATGAGGCGCGGCTTCCCCTTGCCGTTCAGCGCGGCGACGGAGTTGCCGTGCACGTCGACACGCACGTCGTCCGCGAACCCGGCGACCTCATCGCGCCAGGCGCGCCCAGGTGCCTGCTCAAAGCCCGACGGCCCCGCCGTGTCGAGCAGCTGCTTCAGGAATCCGACGGTGTTGGTCATGCTCTATAGCTTCCGGAGCCCGGTCCGATAGAGGAGGAGGCCGAGCATGGTGAACATGATCAAGCCGACGATCGCCGATGTCGCGAACCCGCCCAGCGTGTGATACAACCCGATCTTTTCGGCGAGCCACTCGGCCGACATGCCCCGGGCACTTCCCCAACCGGCGATGGCCGCAACGGCGATTCCGCAGATCGCTCCGCCCGCGATCAGGCCGCTCGCGAACAAGACGCCCGGCCCCGATTCGATGTCGGCGAGCGAACGGTTATCCGAGCGCACTTTGCGCTCGACCAGCCACCGCACGATTCCGCCGGCAAACATTCCCGCGGATGTACTGAGTGGTAGATAGACACCGACGGCCACGGGCAGCGAGGACACGCCCATCAGCTCGATCGCTATGGTGAGGAATACGCCAATCAGTACCAGGGCCCACGGGAGCCTGTGGGTGAGAATCCCGTCCGTGATCAGCGCCATCAGCGTCGCTTTGGGTGAGTCGAGCCGCTTCAGCTCGTGCCCCCGGTATTCGTGAATGCGGCCGCCGATGCCCGGGTCCACGACGTAGCGGATTTCGTGCAAAGCGGGATCGACCAGATACTTCCCGGGTGGAACGCCCTGCGTTTCGACGTAGACGCGAATCACCTGATAACTGCTGTTGTCGATCGAATCGGTTCCCCCAATGCCGAAGTGCGACATCGTCTCGGTATGGACGACCACGTTGCCGTCGGGACTCCTACCGCTCGCCGGTGCCACAAAGCCGGAACGCGTTTCGGGGACCTGGTAGCTGTAGGCATTATTGAGGAAGGTGAGTGTCCATCCTACCGCGAGCGCTGAACCGATCGCGCCGATCAGAATCGCGATTTGCTGCCGTCTGGGCGTCGATCCCACCAGGAATCCCGTCTTCAGGTCCTGGGAGGTATTGCCGCCGTTCGCGACCGCTACGGCAATCACGCACGCGATCGAGATGGCGCGCACCCGATCGTCGATCTGGGTCCAGCCGAGCAGCAGGAAGATGAAGGAGATCGCGATCAACGAGGCGATCGTCATGCCCGAAATCGGGTTCGCCGAGCTGCCGATCTGCCCGCAGATGCGCGACGAGACCGTCGTGAAGAAGAAGCCGAAAAGGATGATCAGGACGGCGCCGAGCAGGTTTACGCCGATTTGCGGCAGGAACGCGAGCACGATTGCGAGCCCGATCGAGCCAAAAATCGTCACGCTGATCGGCAAGTCATCGTCGGTGCGCAGTTTCGCCGCGATCGCCTGGCCGACGCGGCTGGCCCGCATATCGGCAAATCCAGCCCGGAACGCCCCGACGATCGTTGGTAGCGAACGTACCAACGCGATGATCCCGGCGCTGGCGACGGCTCCGGCGCCGATGTAGAAGACGAATGCGGCGCGCACCTCGCCCGCGTCCATGTCGCGAATCAGCATGGTGGTGCCGAACATCGGCTCGGTCATGGCACTACCGAACAGCTTGATCGCCGGCATGAGCACGACATATGCGAGGCAGCCGCCGGCGAACAAATAACCCGCGATGCGCGGGCCGATGATGTACCCGACGCCAAGGAGCTCGGGACTGACCTCGACTTTTACTTCGGCATTCTGGTATGAGCTCAGCACCCTGGTCGGGTATTCCCGCCATACCTTCACGGCGGTCATCAAAAACTTGTAGACGAACGCGATCCCGAACGCCTGGAACACGGTCTTGGCGTGAATGCCGCCGCGCTCGCCGGCGATCAGGACCTCGGCGCAGGCGGTGCCTTCGGGGTACGGGAGGTTGCCGTGCTCCTTGACGATCAGCGCGCGCCGCAACGGGATCATCATCAGCACGCCCATCAGGCCGCCGGCGATCGCCAGGATCGTCACGCGCGAGATGTCGAGATCGTAGCCCATCAACAAAATCGCGGGGATCGTGAAGACGACCCCCGGGAAGATCGTGATCGACAGTACGGCAATCGGAATCGATGCGCTGACGGTGAGACCGATCTTCAGCGCGAGATAAACGTTCGACGCGCCGAAGATGAGCCCTAGTAAAACACCCAGGACGATCGCGCGCGGTGTGAGCTCCGCGGGCGCCTGCGTTGCGGGAATGTACGGCTCGTGCGGCGCGCCTGCGGGAGCCGGCGTTGGTACCGGATGCGCGGCTGGGATGCTGGTCATAGGCGGCTCAATCTGCGCTCATCATGGCGCGCGTGTCCAGCAGCGAACCTGCGCAGGGCCTCCCGGGTATGCAGGGCCCGATGACAAGAACGATCGATCTCACGCTGCACGACCTGCGCGCCGCGCTGGCCGGTCTCTACGACATCGAGGCCCCGATCGCCCGCGGCGGGATGGCACTCGTCTATCTGGCGCGCGAACGACGACTCGACCGGCCGGTCGCGATCAAGGTCTTACCCCCCGAATTGGCCCGCGACGACGCGAGCCGCACGCGGTTTCTGCGCGAAGCGCGGACCGTGGCGCAGCTCACGCATCCCAACATCGTGCCGATCTTCACGGTGGACGAGATCGGCGGGTTCGTGTTCTTCGCGATGGCCTACGTCGCCGGGGAGACCCTGGCGCAGCGTGTCGCGGCGCGCGGCCCGCTCGATCCGCACACGGCCGGCCGGGTGCTGTGCGACATCGGCGAGGCACTGGATTACGCGCACGCGCGCGGGATGGTGCATCGCGACGTGAAGCCCGACAACATTCTGATCGATGCCGCCACGGGACGGGCGCTGCTCTCCGACTTCGGGATCGCCCATGCCAGCCCGCCGTCGCGCTCGCCGGGACTGCTCGGGCGTCCGGCTGCGCCGCGTGGGCTCGTGGTCGGCACGGCGCCGTTTATGAGTCCGGAACAGGCGAGTGGCGACCTCGTCGATGCGCGGAGCGATATTTACTCCCTCGGCGTAGTCGCCTACTACGCGCTTTCGGGCCGCCTCCCGTTCCAGGCGAACACCGACGAAGGGTTTCTGGCGCAGCACATCACGGATGCTCCTCCCAAGATCGCCACGGTCGTGCCGCTGGTACCGCCCCGCCTGGCGCAGATCGTGGACCGCTGCCTCGCGAAGGAGCCATGGGCACGCTACCCCGACGCGGCGGCGCTGGTGCGGGCGATCGCGGAAGCCGTCGCGCCTCCGGCGGCGCCGCTCGCCATCCGGGCATTCCTGGTGCGGAGCACGCACCTCGAGGCGCCGGCCCTGATTCACGCCTTCGTGACGGGCGTCGGGTTGCTGCCTGTGACGGTTGCCGCCTGGCTGTCACCGGCGAGCGCAGCCGTGCGAGCGGTTGCGACGGTTGTGCTGGGAGTGGCGCTCATGCTGCCGGTCGTCGTCGCGGTCGTGCGCGTGCGCCGTTTGCTCGCAGACGGTCATGGCCGTGACGAGCTGGTCGCGGCTCTCGCCGCGCGTCAGGCTCGGCGCCGTGAGGAGCTGGCGTTCGTCTACGGCAATGGGCCTACGAGTTTCGAGCGCTGGATCGGATGGCTTGCCCGCATGGCCTTGCTCGCCGTCGTGGCGGGCGTCGCTGCCACGCTCGAGTTGATCGAGGTGCCCGCGCTGATCGTGCCGTTCGTCCCTTCCATCGTCACCGCCGGCGCCGCAACGGCCGTGCTGGCAGCCATCCTCGCCCGTGCCCGTACCGAAAAGCGCACCGATCTGGTGGGTGAGCGGAGTCTGCGGTTTTGGCGTGGCCCGCTCGGCCGTGCGCTGTTTCGCTTCGCCCAGCCGCGGCGCGAGCCGGTCAGGTCCGTCGTTACAGTGCTGGACCGCCTGGAGACGCCCGCCTGACGAGAGAACGTTAGTTTAGGGGTGCCATGACGCATCCCGCTCCCGATCGGTTGTTTCTCGACTTTCAATCCGCCGTCGCCGGTCGGTACTCGCTGGAGCGTGAGCTGGGCCGCGGTGGCATGGGGGTCGTCTATCTCGCGCGCGAAGTGCGGCTCGATCGCCCCGTCGCGATCAAGCTGTTGCCGCCGTCGAAGGCGTCCGATCCGCACCTGCGCGAGCGGTTCCTGCGCGAAGCGCGCACGGCCGCCAAGCTCTCCCATCCCAACGTCATCCCGATTCACGCCGTCGAAGAGATCGGCGGATTCGTGTTCTTCGCCATGGCCTACATCGAAGGAGAGACGCTCACCGAGCGGGTGCGGCGGCGCGGCCCATTGGCGCCGTCGGAGGCATCGCGCGTCCTGCGTGACGTCGCCTGGGCGCTCGCCTACGCGCATGCGCAGGGCGTCATCCACCGCGACGTGAAGCCGGATAACATCCTGCTCGAGAGCGGCGGTCGCGTGCTCGTCGCCGATTTCGGGATCGCCAGCGTCGTGGCCGGAGCGGGCGCGCTCACCACCGGCGAAGTCGTCGGGACGCCTGAATTCATGAGTCCCGAACAGGCACTGGGCGAAGCGGTGGATGCGCGCAGCGATCTCTACTCCCTCGGCATCGTCGGCTACTTCGCGTTCTCGGGCACGCTGCCGTTCGAGGCGGCAAAGGCGACGGAGGTGCTCGCCAAACAAGTGACCGAGCCGGCCCCGCCGCTCGGCTCCGTCGCGCCGCTCGTGCCGCGCCGCCTGGCGCAGGCGATCGATCGCTGTCTCGCCAAGGACCGGGAGGAGCGCCCGGACGGCCCCGCCGCCCTCGCCGACCAGCTGGGCCACGCGCTGGAGCAACGGCGTGAGCTTCCCGTCGCGCTGCGCGCGTTCGTGAAACATGACGCGCGACTCGATGGCAGCGGTGTCCTGGTCTGGCCATTCGTCATGCTCGTCGCCACACCGATCGCGGGCATGCTGACGCAGTCGGTGGCCGTCGGATTCGTGACGCTGGTCAGCGGCTACACGCTCGTCCCGCTGGGCGTCCTGATCAATCGCGCGCGGAAGCTGCTCAACGCCGGCTTCGGCCACAGCGACATCGGCGTGGCGTTCAAGGCCGAGATCGACCGCACGCGCGAGGAGCGGGCCTACGGGCTCGGCCACGGCGGCGGGCCGTCGACGCTCGAGCGGATTTTGCGATGGATCGGCGGAATCGGGACCGGCACCGCCATGATAACGCTCGCCATCATCAATTCCATCCCGTTCGGCGACTACGCTCTCATGACGACGTTCGCCTGGTCGCTCACGATCGGCGTGGTGTCGGGGATCGGCGCGCTCATCATGCTGCAGCGCCGGCGCGACGTCGACGCGGAATTCTGGGGCCGGCTGTGGACCGGCCGATTCGGGCGCTGGTTGTTCGGAGTGGCGCGCATGTTCACAGGCGCGAAAGCGCTTCCCGCATCGCTCACGCATCGCCCCACCGAGCTGGCGCTCGGCATGGCCGCCGAGCAGCTGTACGAGACGCTGCCGAAGGAGACGCGCCGGCAGCTGCGCGACTTACCCGACGTCGTCCATCGGCTGGAGCAGGACGCACAGCGCATGCGGGCCCGGCTCGAGGAGCTGCAGGAAGCGCTGGCGGACGTAGGGCAGCGCGGCGCTCCCGATCCGGCGATCGGCGCGCGGCATGAGCGCATTGTGGCGGACCTGAGTGCCGAGCGCGATCTCGTGCAGCAGCGCCTGAAGGACGCAGTAGCCGCACTCGAGACGATTCGCCTGAATCTGCTGCGACTGCACGCGGGCACGGGGTCGGTGCAGAGGTTGACGACGGATCTGGGGCTGGCGCGCGAAGTCGCGCAGAGCATCAGCCGCCAGATCGAGGGCTTCCGCGAAGCGGAGAGCGCGCTCTAGTCGCGCACCCGCTGCAACCGCTCCACCGCCTGGTGCAACATGTCGTCCGTTTTACAGAACGCGAAGCGCACCTGGGTACGGCCCAGCTCGGCGCGCGAATAGAAGCTGGAGGCCGGAACGGTCGCGACGCCGTGCTCGATGGTCAGCCATTTCGCGAATTCGTCGTCGGGCAGGTCCGATAGATCCGAAAAATCGGCCATCACGTAGTACGCGCCCTGCGGCGGCCGGCATTTGAACCCGGCTTTGGCGAGTCCGGCGCAGAGGATGTCGCGCCGCCGCCGGTAGTCGCGCGCGAGACCGTCGTAATAGTCCTTGCCCAGTGTCTCCATGCCCACTGCGATGGCCTCCTGGAGCGGCGCCGGCGCACCCACGGTGAGAAAATCATGCACCTTGCGGATCGCGCCGGTGACGTCGGGCGGCGACACGATCGTGCCGATCCGCCAGCCGGTGACGCTGAACGTCTTCGACGCGCCGCTGATCGTGATCGTGCGATCGGCCATGCCCGGCAGCGTCGCGATCGGGATGTGCTCGCCCTCGTAATAGATGTGCTCGTAGATCTCATCGGTGACGGCAAACACGTCGTGGCGCTGGCAGAGCTCCGCGATCGCGGTGAGCTCGGCGCGCGTCAGCACGCGCCCAGTCGGATTGTTGGGCGTGCAGACGATGATCGCGCGCGTCCTGGTGGTGAACGCCTGCGCGAGCCGGTCGAGATCGAGCGGGGCGTCGACGGGCATCGGGACGAACACCGGCCTGGCGTCGCACAGGATCGCGTCGGGCCCGTAGTTCTCGTAAAACGGCTCGAAAATGACGACTTCGTCGCCCGGATCGATGATGCCCAGCAGCGCCGAGCCCATGGCCTCGGTGGCGCCGCAGGCCACTGTGACCTGCGTCATTGGATCGACGGGCAGACCGTACCAATCCTGGTACTTCGCGGCCAACGCGTTCCGCAGCCGGGCAGCACCCCAGGTGATGGCGTACTGGTTGACGTCATCGCGGATCGCGCGGGCCGCCGCGTCTTTCAGGACGTCGGGGCAGGGGAAGTTGGGGAAGCCCTGCGAGAGGTTGATGGCCCCGTGCTCGTTGGCGAGCCTGGTCATCCCGCGAATCACCGATTCGGTAAAGCCGTGCGTGCGGCGTGCGGTGCGAGTGCGCATGACGGCGAAAGATATCGCGCTACAACCTCAACCGCACATTGATATCGGCTTACTGATTGCGGGAGCCCGGCGGCCGGTAATTCGCGATCGATTCGGCTAGGCCACGTAACACGCCGGTCAGGCCCACGGAGTACGAGTTGTTGCCTTCTGTGTGCAGACGCAGTGCATCGACCTTGCCTGTTTTCAGGTCACGGGCAAAGTAGACGATTCCGCCACCGGCCTTGGGCATCTCCCCGAGAATCTCGTATTTGCCGCGCGTTGCCTCGCGGACGGCCTCCAGAAGATCTTCTTTCGATCTGGGCTGCCCAGCGCTGGCGTCCGTCCAGAGATCGACGCCGCACTGGGTGCAGTACCGCGCCCAGGAGCGTACGGCGTTACCGCAACGCGGGCAGGCGCTGCTCGGGGCTGGAACGGAGGCATCCAACTCCCGGGCTACATCGAGACGAAACTCGTTCTGTTGTCTCGGCTCGGGAGTCAACCTCAGGATGACGATTCTCTTGTTCGCTGCATCTCGCGCCAGATAGGCGATCGTGCCCTCCTGCAGCTGGCCGATCTCACCAAACACTTCGAAGTCCTGACCGGCAACGTCCCGCACTGCTTCCAGCAACTCATCCCGCGGCACCGCCGAGCCCGGCGCTGGCGTCGCGAGACTGATTCTGGTCCGGCCTCCTTCGTGCAGTACGCTCAATGCCCACGCTCCATCATCATGCGTTACCTGTTCCGCATCCGCGCGGCCAAATCCGGTGGTACGAAGCGCCAGATGAAGGTATACGGAACACTGCGGTTCTTCTGAAAGACCGCCCCCCGATCCTCGGAAACATTCATGGCGTAGTTGACCGAAATCACGTGGAGATCGGAGCCCACGACTGGGCCGCCACTCGCCCCACCTACCATCGCGGCCGAATGAAAGACGTCGGTCCGCGTTGTGTCGGTGACTTCACCCATCGATACGTGGGGCTGGACCAACCCCAAGCGGGCGGCTTCCTGGAGCGCCGCGTGACTCAGCGAAGCCGAGATGACCGATGCAACCATGTTCACGCCTATGGTCTGTTGATCGGTCAGCTGTATCGTTCGCGCCTGCGCTTGATCGATCAACTTGATGACGCCCTCGAATCCGCCGTCACGGATGGTCTGCATGAGGGCGGCGCGTTGAGCGGCACGAATCGATTCCATCTGTGTTTCGTTGGCCCGCCACATGATGTTCTTGCCACCCGTCGGGTAGCCAAGCAGCACGAGTTTGTCGCCCGGTACCACCGACGCCCGCGGCGAGATCGGCAATACGGGCGTGCTCGACAAGTCGCTCGTGGTTCGCATCAACCCCAGATCGGATTCGTGCGAGACCGAAACAACTTCGGTTTCGACAACCCGGTTGCCCGGGGGGAAGTAGGCGCGGCGCGAGATCCAGGTCGGGCGGTACAGGTCGTCGCCGCGCTTGTACCCATCCTCGTCTGTGAAGGGCTCGCTGACGTGGCGATTCGTGAGTATCCACCCGCCGCCATCGATGAGAAAGCCCGTCCCTGTTCCTCCATCAGTGAGGCGCGGCGCATCGCGGTCGTTCGCATCGGCCAGGACGACGTCGCCGTTGGGGGCGCCTCGAATGCGGAGCCATTCACCCGCGGAGTTGCGATACCCCCACTGCAGCTCAATCAGGCAGACGCCCTGAGAGAACCGATCCGTTACGGTGGGCCCAAACCGGCGATCCTGCTCAATCTCCCGCCGCTCACGCGCCGCTGTCACCTGGCTCTGCGCCAACGTCTGGCGCATGGATTGGGACTGCGCTCTCAATTCGGCGGTTTCTGTCTGCCACGTTTGCGCTTGCGCCGTCACGTTCTGTAACCGCTGCTCCAATTCCGCCCGGGATCCACGCTCACCCGCGAGCTGACCGCTCAACGTCACTAGCTCATTCTTCAGCGATGCCTGCTCCCCTTGGCCCACAGCGAAGACTATCACGATGGCGACGAGGGCGGTCGCGAGGACTGCCGCGACTGTAATCCGCATCCGCCGCGACGTCCGTTCGGTGGCGAGCATGACAAACGCCTTCATTACGGCAGTATTGCTCGCTCGACCTCCTGCCGTTCCATCCGCGTGCTGCCGTGCCATCTGGTACAGGCCTGTCAAGCCCGACCCACCGGCGGGCTGAGGCGAGCGCGGGACCGGCGCGGCCCGGGGAGCGCGCGGCGGCAGCGGTGCCGCGAACTCGGTCCGCGGTCTCCCGGGCGCTGCCGCTTCTTCAGAAGCCATTTCAAACCGCGCGCTGGGGCCGTTCGGTCCGAACGTCACTTGCTGACCCGGGCGCAACTCGACTGTCTCGACACGCACGCCATCGACGAAGGTGCCGTTCCTGCTGCCGTCGTCCCGAACGAAGCAGCGGCCTTCGCGCACGAAGAACGTCGCATGACGCCCGGACGCAACGACTTCATCGGGACTGAGGGCGACGCTGCACGTCGGGTTGCGGCCGACAGACACCTCACCGGAAGTCAGTTCGACGACTGTACCCGATTTGCTACCGGTCAGAAAGACGATGCGGGCGGCCATGTTGGGACCTCCGGCGAGGGGTGAGTCGGATCAAAGGTATGCCGGGGAACCCTCCCCGCCAGTAGGCGCGCCTGGCTCGACGCGTTGGGCGTTGCGCGGTATTGTAGACGTTGCCATCGGTGGAAAGGTGTGCGGTGACACGGACAGTGGCCTGCCAAGCGTGCGGCGGCGTCCTGCAGGAGGACGACCGGTTTTGTCCGCGCTGCGGTGCAAACAACGCCGCGGCCGCGGACAGCGTCGCGGCCGCCGGGCGGATCCCCTCCGTGTGGGATCTCGTGGGAGACGCACTCCGGGCAGCGACCCGTGGTGAATTCGAGATAGCGGGCGAGCTGGGCCACGGCGGCATGGCTGCGGTCTATCTCGCGCACGACATTGCGCTTGACAAGAAGGTGGCCATCAAAGTGATGGCTCCCACCATGATGGCCGACCGCTCCATGCTCGAGCGCTTCCTGCAGGAAGCACGCACGGTCGCGAAACTCGAACATCCGCACATCGTCACCGTCCACACCGCCCGCCAGGCGGGCGGCCTCAACTTTTTCGTCATGAAGTTCGTCGAAGGCCTCGAGCTGGAGGCCGTGCTGCAGCGGACCGGGGCGCTGCGGCTCGCCTTGGCCCGGGCGATTCTCTATGAAGTCGCCGGCGCCTTGCAGTACGCCCACGATCGCGACGTGGTTCACCGTGACGTCAAGCCCAGCAACATCATGCTCGACACCACCGGCAAAACATTCGTTACGGACTTCGGCATCGCGAAGTTGAAGGGCGGCAAGGGTCTGACGATGCACGGCGCCGCAATCGGGACGCCGCAGTACATGAGCCCCGAGCAGTGCATGGCCGGCCCGGTCTCAGCGGCGTCCGACCAGTACTCACTCGGCGTCGTGGCCTATCATATGCTGACCGGCAACCCGCCGTTCAACGGAGAGCCGCTGACCGTCATGCGCGCGCAAGTGGAGCAAGCGCCACCGCGGCTGGACCGTCTGGCGGATGGCCCTTGCCCGCGCGAAGTCCGTGTCGCGATCGAGCGCATGCTCGACAAGGAACCTGAAGCGCGGTGGCCCTCAGTCCTCCAGGCAGTGAAGGCGCTGGGCGGGCAGCCGATCGGACCGGACGATCCTGTGCGCAACGAGATCATGCGGCTCGTCAAGACGCCCGACTTCATTCCGGCGACGGCGATGTTCACAACGCCGCTCAGTCCGGCGCCGGCGATCGCACGCGCGAGTCCACCGCCCGCTGCTCCGACGCGGCCGACGACACCCGTCCCCTCGCTGGTCCCGCCGGCGCCTCCCGTTCGCGCCCCAAAGAAGGAGAAGGTCGCCGCGCCTACCGCGGTGGTGCCGGTGTTCGACGAGCTCCGTATCGCCGGGGCTCCGCGGTCAGCATCGCCCGGCGCTTCGTTTGGTTTGCGTGCCACGCTGCGGAGTCGCAATGGCCCGAGGGCTCCGGCAACAAATGTGGCGTGGGAGTCGAGTGATGCTTCGGTGGCGAGCGTCGAGGCGTCAGGGCGAGTCCGCGTGCTCAGCCCGGGGAGCGTCACACTCACCGCAACGGCGCAGGGACTGCGTGGGAGCGCGCGCGTCACGGTCCGGGTCCCGCGTCCGTTACCGTGGCGACTGATCGGAGGGGCCGCCGCGGGAGTGGCGGTCGTCGCACTGCTGCTTGTGTGGGTGCTGCGACCAAAGCCGCCGCCGGTGAGGCAGCCGGTCGTCGCGCAGGTCGGAGGCGATCAGGTGACGGCAACGGTGCGCGTCGAGCGGGTTACCGTGCCCGTCGCCGCAGTTCGTGTGTCACCAGGTCGCGCGATCAAACGATGGTACCGCGACCGTGTCGAGTGAGGGCGTCGTTGGAGCGTTGGCTCCCGGGTCGGTGCGGATCGTTGCCGCGGTGGATGGCGTCGAAGGGATCGCGGACATTCAAGTGAACGCCCCCAAATCTGAAACGCCTGCGGCGCCGAGCGTCATGACTGTGGCGGTCGAGCCTGCCGAGGTTTCGCTCACGGTCGGCGAGACGCAAAACCTGACGGCCGCGCCACGCGACGTCCAAGGCCGGACCATGCAACGCCCGGTGACGTGGCGATCGGAGGACGATGCAATCGCCACGGTTTCGAGCGCGGGCGTCGTCGAGGGGATGAAGGCGG